>Ga0137388_10003340_pt1 | contig 10361 bp, 8 predicted proteins | sample 15con2h14AmetaG_FD_104644 | JGI IMG/M metagenome (GOLD analysis project Ga0137388, IMG submission 104644) | Vadose zone soil microbial communities from Angelo Coast Range Reserve, California, USA - 15con2h1.4A metaG | ecosystem: Environmental > Terrestrial > Soil > Vadose zone > Saprolite...
CACCGCCGCATCCAATTTATACGATGTGCCCACTACTGCGGAGCTCGGTGGCGATCTTACGACCGTCGGCGGATTGCCGTTTGCGGGCCAGATCTATAATCCGTACAGTATCGCTCCCAATGCCAGCAGCCCCACAGGATTCTCCAATTCACCGTTTCTATGCGTGGGAGGTAATCCATCGCCTACCGTGAATGGGATTCAATCCACCGGCACGCCCTGCAACAAGATTCCCACCAACTTGCTGGATCCAAACATGATCGGATATGCCACGAAGCTTTTCCCAGAGCCAAACCGAAGTGCTACGGCAGTCTCCCCATTTAATGCGGTAGACACGACCAAATCCGTCGTCCGGCAGGATGAGTTCAGCGCCCGACTTGATCATCAGATCACTAACAACGACAACATTTTCGGCCGCTGGAGCCAATTCAGGCAGCCGGTAGCGGGTTCCGGCGGATTTGCCGGCCTCTCACACTTTCAAATCACGAACGGATACAACGTCGGCGTGGAATATATGCACACATTCTCCAGCAGCGCCGTGCTGGAGACCCACTTCGGGCGCGTGCTACTTAACATCTCCCAAGGCTCCGGCTATTCGAAAGCCGCGGGCGCCACCGGCACCGATTTAGGATTTTCCCCAAATTTCGCGAGCGGCTTCATCGGGGGCGTTGACCTGATTCCGAACATCACGATAAACGGTTTTATCGGAAACATCGATCCAAGCGCGCACGGCGCCTCGCATACTGACCAGACGCAAGGCACAAACATCTGGGAGTTTGGCGGAAACTTTACCAAGACCCACGGACATCACACCTTCAAGATGGGCGCGGATTTTGCCAGCAACAATGCCAACGCTCTATATCTGAATGCCTCCGAAGTATTTTCTTCGGCAAATACAGATAACGTGGCCGCTACGGGTACGGCAGGGAACTCATTGGCTTCCTTCCTACTGGGCGTCCCCAACAGCTTTAAGCGGCGTAACGTCAAAGAAACGGAGCATGGTGGGTGGGTTGACGGCGCCTATTTCTCGGACTCCTGGAGAGTGACCAACAAACTGACGATCAACTTCGGCGTTCGATATGACGTAACGCTGATGCCTATCTATGGCAGCATAAAAGACGGGAACGGCTATACCGGAGACTTAAACTTCAACAATGGCACATACGTGCTGACTGCTTTGCCGCCTGTGTGCGACCCAGTCAATCCCGTACCTCCTTGCATCCCGTTCGGTATTGGACCGGGAGGGACGAACCCCCAGCCAGGGCAGAGCTACCTGCCCGCGAACGTAGTAGTTACTCCTCACGCCAATGGGGCCATCTTTCAAAATGATCTGACTAACTTCCAGCCGAGGCTCGGATTCGCATACCAGTTGGCGCGCAATACCGTTTTACGAGCTTCTTATGGCAGATTCTACGATAACTGGGCCGCGGTCACGCAAAGTGCTCAGAACTATGAAGGATCATGGCCGGATACCGGGCAACTCGGCGCAGCTTTGAACCCGGTAAACGCACCACCGACGCCGGGCTTGGCGGAGGCGCCGACCGGCACGGGTCCAGCGATTGCAGGCCCAAGCCCATTCACCGGTTTTAACTGGTATGCCGATCCACACATGCAGCGGCCCTATGCGGACCAGTTTAATTTTGGTGTTCAACAACAACTGGACTCGCGCACGGTGCTAACGGTGAATTACGTTGGATCGCGAGGTCACCGCCTCGACGTAGGTTTCTCGGGCAATACCGGCAAGATACCGTCGGCAGTGGCGAACTATTTACCGACGGGTGCGACTACAAGCTCACCCTATCCTTATATATCGCCTGCTGACTTTGACGCCGCCATCGGAAAAAGCAGCTACAATGCCTTGCAGGCCTCGTTAAACGGACGGGCTTTTCATGGGCTGACGTACCTCGTCTCCTATACGTGGTCAAAGACATTGGATCTCGGCTGCACCGGGTGGTATGGCGTCGAAGGCTGCAGTATACAAAACCCTTACACACTGAAAAACGACAAGGGTCCCGCCGGCACAGACGTGCCGCAAATATTTTCAGCAGCCTGGGTCTACGAACTTCCTTTTGGCAAGGGGCATAAGTACTCCTCTAGCAACGGGGCATTGAACTATGTAGTGGGTGGTTGGACATTGAATGGGATTCTCTCGTTCAGTTCCGGAATACCATTCTTTGTCGGCGCATCCGGGGATATTGCGCACATAGCGGCTAATACAGCGTGTTGCGCCCTGGGTTTCGGAAATTACGAAAGACTGAACTATTCCGGCGGCAATCCATATGCGTCCAACCGATCACCCACCCAATGGCTCAACCCATCCGTCTTTTCGGTACCGGCTGCAGGTACATTTGGAAATCTGGGACGGAACACTCTGCGATCAGATCGCTTCAAGAACCTTGACCTCTCGCTTTTTAAGCAGTTCCCTATTACCGAAAACAAAAGACTCGAATTCCGATTCGAGACGTTCAACCTAACCAATACACCTGTCTGGGGCGTACCCGACGTAAATATAAGTGATGGAGCCAAGTTCGGAACAATTTCCAGCACAGCGAACACGGCTCGGCAATTACAGTTTGGGCTGAAACTTTACTTCTGAGTTGAATGCGGCAAGAAAAAGGCTGCGTAAATTTGGGCTTAAAACGTTGCTACCGGTGGCAACGACTCTAAGCGATCCGGGTTTTTGGGCGCACCTTCACACCAGACCGCGGGGATTTTCTTGCGAATGCTCGCAGACACCTCAGTTCCTTTATACTCGAAATGCCGAGCTAATTTTGGGAGGGCCTGGAAACGTGCGCTTCGTAAAGCTGAGCACGTTCATAATTCTCGCGTGCGCAATACCGGCATCAGCGCACAGTCCCAGGGTTAGTGGTCAGGCTGTTGGCCGCGGTGGAAGTCCTGCCTCCAAGCAAACACAACAACTGCCTAAGTCCTGCCTAGCTCAACAGCATCCTTCCGAGCAGATCAATGCCTTGCTGGAAACGATTCGCGATCATCCCACGGCGGGAGCATACAACACACTGGGAGCTCTATTTGCGCAGGACCGCCGCACAACATGCGCAATCGCTGCTTTCGAAGGCGCACTACGGCTGGAACCGGGAGATTGGCAGGCGCACTATAATCTTGGCCTTGCGGTTCTGACGAAGGGTGATCGTAGCCACGCTGCCAGTGAATTCCAGGCTGCGATTCTGCAGAAACCAGACTCAGTTGCTCCTCATTTTGCGCTCGGGACGCTGCTTCAGGAAGCAGGAAACCTGGATGGCGCTGCGAAAGAGTTTGAGACCGCGCTGCAAAATGATCCCAATTTTGCGCCAGCGCAGTTCAGCTTGGGTGTCCTATACACCCAACAAGGGAAGGACCCGGAAGCGGCAGCACTTTTTCGACAGGCAATCCATAATGATCCGAATAATGTTCAAGCTCATGTGAATCTCGGCCTGACGATGGCGAGGCTCGCTGATTTTTCTGAAGCCGAGCAAGAATTCCGGTCCGCAATACAAATCGACCCGAAAAATACCACGGCTTATACCTCGCTGGGGATGCTCGAAGCGAAGACAGGGCGCGGTGGAGATGCCGTGGCGAGTTTCCGGAAAGTTGTTGCGCTGCAGCCGGATTCTGCGGAGGCGCACTTGAACCTGGGCATCGCTCTCGTCGATAAGTACGACCGCACGGGCGGATTCAAGGAATTTAAGCAAGCCGCGCGCCTTAATCCAACGTCGCCCAGAGTGCACTACAACCTGGGCCGCTTCTTTTTTGAAGCTGGCAGGTATGACGAAGCCCGAAAGCAGTTGGAAACGGCGTTGGGCTTGCAGCCCGATTTTGCGGGCGCACTCTATTTTCTGGCACTCACAGAGAGGCAAGACAACCGGATGGAGCAGGCCACAAATCTTCTGACAACGGTCGTAGCTCTGGAGCCAGTCAATGCGGACGCACAATACCTTCTGGGACGAAATCTCGAACATGCGGGAAAAACATCCGAGGCCATTGAACACTGGAAATTAGCGCTCCAGGCCGATCCGAATCAATCCGAGGCTCTTTACAACTTAGCGAGAGCTTTGAATAAATTGCAGGATCCTGAAGCTCAGAAATATCAAGACCAGTTCGACGCTTTGCAAAGAAACCAGCAGACCACCGACCGAGTAGGCCAACTGGGCAATTTCGCGATCCAGGCCGCGAATGCTCAAAACTGGCCGCAAGCGCTGGCACAAATGAAAGAAGCCGTCGCGCTTTGCGGGCAGTGTGGGGAAGCTGCACATCTACACAGCAATCTGGGATTGATGTATTGCCGCACCGGAAATCTGATTGATGGCGAAATGGAGCTCCGCAGAGCGCTCGAATTCAATCCAAATGACGTTGAGGCCAAGAAGGCGATTGCCACGCTGCAGAACCTGCACGCTTCGAATGGCAAAGACACAGACAGCGGAAGGAACTGACGCGACTCAGTGCCAAGCAGCGCACTCTGCTTCAGATTTGGGAGTGATAATGAAGCGATACGGCTCCGTACTAAAGATAAGACCCGAAGCTATCGAGTCATACAAGGCTTACCACGCGAACGTATGGCAAGAGGTTCTCGCCGCCATTCGGCGGAGTAACATCCGCAATTATTCCATTTATCTGAAGGATGACTTATTGTTCGGGTACTACGAATACCACGGAACGGACTACACGGCAGATATGGCGAAAATAGCAAGTGATCCGAAGACACAAGAGTGGTGGGCCATCATGGAGCCCATGCAGAAGCCTCTCGATACGAGGGGGGAAGGTGAGTGGTGGGCGGTGATGGAGGAAGTCTTTCACGCGGATTGAAAATGCAGAAAATCGTAGACGCTCATCAACATCTATGGGATCTGGATCTTTTTCACTATGCCTGGCTCAAGGATTTGCCGGTCTTGAATCAATCCTTCCGCATGAATGAATATTGCGATGCGACCAAAGGCCTCGGTATCGAAAAGTCGGTTCATCTCGAGGCCGATGTGGACGAGCCCTTTATGATTGAAGAGACCAAATATGTGCTTCAGCTAGCGGACCGCAGTGACAATCCCCTTGAAGGTGTTGTGGCCTGTGGCCGGCCGGAGAGCAAAGAATTCAAGAATCACCTGGAGAGAATACTGGGTCATCCGAAACTGAAAGGGATCCGACGAATTCTGCACACGCAGCCCGATGATCTAGGGCAGAGCGAAACATTTATCGAAAACGTGAATAGCCTGGCTGGCTATGGTCTTTCCTTTGATCTGTGCGTGCTCGCACGTCAGCTGCCTCTCGCCATTCGGCTCGTTTCCCGGTGCCCCGAGGTAACCTTCATCCTCGATCATTGCGGCGTGCCGCAAGTCAGAGAAAAGATTCTGGACCCCTGGCGCGCGAATATTCACGCCATCGCCAAATTTCCGAATATCTTCTGCAAGATTTCAGGTTTAGTTGCCTATGCGGATCCGCATCACTGGACCGCGGAAGATCTGCGTCCCTACGTTGATCACGCAATAGAATGCTTCGGCTGGGACCGCGTAATGTTCGGGAGTGACTGGCCTGTTTGTACGCTTTCTGCCAGTTATCGACAGTGGGTAGAGGCTCTTGTGTCGCTTACTCGCGGCGCGGGTGAAGTGAACCAGAAAAAGCTCTTTCAGGAAAATGCAATTCGGATCTATCGGCTCGCGTGACAGACCAATTCCACAACTGTGCGACCGACAGGCGCACAGGGGCGCTATCACGATGAAGCGAGGATTTGTGAAGCTGAATGGCCGAGTGGCTCTGGTAACTGGAAGTGGAACAGGCATAGGACGGGCCATCTCCGAACTGTTCGCCAATGAGGGTGCAAAAGTTGCGCTGAACTATCATCACTCCCGCGATGGCGCCGAGGAACTAGCCTCGCGGATCCGATCGAAGGGCGGCAGAGCGATACCCATTGCCTGTGATGTATCGAAAGAGTTGGAGGTTCGCTCCATGATAGACCGAACTCATGCTGAGTTTGGGCGGCTGGATATCCTCGTGAACAGTGCCGGCTGGAGCACGGTCATTCCTCACTACAAACTCGAGGAACTCACGGACGAAATCTGGGACAGGACGCTAGACACGAACCTGTGCGGATGCTTTTATTGCATTCGCGCTGCCGTGCCGTTCTTGCGCGAGCATGCCGGCACTTCCGTTATCAATGTCGTTTCCACTTCGGCCATAACCGGCGAGGGCAGTTCTATTGTTTACGCAGCATCAAAGGCGGGCATGCTGACGATGACTAAGTCGCTGGCGCGGGCGCTTGCGCCACAGATTCGCGTGAACGCGATTTCGCCAGGTCTCATCCGGACGCACTTCGCTGATCGCCAGGAGTCCGATCCGGTTTTTGAAAGGGAAGAGAAAGCCACTCCTCTCCAAAAGCTGGCCACCGTCGAGGACTGCGCCGCCGCTGCGCTCTTTTTGGCAGCGGATGCCCCGGCTATTACGGGGCAAACGATTCTCGTCGAGGGCGGACTAATTACCCTCGGGCCCGTTCGTTCGGTAGCAACGAGAACGGACCACGATGCTTGACTCCGCGATTAGTTCAGTCTCGACACGTGATGCACGTTTTCCCCTGCCTCCAGGCGCCGGGACAGACTCCGTTCATACGAATTCTGAATATAGCTTCGCGGTAACTTTGTTGACCGGAGACGGCGGTCTTCAGGGTACCGGAATCGTACTCACCCTCGGCGAAGGCAATCGCCTGGTTTGTGAAGCGATCGAGTTGCTGGCACGGCCACTCGTTGGCACTGCGATTGAAGAACTCATGTCCCACTTCGGTCGCATGTCCCGGAAGCTGGCCGACGATCCTTCGCTCCGCTGGCTCGGGCCCCACAAGGGCGTTGTTCACCTCGCGCTGGCGTCCATAACAAATGCCTGTTTCGATCTTTGGGCCAAGAGCCGCGGGAAACCATTGTGGAAGTTGCTCCTTGAGCTTACTCCCGCAGAAGTCCTTCGCCTTCTGGACCTCAGCTATCTGGAAGACGTCTTGAGTGAACGAGATGCTCTCGAATTGCTTGTAAGCCAAGTTCCAAGCCGCAGTCGCCGCCTTCCTATTCTGCAGACTGGTTATCCCGGCTACGATACGTCGGTTGGATGGATGGCATATGACGATGAAAAGGTGCGGGATTTGACCGCTCGCGCGCTCCACTCGGGATTTACGGCATTCAAACTCAAAGTGGGATCGGAGGATGAGGGTCGCGATATCCGTCGCGCGGCTATGTTACGCAAATGCGTCGGCGAGTCGGGGACTCTCATGTTCGATGCCAACCAACGCTGGAGCCTGCCAGTCGCGATTCGCATGTGCCGCGAGCTGATGGAGTTTCAGCCGTTGTGGATCGAGGAACCTACTCACCCTGACGATCTCCATGGGCATGCTTTACTGGCTCGTGAAATAACACCGGTCAAGATCGCCGCGGGCGAGCACATTCCTAATCGAATCGTGTTCAAGAACTTCTTCGAGTCAGGGGCCCTGCACTACGTTCAAGCCGACTGCACGAGACTGGCGGGAGTGAGTGAATTTCTCACCGTCAGCCTTCTTGCGAAGAAATTTTCGCTTCCGATCGTGCCGCATGTGGGAGACATGGGTCAATTGCACCAACACCTTGTCCTGTTCAACCACATCGCGCTGGCACACGAAGTCTTGTTCCTCGAGCACATTCCGCACCTGCGCGACCACTTCGTCATTCCGGCAGTTTTAGCGGACGGCTGCTACAAGACACCGCAGGAACCCGGCGCATCGTGCGATTTGAAATTGACTTCAGGCAAGGCCGGCTGATGGGACACTCCCTGCAGACGGCGGTTTCGCTCACCATGGTCGCTGGCCTCATGTCCGGTACCTGCATGCTGCCGATGAAATTTGTGCGCTTATGGAGATGGGAGAATTTGTGGCTCATTTTCAGCGTAGTCTCACTGGTGATACTTCCCTGGATGCTCGCTATTAGTTTGGTGGATAGGCTTTTCGAGACTTACCGTACGCTGTCTCTTCGCCAACTCGCCGTCCCGATCTTGTTTGGTGCGGGTTGGGGAGTCGCGCAAATTCTCTTCGGCATCTCCGTGAAGCGCCTGGGATTGGGTATCGCTTACGCCATTATTATTGGCCTCGGTGCGGTTTTGGGAACGCTGGTTCCGCTCTTCGCTCAGCAAAGGGCGATAGCCAAAGAACACGCTATACAGCTGATTATTTGCGGCGTGGCTATCATGGTGATCGGCATCGCATTGACCACGTGGGGCGGCCAAATCAAAGAGCGCGCAAGCGGCGTTCCTCAGAGCGCTTCGTATCGGTCCTATCCGGCCGCCATCTTGGTTGCCGTGTTGTGTGGCCTGATGGCTCCCATGCTCAATTACTCGTTTGCCTTTGGGCAAGACATCGCACAGACGGCGGTCCGCCTTGGAAATCAGCCCGTGCACAGCGCCTATGCAGTTTGGCCGATCGGATTGGCGGGAGGATTTCTTCCTAACGCTGCTTACAGTCTGTGGCTACTTTTCAAGAACCGGACCTGGCCTTTGTTCCGACGCGCACCACCGGATCTCGTGTGGTCTTGCCTGATGGGCGTTCTCTGGATGGGAGCGTTTGCTCTTTACGGAATGAGCGCAAGCTTGCTTGGCACGCTAGGGACATCCGTCGGATGGGGTCTGCTACAGATATTTATGATTATGACAGCGACGTTGGCGGGAGCAATGACAGGAGAGTGGCAGCAAGCTTCGCGCTCCGCAAAACTGCTGCTGGGCTCTGGCATGGCCAGTCTAACCGTTGCTATTGTCCTATTGGCAGTTGGCAGCCTCTAACGAGAACGACCAATGTCAAATTCTCACGCCACCGATGATCTCCACACGCGAATTCTCGAAGCTATCCAAACCGTCCGGCAACCGCGCCCAAAGCAGGTTCGTCCCATCATCGTCATAGGCGCGGGGGGCATCGTTCGCGCCGCTCACTTACCGGCCTATGAGAAGGCAGGCTTCCCGGTAATCGGCCTCATGGATCAACAGAGTGCCAGAGCCGCTGAACTCGCTTCCCAACGTGGAATCCCTCGTACCTTCAACTCTGCCGCCGAAGCAGTGCGTTTCGCTCCACTTGACGCGATCTTCGATGTGGCGGTTCCCGCCTCTCAACTTGTCCATATTCTTCCGCAGTTCAATAATGGTGCGACGATACTCATGCAGAAGCCGATGGGCGAGACTCTCGAAGAGGCCCGCATCATCCGCGACCTTTGCCGGAAGAAAGGTTTCGTCGCCGGCGTAAACTTCTCGCTGCGATACTCTCCTAACAACCTCGCCGTCGCGTCTCTCGCGAATGCCGGTTTACTTGGAGAAATCCACGACATCGAAGTGCAAACAAGCACCTATACGCCGTGGCATCTCTGGACCTTTCTCGCCACGGCGCCGCGCCTTGAGATCCTGTATCACAGCATTCATTACTTCGATCTCATTCGCTCGTGGTTAGGCAACCCGCAAAGCGTCTTGGCGCGCACGTTAAAAAACCCGCACACAGCAAACCTGGCCGCCACCAAGACCATCGCAATTCTCGACTACGGCAACTCTAAACGCGTCATTGTTGCCACCAATCACAACCACAACTTCGGTCCAGAGCATCAGCACAGCTTTGTTCAATGGGAGGGCCTGGCGGGTGCAGCACGCATCACGATGGGCGTCAACCTCGACTATCCCACCGGCAAGCCGGATACCGCCGAATATGTCGAGCGCGGCTCCAACTCTCCTCGCTGGCACGCCGTCCCGGTCGGCGGCAACAACTTCCCGGACGGCTTCATGGGAACTATGGGCGCTCTGCAGTCCTTCGCCGAGGGATCAGCTTCAACCTTGCCATCGCACTTCGAAGATGCATTTCAAACCATGGCGCTGGTGGAGGCACTGTACCGATCGAGCGAGCGCCCCGGTGAGCCGCTCCCGCTCGACGAGTAACGCGCTCCAGGTTACCGACGGTAAGACCAAAGGGTCTATGAAGCCGGTCGCTTTGTATCCCGCGCTGTAATTGTGCTTTCGCCCAGAGTCCAGGCCAGGCGGAGAGTCACTTCCTGCAAGCCGACGTATTGGTAGTTAACCAACTATGTGAGTACGAAGGACGCAGGTCAAACACCGCTTCGCGCACAAGGCGCGAGCATAACTGAGACACTCTCGACTCCAGGTTTGTACGTGATCAGAAATGTGAGCAATCCACCAAGAAAAACTGAGAAAGGGTGGGCCATGAAGCGGTTGGCTTGGCTAGCTTCCTTCCCTGAAATTGTTCCTAAACTGCTCGATTTTGGACTCCTGTGGTTCGCCAAAACTCTGGCCGACTTTGAAATCAATGACATAGCCGCCCTCCCGCCACTGTTCTGTTATAACTCCTAGCCATGTTTCGATTTATCGGCCTGTGCCTCGGAACGCTG
>Ga0137388_10003341_pt1 | contig 10358 bp, 8 predicted proteins | sample 15con2h14AmetaG_FD_104644 | JGI IMG/M metagenome (GOLD analysis project Ga0137388, IMG submission 104644) | Vadose zone soil microbial communities from Angelo Coast Range Reserve, California, USA - 15con2h1.4A metaG | ecosystem: Environmental > Terrestrial > Soil > Vadose zone > Saprolite...
CAGCGCTGCTCGCCGCTCATGCAGTTCTTCATCATCTGGGCCATCTCCTGGACGTGCTGCACCTGGTCCTTGCTTTTGGCACGCATCCGGATCGTCTCTCCATCCTTCGTGTTCTGCACGCTGACGTCGGCGCCGCCCATCATCTGCGAGCAGGACATCATCCCGCCCATCATCCCGCCGCCGGCCATCATGCCGCCGTCCGCCATCATCCCGCCCATCATCCCCCCGTCAGCCATCAGTCCGCCTATCGTGCCGCCGTCGCCCATCGGCATGCCCTGCATTGAGCCCTGGCTTTCGCCGGCGTCTTGCGACCAGGCGGCCACCGCAGCGAGTGAAAGGCCGAAGGCGAATCCGACGCTTGCGAGCCATCTGCTCATGTCGTCCTCCGTGCGCGGCTTGTCACCATTCTAGCGCGATCGTGGGCACCGTGCCGGTCCGTCGCATCCCCGTCGACGCGAGCGTGCAACTCAGCGGTCGACCGGCGACCGAGGGCTATAGCCGCCAGTCGGGCGAGCTGAGCGACGAGTAATCGAAGGCTAGTGCCCGGCCAGGAGCGTCGCCGCCTTTGCAGTGAAGGCAACCAGCCGTTGAGGAACCACGCCGCTCGCCAGCGTGCCGGCCACGAGCAGCGTCAGCGCGATCAAGAGTCCATGCGGCAGCGTTCCGGTGGGCCCGTGCTGCGGAGTGCGCAAGTAGAGGGCTTCGAGCACACGTGCGTAGTACGCCAGCGACAGCACGAAGTTCACCGCCATCGCCACAGCGACCCACAGCAGTCCGGAGTCGAGCGCTGCGCCGAGCAGGACGGTCTTGCCCACGAATCCGCCGAGCGGAGGAACGCCGGCGAGGGAGAGGATCGCGAGCGCGAGCGCCGCGCTGGTGAGCGGCGCGCGGCGGCCCGCTCCGTGGAGGCGCTCCATCTCGTCGGTGCCGTACCGGCGTTCCAGCCCATCCACCGCCAGGAATGCCGCGAGATTCATGAACAGGTATACCGCGAGGTACAGCATTAGTCCGCTGGTCCCGAGCTTGCTGGCGGCGGCAATTCCGACCACGAGATAGCCGGCTTGGGCAATCGATGACCAGGCCAGGAGCCTCTTCAAGCTCGTCTGAGGCAGAGCGAGAAGGTTGCCCGCCGTCATGGTGAGGACCGCGATGGCCGCAATCCAGGGTTGCCAGGCGCGCGAGCCGGATGCGACGAAAAGCGTGCGCGCCAGGACGGCGAGCGCCGCGGCCTTCGGGCCCACCGCAAGGTATCCGGCGATCGACGTCGCCGCCCCTTGGTACGTGTCCGGTGCCCAGCCATGGAACGGGACGAGCGTGATCTTGAAGCCATAGCCCGCCAGCACCAACGCGGCGGCGATCAGCGCCACGGCGGCTGGCGCCCGCGCCAGTGAAGGCGCGAGCTCGGGCACAGCGAGCGTTCCGGTGAGCCCGTACAGGAGCGCCATGCCATAGATCATGATCGCGCCGGCCGAGGCGGAGAACAGGAACAGCTTCAGTGCCCCTTCGGCGGCCGGACGAGAAGTCTTCAGCGATCCGACGAGGACATAGGAGCTGACCGTCACGAGCTGGAGGAAGAGCGCGATGAGAGCGAGGTCCTGGCTGGCCGAGAGTCCGACCATCCCGAGGCAGCACAGGACCAGCAACGCAGGGATCTGACCCTCCCGAGGGGTGTGGCGGAAGAAGCTCACCGTGGAGAGAAGCACCAGCGCGGTCGCGGCGATTGCCAGCAGCTTGAAGTAGACCGCGAAGGGATCCACTGCGTACGTACCCTCGAACACCGCCCGCGCCGGCCATCCGAGCATGCGCGCGGCGGCTGCCGCTGCCGCTGCGAGCCCCGCCAGAGCAACAGCCGTGGCCAAGCGCCGATGTCCTTGTGGCAGGAAAGACCCGAGCGGAAGTAGCACCAACACCGCACCTCCGAGGACGAGCTCGGGAACGATGGCCCACAGCTCCATCTACCGGCCTCGCGCCAGCGAAGGCGTGATGCGAACGGAGGTCTCTATCGCGGAGGTGACCCCTCCGGGGCGCAAGCCCAAAAGCAGCACCAGCGCCCCGAGCGGTAGGAGGACGGCGAGTTCGCGGCCGCTGAGCGGGGCGAGACTTGCCCGCGCGGAACCGAACAGGATCCGCTGCATGGCCCAGAGAAACATCGCGGTGGTGATCAGGATCCCGGTCAGCATGCCGACCGCGGCCCACGGGTACGTGCCGAGCGCGCCGACGACGATTTGCAACTCGGCGGGAAAATGCGCGAGCGCGGGAAGTCCCAGCGACGCGAACAGCATGAATGCGAGCAAGGATCCGTAGAGCGGAAGGGCCGCCCAGGTACCGGAGAGCTTCGCGATCTCGCGGGTACCAGCGCGCTCCGCAAGCATCCCCACGAGGAAGAAGAGCGCGCCCGTGACGAGCCCGTGCGCGACGAGCTGCAGTCCGGCCCCGGTCGCCGCCGCGGTCCGGTCCGCGGCGGAGGCGAACGGCGCCGCGGCGCAGGCGATTCCGAGCAGGACGTATCCCATGTGATTCACGCTCGAGAAGGCGATCATGCGCTTGAAGTCGCCCTGCCCCATCGCCACCGCGGCTCCGTAGATGGCCGAAACGACGGCCAGCGCGGCGAGCGGCGCAGACCAGTCGGCCAGTGCGCCAGGCAGGGTGGGCAACGCGAGCCGCAGGAACCCGTAGCCTCCCATCTTGAGGAGGACGCCCGCGAGCAGCACGCTTCCCGAAGTGGGCGCCTCCGTATGCGCATCGGGCAGCCACGAGTGCAGCGGCAGCACGGGAAGCTTGACCCCGAAAGCAACGAAGAACCCTAGAAGGACGAGGCTGGGCCCCGCGCCATGGCCCGCATACGAGCGCGCGGCGATGATCGAGGGCAGGTCGAACGTGCGCGGCGAGGTGCCGAGGTAGAGCGCCAGGATGGAGAGCAGGAGGCCCAGGCTACCCGCGCGCGTGTAAAGGAAGAACTTGAGCGCCGCCTCCTTGCGTCGCTCGTGTCCCCATGCCCCGATGATGAAGTACATGGGAACCAGCGCCACCTCCCAGAACACGTAGAAGAGCAGGAGATCCGCGGAGAAAAAGAAGCCGAGAAGACCAGTCTCCATCACCAAAAACGACGCGAAGAGCTCGCGCGGGGCGCGATTCTCGTCCGATGCATACAGGAGCGCGAGCAGCGTAAGCAGCGCCGCGAGCAGCGCCAACGCGCTCGACAGACCGTCGGAGGCGAGGTGGTAGCTCGCTCCAAGAGCCGGGATCCACCGCGCGTGCTCCTCCATCGTTCCCCGAGCCGCAGCAGCGATGGCGAGGACTAGCGTCGCGGCGCCTGTAAGCCAAGCGCACCACCGCCATGCGTCGCGAGGGACCACGTAGAGGACCAAGGCGCCGGCAAGCGGAAGGAAGACCGTGGCGGTGAGCATGGCAACCTCAGCGGAGAAGCAGCGCGAACGCGCCGGCGACGCAGGCCGCCAGCACGCCTCCGATGGCGTAGAGCAGGTAATTCTCGATTCGTCCGGACTCGGTCGAGCGCGCACGTTCGCTTCCGGCGAGCAGCAGCCGCGCGGCTTGCGAGATGCTCGCCTCGAGCCAATCCCGGTCGATTCGACTGGCCCGGCGCGCAGTGCGGAGCATGCCGGGACCAGCGGCAGTCGCGGCGGAGTCGAGCCACCCCTCGATCCGCGTGGCCGCGCGGGTGAACGAGGCGACCGCATGCGCCAGCCGGGCACCGCCGGCATCGAACGTACGACGATCGAAGGTTGCCGCAAGCGCCGCCAACTTCTCGGCTCCGCGCGCGATCGTTCGATACACCACGACCAGGCCTAGCTCGGCGGACAGTGGCCGCCGCAGTCGCGCGAACCCCGGCCAGATCAGGTACGCACTCCACCGGCGGCCCGCCGCGATGGCCAGGGCGAATCCAGCGGCCGCTGCGACGAGCGCGACGGCGGTTGAGACTGGCTGCTCGGAGTCCGTTGCTCCAATGAGCTTCGACAGCGGCGATCCGACGATGCGCCCATCCGCGAGCAATCCGATGGGAAGGAGGATGCCGAGCGCGAGGAGGGCCACGCGCATCGAACCTCGAGCGTCGTCCGCGGACGACGGTTCGCGGCCGCTGAGGAACACGAGCCAGAGGATCCGTCCTGCGTACATCGCGGTGAGCAGGCTTGCGGCGATTGCCAGCCAGAACAGGAGCGGGCTGGCGTGCCTCGCTGCTGCCAGGACGCGATCCTTCGGCGACAGCGCGAGCGTGATGGGAACGCCTGCCAGCGCCAGCGTGGCCAGGAGCGATACCGCGAACGTGAACGGCATCCTTCGCGCCAGTCCACCCATTCTCGAGAACTCCGTCCCTCCCACGCCGCGTTCCACGGCTCCCGCCGCGAGAAACAGTGTGGACTTGTAGAGCGCGTGACCGATGAGGAGCACCATGCCGGCAAGGACACTGCCCGAACCGATCCCGATCCACATGAAGCCGATCTGACTCATCGTCGAGTATGCCAGGGTGCGCTTGAGGTCTTCCTCGACGAGAGCCGCCGCGCTCCCGAGCATCGCCGTGGCGAGGCCGAGCCACGCCGCAAGCGGAAGAGCCGGACCGAGCACGGCCTGGAATCGCGCCAGCAGGAACGCGCCTGCGGCGACCATCGTCGCCGAGTGAAGCAGTGCCGAGACAGGAGTCGGGCCGACCATGGCATCGGGCAGCCAGCCCTGGAACGGAAGCTGCGCCGATTTGGCCGCCGCACCGAGCACGATGGCAAACGCGACCCAGGTGGGGACGGCGCTTCCGAGATCGGCCATGTGGGAAGTCCCGGTCCGGGCGATGAGCGTCAGAAAGCCGAGCAGCAAAGCGAGGTCTCCAATGCGTGTCACCAGGAACGCCTTCGTCGCCGCCGGCCCGGCGCGCCCGTCCTCGAGACGGAAGCCGATGAGAAGGTATGAGCAAGCGCCGACCAGCTCCCAGGCGATGTACAGGGCGATCAGGTCCCCCGCCAGTACCAGGACCAGCATGGAACCAGCGAAAAGGCTCATCGCCGCGTAGAATCGCGGCGCGCGCGCGTCCGGCCGCATGTAGTCCAGTGCATAGAGGAACACCAGGACGCCGACCGCGGAGACAAGGACGGCGGCGACGGCCGCGAGCGGGTCCGCGCGGAGCACGAGCGTCAGCGACCGCCTTCCAATCGCGAGCCATGGCGCTGCGACCTCCGGCGTTTCCCCGCGAGCTGAGGCAACCAGGATCGCGATTGCGCATCCGAGGCTGCCGGCGAGCGAAACGGTCGACAGCCAACGCGCTCCGCGCCGCAATCCGACAGCGATCGTCGCGCTGGCTACCAGCGGTAGGAGTGGAACGAGGCAAAGCGCCGCGTTCATCCTTTGAGCTCCCGTGCCGAGTCGACGTTGACGCTTCCGCGTTGACGGAGCAGGAGCAGCAGCAGGCCCAGGCCTGCCGCCATCTCGACGGCGCCGATGGTGATGGCGACGATCGCGAAGACCTGCGCGTCGAAACGATCTGGCCGCACGAACCGCCAGAACGCGACCAGGGTCAGGACCGCCGCATTCATCACCACCTCGACGCTCATCAGCACCATGAGCGCGCTGCGCTGCGAAAGGATGCCTGCCACACCGATGCCGAACAGCGCGGCACCCACCGCGAGGTAGGGAACGAGTCCAGGATCGTTCATCCGTGTCCTCCGGGGTGGAGGTGCTCGTGCTGGTCGACTGCCGGAGCACTGGGAGGCGCGGGCGGCGCCTTGGGCGCCCCTTCGCGCTTGCCGAGCATCACCGCTCCCGCGATGCCCGCCACGATGAGGAAGGCCGCGCCCTCGAAGGCGATCATGTACTTGGACATGAGCAGGTGGCCGACCTCGACGCTGGCGTCGCTGTTCGGCGCCGCAGTCGCGAGAGGCCAGGCAGTCGTGATCGCCACGGCGCCAAGCCCGACGGCAGAAGCCGCTCCGACGGCGATCGCCCACGGCAGCTGCGTCGTCGTCATCGCCATCTCCGCCATCATCTGATAGTGCTCGCGATGCTTCGGGTCCGCGGGCGGCGGTCCGTTGGGCATTCGCATTGCCAGCGCGCCCGGGCCGCGCATGCCCATGTCGCGCTTCATCTTCCACATGCTCTCTCCGCCCGGGTCCATCATCATCATCACCATGAAGAGGACCATCACCATCATGCCGCCCACGTTCATCATGATCTGGACGGCTGCGAGCAGGTCAGCGCCGAGCAGTAGGAACAGCCCTGCGATCGCGACGAGACTGGACATCAAGTACAGGCCGGCGCGGTACATGCTCATCGTGACGAGCATCGCGGCGGCCGCCGCGATGGCCACGGCCGAGAGCGCCGCAAAAACGATCCAGGCGGTCATTGCAGCCTTGCCGGAAGCAGGAGTGCGAGCACGCCGACCAGGGCGACGTTGAGCAGCGACGCGGGAAGCAGCACCTTCCAAGAGAACGCCAGCATCTGGTCGTGGCCCAGCCGGGGGAAGCGACGCGCCATCGCGAGCGCCAGCGCCGCAAGGCAGATCGTCTTGAGGATCATCCAGACCGGCCCGGGCAGCAAAGGCCCATGCCAGCCGCCCAGGAAGAGAACGACCGCCATCGCCATCAGCAAAGCGAACAGCCCATCGAGGGCAAGTCGGAAGAGCAGCAGGCGCCGACCGGAGTATTCGGCGAGAACGCCGCCCGCGAGCTCGGTGTCCGCTTGGGCAAGATCGAAGGGATGACGGAACGAGGCAAACAGGCTCGCGATGACGAACAGCACCAACCCGAGCGGCTGCCAGACCACGTACCAGAGTGAGCTTTGCGCCTCGACGATGCGGGTGGTCGACAGAGATTGTGCGGACATCACTGGTCCGATCGCAGCGAACCCCAGTGGGACCTCGTAGCTGACCAGGTGCGCGGCCGCGCGAAACGCGCCGAACAGGCCGTGCTTTCCGTTGCCAGCCCATCCGGCGTTCATCATCGCCACCACGAATGGCGAGAGCAGGACCACGAAGAAGAACAGTCCTGTCGTTGCGTCGAGTCCGATCAGTCGGGGACCGATGGGAATGAAGAGGGCGGCCAGCGAGATGGTGGCGAGCGCGAGAATCGGCGCCGAGCGAAAGAGGAATCGGTCCGCGTGCGCCGGGGTCAAATTCTCCTGGCGAATGAGCGAGGCGAGCTGCCGGAGCGATGGTGATCTCCCCCCGAGGCGGCGATTCACGAACGAGACCGTCAGCGCCGCGATGATCAATCCGCCAAAGGCGCCGGCCGCGTGCGCGATCGGGTTCACGGGTCCGCCTCCGCTGCGCAGAGATCGAGACTGGCCAAGACGACCTCCGCATCCGCGAGCCTGTGCCCCTGGAGCAGGCGGGGCACGAAAGGCAACGTGGCCGCAGTCGGGGTTTCCCAGGTGACGTTCGCGACGCGGCCGTCGCTTACGCCAGCCCCCACGCGAAGAGGACCGCGGCTGGAGTGGACGGCATTGCCGTACGCAGGTTCGCGCAGCCGACGTGCCGCGATCAGCAGCCGCCGCAGCAGGCGCCCGCGCACGTCCTCGCCCGGGGCGCCGATCAGTTCGCGGGCGGCTGCGGGAGATTCGAGATCCTCGGGCACCCGCCCTACGCCAGCCGTGCGCAGGCGGAGCAAGCGGTCACGTCCCAGCTTTGCTGCCCAGCGCCCGATCGACTCTGCAAGACCGCCGTTGCGATCGGCCGACGCGACCAGATCGGCTGCCTCGCGCTCGCGCGCCGGCCAGGCCATCGCGGAAAACAGGCGATGGGTCCACCGCAGGGTGGCGGCGGCGCTCTGGGTTGCAAGCTCCGCGGCCAGCAGCGCGTGTTCGGGCGACGAGCGTTCGCGATCCAGCTCGCGCAGGAGTGCGAGCCTTCCCGCAGCCGGAGATCCGGGGACGATCCGCTCCGCCAGCCGCAGCGCCTCTTCTTTCGTCGTCCCCTTCATCGCTTCCGCAAGCCCGCGCGACGCGAATCCAGCCTCGATCCGAGCGAACAAGACCTGCTCGCCGTCGCAGGCGAGCAGCACGCGCAAGGGTCCATCAGTGAAGGGCTGAATGGGACCGAGGCTGTGCACCGCAATTTCGGTGGCCATCTCGAGCTCCTTCCTGTCCGGAAGATTCAGCTCGGTCGGCTCGGGCTCGGGACCATCAGCGACGTTCAATTCGGGCAGTTCTCCAGCTAGCGCGAACTGAACCTCGCGCGGCTCGAACGGGCGCAGCCCGGGCAAGAGCTCGCTTGCGTCAGCGACGACGAGAGCCGAAGCAGGTCGGGGGACCGCTCGCGCCAGCTGCCGGGCGGCGGGAACCAGCTTGCGCGAAAGGGGCCCGAATACGAGCAAGGTATCCGCGTGCCTGGGAGAGTAGACGCGCTCGAAGCTGCTCGAACGCTCCAGCTCAGCGAGGAGGGCGCCACCTTCTCCTCCGTCGATGGCGAAGCAACGCCTGTGGAGCTCAGGCCTCCCAGTCAAAGGCGCCCTCCTTCCACGCGAACGCGATCGCCGAAGCGAGGATGGCGAGGAACACCAGCATGTCCGCGAATGCGGCAATACCCTCGCGGCGGTACACCACGGCCCACGGGAACATGAAGACCATCTCCATGTCGAACGCGACGAAAAGGAGCGCCAGCACGGCGTAGCGTACCCGGAACTGCACCCAGGTCTTGTGCGCCGTCCGCCCTCCGCCCTCTTGGGCCGGGTCGGCGGAGCGCTGCCGTCCCGTCGCCAGTGCCGCCGCCCCCAGCCCGACGGCGAGGACGAGCATGGTGAGGGCGGCGATCATCGGTACTCCTGCTGGGACACACCGGACAACCACTCTGGCGAGTGGCAAGCTGTTCCCTGTATTGGGCGCTGCCAAGTGTGAGTCAACCGATGACACCTTCCACAAGGTCGAACCGGCGAACTGGGTTGCTGAAGAATGCGACGAATCCAGCGAGCGCCCACGGCAGCTCGAGGCGAGCGTGAACAGGCGAATCCGCGGGCTGCTCTGCCCGGAGGCGCTCAGTGACGCTGGGCAGGGCACCGCAGGGCCCTGCAACGCTACCGATCGAGCCTGACGAACTCCGCGGCGTCGTGCACGATGCGGCCGCCGACGATGGTGAGCACGGACGTGAGCCCTCGGATATCGTCGGTTGGGACGGCGAAGTCGTCGTCGCTCAGGACGATGAGGTCGGCATGCTTGCCGACTTCCAGCGATCCCACCTTCCCCTCCTGCACGAGGTTCCAAGCGCAGCCCGCAGTCTTGGCACGGAGCGCCTCGTCTCGAGTCAGCCGCTGTTCGAGCGGAACGCCGGGCACGGCGGGATTGAAGGACTTCCCACTGATCACGTACCAGAGGTCGACGAACGGCGGGTACGGTGCGACGTTCATCGCGTCCGTGGACAGGCAGAGATGGATGCCGCTGTCGAACATGCTCTTGAAGCGCGGGGTACGGCCGCTCCCCAGCGCCCCGCTGGTGCTCGGGGTCATCCCGACGCCGAGCGCCTTCACGCGCGCGAGCGTCGCATCAGTCGGGCTGACGCCGTCGTTGCCCGGATGGGCGATCGACCAGTGGAGACTCGCAATCGGGTGGACGTTGTTGGCTTGCTCCCAGAAGTTGAGCACTGCCGTCTGAGTGGCGTCGGCGCTGGCGTGGTTCTCGAAGCTCATCCGGTTGGCGGCGAGGAAATTCGCGAGCGCCTGGTACTCCGCAGGCGTCGGCGCTGGCTGATCTCCCGGACAGAGCACCTCCTCGCCGACACCGAGGTACCGGAGCATGTCGTCGCCCATGAAGCCAAGGGGATGGCGGTGGTCCGAAAGGACCTGTGACAGTCCGGAAAAGTTGTTCATCAGGTGGAAGACGATGCGCGCGTTCAGCCGGCCATCCCTGCGGAGTTGGATCACGGCCTGATGGTCATGCTGCCCGACGCCGAACTCCAGGCAGCTCCCCGCGGGATTGAATGGCTGCTGGTTGCCCTCGGGGTCGTTCCAGGCGGTGAGGCCGAGCGCGTTCGCGGCGTGGATGAAGTCCGCCAGGCAACTGGCTTGATCGTCGATCGAATGCGCGTCGAATTGCGCGATGACCGCCGCGCCCGCTGCCGCCTGGGTCGCGCCCGTGAGTCGCCCAGTCGGGTTCGACGCGAGCAGCCCGAGCAACTGCAGGGCGCGTGTATTCACCTGCGCGCCAATGGCACCGGAGCCCACGATGAAGACCGGATTCGCGGGGAGGGCCGCTTCGAGCTCGGCCAGGGTGAACATCCCCGGCTGATCGAGTTGCGCCACCGTCCATCCGGCCGTCGTGAAGATCCAGGTATTCGCGGCGAGCTTTTGTCCCTTCGCCGCGTACAGCCCGAGCGCCTGGGTGCGCGAGAATACGTTGTCGAGCCGCACAGTCTGCGTGAAGCAGTGGTAGCC
>Ga0137388_10003352_pt1 | contig 10346 bp, 8 predicted proteins | sample 15con2h14AmetaG_FD_104644 | JGI IMG/M metagenome (GOLD analysis project Ga0137388, IMG submission 104644) | Vadose zone soil microbial communities from Angelo Coast Range Reserve, California, USA - 15con2h1.4A metaG | ecosystem: Environmental > Terrestrial > Soil > Vadose zone > Saprolite...
CAGGGGGCGATGGGTCACCGAGGGTGTCGAGGTGCGCCTTCGCCCGTACTTGCTGTGGGCGGCGATACATTTGGCGGCTCCAAATGCAGACGGCCGACGGCAGAGCGTGCTTATTTCGATCCCACAAAGGATCCAGGATTATGCAGCCGATTTCTTAAAGCTATTAACTTTAACCTGGGCCGATTTGGAGTTGCCAAGTTTTTTTCACTATCCCGCTGATCTGGAAAAACGACGTGCATGGGAACGGTGCTTAAGAGCAAGTGCTGATTACTTCGGGGATAGTTCTTTGGAATACCAATTGCTTCAACGAGGGATAGCACTCCACTATGGACGAATGCCTGGACAATTAGGTCGACTTCTGGTCGAGGTTATTGATCAACGAATTGTTCAGGTTGTGGTTGCAACCTCAACCTTGTCGGAGGGCATAAATTTGCCCTTTGAAACGATCTTACTCGCTTCTCTTCGCCGTCACAGTGGAGATTTGACTGTTCGGGAGTTCCGAAACTTGGTGGGTCGCGCCGGCAGACCAGGAGTGGCTACAGAAGGCAGGGCATTAGTGCTGCTCAGTGAAGGTGATGGCAGCTGGAGCTTCGCAGAAGCGCGCCGTCGCTACTACAGGCTGACCAGTGCCTACAGGCAAGAAGGCCAAGCTGCAGCCGGACAAGGACAAGCAGTTAGCCCGCTTGCATCATTGATCCACGAGCTAGTAACTCAGTGGATGCGCATTATGCCGAATGGCTCTTCCGAGGGATTCCTAAATTGGTTGGAAGTAGCGGCACCTTCCAGTACAGCGGAAGAAGGCACCGATGAGGAGACCGAGGGTCCCATGCAGGCGTTGGATGCTCTAGATGGGGTGTTGTTGGCAGCTCTGGTTGAAACGGAACAGTTTGCCAGTCAAGCCCTGAGCGAGGTGGCGACGGAAGAAAGGTTGAAGCAAATATGGAGGCGCAGTTACGCGCATTATTCGGAGAGCGAGGAGGCAATACTAGAGAAAATCTTTCTGCGCCGAGGACTAGCGTTAAGGGAAAGGTTGCTTCCTAGTGAAGGCGAGCGGCGGCGCCTTTACAAGACATGCTTACCGCCTCGCTCGGCTCGGCAGTTGATAGCACTGTACCCACAAATAAAGCTAGACCTGGACCAGGGAAGGGAGTATGCCCGGCAGACAGCAGAGGAGAAACTGGATTTCATTGTCGGCGTGATTGAACGAGTGGGACAAATGGATCGGTTCAGATGTCGTAATCTGACAATCCGGAACAAGAGTATCCCTTGGCAAGTTGTGCTTCGGTGGTGGTTGGCTCCGATGATATCCCCGGCCGCGCCGACCGGGAAACATATCTCAGTTTGGCTCAAATTGGCATCCGACAATTTCGGATATCGTTTTGCTTGGGGACTAGGGAGTATTCTGTCGCTGGCCACAGATGAAATCCACGGAGGCGAGTTGCTGCCAACCTCGCTCGATGAGTGGCCTAAGACTGGCCTGCCGTGGATTGCCTTTTGGCTTAAGGAACTCATGATATGGGGAACTTTAGACCCTGTGGCGGCCTACCTACTTGCTCGAGGTCAAGCGGAGACTCGAATAGCCGCTGAGCAGGTTGCGATTACTTATTACCAAGAAAAATCGTCCGAGGAGGATGCTAACGAGGTCTTGAATCCCGCGCGGATTCGAGAATGGGTCGAAAGCAAAATGAGTCCAATAGCGGAGTCTAAGAAGCGTCGTCCACCCGAATTGGAGGTGAGGTTCTTTAGATTGTGAAATGATGTTAGTCGCCCCCCCTTGCCTGCCTCTAGGTAGTCACGGGCACAACTCAAGCGTTTGGCTTCTTGGAGGATTGGTCCTTCCAGCCTTGGCAGCCGAAAAAATGCAACGTTGTTGACCGAGAAACCGAGGTTCACTGAGCGAATCTTGCCGATGCCGACGCCGACAAGGCTTATCGGTCGGTTGGCGTTTTAGGTCAATATGGAAACTAAATAGCAAAAGTGACAGGCCGACCGACACTAGAATAGGAGCATGGCTGACACGATTGCCACATTTCCGGTTCGCGGCGCCGCCCCTGAAGACTTGGGCCTCGCGCTTGGTCGTTGCTTCGGAGAGTTCGGTGTTTGGCATGGCCAAGCTCTGTTTGTCGCGGGCTTTGCTCAAGACGCGCTCACTGGGGGCGTGAAGAGCGTCCTTGCGGACCGTCTTCACCAAGCGCTGGAGTTCAGTGAGGCAGAGGGATTAATCCTTAGCACGTCAGCGAAAACGAAAAGCAATCGGGAAATTGCGCACGTTTTGGCGGATCACCAGCTAGCGATGGCAGATCAAGGCGTAAAAATTGCGGCAATAGTCATGCTGCATAACGCCTACGAACGCTTCCTATGGCGGCTCGTTCGCTTTGGTCTGGTGGGTAATCGGGAGCAGGCTCTCAAGTGGATTGGCAAGCGAAACATTGTGGTGGAAGCACTGATCAATGATGGCGTCGACGTGTCGGTGGATGCCCATTTGGAAAAGTGGTGGGAGGAACTTGAGCGCGACACCATGGTGGCAAAATGGGACCGGCTTACAGGGCTAGTTGGTTTCCCCGCAAAACTCAGCAACCCTCCATGGCATTTCGACCGAGTGATGGTGGAGAGATTTGACGACGTTCGGCACAATGCCGTTCATCATGATGCGCAGGCCATTAAGACTTTCGATTTGGTTGCGTTTGCGAACCAGCTTTGGCGCGCACAATGGGTCTGGTTGGTCCAAGTCGCCTCACTCTTGCACATCAGAATCCCGGCCGAAAGCCTGTTCGCTGGTGGATGAGTTCCTTGAGCATTTGAGGCGCCAGCCGGACCCAGGCCGGTCGCGTATACCGATTTCGCCAAAGAAAGTTCAGGCGAAGGGGTTTTGCTCCTGAACAGAAGCGGCAACTTGTTTGGCCACTTCTCCGCCCAGGTCCCTCCGGTTGTCGTCGTAGCGCTCCAGGACGCGGACGTCCCGATGGCGGGAGAAGCGTTGCACGGCCCGAACGTTGCCCCCCGTTAGGTCCAGGGCCTCTGTAATGGCCGCGTGCCTCAGTCCATGGGGCCACACCTTCAGGCCGATCTTCCGGCCCAGCTCGCGAACCATTCCATATAAACCGATCGCCGTCAGGCGGCCCTCACCAGGCTTCGCTCGGTTCATGGAGCAGAACAGGGCGCCCGGAGCGTCGCCCCGAACGCCGACCCAGGCTTCCAGTGCTTTTCTGGTTTCAGGGGGCAGGGTTAACTTCATCTTGGAAGTGCGGCCCTTCCCCAAGACCGCTACGGTCCCAGCGTCCCGGTCCAGGTCTTCCAGATCGAGATTCAGAACCTCGGCGCGGCGAAGTCCTAAGTCGAACAAGCACCGAAGCAGCGCTCGGTCACGCATGCTCTTGGGGTCCTTCCGCTTAGCCAGGAAGTCGAGCATGTCACGGAAGCCGGCTCGGCCGGGCCCACGGGTGTCCCGATATGGGTCTGCCTTCACACTTTGAACTTCAATCGTCCAGGAAACCACACCAAGAGTCCTGCCCAACTTGACCAAGCTGCGGAGAGCCGTCAGCCGGCGGTTGATCGTGTTGGCTGCAAGTTGGCGATCCATAAGGTGGGCCTTGTAGTCGAGGGCCAAGGCATTAGCTTCACCCGGACCCCGGGCCAGGAGCAAACTGGCAGCCTGCTCAAGGCTCGGCGCCTGGATGAACGCCTGGAAATCTTCCAGGTCCTGGCGGTAGGCGGTGATGGTCTCTACCTTGCGGCCGTTTAGAAATGCTCGCAGCAAGCGGGCGGCCGCAGATTCGGGGCCCAGACGGCCTCTTCGGCTTAGGGGAACAGGAAGATAATCTGACATGGGCATACCTCTAAAGAAACTGCCCTCCGGCGAGAGGCCAACTTGGCGAGGTCTCCTGGCCGGAGGGCAACGGAACCGACTACCCGACACCGGTGCTGGCGAACTTGCCGCGTTCCGACTTCTTGAATCGGGAATCCTTCCCCTTGTCGCGGATCTCCCGCGCGATACTTGAATAAAGCGTGGCGTGCGGCGTCTTGCCGCCGGGGGTGGTCCAATAGCCCTTGGCTGCCATTGCCTCGATCATCTCCTTGCAATTCATCGGCTCGCCTTTTTCGGCGAGGACCTTCGCCGCCGCGTCGATGCAGCTCATCTTGCCGTCCTCGCTGGTTGCCTTCTTCCTACCTTTGGTCTTCACCTTCGTCTTGCTCTTAGTGCTTTCGCTCATGATTCACCTCCGGATTCTGATGGTTGCTGCCACCTTCAGGCTGGGCCCAATACGGGCTAGCACTGAGGAGTTACCTCGTGCTGCGATGCCTCATCAAGGCAATTCCGGCAGATTTGCAGGGAATTTCACAAAAAGACCATAGGCTTGGCTAACCGCTGGCCGGAAACGGCGACCACCTGTTGGTGTCCACGTTTCCAGGCGCCCTGGTGGTTGCGCGGGTCGGGGCGATCGGCGGTACGAACCAGTTGGATTAGCAGATTCCGAGAAATCGCTGCTTTCATAGAAAACAGAAAAAAGCGGTAGTAAGCTGGAACCAAGTCAAGTGACATCAAATTCAGCTGTCTCCTGGAGACGAAGACTATGGGCCACATTCGACTTGGCGCTTTGCCTAGAACACGGAAGTGGACTAAGGTCGTTGGCTTAATCGAGGGCGGGGCAGGCACGGCCCAAGTAGCAAATGCTACTATCAGCGCGGCAGAGACTGGACTCGGCCTTGCAGCCAAAGACAAGGGTGTAATCGAGACAATCTGGCTGCTGACCAAACTCCCGCTTGCCGCCCGCTCAGAAAACTTTGCAGAAAGCCTGCGTGACTGTGGCCTGGCAGTAGCCGACTCTCCTGGACTAATGGAAATCGTGGGGTCCGTTTCGGACACCATTGACAGCAGGATACCAAATTGCAAAGGCCGGACGGACCTGGGCGAGATGGCTCAGATGGCGGCGGCCGAAACTCTTACCGAGGTGATCGGCCAAAGAACCAAGAGTTTTTTCGGGACGACACCTGACGATGTTCAGCGTGCATTCTCCAAGCTGGCGACAAATAAGCAATTCAGCGCCTTTGCCAAGGATTTTTTCGCGCGCTTTACCAACAAATGCATGAATTACTTTTTGAGTCGTGCCCTGTCCCACCACCTCGGCGAAGGTCAGCGATTCACGACACTTTCCCAACAGGCCGAGTTTACGAGGGCCCTCGGGACACATTGCAGGGAGGCTGCGCGGATCATCGAGGAGTTTTCAGGCGGATGGTTTTCAAAGAGAAACTGGGAAACAGGAGGTGCCATTACGCGGGAAGACATCGCAGAGTTTACGAGCTACGCAATGAGAAAACTTGTCGATGAATTGAAGCAAGGGGCAAGGTCGGATGGCCAATGAACGCCTGATCCTGTGCGGCTCGGTTGGCAACGGTTCCTTGCCATTCAAGGACGAGCGTTCGCTCCGCTTGCGCATGTGGGGTCCACATGCCAATGTTCACCTCACGATCCAGGATGTGCGTGAGGCGATGTTGAAGCAAGTGCCGGCTGTCTTCCTCGACCTAATCGACATCGCCACCTACGTGTATTGTGCTGATCAGGCGGTCACGCGCGGCGGTGATGGCGTCTCGAACTTCGGGGAGAATTGGCGCCGCAATCTATTCTTTCGCATCCCGGTCCGCAAACCGAACTTTTGGAAGAAGGCGTCCGTCCTCGATCAGCTTGTTTCAACGCTAAGCTTCTTGTCAGAGGATGAATACAACTTCGATTTTGAACCGTTGACGAAGGACACGTCAATCGAACGTTATCTCGAATTCACCCAGACACCCTACGACGGCATCGCAGAGGAAGTGGTCATGTTCTCGGGCGGGATTGACTCGCTAGGTGGTGCGGTGCAAGAGGCGGTTATCAACAAGCGCAAGATTATTCTGGTAAATCACCAATCCAGCCCGAAACTCTCGCGGCGGCACGATCATCTCCTGAGCTTGTTGGAGGGTCAGGCTAAGGAATATCGACCTTTGCAGGTAGCGGTGCGGATCAACAAGGCCAAAAATCTAGGGGCCGAATACACACAGCGGACCCGTTCGTTCTTATACGCTTCACTGGGTGCGACCATCGCAACTATGTTGGGGCTGAGTCGACTCAGGTTCTATGAGAATGGCGTCGTGAGTCTTAACCTGCCACCGTCTCCACAGGTCGTTGGGGCGAGGGCTACGCGCACAACCCACCCACAGGTGCTTAATGGTTTTTCTCAGCTTCTGACGTCTCTGGCTGGGAAAACCTTTACGGTAGAAAACCCATTCCTGTGGAAGACGAAGACCGAGGTCGTCAGGCTGATCGGTGATGCCGGCTGCGGAAAGCTGATTAAGTTTGCGACAAGTTGCACCCGTACCTGGGAAATAACCAAGCAGCACCCGCACTGTGGAACGTGCTCGCAGTGCATCGACCGTCGCTTTGCGGTCCTCGCCGCTGGCCAGGAAGCGAATGATCCGGGCGAAGCCTACAAAGTCGATCTCTTGGTCGGCGAGCGCAAGAATGAAGGCCAGGTGGGCGATCCACAGACGATGATAACGGCATACTTGGAGACAGCGAACGAGATTGAAAAGATGGACGCGCTCCAATTCTTCAGCCGTTTCGGCGAAGCTAGCCGCGCCCTAAGGCACATCGACGGGAACCCGGAAGCCACGGCCATGCAGATCTTTGATCTGCATAGGCGACACGCAAAGCAGGTTGTCGGTGTGATAGACCAAGCCATCGCCAAGCAACGCTCTGCAATTCGTAAGCGTGAACTGCCAGCGACCTGCCTGCTCAGACTTGTTTATGACTCGGGTCTTTCAGCTAGCACCGTGCCTTTGAAAGACCCCGAGGTGCCTATCGGAGATAATGTCTTTCGGAAAAAAGGGCAGATTTGGACAGTACGTTTTGCTGGCGGGGCAGACTTCATTCTTCTTCCAAGCAAAGGAGCAGCCTACCTTCACCAGCTCTTATCGCAGCCTCATGTTCACCTTTCCGCTATTGACATGGCTTACGGCGTGGCGAAGAACCGAGATCGGTATTCACTTGGCAGTGCGGGTGAAAAATCTGATCGAGAGGCGCTAGCGGCTTATCGCGCGAAGCTGATCGAATTGCGCGCAGAACAAGAAGAAGCAAATGCAAACAACGACCATGGTGCGCAGGAAAAAATCCAAGAAGAGATCGAATCCATAACTCAAGAGATTCGTGAGGCCAGCGGTTTGGGTGGCCGCCTTTGCAAGGTGTCCGACGACCGGGAACGAGTTCGTAAGGCCGTTGGTATGGCATTGAAGCGCGCGACCAAAGAGATCGCCTTATATGACCAACGCCTGGCCCACCACCTTTCCCCTCCACGTCTGATATGCGGCCAGAATCCCTGCTACGTCCCTGACAAGGACGTTCAATGGGAAACCTAGTCACTGACCAATCCTAAAAAATAGCTGCGCCACGCCAATTGTGGCGGTAGCCACGCCAAATGTGGCGCCTACTAAGTGTGTGACGCGGCATACCTGGCACGTTGCACTGGTTAATTTCCGAAGTAACCGCGGAGGTGAACATGTCGATTTCCGCTCCCGCTATGCCCTCGATCGGTGAAATTGCCCGGCGCCTGGGCGAGCCTATCCATCGGGTTGACTATGTCATCCGAGCGCGGCGAATTCAGCCGTGCGGCTGGGCCGGAAACGCCCGAGTGTTCCCGGAAGACGCGGTCGAGTCGATTGCGTGTGAACTCCAGCGAATTAATGCGACGAAAGTCCACGGCCCCGCCAAGGGCGGATAGCTCCCGTCGGGTCCTTTCGTAACAGCCGTCCTTTGGTGACCGTAGCTCAACGGAAGAGCACCCGAGTGGTAAACGGGGAGATGCTCGGTTCGAGTCCGGCCGGTCACCGGCAAACAATGGAGTCAATGAAATGCTACACGGAAGTGGAACATCGGACAAGCACAGCCAGAACTCAACTTGCTCTGCGGCACAAATTGCCGAGTGGTTGCGCGTGTTCATTGAAGAGGGCCAATTGTTTGAGATGCGAATTATGAACACCCCGCGCGGTGGTACTGTTAGCGGTTACTTCGATGACAGGTTTAAGGCTGTCCCCGCCGCGATCAAGTGGAGCGGGAAAGCACCGGGAGTCTATTTCACGCTGAATCCTATCAACTCGGCCTTGTTGGCGCGCGCTAATAACCGGTTAGTTGAGCGGGTCAAACATACGACCAGCGATGACGATGTCGTCGGGCGTCATTGGCTGTTCCTTGATTTCGACCCCCGAAGGCCATCTGGAATTTCATCCACCGACACAGAACATCAAGCGGCCCTCGACAGGGCTCGCACATGCCGTGACTGGCTTTCTGGCATTGGCTGGCCTTTTCCCGTCGAGGCCGATTCCGGCAACGGCGCCCATCTCCTTTATGCAATTTCCCTCCCCAATGACGCGGGAGCCACCGATTTGGTTAAGCGTTGTCTGTCGGCCCTTTCCTTTCAATTCAGCGACGCCGACGTTGAAGTAGACTGTGCAACGCACAATGCGGCGCGCCTTTGCAAAGTCTACGGCACCCTCAGTTGCAAAGGGGACCATTCTCCTGACCGCCCGCACCGGCTTTCATGCGTGTCAGCAGTTCCAGCCCCGCTGGTCAAGGTCCCTATCGACTTGCTACAAGCGTTGGCTTCCATGGCTCCGCCTGAAGAACCGCTACAGCCCAAGTATGCAGGCAATGGCCGGTCTGGCAATGGCAGCGCCGGAACATTCGATCTTGAGCGCTGGATCAGGGACCATAATCTGCCCGTGGTTAGTAGTGGTCCGTGGAAGGGGACCGGCTGGCGTTGGATCTTGAATCCGTGCCCATGGAATGAGGAGCACAACAACCGCGCTGCTTTTATTGTGCGTTGGCCAAATGGCACCATCGGAGCCGGCTGCCATCACAATGGTTGCCAGGGCAAAGGATGGCATGAACTGCGCGCTGTCTATGAACCTGGAAGTCGGGAAAAGTACAACGGACAGCCTGACTCTCGCTTGGATCAGCCCGGACCACCGCCCACAGTTGAGATATTCACTGCGTCAGATTTGCTCACGATGGAATTGCCAGATCCGAAATGGGCCGTGGCCGGGATCCTGCCTGAAGGATTGAGCGTTTTTGCCGGCAAACCGAAGTTGGGCAAATCGTGGCTGGCCCTCAACATCGCTTTGGCCGCGTCCCTGGGAGGTGTGGCGTTTGGAAGCATTCGGGTGGAACAGGGTCATGTTCTTTACTTGGCCCTCGAGGACACGAAACGCCGACTCAAAAGCCGACTGGAGAAACTTCTGCAAAGTGAAGGGGCAGATAAACCCGATGCGTTGCATCTGGCAAGGGCCTGGCCCCGGCAAGACCAAGGAGGCTTGTTCGCCTTGGCCGAATGGATCATCGACCATCGGAAAACCGCCCGCCTTATCGTCATTGACACCTGGCCCAAATTTCGACCCGGCCGAACTCGAAACGGCGACAGTTACGAAGAGGACTATACGAATGGCAGCGCCGTCAAGGCGCTGGCGGACAGACACCAGGTGGCCATTCTTGCCATTTGCCATTGCCGCAAACTTCCAGCAACTGACCCCTTGGACGAAGTAAGCGGCACTCTTGGGTTGACCGGTGCTGCCGATGGGGTGCTGGTATTGAGACGCGAGCGCGGCCAGCATGACGCAACTCTCTTTGTCACCGGCCGCGACATTGACGAGCAAGAAATGGCCCTGCGGTGGGACCCCCAATATGCCCTGTGGTCAATCTTGGGGAAGGCCGATGAATACCGGCTTAGCAAGGAACGGCAGGAGGTGATTGAGTTGCTCGATAGCGCGGGAAAGCCTTTGACGCCCTCTGAGGCATCCCCGCTGTTGAACAAGCCTCCCAGCACGGTGAAACGGTTGTTCTGGACTATGGGGCGGGATGGACAAATTGTCCCCTTGGGAGACGGAATGTACACGAGCGCGAACCGCGCGAACCGCGCGAACCCAACCTAACCGGTTCGCGCTATCAAGGAGTCGCGCGAACCGAGCGCGAACCCAAAGTATGGCAAAACACCGAGAAAACGGCATGGGTTCGCCGGTTCGCGCGGTTCGCGCAGAAATGCAAATGGGCATTGAACCGGTTCGCGAGGGCAATGGGTAAGCGCGAACCCGCGCGAACCCCGCGAACCCTACCGGGCTTGGCGGAAAACAGGAAATCAATCCGAGGAAAAGGAAGGCGCTTCCCGGAGCAAAAAGGAGTTTGGCCAATGAGTAATAATCTCACTGACTTGCTGCTATGGACTTCCCGGCAGGCTGCCAAGGCTTTGGCCATCAGTGAGCGCAAACTATGGGACCTCACGAACGAGGGCGCCATCCCATGCATTCGGATCGGCAGGGCAGTGCGCTAC
>Ga0137388_10003353_pt1 | contig 10345 bp, 10 predicted proteins | sample 15con2h14AmetaG_FD_104644 | JGI IMG/M metagenome (GOLD analysis project Ga0137388, IMG submission 104644) | Vadose zone soil microbial communities from Angelo Coast Range Reserve, California, USA - 15con2h1.4A metaG | ecosystem: Environmental > Terrestrial > Soil > Vadose zone > Saprolite...
CGCGGCCAGCACCGGCGCGTCGCGCGGCACGCCCGGGCTGGGCACGACGAGGTCGATCCCCGCCAGCAGATCCGGCCCGTCCTCGCCCAGGCGCAGCTCTACGCCGGCGGGCGCCCCGGTAACGCCGAGGGCCGGCGCGGGGCGGGCATCGGCGGCCCGCACGCGCACGCCGCGTGCCGCGAGCGCGGCGGCCACCGCCTGCCCGGTGCGGCGAAAGCCGAGCACGAGGACGTGGCGCGGGAGGTTCATCCTAGCGCAGCTTCAGGGTCGCGAGCGCGAGCAGCGAGCAGATCACCGACACGATCCAGAAGCGCACGATGATCTGCGGCTCGGGCCAGCCGAGGAGCTCGAAGTGATGGTGGATGGGCGCCATGCGGAAGATGCGCTTGCGCCGGAGCCGGTAGGAGACCACCTGTCCGATCACCGAGAGCGCCTCGACCACGAACACGCCCCCCACCAGGAGGAGCACCAGCTCCTGGCGGGTGATGAGCGCGACCACGCCGAGCGCCGAGCCGAGCGCGAGCGAGCCGACGTCGCCCATGAACATCTGCGCCGGGTAGGCGTTGAACCAGAGAAAGCCGAGGCCGGCGGCCCCGAGCGCGCCGCAGAAGACCGCGAGCTCGCCCGCGCCGGGCACGTAGGGAATCTGCAGGTACTCGGCGATGCGAGCGTGCCCGGCGGTGTAGGCGAAGACGGCGTACGTCCCGCCCGCGATCATGACCGGCCCGATGGCCAGGCCGTCGAGCCCGTCGGTCAGGTTGACGGCGTTGGCGGCGCCGACCACGACGAGCGCGCCGAAGGGCACGTACCAGAGCCCGAGGTCGGGATGCACCTCCTTCAGGAACGGCATGTTCAGCTGGCCGCCGTGCTCGGGCCGCAGGTAGATGGCGAGCGCGGCGGCGCCCGCGATCGCGAACTCGGCCGCCAGGCGCACCCGGCCGGGGATGCCGGCCGAGCTTCGCCGGCGCACCTTGGCATAGTCGTCGAGGAAGCCGATGAGACCGTGCGCGAGCGTCACCAGCATCGCGATCCAGACCCACCCGACGCTCAGGTCGGCGAGCAGCAGGGTGGCGAGCAGGAGCGAGAAGATGATGAGCGTGCCGCCCATGGTGGGCGTACCGGCCTTGCTGGCGTGATTGGCCGGCCCGTCGCTGCGGATCGACTGCCCGATCTGCAGCGCCGCCAGGCGCCGGATGAGGATCGGTCCGAGGACCAGCGAGAGGATGAGCGCCGTCAATCCGGCGAGCAGCGTGCGGAAGGTGATGTACTTGAAGACGTTCACCGGCGGGTAGGACACGCGCAGCGGGTAGAGGAGCAGGTAGAGCATCACGGCCGGTGCTCGCCGCCCGCCTCGGCGGCCAGGCGGCGGAGCACCTCCTCCATCGCCGCGCCACGCGAGCCCTTGAGCAGGACGAGGTCGCCGGCCCGACAGTAGGCGCCGAGCAGCGCGGCCAGCTCGTCGTGGCTCGCCGTGACCGTGATCCGCTCGGCGGGTAGGCCGGCCTCCCGGGCGCCGGCGCTCACTTCCTCGGCGTGCGGCCCGAGGAGGAAGAGGGCGTCGATCCGCGCCTCCGCCGCCGCGGCGCCGAGCTCGCGGTGCGCGCGCGGCGCCTCGTCGCCCAGCTCGCGCATCTCGCCGAGTGCGGCCACGCGGCGCCGCCCGCGGCTCGCCGCCAGGGTTTGCAGCGCCGCCGCCATCGAGGCGGGGTTGGCGTTGTAGGCGTCGTTCAGCACCGTCACCCCGGTCGGGAGCTGCGTCACCTCCATGCGCATGCCGGGCGGCTGGAAGGCCTCGAGCCCGCCCGCCAGCGCGGCCAGGCCGATGCCGAGGGCGTGCGCCGCGGCGGCCGCGGCGAGCGCGTTGGTGACGTTGTGGCGGCCGGGCACCGCGAGGCGCACGTCCGCCTCCTGCCGCTCGACGACCAGGCGAAACTCCGTGCCCTCGAGGCCGTGATCGACCAGGTCGTGGGCGCCCACCGTCACGCCGGCCGCGGTGCCGAAGGGCACCTTGCGTCCGGGGAAGGCGCGCGCCGAGGCGCTGACCAGCGGGTCGTCCGCGTTCACCACCGCGGTCGCCGACGGCCGGAGCCGGCGATAGAGCTCGGCCTTCGCCTCGGCGACGCCGTGCAGCGAGCCCAGGCCCTCCAGGTGCGCCGGCGCCACGCAGGTGATGACGCCCACGTCCGGCTCCGCGATCTGCGCCAGGCGCCAGATCTCGCCCGGCCCGTTCATGCCGAGCTCGAGGATGGCCGCCTCCTCCGTGCCCGCCAGGCGCAGCAGCGTGAGCGGCAGGCCGACCAGGTTGTTCTGCGTCCCCATCGTGCGCAGCACGCGGTCCGGACCGAGCGCCCGCCCGAGGATCGCGGCGAGCATCTCCTTGGTGGTCGTCTTCCCGTTGCTGCCGGTGACGGCCACGATGCGCGGGCGGCAGCGCCGGCGGTGGAAGGCGGCCAGATCGCCGAGGGCGGCCAGCGGGTCGCGCACGGCGATCACGCCGCAGCCGAGCGGCCGGCTCGCGTGCGCGCGCTCGACCACGAGCGCGCCCGCGCCGCGCGCCGCCGCGTCGGGCAGGAAGTCGTGGCCGTCGTGCGTCTCGCCGCGGATGGCGACGAAGAGCTCGCCCGGGTGGAGGTTCCGGCTGTCGGTCGTGACCCCCGGGAAGCGGGTGTGCGCCCCGAGGCGGACCAGCTCGCCGGCGGTGGCCGCGAGCACCTCCTCGAGCGCGAACGCCGCCTGGCCGGCCGGGATGGGCTCGCTCACGCGAGCCTCGCGAGGGCGCGGCGCACCTCCTCGCGGTCGTCGAGATGGCGCTTCACGGTACCGACGATCTGGTAGTCCTCGTGCCCCTTGCCGGCAACCAGGACGAGGTCGCCCCGACGCGCGAGCCCGACCGCGAGGTCGATCGCCGCCCGCCGATCGGGCTCGACGGCGTGGGGGCGCGTGCCCGCAGCGCGCACGCCTTCCTCGATTTCGGCGAGGATGGCGAGCGGGTCCTCGGTGCGCGGGTTGTCGGAGGTGAGGATGACGACGTCGCTCCGCCGCCCGGCGGCCTCGCCCATCAGCGGACGCTTGCCGCGGTCGCGGTCGCCGCCGCAGCCGAAGACCGTGATCAGCCGCCCGCGCGTGAGCGGGCGGAGCACGTCGAGCGCCCGGGCGAGCGCGTCCGGCGTGTGCGCGTAGTCGACCATCACCGTGAAGCCCGGCCCGGGAATCTGCTCGAGCCGCCCGGGCGGCGGCTCCGCCGCGGCGAGGCCACGCGCGATCGCCCCCGCCGGCGTCCCGAGCGCCCAGGCCGCGGCCGCCGCGCCGAGCGTGTTCTCGAGGTGCGGGGCGCCCACCAGCCGGCTCTCGAAGGCGAGGCGCTCGCTGCCCAGCGCGAGCACGCCGCGCGTGCCCGCGAGCGTGGTCTCGACCTCGAGCGCGCGCACGTCGGCCCTTGGGGCCCGTCCCACGCGCACGCAGCGGGTGCGGACGCTTGCCGCGAGGCGCGCGCCGGCCGGGTCGTCGACGTTCACCACCGCCACCGGGTCGGGCTTGCCCCCCGCGGGCAGCTCGTCGAGGAAGAGCTTCGCCTTGGCGGCGTAGTAGCTCTCGAGGTCGCCGTGGAAGTCGAGGTGGTCGCGCGTCAGGTTGGTGAACACGGCGGCGTCGAAGCGGCAGCCGGCGACGCGCTCCTGCGCGAGCGCATGCGAGGAGACCTCCATGGCGACGTCCGTCGTGCCCGCGGCGCGCATCTCGGCGAGCAGCGCCTGGAGCGCGATCGGGTCGGGCGTGGTGAGCGGGGCGGGCCGCTCCGCTCCGGCGAAGCGGTAGGTGATCGTCCCCACCACGCCCGGGCGCCGTCCACCGGCGCGCCAGATCTCCTCGAGCAGGTAGGTGGTGGTCGTCTTGCCGTTGGTCCCGGTGACGCCGACCAGCGCGAGCGCGGCGCTCGGATCCCCGGCCAGGACGGCGGCGGCGCGGCCGAGGAGGCGGCGCGGCGCGGCGACGCGGACCACCGGGGCGCGCCCGGCATCCACCTCGCCGCTCGTGACCACCGCCCGCGCGCCGCGCTCGAGCGCCTGGGCGACGTGCCGGCGGCCGTCCGTGTGCAGGCCCGGGAGCGCGAAGAACAGGTCGCCGGGCCGCACCTGCCGCGAGTCTGCCGCGACGCCGCCGACCTCCACGTCCTCCCGCTCCGCGATCACCTCCACCCCCAGCGCCCGCAGGAGCTCGCTCAGCCGCATCGAGACGTTTTCATGGCGAGGCCGTCACCGGATCCGGCGCCAGGCGGAGCGCGAGGCGCCGCGCGGCCGCGAGCGGGGCGCCGGGCGCCGGGGACTGCTCGCTCACGTAGCCGATGCCGCTCACCTCCACGTCCCAGCCGTCGGCGTGCGCGCGCGTGAGCGCCTCGCGCCGCGAGAGGCCGAGGAAACTCGGCATCGACGGCGCCTCGGGGGCCGCGCGGGCGGCGCGCGCGAGGGCGGGTTTCCGCACGGCCACCGGGACGGCCCGCGCCGCGGCCATCTGCACCGGCGGCGCCGGGCTCTCGACGCCGAGGCGCTTCAGGACCGGCCCCGCGATGGCGCGGAAGACGGGCGCGGCCACCACCCCGCCGTAGCTCGAGGTACCGGGCTCGTCGATCAGCACCAGGATGACGACGCGCGGGCGATCGGCGGGGACGAAGCCGACGAAGGAGCCGATGCGCTTGGCGGAGTAGCCGTGGCCATGCAGGTTCACCTTCTGCGCAGTACCCGTTTTCCCGGCGACGGGAAAGTCGTCGAGGCGCGCCTTCTCGCCCGTCCCCCCCTTCTCCTCGACCGCGCGGCGGAGGAGCGCGGTCACCGTCTGCGCGGTGCGCGGGCCGATCACGCGGCGGACAACGACCGGCTCGCTCTCGAGCGCCACCTCGCCCTCCGGCGTGAGGACGCGGCGCACCAGGAACGGCCGCATGAGGAGCCCGCCGTTGGCGATCGCGGCGAAGGCGGCCGCCATCTGGACGGGCGTGACCGACACCCCCTGCCCGAAGCTGTGCGTGGCGAGGTCGATGCGCGTCCAGCTCTTCACCGGCCGCATGATGCCCGGCGTCTCGCCCGGCAGCTCGATCCCGGTGCGCGCCCCGAAGCCGAAGGCGCGCAGGTAGCGGTAGTAGCGCTCGGCACCCAGCCGATCGGAGACCTTGGTCGCGCCGATGTTGCTCGAGTACTGGATCACCTCGGCGAAGGAGAGCCAGCCGTGGCGGTGCGAGTCGTGGATGCGCCAGCGGCCGATCTGGTAGTGGCCGTTCTCGCAGAAGAACATGTCGGTCGGGCGGACGACGCGCTCCTCGATCGCCGCCGCCGCCAGGATCGCCTTGAAGGTGGAGCCCGGCTCGTAGGGATCGGTGATCGCGCGGTCGCGCACCCTGGCGCGCCAGCCGGGGCCGTGCAGGCGGTCGACCTGGTTCGGGTCGAAGGTGGGGACGTTCGCCAGCGCGAGCACCTCACCGGTCGCCGGATCGAGCACCACCGCCGCCCCGCCCGCCGCCTTCGCCGCCGCCACGCCCGCCGCCAGCTCGCGCTCGGTCACGTCCTGGATGCCCGCGTCGATGGTGAGCTCGACGCGGCTCCCCTGCGCGGGCGGCGCCGGCACCCCGGCGGTGAACAGCACCTGCCGGCGCCCGTCCCGGTCCGCCTCGATGTCCCGCGGCTCGCCGCGGATCACGCGGTCCAGGCGGCGCTCGAGGCCCTCCAGCCCCTGCGAGTCCACGCCGACGAAGCCGAGCACGTGCGCCGCGAGGCTGTGGTGCGGGTAGAAGCGACGGCCCTCCTGCACCGTGTAGACGCCCTTCAGGCCGAGCCGCGCGACGGCCTCGGCCTCCTGCGGGCGCACCTGCCGCTTGAGCCATGCGAAGCCCTGGGCGCTGGCCGTCCTGTCGCGCACCACGCGGAGCGGAAGGTCGAGCGCCGCGGCGAGCGCGGGGACGCGTCCGTCCTGGCGGCCGAACTCCCGGGGCCGCACGTAGATCGACGGCAGGTCGAGCGAGAGCGCCAGCGCCTCGCCATGCCGGTCGACGATCGGGCCGCGATGCGCCGTGAGCTCGATCCGCGCGCGGTGCTGCTGGGCGGCGACCCGCGCCAGATCGGGGCCGCGCAACACCGTCAGGTCCACGGCGCGGAGAACGATCAGCGCGAGCAGACCCGCGAACATGCCCGCCACGGCGAGCATGCGCGCCTGCGGCCGCGACGCAGTCACCGCAGGATCACCACCTGCCCCTTGCCGGGCTCCGTCATCCCGAGCCGGCGGCGCGCGAGTTCCCCGAGCCGGCCCGGGTCGCGCAGCGTCGCCACCTCGACCTCGAGCTCACGCTGCTCGTGCTGGAGGCGGAGCTGCATGTCACGCGCCGCCGAGAGCTCGTAGCCGAGATGCGTCACCTGCAAGCGGAGCCAGACCTGGAACAGGCAGAGGCCGACGAGCACGGCCCCCAGCACGAGCGCGCGGCGCACCACCCAGCCGCGCATGGCGCGCAGCAGCCGACGCGGGTGCGCCGTCGGCCGCACGAGCGGCCGCCGGATGGTGAGCACGCGCGCCGCGCTCCCGGCAGAGCGGCTCATGCGCCCTCCTCCAGGCGTTCGACCACGCGCAGCCGGGCGCTGCGCGAGCGAGGGTTGCGCGCGATCTCGAGCGCCGAGGGGCGGAGCGGACGGCGGGTCAGCAGGCGGACCCTGGCGCGCCAGCCGCACACGCAGCGGGGCATACGCGGCGGGCAGAGACAGTCCGCGGCCCAGCGGCGGAAGGCGTCCTTCACCCGCCGGTCTTCGAGCGAGTGGTAGGCGAGCACGGCGAGCCGTCCCTGCGGGCGCAGCACACGGAAGCCGTCGGCCAGGAAGCGCTCCAGCTCGCCCAGCTCGTCGTTCACCGCGATGCGGATGGCCTGGAAGGTACGCGTGGCGGGATGGAGGCCGGGGCGACCGCGCCCGAGGACGCGCTCGACGACGCGCGCCAGCTCGCCCGTCGTGCGCAGCGGACGGGCGCGCACGATGGCGCGCGCCACGGCGCGCGCCCGCGGCTCCTCGCCGCACTCGGCGATGAGGCGCGCCAGCTCGCGCTCGGGCCACTGGTTCAGTATCTCGGCGGCCGTCGGACCGGCGCCCGCGTCCATGCGCATGTCGAGCGGGCCGTCGCCCTGGAAGCTGAAGCCGCGGGCCGGCTCGTCGAGCTGGAGCGAGCTCACACCGAGGTCGAGCAGCACGGTGTCGGCGCCGTCCCACTCGAGCGCGGCGAGGACGCCGCTCAGCTCGCTGAAGCGCGCCTGGCGGAGCACGACTCGCTCGCCCGCCGCGCCCAGGCGCTCAGCCGCGCGCGCGAGGGCGGCCGGGTCGCGATCGAGCCCGAGGAGGCGTGCGTCGGGCGCGGCGGCGAGCAGCGCCGCCGCGTGGCCTCCCAGGCCCACCGTCGCATCGACGAGACGGGCACCCGGCCGGGGGCGCAGCCACTCCACAACCTCCCCCACCAGCACCGGCAAGTGGGCAGCGCCCACCGGCCCGATGTCCGTCCGCGTCGTCACTGGCGGCGCTTCGCCTCCCCAAGCGCTCGCCGCTCTCACCCCTCGCCTCCACCTCCGCCCGCACCCGCCGGCGGCTCATGCTCACCGAATCACTTGCGCTATAGCCCGAGATCGTCGAGAAGGTCCGGGCTGTCCTCGAAGAGTTCCTTCTCGTCGTCGCGGTCGACCTGTTGGTAGACGCTCTTGTCCCAGATACGGAACTTGTCGGTTGCCCCGACGAACATCACCTCGCGCCCGATGCCCGCGTACTCGCGCAGCGTGGGCGGGATGAGCATGCGCCCCTGGGTGTCGAGTTGCACGTCCTGCGCGGCTCCCACGTAGTACGCCTCGAAGGTGGCCAGCTTGCGGTTGAACCGCCTCTCGGTCCCGATCTTCCGCTCGAAGCGCTGCCAGACCGAGAGCGGATAAACGTCGAGGCACGGCCGCCCGCGGCGCCGGAACTTGGTGACGACGAGACGCTCGTCCTGGAGCCCGGAGAGCGCCTCCCGGTAGCGAGCCGGGATGGCAACCCGCCCCTTTTCGTCCACCAAGTATTGATGGGTCCCGCGGAACATTCCGTGCCCTGCGGTGCATCCCTACCCAACCACCCCGAGGCCCCAGTTCAACATCGGCCACCACGTCCTTCCACAATTCCCCACCGCGGCGTCGGCTTGTAGTCCCGCACGGGGGGCGCTGTCAAGGGAAATTTCGGCGCTTATCCGGCACTTGACAGAAGCCGGCGGATGCGCTACAGTTTCACCCATGATCAAGCTCAGTCAGTTGCAGGCTCTTTTCCCGACCGAAGACGCCTGCAAGGCGTTCCTCGTGAAGCACAGGTGGCCCCAGGGGGTTGCTTGCCCCCGGTGCGGTAGCGAGAAGGTCTACAAGCTCTCTCACCGGCCCTGGCACTGGCAGTGCCACCGTTGCCACAAGAAGGGTTACCGCTTCTCGGTCATCACCCGGACGATTTTCGAGAACACCAAGTACCCGCTCCGCACGTGGTTCACCGTCGCCTTCCTGATGCTGCACAGCAAGAAGGGGATGAGCGCGCATCAGATTTGGCGCATGATCTTTCACGAGAAGTCGAGCTACGAGACCGTCTGGTACATGTGCCAGCGCATCCGGGCCGCCATGGACAACGACGAGTTCCGCGCGCTCATGGGTGAGGTCGAAATCGACGAGACGTATGTCGGCGGGAAGGTCCGCCGCCACCGTCAAATTGGCAGCGGGGATCGCCGGCGTCACGGGAAGGACAACAAGACGCCCGTGATCGGCGCCATCGCGCGCAAGGGCAGCGTCGTCGCGCAGGTCATCGAACATACCGACGCGCCGACTGTAAAGCGGTTTCTCCGCGAGACCGTCTCCGACAAGGTGAGCCTCGTCGCGACCGATGAGCACCGCGCGTATCAGGGCCTCACGCGGGCCGGCTATCCGCACGACGCCGTGGACCACAGCGCGGGCGAGTACGTGCGCGGCAACATCCACACACAGAACCTCGATAGCTTCTGGTCGCTTCTCAAGCGGGGCATCGTCGGCAACTATCATCAGGTCTCCAAGAAGTACTTGCCGCTGTACCTGGCCGAGTTCAGCTTCCGGCATAACCACCGCGACGATGCCGACCTGTTCGGGCGGCTCATTGCAGGATGCTGAGGACGCCGCGCTGGCGACGGCCCCAGCGACCGACAACCAGCACGCAGGGAGGAGCGGATGGCCGAGGACGAGAAGAAGCACACGCCGGAGTCCGTCGCGGCGAAGGTCGCCAAGGCACTGCTTAAGTTTGAGCCCAAGAAGCAGAAGCCGCGCAAGCGGCGACGACCGACGCCACATCACGGCGGGGGCAGGTTGGGCGGATAGTGCCAGTGAGTAAGGTGTCCGTCATATGGCGGATCACCGACTATGAGGACAACGGTATCGGCCGGCACCTCAGATACAGAGCCTCCACCTGCTGGCAACTTAAATTCCCAAAGCAAACCCAAGATCGCGTTGCCCTTCGCGTAGGAGATGCGATCCGCGTTCACAATGTGGACTCCTGGCGGAAGGTCCCGCGGCTGATCGGGACGAGAGACAACGGAGTAGCCGATGCATCTTTCAATCGGGGCGATGGTCGTCACCTTCCAATTGGCTTCGCGGAACATATTCGCGAACTGCTTTGCTACCGCCGCGCTCGTCGGATTGTTCGCGTGGTAGACCTCCGCGTTGTAAGGGGCCATTCCCCCGAGGAGAACGGTCAGTTTGCGTTGCTCTGCCCTAGACAGGAGCCGAATCTCGGGGCTGATTTCCGTATGCCTGATGGTGCCTTCGGTCCTGGGAGGGGGAGGTGCGGGTGCGGTCGGGGTAAGCCCAAGAAGTTTTCCCCATCGTTCATCCTCTAGTCGCGCACGATCTATTTCCTGCTGTCGCCGATCTGCCTCTTCCTGTCTGCGCTCCGCGCCCTCTCGTCCGCCATTCCAGACGACCAGCCCTGTGAGGCCAAGAAAGGCCGTCAGCCACACGATGGCCCATGGACGTGACAGACTTCCGGCATGCGCTGCATGGATCGTCACGGCGGCGGCTAGAAAAAGGCAGAGCCCACCAAGGAGCGGCGTAGGGCTGAGAAAATCGGACCACTGCATGGGACTCGGCCTAGCCCAGCAGGCCGGCCTCTAGCCAGGCTAACGGCGTACGGCGATACTGTCAACACCCGGATAATCGCCGAAGTTACTTTCGCCCTGGCTTCGCCAGCCGGGCGAACGGCACACCGCGTCGCAAGCCAACCCGCCGGAGGAGGTCTCTAAGCCGGATTCTGTCCTCCCGCCCAGGAAGCGGGAGCAGCAGCCATTCGTCTGGTCCCCCGGTTGCCCG
>Ga0137388_10003356_pt1 | contig 10342 bp, 10 predicted proteins | sample 15con2h14AmetaG_FD_104644 | JGI IMG/M metagenome (GOLD analysis project Ga0137388, IMG submission 104644) | Vadose zone soil microbial communities from Angelo Coast Range Reserve, California, USA - 15con2h1.4A metaG | ecosystem: Environmental > Terrestrial > Soil > Vadose zone > Saprolite...
CGAGCGCAAGAACCACCACGTGGTGGCCGCCCAAAGCGGGATCAGCACGGTGTTGGCGTTGAACGTCAGGGCGTGGAAATTGAAGAACGGCACCAACGTGAGCAGCGCGACGCCCGCCACCCGTTTCTCGCCGTCCAGAAAGCGCGCCGACAGCATCCAGGCGATCCATAGGGCTACGGTCGCGTTGACGATGGCGAGCAGGTAATAGGCCCAGTCGGTGACGGGAAAGACGCTGAACCATGCTTTCACCAGCCAGGCCCCGAACGGCGGATGCTTCGGGTAGCCGAACGCCGGCTCGCGCGACCAGGCGACGAGCTCGCCCATGTCGAAATGCAGGTCCTGGCTGCCCTTTGCGAGCACGCCGTAGAGCGTCCACAGCGCGACGTAGCAGAGGAGTGCGAGCAGGACCGCGCGCTCGCGACGGCGCGGATCGACCAGCGCCTCGGCGAGGTGCTCGAAGGGTGCCAACGGGATCCGGATCGCCGCCGCCAAAGCCATGGAACCGCGATGCCAGAGTTTGGCGCCCGCTTCAATCACTGAAAGCTGGGAAGTCAGGATCCAATGCCGTGGAGCGCGAAAGGCGGTGGGCTCCCTGGAAGCCCGAGCGCCGTTTACTTGCTGAAGCCCCGTTTCCCGTTGCCGCGCAGCGGGGGGCAATATAAAAACTGCTCGCGGGCGCCGGGTTTTTCCGCCTGGAGCCGCGGGCGCGGCACCGCGCGCTTCGAGCCCGAGCAGTAAGCACCATGAGACAACGTAAGTCATTCAGTCTCTCTTCCGGCATCGATCGTCGTGAGCGGGCATTTTGGATCCGGGAACTTGGGCTGGAGGCCGGCTATCGCCTCCTCAAATTTTTGCTCAAGAGCGAGCATCTTCACTATGGGTTGTTCGAACCAGACATTCCCGTAGATTTGTGGAATCTGAAGGTGGCGCAGGAGCGCTATTTGCAGCGGCTAGTTGAGCTCATCCCGGCAGGAACGCGCACCATCCTCGACGTCGGATGCGGCAGCGGCAAAACGGCGGAGCATCTCATCGAGAAAGGCTACGCGGTCGATTGTGTTTCGCCGGGCGCCGGCCTAACCATGATCGCAGTCGAGCGACTCGGCACGCGCGCGACTATCTATCGCGGCCGTTACGAGACGCTGTCAATACCCAAGCGGTACGATCTGATCCTGTTCAGCGAAAGCTTTCAATACATTCCTTTACAGATCGGGATTGCGAAGAGCGTCTCGCTGCTCAACCCAGCTGGGCACATCCTAATTTGCGACTTTTTCAGTGATCCTTCCAAGGGCAAAAGCCCAATCGGTGGCGGGCACAAGTTCCCGATCTGGAGTGCGACCTATCCGCGATATCCCATTGATCTCGTGATCGACCGCGATATCACCGCAGAGACCGCTCCCTCCCACGACATCGCCGAGGCATTCGTGCGCGAAGTAGGACGACCCTTGTGGGAAAACGCGGTTGTCGCCGCCTCGTTGCACTGGCCGCGCCTGACCCGCCTCGCTCGCTGGACGTTCCGGAAGAGCATCGACAAGCTCGAACGGCGCCGCCTTTCCTCCGAAAGGAACGGCGCGACGTTCCGGCATTTCAAGATCTATAAAACCTATCTTTTCAAGCTCCGGTCCGACGTGTCTGTCCGGTAAGGGCGATTTGGGACGCTGGGACAGTGCGGCGGCGCGCCGGATCACACGCTTGCCTTCGCCCGCGCCATGAAGGCGCGCCAGCCGCCAAAGGCGGAAATGTCGCGCGCGCCGTGCGTCGCCTCGGCCTCCACCAGGAAGCCCTTCACGCGCCGGCCGTCGGCGATCGCGCGCGTTCCGATCGACAGCGGCGGCGGCGCCGCCTCGACGAAGTGGCCGAACTCGGCGGCCGGCAGCGCCCAGATCTCGATCGCGATCGCGGCGCCGCGGCCGACCCGCAGTCAGGGCGGGCTTTGCCGGCGTCGTCCCGGCCAGGGCAGGCCGGAACCACAAGACGCGCTGGAGACGCCGTAAGCCTTTCAAAACAATCGGTTAAGCCCATTTGTTTGGGACGGGGCGAGCGCTCGCGATCTGGTTGCCGGGCTCGGCCGGGCCGCCCCGGCCAGCGACGTTTTGTTGTGCAGGGTCAAAGGGTTTGCCTTGGCCAAGCCATTTTGTTGGCCGATCAAATAGGGGCTACGAAGGGGTTCACCAGCGGAGCGCGGTTGCAGGCAGGGGGCCCGCGCATCCGATCCGGGTTTGCCCGGAGCTCGGCGCTCCGGAGTGCGCAGGTCGGCCATCGCCGGCATGCAGTGGTTTCGCCGCGAGCGGGGGACGCGTCAGTCGGATGGGGTCGATCGGCCGCTACATCTTCCGCACCACCTTGGGCGCGTTCGTCGTCATTTGCGTCAGCGTGACCGCGCTGATGTGGATCACGCAGGCGCTGCGCGACATCGACCTGATGACCAATCAGGGTCAGAGCGTCTTCGTCTTCATCGGCATCACCGGCCTCATCATTCCGCTGCTCGTCCTGATCATCGCGCCGATCGCGCTGATGATCGCGGTGGCGCACGTGCTCAACAAGCTCGGCAACGATTCCGAGCTGATCGTGATGAACGCCGCCGGCATGCCGCCCTGGGTGCTGTTCCGCCCGTTCCTGGCGGTCGGGATCGTGGTGTCGCTGCTGGTCGCCGCGATCAGCATCTACGTCTCGCCGTGGGGGCTGCGCGAATTGCGGCGGTGGGCGAACGAGGTCAGCGAGGACGTCGTCACCAACATCCTGCAACCCGGCCGCTTCACCAAGATGTTCGGGGGAACGCTCACGCTCCACATCCGGGAGCGCCTGCCGAACGGACAATTGCTGGGCATCCTGATCGACGACCAGCGCGACCCGAAGGAGCGCACCACCATCCTCGCCGAGCAGGGCGACATCGTGAAGAACGGGCGCGTCCTCCTGCTGGTGCTGCAGAACGGCAGCGTGCAGCGGCACGAGACCGGCCAGCGCGATCCCGCGCTCGTGCTGTTCGACAGCTATGGCTTCGATCTGTCGTGGCTCTCGAGCAACCGCAGCCTGAAATATTCGGCGCGCGAGCGATATCTGTGGGAGCTTTATGATCCGACCCGCACCGACACCGAGTTCTCCGACCAGCCCGAGCAGATCCGCGCCGAATTTCACGACCGCATCACGGCGCCGCTCTACCCGCTCGCCTTCGTGGTGCTGACCTACGACTATCTCGGCGCGCCGCGCACGACCCGGCAGTCGCGCAGCATGTCGCTGGCGGCCGCGATCGGCGCGACATCGGCCCTGCGCGGATTGGGCTTCGTCGGCATGATCGCCGGCGTAAAGACGCCGGCCGCGCTGCTGCTTCCGTACCTCGGCCTGATCACGACGTTCGTGCTGGGATATTTCGCGATCTCGCGCGGCGTCATCATCGAGCCTCCCGCCTTCGTGACCAACGCGATCACCGCGATCACCGAGCGCATCGCCCAGCGCGCGGGCGCCGTGATGGGACAGACGCCATGATCGCCCGCACGCTGTCACGATATTTCGGATGGCGCTTCCTCTCCGCGGTGAGGGCCGTGTTCGCGGGCACGCTGGTGCTGACCGCGATGATCGATTTTCTCGAAATGATGCGGCGCTCGGCGGACGTCAAGGACGCCTCGGCGCTGCTCGTCGCCCAGATAACGATGTTTCGGGTGCCGTTCATCACCGAGCGCGTGATGCCGTTCGCCGTGCTGGTCGGGGCGATGTTCTGCTATTTGAACCTGTCGCGTCGATTGGAGCTCGTGGTGGCGCGAGCGGCGGGCATCTCGGCCTGGCAGTTCATCGCGCCGGCGGTGGTCATCGCCGCCCTGCTCGGGATCGCATTGACGACGATCTACAATCCGATCTCGGCGGTGCTGCGCGAGCAATCGACGCGGCTCGAAGCCGAGCTCACCGGCGACGCCAGCTTCCGCAGCGCCACCGGGCGCGGGTTCTGGCTGCGCCAGCGCAGCGAGGACGGCCAGACGGTCATGAACGCCAAAACGAGCCGCCAGCAGGGAATCCAGCTCGATGGCGTGAGCGTCTTCCGCTTCGATGCCGCCGGCCATTTCCTCGACCGCGTCGAAGCCAAGAGCGCGACGTTCGAACCCGGACACTGGCGGCTCGAGGAAGCCCGATTTTACGCCAGCGGCGTCGCCCCGGTCGACCGCGAGGCGTTCCTGCTCAAGACCAACTTGACGCCGGTGCAGGTCGGCGAAAGCTTCGCGACGCCCGAGACCGTGCCGTTCTGGCAGCTGTCCTCGTATATCGATCTCGCGGAAAACGCCGGTCTCGCCGCCGCCGGCTATCGGCTGCAATATTATCAGCTGTTGGCGCAGCCCTTCTATCTGGTGGCGATGGTGCTGTTGGCGGCCGCGGTGAGCCTGCGCTTCTTCCGCCTCGGCGGCGTGCAGAAGGTCGTGCTGGGCGGCATCGCCGCGGGCTTTCTGCTCTACGTCATGGCGAAAATCACCGGCGACCTGAGCAAGGCCGAGCTGATGGCCCCCTTGGCCGCGGCCGGGCTGCCGGCGGCCGTCGGCGGCGTGACCGGCGTGATCGCGCTCCTCTACCAGGAGGACGGGTGATGGCAAGGCCGGCCCGAACCGAGCCAAGGCGAGCAAGGCGAACGGAGTGACGATGTTCGACCAATTCAGGACATGCCGCAACTTGATGGCCGCCGCGATGCTGCTGTGCGTCGCCGGGGCGACTGCCGCCCGCGCGCAGCAGGTCGTCGTCGTCGTCAATGGCGAGCCGATCACCGCGCTCGACATCGAGCAGCGCGGCAAGCTCAATCAATTGTCGACGCACAAGCCTCCGGTGCGCCAGGAAGTCCTCGAAGAGCTGATCACCGAAAAGCTCAAGGTGCGGGAGGCCAAGAAATTCGGCCTCGAAGTCACCGAGTCCGAGGTCGACAGCACCTACGCCACCATAGCGAAGCGCATGCAATTGACGGCCGAGCAGCTGACCCAGCAGCTCGCGAAGTCGGGCATCTATCCCGGCACGCTCAAGTCGCGCATCCGCGCCGACATGGTGTGGCCGCAACTGGTGCGCGGCCGCTACTCGTCGAGCCTGCAGATCGGGGAAAAGGACATCCTGACCGCGATCGATTCGAAGTCCGACGATGTCGGCTACGACTACTTCCTGCGGCCGATCCTGTTCCTCGTTCCGCCCGGATCTCCCGAAGCATTCGTCGAGGGGCGCAAGCGTGAAGCGGAGGCCTTGCGCAATCGCTTCCAGGGCTGCGACGAAGGCATCGCCTTCGCCCGCGCCCTCAAGGACATAGCGATCCGCGATCAGCTCGTCCGCAGCTCGGCCGATATTCCAGCGGAGCAGCGCAAGGTGCTCGAAGGCGTCGAGGTCGGAAAACTGACCGCGCCCGAGGTGACCAAGTTCGGCGTCGAGATGTTCGCGGTCTGCGCCAAGAAACCGTCCTCCGCCGACAATACGCCGGGCAAGCGCCGCGCCCGCGAGACGATCATGGCCGAGCGCTACGAGCAGCGATCCAAGGAATACCTGCGCGAGATTCGCCGCGGCGCGATGCTCGAATACAAGCAAGCCAGGTGATGCCGCGGCCGTTGGCGCTGACGCTCGGGGAGCCCGCCGGCATCGGACCCGACATCACCTTCGCCGCCTGGCGCCGGCGCGCCGAGCTTGCGCTTCCGCCGTTCTATCTGCTGGCCGATCCGAGCTTCGTCGCGCGCTGCGCGACGCGGATCGCGCCCGATTTGGCGATCGCCGTGGTCGAGCCGGCGACGGCGGCGGTCGCCTTCGAGCGCGCCTTGCCGGTCGTCGACGTGGGCGTCCCCGTGAGCGCGGAGCCGGGCCAGCCCGATCGATCGAGCGCGCCGGCTGCGATCGCCGCCATCCGTCGCGCGGTGGCCGACGTGGCGGCCGGGGCGGCCGCGGCGATCGTCACCAATCCGGTCGCCAAGAACGTGCTCTATCGCTCCGGCTTCGCCGAGCCCGGCCACACCGAGTTCCTGGCCAAGCTTTCCGAGGAGGTGACCGGCGTGCCGGTGCACCCGGTCATGATGCTGTGGTCGCCCGAGCTCGCGGTCGTGCCGGTCACCATCCACCTGCCGCTGCGCGAGATCGTCGCCAGGCTCACGGCCGATCTCGTGGCCGCGACCGGCCGCATCGTCGCCCGCGATCTGCGCGAGCGTTTCGGCATCGCGCGTCCGCGTCTCGCAGTCGCCGGCCTCAATCCGCATGCGGGCGAGGAAGGCACGCTCGGCGATGAGGATCTGACCGTGGTGCGCCCCGCGGTCGAGCGGCTGAAGGCCGAGGGCATCGACGCGCGCGGCCCGCTGCCGGCCGACACCCTGTTCCACCAGGCGGCGCGGGCGAGCTACGACGCGGTGCTCGCGATGTATCACGACCAGGCGCTGATCCCGATCAAGACCCTGGCTTTCGACCACGCGGTCAACGTCACGCTCGGCCTGCCGTTCGTGCGCACCTCGCCCGACCACGGCACCGCCTTCGACATCGCCGGCACCGGCCGCGCCGATCCCGGCAGCCTGATCGCCGCCCTGGCGCTGGCGGCGCGACTTTCGTCCGCCGCCGCGCCGGCCTCCCGCGCGCGCCGCGCATGAGCGCCGTCGATGACCTGCCGCCGCTGCGGGAGGTGATTCATCGACACGGTCTCAGAGCCAAGAAATCGCTCGGCCAGAATTTTCTGCTCGATCTCAACCTGACCGCCCGCATCGCGCGCGGCGCCGGCCCGCTCGAAGGCGTCAACGTGGTCGAGATCGGCCCCGGGCCGGGCGGGCTCACGCGCGCGCTGCTGGCACACGACGCGCGCCGCGTGATCGCGGTCGAGCGCGACGACCGCGCCATCGCGGCGCTCGAAGAGATCGCGGCGCGATATCCCGGCCGCCTCGAGATCGTCGCCGCCGACGCGCTCCACTTCGATCCCCGTCCCCGCCTCGCCGGGGCGCGCGCGCGGGTGGTCGCCAACCTCCCGTACAATATCGCGACTGCGCTGCTCGTGCGCTGGCTCACGTCCGAGCCGTGGCCGCCCTGGTTCGACCGGCTGGTGCTGATGTTCCAGCGCGAGGTCGCGCAGCGCATCGTCGCCGTCCCCGGCTCCAAAAGCTACGGCCGCCTGTCCGTCCTCGCCGGCTGGCGCACCGAGGCGCGCATCCTCTTCGACGTCGCCGCGAGCGCCTTCGTGCCGCCGCCCAAGGTCACCTCGTCGCTGGTGAGCCTTGCACCGCGCCCGCACCCGCTCGCCTGCGAGCGCGCCGCGCTCGAGGAGGTGACGCAAGCCGCCTTCGGTCAGCGCCGCAAGATGCTGCGGCAAAGCCTCAAATCGCTCCACCGCGATCCGCTCGCGCTGCTCGCCGCCGCCGGGATCGCGCCGACCGAGCGGGCCGAGAACGTCCCGCTCGCCGGCTTCGTCGCGCTGGCACGGGCGCTTTCCGCCGCAAGGCGCTAAGATGCATCGATGACCGAGCTCCGCCGCCAATCGCTCACCGCCTATGCCGCGCCGCTCGCCGAGACCGTCGTCGCGTGCCCGCAACCGCGCGGCACGCAGGTCCTCGTGCGCGTTGCGCGCTGCGGCGTCTGCCATTCCGACCTGCACATGCAGGACGGCTATTTCCGGCTCGGCGACGACAAGAAGCTCGACGTTCGCGCCGGCCGCACCCTCCCCTTCACGCTCGGCCACGAGATCGCCGGCGTCATCGAGCGCCTCGGCGAGGCCGCGCAGGGCGTTGCGCCGGGCGCGGCGGTTGCGGTCTATCCATGGATCGGCTGCGGCGACTGTGCCGCATGCCGGCGCGGCGACGAGAACATCTGCGCGGCGCCGCGCCATCTCGGCATCAATGCCGACGGCGGCTTTGCGACCCACGTGCTGGTGCCGCATCCGCGCTACCTCATCGACCATGCCGGCCTGCCGCCCTCGGTCGCGGCGACGCTGATGTGCTCGGGCCTCACCGCCTATGCCGCGCTCGAGCGGCTCGCGGCGCAGGCCACGCTCGGTCCGCTCTTGCTCGTGGGCATGGGCGGCGTCGGCATGATGGGCCTCGCGCTGGCGCGGGCGCTGTTCGCAGCGGCGCCGCTCGTCGCCGACATCGACGCCGCCAAGCGCGCGGCGGCGCTGCAAGCCGGCGCGGCGGCGGCGTTCGACCCGGCCGATGCCGGCGCGCGCAAGGCGGTGCTGGCGGCAACCGACGGAGGGGTCCACGGCGCCTGCGATTTCGTCGGCTCGGAGCGCTCGCTCGCCTTTGCCGCCGGCGCGCTCGCCAAGGGCGGCAAGGTCGTGGTGAGCGGCCTGTTCGGCGGCAGCTTCACCATGCCGGTCGCGATGTTCGCCCTCAAGGCGATGGGGATCGAGGGAATCCAGACCGGCACGCTCGCTCAGGCCCGAGCGCTGATAGGGCTGGCGCGCGAGCGCAACCTTTCGCCGCCTCCGATCAGCGAGCGCCCGCTCGGAGAGGCGCAGGCCGCGCTCGATCAGCTGCGCGGAGGTGGGGTCATCGGCCGAATCGTGCTGACCGCGCAGGCTTGAGCCCCAACCAGTTGTAAAAAAACCACAGCTTTTGCAGCTCACGGCTCGCCCGCGCGGCGGCAACGAACATGGTTAACGAATTGTTAGCGTTTCCGGGCGCAGCCTATGACCCCGCAGACATGGAGCGGGTTCATGACCCCGACACGCACTGGAGGTGTAACGCGTCTCTCGCTCGCCGCCGTTCTCGTCGCCGCGACGCTGTCGCTGGCCGGCGCCCATGGTCCGGCGGAATGGATCAACCGCGGCGGCTATCGCAACGCTGCCGGCGAGCTGTGCTGCGGGGAGCGCGACTGCGCCGAGCTCTCCGGCGAGGACATCAGCATCACCAGCGCCGGCTATTACGTGCGCAGCACCCGCGAGACGGTGCCGTTCAGCGAGGCGCTGCCCTCGCCCGACGGGGCCTACTGGCGCTGCCAATGGGGCGGCGCGCGCAAGTGCTTCTTCGCACCGCCGCCGAGCATCTGAATCACAGCTCGGCCTGCAGCGTGCGCACGAACGCGGACAGCCCGGTCTGGCGCTCCCGCTTGAGCCGCTCGGCGGCGAGGATCGATCTCACCTCGGCGAAGGCGCGGTCGATGTCGGTGTTGATCACCACGTAGTCGTACTCGGCCCAATGGCTCATCTCGCCGGCGGCCTTGTCCATGCGGGCATGGATCACCGCGTCGGAATCCTGCGCGCGCCTGCGCAGCCGCCGCTCGAGCTCGGGGATCGAGGGCGGCAGCACGAACACGCTGACGAGATCGCCGGCGGCTTTTTCGCGCAGCTGCTGGGTGCCCTGCCAGTCGATGTCGAACAGCATGTCGCGCCCGCGCGCCAGCGCCCCCTCGACCGGCGCGCGCGGGGTACCGTAGCAATGCTCGAACACCTTCGCCCATTCCAATAGCTCGCCGTTCTCGACCATGGCGTCGAAGCGCGCCGTGTCGATGAAATGATAATCGCGGCCGTCGACCTCACCCGGCCGCTGCTTGCGCGTCGTCACCGACACCGAGAGCTCGACCGCCGGATCGGCGTCGAGCAGCATGCGCGACAACGTGGTCTTGCCCGCGCCCGACGGCGAGGACAGCACCAGCATGAGCCCGCGGCGGGCGATGGCGGCGGCTTGCCGTTGCGGTTCGGGTCTGCTGGTCATCAAGATCGCCGGAAGGTCGTCGAGCCCGCGCCTGACGGCCGCGGGCAGGGCGGCCGTCTCATTCCAGATTCTGCACCTGCTCGCGGAACTGCTCGACCACGCTCTTGAGCTCGAGCCCGATATTGGTGAGCTCGACGTCGTTCGATTTCGAGCATAGCGTATTGGCTTCCCGATTGAGCTCCTGGGCGAGGAAATCGAGCCGGCGGCCGATCGCCCCGCCGTCCGCGATCAATCGCCCGACCTGCGCGACATGCGAGGCGAGCCGGTCGAGCTCCTCGCGGATATCGGCCTTGCTGGCGATCAGGATCGCCTCCTGGTGCAGGCGGTCGGGATCGAAGCGGTCGGAGGCACCGAGCAGCGTCGCCACCTGCTCGGCGATGCGCCCCCTGATCGCTTCCGGCCGCCGGCCGGGCGCCACTTCCGCCCGCGCGGCGAGCGCCGAGATCTCGCTCAGGCGCTGGGTCAGCACCTGCCCGAGCGTCTCGCCCTCGTGCCGACGCATGGCGGCAAGCTCGGCCACCGTCGCGCTGAAGCCGGCGACCACCGCGGCCTCGGCGGCGCGCCGGTCCTCCTCGCGCTCGTCCTCGTCGATCACCTCGATCACGCCCTTGATCGACAGAATCCCGTCGAGCCGCGGCGGCGCCGCGTCCACCGTCCCGGCGAGACCCCTGAGGGTGGCGAGCACGGCGGCAAGCACCGGCTCGTTGACGCGCACCACCGGA
>Ga0137388_10003358_pt1 | contig 10328 bp, 8 predicted proteins | sample 15con2h14AmetaG_FD_104644 | JGI IMG/M metagenome (GOLD analysis project Ga0137388, IMG submission 104644) | Vadose zone soil microbial communities from Angelo Coast Range Reserve, California, USA - 15con2h1.4A metaG | ecosystem: Environmental > Terrestrial > Soil > Vadose zone > Saprolite...
GAGCGCAAAATGGACCTTGGGCCCGGAGCTGCCCGATCCCGCGCGCATTTTCGAGGTGATCAAGTCGCTCCCCAGCAAGGACTCGACGATCGGCGTCAAGCAGGGCGCGGTGCCCGCGGATGTGCGCACCTTCGAGGCGGTCTACACCAAGCCCTATCTGGCCCATGGCTCGATCGGGCCGTCCTGCTCGGTCGCCGAGCTCAAGGACGGCACGATGACGGTATGGACGCATTCGCAAGGCGTCTTCCCGTTGCGGGCCGAGCTCGTCAAGGCGCTGAAAATGCCGGCCGCGGCGGTGCGCTGCGTCCATACCGAAGGCTCCGGCTGCTACGGTCACAACGGCGCCGACGACGTCGCGCTCGACGCCGTGCTGCTCGCGCGCGTGGTGGCGGGCCGGCCGGTCCGCATGCAATGGATGCGCGACGACGAGTTCGGCTGGGAGCCCTATGGCCCGGCCATGGTGATGCACGCCAAGGCGGCGCTCGGCGGCGACGGCAAGATCGCCGACTGGAGCTACGAGGTCTGGAGCAACAGTCATTCGACCCGGCCGCAATCGACGACCGGCGCCAACGTGCTGGCATCCTGGTATCTCGCCGAGCCGCAGGCGATGGGACCGCCGACGAGTCCCCCGCAGCCGGCGGGCGGCGGCGACCGCAACGCCATCCCGCTCTATGATTTCCCGAACCAGCGCGTGATCCACCATTTCGTGCAGGACATGCCGGTCCGGGTCTCGGCGCTGCGCACGCTCGGCGCCTATGCCAACGTGTTCGCGCTCGAATCCTTCATGGACGAGCTGGCTACGGCGGCGGGCGCCGATCCGATCGCCTTCCGGCTCGCGCACTTGAAAGATCCGCGCGCGCGCGCGGTGATCGAGACGGTCGCCAGGATCTCGGGCTGGAAGGACGGCGAGAAGGGCACCGGCAGCCGCGGCCGCGGCATCGGCTTCGCCAAGTACAAGAACCTCGCCTGCTATATGGCCGTGGTGGCGGAGGCCGAGGTCGATCGCGCGACCGGCATGGTGCGGGTGCCGCGGGTCTGGGCGGCGGTCGATGCCGGCCTCATCATCAATCCCGACGGCCTCGCCAACCAGACGGAAGGCGGGATCATCCAGTCGGTGAGCTGGACGCTGAAGGAGGAGGTGCGTTTCGACAAGACCGGCATCCTGTCGCGCGACTGGGCGAGCTACCCGATCCTGACCATGCCGGAGGTGCCGAAGGTCGAGATCGAGCTGATCAACCGACCGAACGAGCGGCCGCTCGGCGCCGGCGAGGGCGCGTCGGGTCCCGCGGTCGCCGCCGTCGCCAACGCCTTCGCCAACGCGACCGGCAAGCGCCTCCGCGACCTGCCGCTCCATCCGGCGCGGGTCAAGGCGGCGATCGGATGACGGACGATGGAGGACAGAGGACAGACGACAGACGGCAGACGGAAAGCCATCGCCATCCGTTCTCCGTCGTTTGTCGTCTGTCGTCTAAACTGCACTGAGAAGAAAACCTCAGGGAGGAAGGCATGGCCATCAACTTCACTGTGAACGGCAAGCCGGCGTCGACCGAGGCGCCGCCGGCGACGCCGCTGTTGTGGGTGATCCGGGAGGGTCTCAAGCTCACCGGCACCAAGTTCGGTTGCGGCACCGGCCTGTGCGGTGCCTGCATGGTGCACATCGACGGCAAGCGCGCGTTCTCCTGCCAGACGCAGGTGTCGGAGATCGCCGGCAAGTCGGTGACCACGATCGAAGGGCTGTCGGAAACAAGCTCGCATGCGCTGCAGCGGGCCTGGCTCGCCGAGCAGGTGCCGCAGTGCGGCTATTGCCAGTCCGGCCAGATCATGAGCGCCGCCGACCTGCTCGCGCGCAACCCGAAGCCGACGCGGCAGCAGATCGTCGAGCACATGAGCAGCAACATCTGCCGCTGCGGAACCTATCAGCGGATCGTGCGCGCGGTCGAGCGCGCGGCGCGGGAGGCCTGAGCCATGACGCGACATATCGATTTGTCCAAGCTGAACTCGCCGGTTTCCCGCCGCCAGGTCATGGTCGGCGCCGCCGGCCTGACCTTCGCGGTCGCGCTTTCCGGCCGGGCGGCGCGCGCCGCCGTGCTCGCGAGCGAAGGCGCCGGCACGGCGCTGAGCCCCTGGGTCTCGATCGCGCCCGACGGCACGATCACCATCATGTCGGCCGCCACCGAGATGGGGCAGGGGTCGATGACCTCGCTGCCGCTGATCCTCGCCGAGGAGCTCGACGCCGACTGGTCGAGCGTGCGCATCGTGCCGGCCCCGCCGATCGACAAGATCTACGGCAATCCCGGCTTCGGCGGCATGATGTACACCGCCGGCTCCAACGCGGTGCGCAGCTACTACCAGCCGCTGCGCACGTTCGGCGCCCAGGTGCGGCGCGTGCTCATCGACAACGCGGCGCGCAAGCTCGGGGTGCCGGCCGATGAGCTGACGACCGAGCCGAGCGTCGTGCTGCACGCCAAATCCGGCCGGCGCCTGAGCTATGGGGAGATCGCGGCGTTCGCGGAAGTTCCCGACAAGGCGCCCGAGATCAAGCCGGAGCAGCTGAAGGCGCCGAGCCGGTTCCGGCTGATCGGCAACGACGTCATGCGCATCGAGTTGCCGAGCAAGGTGAACGGCAGCGCGCAATACTCGATCGACGTGCAGGTCCCCGGCATGCTCTACGGCGCGATCCTGCGCGCGCCGGTCGAGGGTGCCGCGCCGGACCAGGTCGACGAGGCCAAGGCGAAGGCCGTCGCCGGCGTGGTCAAGGTGGTGCGGCTCCCTTACGCGGTGGGCGTGGTTGCCGATACGCCATGGGCGGCTTTCGCGGCGCGCGGCGTTTTGGCCAATTCCATCACCTGGACGAAATCCGGCAAGGCCTGGGGCTTCGACAGCGAGAAGGGCCTCGAGACCTTCGCGGCCGCGGCCCGCGACCTGTCGCAGCCGGGAACGGACTGGTTCAAGGCCGGCGACGTGCCCGGTGAATTGACCAAGGCCGCCGGCAAGGTCGAGGCGCTCTACCTCTGCGACTATGCCTATCACGCGCAGATGGAGCCGCTCAACGCAGTCGCATCGGTCGCGCCGTCCGGCGACGCGGCCGAGATCTGGTGCGGCACGCAAGGCCAAACCACCGCGCAGGAGGCGACCGCGCAAGCGCTCGGGATCGCCCGCGACAAGGTCAAGCTCAACTACACCTTGATGGGCGGCGGCTTCGGCCGGCGCGGGCCGCGCGACGCCGACTTCGTCGTCGATGCCGTATGGCTGGCGAAGGACGTCGGCAAGCCGGTGAAGGTGATGTGGACGCGCGAGGACGACGTCCACAACGGACGCTTCCGCCCGCTCTCGGCCCACTACCTGCGGGCCGGGCTCGACGCCTCGGGCAGGCTCGTGGCCTGGCATCATCGGCTCGTCGGCGACCGGGTGACGCCGGCCTTCGATCCCGTGCGCTACGAAGGGCGCGGCCGCAAGGACTTCATCCTGATGGCCGGCGCGGACCTCCCGGGTTACGCGGTGCCGCACCAGCTGGTCGAGCAGTTGTACCGGGACACCGGCGTGCGCACGGCGCCGTTGCGCGGCATCAGCTTCACCGCCAACAAGTTCGCGACCGAGACCTTCGTCGACGAGATCGCGCAGCAGCGCGGCATCGATCCGGTGGCTTTCCGGCTCGAGCTGCTCAAGGACACGCCGCGCGGGCGCAAGGTCGTCGAGACCGTCGCGGGCATGGCGGATTGGGGCAAGAAGCGCGACGGACGCGGCCTGGGCTTCGCCTTCATCAACTACTCCGACTCGCTGGTCGCGGGCGCCGCGGAAATCTCGGTCGATCGCTCGACCGGCCAGGTCACGGTGCACGACTTCTGGTGCGCCATCGACTGCGGGATCGCGGTGCAGCCGGACAACGTGGCGGCCCAGAGCGAGAGCAGCATCGTCTACGGGCTGGGCCTGAGCCTGATGGAGCGCATCACCATCAGGGACGGCGCCGTCGAGCAATCGAACTTCTACGACTATCGCGTCCCGCGCATGAACGAGGTGCCGGCGATGCATATCGAGGTCATATCGACGGACAATGCGCCGACCGGCGCCGGTCAAATGGCGACGCCGCTGGTAGCGCCCGCGATCGGCAACGCGATCGCGGAGCTGACCGGGGTGCGCTTGCGCCACACGCCGTTCACGGCCGAGCGCGTGAAGAAGGCGCTCGCGTAAGGACCGGCACGGGGAGAAGCATCATGATGCAACCCGCGATCTCGATCTTCGGTTTGACGGCGGGCGCCGCCGCGGTGGCGGCGCTGGCGGCGCTGCCCGTGCTCGCGCAGTCGCCGAAGATCGGCGATCCGCCGGAGGCCAAGAACATGCGGCTCGTCGGCTATAGCGACCTGCAGGAGCGCAGCGCCTATCAGCCGACGATCCATCGCCAGGGCGAGCGCGCCATCGCCTATATCGGGCACCATGGCGGCACCCGCGACGTGCCGAAGCCGATCAACCGGCTCACCGGCCAGGCGGAGTTCAACGGCACCTCGATCGTCGACGTGACCGATCCGGCGCATCCGCGATATCTCGCGCATATCCCGGGCCTCGAAGGCACTTACGAGGCCGGCGGCGCGCAGATGGTGCGCATCTGCGACGGCAAGACGCTGCCGAAGGGAGACCCCGCCAAGACCTACATGCTGCGCGTGTTCGGCGGCCGCGGGCACGAGATCTGGGACGTCACCGATCCGGCAAAGCCCGCGCTGCTCACCAAGATCCTGGAGGGGCTCAAGGACACCCACAAGAACTGGTGGGAATGCGATACCGGCATCGCCTATCTCGTCTCCGGGATCGAGGACTGGCGGGTCAAGCGCATGACGCAGGTCTTCGACCTCGGCGATCCGCGAAAACCGGTCCATATCCGCGACTTCGGCCTGGTCGGGCAGGAGCCGGGCGCGACCGGCGCGGTGCCGATCGAGCTGCATGGAGCGATGTCGACCGGGCCGCAGGGCAACCGCGTCTATTTCGGCTACGGCACCAACAAGGGCGGCGTCCTGCAGATCGTCGACCGCGAGAAACTGCTCAAGGGACCGAAGGAGCCGACGCCGGACAACCTGCGCTATCCCGAGGTCGGGCGGCTCGACCTGCTGCCGTTCAACGGCGCGCACACGGTGTTTCCCATGCCCGGCATGCCGGTCGCGGAATTCGCCAAGGACAAGGACGGCAAGGTCCGCGATTTCGTGATGATCGTCGACGAGCAGATCCTCAACGAGTGCCAGGAGGCGCGGCAACTGGTCTGGTTCGTCGACGTCACCGTCGAGGCAAAGCCGATGGTGGTGGCGAACTTCCAGGTGCCCGAGGCGAGCGGCAATTTCTGCCAGCGCGGCGGCCGCTTCGGCGCGCATTCCTCGAACGAGAGCATGGCGCCGGTGTTCTACAAGAGGGTCGCCTTCATCACCTACTTCAATGCCGGGGTGCGCGCGCTCGACGTGCGCAATCCCTATGAGCCGAAGGAAATCGGCTACTTCATTCCCGCGATCACCGAGGCGACCGACAAGCGCTGCATCAAGGTCGACGGGCAGGACCGCTGCAAGACCGCGATCCAGAGCAACAACGTGGAGAGCGACGACCGCGGCTACGTCTACGTGGTCGATCGCGCCAATACCGGCATGCACATTCTCGAGCTGACCGGCGAGGCGCGCGCCGTCGCGGGCTTGCCGTAGCCGCGCCTCGCCGCCTCATACCAACGGCGCTGGAACTCGACTCTCCCCTCGTCATTGCCGGGCTTGACACCGCAAGTCGGGCTGGCCCGACTTGCGGCACTCAATAATGCGGAACTCGGGCAAGCCCGAGTTCCGATGCAATCCATCATCTTGAATCAAGAAGCTCTTTTTCTGATGGATGCCCGGGTCAAGCCCGGGCATGACGGGTCGAGAGATAGCGCCGTCGGTATTACATGCCGCCATAGAGCCAGGAGACGCCCGCGTAGGACTGCTCCGGGGTGCGCGCGCGCAGCATCTCGTTGCGCAGCTCCGCCGCCGGCCCGCGCGCGTGGTAGAAGTCGCCGTAGACGCGCGCCATGATCTGCACGCGCGCGGTGCGCAGGTAGCGCTGCTGCACGTAGGCGCGCAACGCCGCCGGCAGGTCGTCCGGCGACGCGGCGACCTTGTCGGCGAGCCAGCAGGCGTCCTCGATCGCCATGCAGGCGCCCTGCGCCAGGTATTGCAGCATCGGGTGCGCGGCATCGCCCAGCAGCGCCACCCGCCCCTTGCTCCACTCCTTCGCCGGCTCGCGGTCGCACAGGACCCACATGCGCCAGGTCTCGATGCGCTCGAGCATGCGCAACACCTCCGGACGCTGGCCGTTGAAGTGGGCCCAGAGGTCGCCGGCATCGGCTTCCGCGTTCCAGCCCTCGACGTAGCGCTTGGAATGGAACACGGCGACGAGGTTGTAGATCTCGCCGCGGCGCAGCGGATAGTGCACCAGGTGCGTGCGCGGGCCCGCCCACAGGATGACGTCCGGGCGCCAGAGGTCCGCCGGCACCTCGTCGCGCGCAAGCACGGCGCGGTAGGCGATGTGGCCGGACACCAGCGGCTTGCCGTCGCCGACGATATTGTCGCGCACTTTCGACCACATGCCGTCGCAGCCGATCAGCGCGCGGCCGCGGATGCGCTCGCCCGAGTGCAGCACGGCGCTGACGCCGTCGTCGTCCTGCTCGAAGTCCTCGACGGTGCGTTGCGTCTCCAGCGCGATGAGGTTGTTGCTCTTGCAGGCATCGACGAAGACCGAATGCAGGTCGTGCCGGTGGGTGACCGCGTAGGGCTGCTCGAAGGCGGCCGCGAAACGCGGATCCTCGAGCGGAATGCGGGTGATGCGCTCGCCCGAGAGCGCGCAGCGCATTTCCATCGCCGGCGGCCGATGCACGTCGGCGAGCACCGCCTCCTTGAGGCCGAGCTTCTCGAGCGCGCGGAAGACGTTGGGACCGAGCTGGATGCCGGCGCCGATCTCGCGGAACTCGGGCGCCTGCTCCAGCACCCGCACCGGGAAGCCCTTGCGCGCGAGCGCGTGCGCCGCGGCGAGGCCTCCGATGCCGCCGCCCGCCACCAGGATCGGCAGTGCGCCGCCGTTCGCCAATCGCCGCTCCAACGCCCCGCCGACGTTTTTAAAGCATTTTCAGGAAAAAAGCCTGCGGCGTGCGGGGCAAGAAAAAAGGGCCGCCCGAGCGGCGGCCCCGCGCATTCGCTCTCGACCCGCTCAGGGGCAGGGATGCCGAAGACCGTCGTAGCCGAGAAACGTTCCGCTCCCCGGATCGTACGACCGGTATCGCTGCATGCAGTAGGCGACGGCGTCGCCGCCGGGCGCATCGCCGTAATAGACCGGCCCGCCGTAATAGACCGGCGGGGGAGGGGCCACATAGACGGGCTCCCCATAGTAGGGACCGTAATAGGGAGCCGCGAGCGCTCCGCCGAGGATCGCGCCGGCGACGAATCCCGCGCCCAGGCCCCATCCCAAGCCGTGGCGCCATTGCACGGTCTCGGTGGCGGCCGGCGCGGCGTTCTTGATCGCGAGCGCATCCGCGAACGGCATCGCGCCCGCGACCCCCGGCGAAAGGCTCGCAGCGACGAGCGTCATCGCGAAGACTGTCCTCACGGAATTCGACATGGTGCTTCCTTCCATCGTGTTGCGCTGCCGCAAATCGTGGTGCGGATCGGCGGCGAGGGAATCCCCCGCAACGCCACCTTGATCGCGCGATGTGGCGCGCGTGGGGCAGGCCCGCTGCCCGACCGAAGGCCGGCATGGAACGGCTGCGCCCATTGCGATAACCTCCGGCCACGCCAAGTCCGGCAAGGAGTGTCCGGCAAGGAGATCGTCATGACGGGGACGCGCCGCTTGCTGCTGGCAGTCGTGATCGCGCTCGGCACGGCGAGCGCATCGGCGCAGGTCTATCCCTCCCGGCCGATCACGGTGATCGTGCCGTTTCCGGCCGGCGGCGGCGTCGACGCCATGGGTCGGATCGTGGCCGAGCGGCTCACCGCGGCGCTCGGCCAGCAGGTCATCATCGACAACCGCGGCGGCGCGGCCGGCGTGATCGGCACCCGCGCCGCGGCCAAGACCGCGCCCGACGGCTACACCCTGGTGATGAGCACCAGCGGCACGACCTCGATCAACCCCAGCCTCTACGTCAATCCCGGCTACGACCCGCTCAAGGATTTCATCCCGATCGGCCTCGTCGCCACGGCGCCGATCGTCGTGATGACGCACCCGTCGTTTCCGGCGAAGTCGATCGCCGAGATGATCGCGCTCGCAAAGGCGCAGGGCGGGCTCGACGTCGGCACGCCGCCGCCCGGCACCGAGAACTATCTCGCCGCCGAGCTGTTCAAGTCGATGACCGGCATCCCCATGACCATCGTCAGCTACAAGGGGACCGGGCCGCTGACCAACGATCTCGTCGGCGGCCACATCCCCGTCGCCTTCAACACGATCGCGCCGGCCCTCGGCAACCTCCAATCCGGAAATCTGCGCGCGCTCGCGGTGGCGGGGCGGACGCGGTCGAGCCTGCTGCCCGATGTGCCGACGGTCGCGGAATCGGGGCTTCCCGGTTTCGAGGCCGCGGTGCGCTACGGGTTGCTGGCACCGGCGGGGACGCCGCGGCCGATCATCGATCGGATCAACCAGGAGCTGCGGCTGATCGCCGGCGGCGAGGAGACGAAGCAGCGCATCGCCGCCCAGGGCGGCGAGCCGCTGGTGACCACCCCCGAGGAGCACGCCGCCGACATCGAGCGCGAGCAGGCGAAATGGCGCGTGCTCATCGGCAAGCTCGGACTGCGCGTCGAGTAGCGGCGCGCTGTCGCGACGTCACGCCCGTCCGGCGCGGGGCAGGGACGCCCTAATAGCCTCGATTCGGCCGCGGCGACGACCAGGTGCCGCTGGTCCCGAACGCCGTTCCGGGGAAGGGATTGGGCCGGCAAAATCCACCGACGCCCTGCACCGTAGCCCGGCATTGCTCGAACGACGTATAGGTGCAATTTTCGGTGCCGCGCTTGGAGTAGGTCGCGCACCAAGTACCACTACCGGCGCCGGCAGCGGTTTCCGTCAACACGATCGTGGCAAGCGTGAGCGAGACAAGAACGAGGGCCCGCATGTTTGCCTCCTCGGCAAGCCTGAAGCAGCCCCTGCCCCGATCGGATGATAGCGCATGCGGAACGCGCTGTCCCGATGGGTGATTGCCCGGTAGTGGGGCTCTTTTGATTGTGGCACGGCTTAAGTCGCCTTTCGTTGCTCGCTTGCTTCCCCCGCTTCAAGCACCTCTGCAACGTCGCTGATTTCCGAGAGGCGATCGGTCACGCCAGCCGCCATCGCGGGTGTAGTCCGCAGGGTCGCTGGGCGGGGGGCGATTGCGGTTGGTGGACATTGTTCAAAGCATCCCTCTAATGTAAACGATCCACGACAGGGGCCAGAAAATTGCCCATACCACAGCTTTAGCGAAGCTGAGGGCGCAGGCGTCTCCGCAAACACCGGATCGCACCCAAATCTGGAATATCAGTGTCAGGCAGCCCACAACCCCATAGGTCCATAACAATTTGCGAAGAATGCTCATCCGACTATTATATGCCGATCCCGCCTGACCGACTAGGTCCGGAGGAACGGTCAACACCAGTCTTGATCAAAAGAGCCCACGACCGATTGCCCGCATAACGCCGCTTTCCCGCTACGCCGCGGTCGGTAAGTCGGCCTTTGTGCGGGTTGACCCCGCGCCGGCTGGTCTCTTCAAACGAACATAGTGCGTCACGGCGGCAACCGCCTTGCTCGCGGTCAGGGCGAGCAGCATGAAGAATCCCAACTCGGCGACATGGATGGGATGGGCGATATACAAGCTGAACTTGGGCGGGAACAGAAAATAGGCCGCCGACAGGCCGCTCGCGAACGAGGTCAGGAAGGCGAATGTGCTGCCGTAATAGACCGCGATCAGGGTTGCCGGCAGCAGATAGGCGATCACCAGATGATCCACGGCGGCAAGTGAATCGACGATCAGCAAGGCGATGGTGGTGACGGCGACGGCGGCAACCGATGCGATGGCCGAGACCGCCAGATCCGAGCCGAGCGATCGGGAGGATACGGTTGACCGCAATGTCATGCAGCGCCCCAAGCCGGCACCCATCCGCGCGAGCACATTACCAGAGCCGGCGAGCCTCGCCAACATGGACGAAATGCGGGCAGTACGCGGATGTGAATAATCCGGATTGGCAAGGGCTCCCGGCGTATGTACGTTGCAAAACACTGGCTTAGCAGGCGTGGCCGCATGAAGACGCAGTTCTTGAAGTGGGGCAACTCGCTGGCCTTGCGTGTCCCGAGCACGTTCGCCAAGGAGCTTGGCGCGA
>Ga0137388_10003364_pt1 | contig 10319 bp, 10 predicted proteins | sample 15con2h14AmetaG_FD_104644 | JGI IMG/M metagenome (GOLD analysis project Ga0137388, IMG submission 104644) | Vadose zone soil microbial communities from Angelo Coast Range Reserve, California, USA - 15con2h1.4A metaG | ecosystem: Environmental > Terrestrial > Soil > Vadose zone > Saprolite...
CGATCGTCGACACCAGCTCTGCCGGCGGACAAGCGACCCTCTATTACCAGAGCCTGTCAGCGATGACGCGGGACCTGCACACCTCGTTCTACAACAAGGCAAGCACCAACCCAAACTTCGCCAATGTCGTGCCGGTGGGAGACGCGTTTCAGAGCGCGGTCGCTCAGAATCTCGTGAAGACCGGCGACTTTTACAATTCATCCGGTACCTACAATCCAGCGCGGCCGGGCGACCCGATGAATCTCTGGTGGGATGATTATTTGCACGCCAGCAAATACGGCTCCTACCTGGATGCCCTCGTCATGTTCGGGGTCATCGCCGGCCGGGACCCCCAGTCGCTCGGCTCCAACGAGCAGGCCGCGCGCGACCTCGGCATCTCCAGCACCGACGCCCGCACGCTGCAGCAGGTTGCCGCCCAACAGCTCGGTTTCGCCCGAGCCTCGCCGTAGCTTTGGCACGCACTGGAACTCTATCGAAGCCGCGCAGCGCAACCCGGCCGACCAGGAAGCGTGGACGGCCAATTCAAGGCTCGCCGGCCTCGCAGACCTGACGGACCTGGGAGAGCGGTACTGCCAGTGGCTGCGGTCGCACCCAGAGGTTGGAGCAGGACGATAATCGGTGCGAAATTGGCCACTCGCCCTCGTTACTGAGAGGCCAGAGGGGCGGGCCAGTCGCGGCATTGAACTGACCAAGCGACCCGGAAGTGGACAGAATGGGCGTTATCCGTCCTATCTGTGGAAATGGCAGTGGACTACCGGACGACCTCCAACGCTGGACGGTAAGGCGTCGCTCAGCGTCGGTGGTGAGTCTTCTCAAGGGGGAAAGCTACCCCTCCATAGCGCCGGCACCCGGCATCTCGCCCACGGGTCGAATCAGAACCTCGCGAGGCTTGGCGCCGTCCGCGGGGCCGACCACGCCTTCGCGCTCCAGCCGTTCGATCATTCTCGCCGCGCGGTTGTAGCCGATGCGCATCTTGCGCTGGAGCATGGAGATGGACACCTGGCGCATCTCGCTGATCACCGCGAGCGCCTGGTCGTACAGCTCGTCGGTGAGATCGTCGTCTCCCGCGCCCTCGAGCTCGCCGTCCCGGGGGCGGAGAATCGATTCGTCGTAGACCGGCTTGCCTTGGGATTTCAGATGATCCACGGCGCGCTTGATCTCGATTTCGGAGACGTAGGCGCCATGGATGCGTTCGAGGTTCGAGCTGGTGGGAGGCATCAACAGCATGTCGCCCATCCCGAGCAACGCCTCGGCGCCGGACGTTCCCAGAATGGTCATCGAGTCGGGGCGGGAGCGGAGCATGAAGCTGATGCGGGTGGGGAAGTTCGCCTTGATCACGCCGGTCACCACGTCGGTCGACGGCCGCTGGGTGGCGACGAGGAGGTGAATACCGGAGGCGCGCGCCATCTGCGCCAGGCGCGCCACGTAGGTCTCGACCTCGCGCGGCGCGACCATCATCAGATCCGCCAGCTCATCGATGATCACCACGATATAGGGAAGCTTCTTGGGCTCTTTCTTCTCCGGATCCCTCGGGGGTTGTTCCGCCGATGAGGATTCTGCCTCGGTCTGCGCGATTGCCTCTCGGATTTCCTCGGACAGGTCCTTCGGCGCGGCCACCCCGATCGACTCCACGCTCTTCGCCCGTTGAAGCGCGTCCTCTTCGCTCTCGCCATCCGCCACGTCGACGACGAGGACCTTCTTCGCCGGCGCCGCGTTCTTCTTCGACTTCTCTTCGTTGGACCGAAGAAGGTCTCGCGCCTGACCGGAGGCGCCCTCGACGAGCTTGTTGTAGCCAGCGATGTTGCGAACCCCGGCTTCGGAGAGAATCTGGTAACGGCGCTCCATCTCCTCGAGCGCCCAGCGCAGCGCCAAGGCCGCCTTTTTTGGATCTGTGACGACCGGGAGGAGCAGGTGGGGAATCCCCTCGTAGGCGGAGAGCTCGAGCATCTTCGGGTCGACCATGAGGAAACGAACCTCCTCCGGCGTCGCCTTGAGGAGGATGCTCATGATCATCGAGTTCACCGCGACCGACTTCCCCGACCCGGTCGTTCCGGCGATCAATAGATGCGGGGCGCGGGACAGATCGAGGACGTAGGGCATCCCTTCGATGTCCTTGCCCAGGCACATCGTCAGCTTCGAAGCGGACTTGGTGAAGACGTCCTGCTCGGCGATCTCCTTGAGGTAGACGGTTTCGCGATCGCGGTTGGGGACTTCGATTCCAACCACTCCCTTGCCCGGAATCGGGGCCACGATGCGCACCCGCATCGCTTCCATCGCCATCGCCAGATCGTCGGCGAGGGAGGCGATCTTCGAGAGCTTGATTCCGGGGCCGGGAAGGAACTCGTACATCGTGACCACCGGGCCCGGGCGGATCTCGACGACCTCTCCGACGATTCCGAAGTCCGCGAGCTTGGCGGTCAACTTGTCGGCGGTGCTCAAGAATGCGTCCTTGTCCAGGGCCGAACGCTCGGTCTTGTCGCACTCGAGGACATCCAGCGGAGGAGGCGTGAAGCTCCTCCGATTACCGACGAACTCGAATTGCTCCTGTTCCTTGCGCTTGCTGGGTGTGGGGGGCGGCTTCGGCTCGATAATCAGAGGCGTTCGTGCCACCGCTGGAGCAGCCGATGGCGCCGGTGCCGCGGTGGGGGCTGTGGCGGGGGAGGGCGCTTTCAGAAATGTCGAATCGTCGGTTTCGGCGATCGGCGTTTGGGGGAGGTTTTCCGGCGGTGCGGCGGGTCCAGGAGGAGTGACGATCTGCGGCAGCTTCCGCTCTTGTCGTCTGCGATCCGATTCCGCGCGGGCGCGCGGTGGCTCCCCGAAGTCGCGGGCCGAAAGGCTCGCCGCCCATGCCGGTTCTCCGGATGGGATGGCCGGACCCGGCATTGGCGCCGCGTTTTCCGGCAGGGTGGGGAGCTTCGCTGCCTGCGCTTCTTTGGCGAGCCGCACCGCCGTTTCGGCCATCTCCTCGGCTTCCAGCGCGTCCTGCTCCGCCTGGGCGAGCTCGTCCTCGTCGGCCTCGAGCTGGGCGATGAAGGCCGCGTCCTCGAGTTTTGTCTGTGCCGCAAGCTCGCGGCGCTTCTGGAGGGAAGCCAATTGCGATTGCCACAATCCCAGGGCGAACGTCCCGATCCAAGTCGCCGCTCTGAGGCTGGCGCGCCAGGTCATCGCGCAGATTCTCAGGAAGCCAAGCTGAGTCCCGACGATCATCGCTACCATCGAAACCGCGATCAGAAGGATGACCGTTCCAGCCGTCGAGAACAAACCTCCGAGTAGATCGGCCAGAGATGCTCCGATCCATCCCCCGGGCGCGTCGCCCCAATCGGGCCGCTCCGCCAAGGCAAGCTGCGCAAGGACCGCGGTGCTCAGTGCGAGCAGGACCCCGGCGGCCAGCTGCGGCCAGCGTCGCTTCGCCCGCGACCCAATCAGGAGAACGAGCGATCCATAGATTCCGCACAGAGGCAGCAGGTAAGCGCAAATTCCAAGGAACTGGTGGACTTGCGAGGCCATGAAATGCCCCGCTGGGCCGATGGCATTATGGTACCGGCCTCGAATTCCATCGCGAGACTCGAAGGTTGCCAGAGCGAGAAGAATGAGGAGCGAGAAGGCGAGCGTGAAGATTCCGACGATGACCCGGCGGGCGTTTCCGTGGCTTTGGAGCTTCTGGTCCGAGATCACGCGTTTGCGGACGGCGATCTCCTGTCGAGAAAGCACCGCCTTCTGTGAACGCGTCTTCTTCGGCGCCATACCCGCTCACTTCCCGGTGACAGGCTGTAGCAGCCTGATCGAGGCAGTGTAGGAGGGCGGTCCGTTGGGTCAATTTTCCGTCCGCGGCCCTTTGAAGGTGGCAACCGATGGAAAAGACGGGCCGGGCAGCGCCCTTTGCGGGGCAGAAGGGCAGGTATGTTATGGCGGCGAGGAGCTCAGGTTCGATGGACGTCCGTTGTGAGCGCTGCGGTAGCCAATACGAATTAGACGAGGATCGCGTCACCGAGGCGGGCGTCGCGGTCCGATGCACGCACTGCGATCACGTATTCATGGTCAAGAAACAGGCGGTCGCGGTCACCAGCAGCATCAGTCAGCTCAATGGCCCCCGCGCCCCGAAAGGCGGGCCGTCCAAGCCGCCGCCTTCGTCGCGGCCAACACCGCCGTTCGGCGCGTCGCTCGAGGAGTTCGATGCGAGCTCTCGTCCCCCGCCTGCGCCAGGCCCGTCCACGGCGCCGCAGGATCCCAATGCAGCGGCGTCGTTCGAGAATTTCTTCCGGCCGGAGCCGAACGAGCCCGCCTTCACGCGCTCGGGGTCGAGACCGGAATCATTCGAGCAGCTCCAGACCCCGCCCGCCGCAACTGCCGGGGCGAAGCGCGCACCACGTCCCTCCTGGCTCGCCCTCTTCGCGATCGTGCTGGGCTTGGTGGGCTACCTGGCCTATCGATACTTCGTCTGGGTTCCGGAGCGGCAGAGAGAGCTGGCGGCGGTTCGGGAAAGAGCCACCGGCGTCGATCGGGAACGCGCCGAGCGACAACGGGCCGAGGTGGTGCGCGCGGCCGCGGAAATGGCGAGGGATTCGGCCAAGTCTGCCTCAGCTTCGGCGACACAAAGCTCTGTAGCGCCAAGTCCAAGCGCGTCCCCGACGTCGAGACGAAGCTCGTCTGAATTGCCGAGCCCCGGCGCGGCCGCGGCGTCGAGACCAGGCTCGTCTGAAGTGCCGAGCCCGGGCGCGTCGGTGGCGGCGAGGCGAAACTCGTCTGAGTTACCGAGCGCAGGCGCGGCCGCGGCGGCGAGGCGAAGCTCGTCTGAGGTACCGAGCCCGGGCGCGTCGGACGTGGCGAGACGAAGCTCGTCCGAGGTACCGAGCGCAGGCGCGTCGGACGTGGCGAGACGAAGCTCTTCTGAGGTGCCGAGCCCAGGCGCGTCGGCAGCGGCCAGGCCAAGCTTGCGTGAAATGCCGAGCCCAGGCGCGTCGGAGGTGGCGAGACGAAGCTCGTCTGAGGTACCGAGACCAGGCGCGGCAGCCAGGCCGCGACCGGAATCCGCGGCTCGCGAGAACGGCAACACGACGGAGCCGGTCGATCCCAATGCGCCTGCTCGAGGCGCGCCGTCCACCGAGCGGGTTGGGCCGAAAGCGCCGGCGCCACTCGAGCCTGGTGGAACCTTCGAGAGCTACATGAGTCAGGGCGATCGCCTTCGTGAGCGCGATCAGCCGCGAAGTGCGCTCGCCGCCTACGCCAAGGCGGCAGAGATGGAGCCTGGCCGCGCCGAGCCTCTCGCGGGTCGGGGCCTCGCGCTTCTTGACCAGGGCAAGACGACGATGGCGATCGCCGCCTTCGATCGGGCCTTGAAGATCGACCCTCGCCAGGGTCTCGTGCTGATGGGGCTTGCAGAGGCCTACCGTGCTGAGGGAAACAAGGACCAGGCGATCCGCTTTTACGAAAGGTATCTGGCTGTTCTTCCGGACGGTCCGGAGGCGCCCGTGGCGAGGGCTGGAATCAAGGCGATGCAGGAATAGTCCAGGGGCTTATGTCCGAAATTCACAAACCATCGAATCAGGAAGATGAGTATTTCGCTCTAGAGGAAATCGAAAAGAAGCACCGGCTGGCGATGAAGCAAGCCGAGGAGCTCGCCGAGAAAGCAAAGAAGGACCTCGAGCAGCTCCACTACATGAAGTGCCCCAATTGCGGGATGGATTTGCAAACCCTGAAGAGAGGCGCGGTGGAGGTTGTCACGTGCTTTCACTGCCAAGGCATTTGGCTGACCGAGGGCCAGCTGGAACAGTTGCAGTCGCGCGGCCTTCACGAAAGCGGCTCGGTGATGAAGGCGGTCCTCAACATCTTCAGGCGCAAGAAGAGCGACTGATGAAGCTCTCGCTGGAGGAAGTTCGCCACGTGGCCGCATTGGCGCGCTTATCGCTGAGCGCCGACGAGGAAGAGCGCTATCGGCACCAGCTCTCCGCGATCTTGGAGGCGATGGAGCAGCTCAAGGCTCTGAACACCGACCGGGTGGAGCCCACCTCGCATGCCATTGCGGTCGAAGCCATGCTTCGAGAAGACGTGGTGGTGCCGTCGATGGATCCGGCAAAGGCGCTCGCCAACGCGCCCGCCAAAGTGGGAACGAGCTTCGCCGTTCCGAAGATCATCGAATGACGCCGGAGCTCTTGAACCTGAGCATGCTCGAGCTTTCGACCAAGCTCGTGCGCCGCGAGACCTCCTCGGTCGAAGTGGTTCGTGCCTGCCTCGGGCGAATCGAGCAGGTCGATGCAAAGGTAAGGGCGTTTTTGCGGGTGGATGCGAAGGGCGCCCTGGCTGCGGCCGAGTCCTCGGACGCCCGACGAAAGGCAAATGCCGCGCTGGGTCCATTGGATGGAGTCCCCGTCGGCCTTAAAGACTTGTTCCTTACCGAGGGAGTCGAGACGACCGCCGGATCGAAAATTCTCGCCGGATTCATCCCGCCCTTCGATGCCACGGCGGTCGAGCTGCTCAAGGGCGCCGGATTGCCGATCATCGGCAAGACGAACCAGGACGAATTTGCGATGGGCTCGTCCACCGAATCTTCCGGCTTCTTTCCCACCCACAATCCCTGGGACCTAGGCCGCACGCCCGGAGGCTCGTCCGGCGGATCCGCTGCCGCGGTGGCTTGCCGAGAGGTTTTTGGCGCCCTGGGCACCGACACGGGAGGGTCGATCCGACAACCGGCGGCGATGACCAATACGGTGGGGCTGAAGCCGACCTATGGGCGGGTCTCGCGGTTTGGGGTGATTGCATTCGCCAGCTCGCTTGACCAGGTGAGCCCGATCACCCGCACCGTGAGGGACGCGGCGGCGCTGCTGCAAACCATCGCCGTCCACGATCCGAGGGACTCCACCTCGTCGGCCACTCGGGCTCCCGATTACCTGGCGGAGATCGAAGGAGGGGTCGCTGGGATGAAGCTCGGCGTGCCGCGTGAGTATTTCACCGAAGGGATCGATCCCGAGGTCGAACGCGCGGTGCGAGGCGCGGCGAGCGAGCTGGAGAAGCTCGGTGCGAAGGTCGTCGAGGTATCGCTTCCGCACACGCGTTACGCTCTGGCGACCTACTACCTCATCGCCCCGGCGGAAGCGTCCTCGAACCTGGCGCGCTACGACGGAGTTCGGTACGGCCTTCGGGCGCAAGGCGCCAAAGGGCTGCGCGAGATGTATTGCCAGACGCGCGCGGCGGGTTTCGGTCCCGAGGTCAAGCGGCGGATCATGCTCGGCACCTATGCGCTCTCGGCCGGCTACTACGACGCGTACTACCTCAAGGCCCAGAAAGTCCGGACGCTGATTCGGCAGGATTTCCTCGAGGCATTCAAGAACGTCGACGCGATTCTCTCCCCCACTTCGCCGGTCACCGCCTTCAAGCTGGGCGAGAAGCTCGACGATCCGATGGCGATGTATCTGGTCGACGTTTTTACCCTGCCCTGCAACCTCGCCGGTTTGCCGGGGATGAGCATTCCGTGCGGATTCAGCGCGGCCGGTCTTCCCATCGGGCTGCAGATACTCGGCAGGCATTTCGACGAGGCGCGGTTGCTGCGCATCGCCCGCGCCTTCGAACGCGAGCATGATTTCATCCGACGCGCGCCGCCGATTTGACGAGGGACCTGGATGTCCGCGAGCGACTACGAATCGGTGATCGGCCTTGAGGTCCACGCGCAGCTTCTCACGCGCTCGAAGATCTTTTGTGGCTGTTCAACCCAATTCGGAGCACCCCCGAATCACAACACCTGTCCAGTGTGCCTGGGGATGCCCGGTGTTCTGCCGGTGCTCAACAAAAGGGTGGTGGAGTTCGCCATTCGAGCCGGTCTCGCGCTCGGATGTTCCATCCGCAAAACCAGCGTCTGGTCGCGAAAGAACTATTTCTATCCGGACCTGCCGAAGGGCTATCAAATCACCCAGTACGACCTACCGATCTGCGAGAAGGGCAGGCTGACGATCGACCTGGACGGTAAAGCGAGGGAGATCCGGATCACCCGAATTCACATGGAAGAGGACGCAGGCAAGAGCGTCCACGATGCCGGCGGAGGCGAGTCGCTCGTGGACTTGAACCGCGCCGGTGTTCCGCTGCTGGAAATCGTCAGCGAGCCGGACATCCGCAGCTCCGAGGAAGCGGCGGAGTACCTCAGGACCCTGCGCGAGGTGCTGGTATACCTGGGCATCAACGATGGGAACATGGAAGAAGGTTCATTTCGCTGCGATGCCAACGTTTCCGTCAGGCGCAAAGGCGCGAGCGAGCTGGGGCAGCGAACCGAGCTCAAGAACATGAACTCCTTCCGCTTCGTTCGCCAGGCGATCGACTACGAGATCACCCGGCAGATCGCCCTGCTCGAATCGGGTGGGAAAGTGGTGCAGGAAACCCGACTCTGGGACACGCAGCGAAACGTGTCGCGTCCGATGCGTTCGAAGGAGGACGCGCACGACTACCGTTACTTTCCCGAGCCGGACCTCCCTGCGTTGCATGTCAGCGACGCGCTGATCGAGGAGGTGCGCAAGTCGCTTCCAGAGCTTCCTAAGGCAAAGGCCCAGCGGTTCCAGAGCCAGTACGGGCTTGCCGCGTACGACGTGAAAATTCTCTGCGCCGACCCGCTGCTGGCCGATTTCTTCGAGGCCGCCGCCCTGCGGTACACCGACTACAAGAAGCTTTTCAACTGGTTCCAGGGCGAGCTTCTGCGATTGCTCAACGAAGAGGGAGGCAGCATCTCCACCTTGAAGTTCCAGGCTTCCCAACTCGCGGCCCTGCTCGCGTCGGTGGACAAAGGGGAGATATCCGCCAGCGCAGGCAAGGACGTGCTCGGTGAGATGTTTCGCAGCGGCAAGGATCCGGCAGCGATCATCGCAGCCAAGGGCCTCGGCCAGGTCAGCGATGCCGCGGTGATTGAAAACGCCGTGAATGAGGTCATCGCCAAGAACCCTGGTGAGGTGGAAAAGTACCGGGCTGGAAAAAAACAGGTATTTGGCTTCTTCGTAGGTCAGGCGATGAAGGCGATGAAGGGGAAGGGGAACCCTGGCCTGATCAACGACCTCCTGAAGAAAAAGCTAGGATGAGATCCGGGATGAGCGACGCGAAAATCGCCAATGGTGTAGTGAAGATCGGACCCTTGTGGAACAGGGCGGTGATCGATCCGGCGAATAGGGTGGTGAAGCAGCGAGGCAGGAAGGTCTGCAACTTTGAAGACGTTCAGGGGCTGGTGCTGCGCGAATACATCGCCCGCGACGAGGAAGAGCAGCTCCTCAACGTCCACCCGGAAGTTCAGAAGTTACCGCGAGATGCCGAGCTCTGGCTTCAAACGAAGGACGGCGGCCGGCGTTTCCTTGTCAGCCTGGACCGGGCGGGGCTGCTGCTCCAGTTCGCCAACGAGGCCGCAGCGATGATCGGAGTATCGGTGCAAACCGAGCGCGCGCTCGTCGCCCCGAACAAGCCGACGGCCTGACTGGCCTGGCAGAGCTCGGGGTGGCGCAACGTTACGCGGTCCCGAGCTGAGACTTACGGGCGGAATCGGACCGGGCCCGAGGAAGCAGCTGCCGCGGCGCTCAGTTGGTTCGCGAGAGGGTGAAACTGAATGCGCCGTCGCCGACGCGCGGCTTGAAGTTCTGGTCCAGCAGCAAGAGGATGTCGTCTCCGATCGGAAGGAACGCGGCAACGGGGCTGCCGACGCCCGGCGGGGCCCGGTCCCCATAGCTGGCGAGATCCGCTGGCGAATTCGCATCCAGCTGGTAGACGACGGGGTGGCCTCCCGCGCTCACCGATTTCCACTCGCCCTCGGTGACGTAACGGTCGTTGCCCTTTCCCACGAAGCTGCGCGCGAGCCGATAGGCCGTGGGGATCCCGTCGGACGAGCGGAATAGGGTCAAACTCATCTTCACCAGCTGGCAGTCGCCACAGGGTGTTCTTCCCTGGAAAACGGCGTACTGGGTCGAGCCGGTGGGCGGTTCGAAACGGTTGGAAAGGTAAATGTCACGCCACGCGGCGGATCGCCCGCAGGCGACTGCCGTCGAGGTGAGGATGATGAAGGCGTTGGCCGTCCGACTCATGGTCTTCGTGGCCCGAATGACAGTGTCGAAGCAACTTTTAGGCGATCCGCGACAACGAACAAGGAAACGCGGACAAAAGTCCGCGGCGATCGGGACAGAGACCGACCCGGGAACGCGCGCCCTCGGCCAACCCTGGATCAAAGCCAGGTGGGGGCGATCCGGGATAACGTTACAGCTTGTCCGGTAATTGAGGCTCGCAGGCGACCTCTTCGACCTTCGTTCGAAGGCGGAGCGAGGGCTTGTTGGTCAGCTGTTTTAGTTTGGGGCGAGCTGAAAGCCTGC
>Ga0137388_10003365_pt1 | contig 10315 bp, 10 predicted proteins | sample 15con2h14AmetaG_FD_104644 | JGI IMG/M metagenome (GOLD analysis project Ga0137388, IMG submission 104644) | Vadose zone soil microbial communities from Angelo Coast Range Reserve, California, USA - 15con2h1.4A metaG | ecosystem: Environmental > Terrestrial > Soil > Vadose zone > Saprolite...
ACCTTCGAGATGCGCTCCACCAATTCCGCCGGCGGGTTATCCGAGATGAATTTGCGGCAGAGCTTCGTGGCGATGAACCTGGCGGTCGATGGATGATTGGAGAGCAGCTCCAGCACTCTTTCGCCATCCGAGATGCTACCGCCGCGCGCCAGCGCCATGCCGAGAACCGTCTTGGCCTCCTTGTCATGGGCCTGGTCTCGATACAGGAACGCCCCTTTGCGATGGGGTTCGTCGATCGACCAGCCGGTAAAGGCGCGCGCGGTCTCCCGTACGTCCTTCTGCGTGTACCCTCCACTGACGCCGACGGTGTGCAACTCGAGCAGCTCGCGAGCGTAATTCTCGTTCAAACCTGGCGGCGCCGCGCCATTCCTCTTGGGGTCGTTTTGCAGCCGCCGCCGCTCGCCCGGAGTGCGGTCGCGCACGCTGAGCCAGTTGTCCAGGTAAAAGAGCATCGCGGGGTGGTGCGCAGTCGCCGCGAGTAGCTCCCGGAAATACCCGAAAATGTGCGGGCGAATCGCGTCGCGCTCATAGGAGGTCGCCATCCAACGGACTGGACCCTTGTCCATCGAGACATTGAAGTGGTTGAACCAGAAGTCGGTCAGCACTTCCTCGAGTTGCCGGCGGCTTTCGACGGCTCGGACCATCTTCGCTCCGAGCATCTGCACGTCGATCTGTCGAGGAAGCTCCTCCTTCGGAATGGCCTCGATAAATGCCAGGGCCTCGGGGCTGCCGGGATCGAGTCCGAGCATCTTCACCCTCGCCTGAGGGAGGGGATACTCGTCCTCCAGCTCCTCGGGCGACCGCGTCAGAATGGGAAAAGCGCGAAGCTTGTCCGCGAGCAACACATCTGGAACTTGGCCGGGATGGAGTTGCGATTGATCCATCCCTCGATGCCTAGCGCCCCGATCTCCCGCTGGTCCTCCGGCGAAGATCCGAATGCCAAACGACTGAGTGCATGAGCTGCCTTCTTTTGCTCGGGCCATCTGTTGGGCGGAAGAGAGACGACCGATTCTGGAGAAACCCGGTTCTGTCGGGCAGGGTCAGTTGCACACCGGGCAAGAACCAGGAGGGGGACGGCGACCAGGAAAAGCAGCGGGGGACGAGGGTGTTGGCGACGGACCATGATGACTTGAAGAACCCCAGAGGTGGCGTTCGGTTAGTGCGGAGATCGGATCCTACGCCACCATGGATTGCCCGGCGATCACGCCCGCTAAGTTGTTGGGTTCTTTAGGGTACCCATGAGATGAATCGTCGGGGCAGCGCTGCCCCAGGCGAAATTCCCCAGGGATTAAGAAACCTTACGTTGCATTTAGGAGGGGCGGAATTTTTCGCCGCTCTATCGCTCGAAGTTGGCGTGGTCGGCATCGGCGGCGCAGAAGGACTGGAGGTCTTTACTTTCCTGCCCAACTGGGACAAGCGGGGCGCACAACATTGGCGAAGGATCCCGAACACGGCGAGGAGCTTGGCACTGCCGCAAAACAGATGCGCGCAGCTGAGCCGTACTTTGCCGCCGTGTGGAAGCTGGTAGGAGGGGCGGCCTTTGGTGTTCTGGCCGGATACTTTTTGGACCAGTGGTTGGGGACCAAGCCCTGGATCCTGGTAGGGCTTTCGGTCCTCGGCATCTCCGTGGGTTTTTACGGCTTCCTTCGGGACATGTTCCGGATGGGGAAAGGATGAACGAAGGGCCTTCCGCCACCTCTGATCGCTTTGCCTGGTTCGCGGGTGGCACGTTGGCGGTCGGGCTTCTGGGGTTCGGGACCACGGCCCTTGCCGCGGCGCACCCCTCCGCGCGAAGTGCCGCGTGGTTGGGCGTGGGCGCGGCGGAGCTGTCCGGCCTTCTGGGGCTCTATCTCAAGCGGTGGGCGCGTGCTCGCTCCCTGAATGCGCTCTTCGCCGTGGTTGGAATTGTTTTCGGCGTACGGCTGGTGCTGGTGGCATTAGGCATCGCGCTTCTCCGTTTCAGAGATGCGAATACCACGGCCTTCGTAATCGGTTTCTTTGCCGTTTACTTCGTACTCCAGTGGCTGGAGATCGGATATGTCTCCGGCGCTTCGAAGGCTCCGCGTCGCATCTGATGAGGTCTCCCTTGGTTCGGTGGATATTCCTTGCTCTGGTCACGCTGGTTCTGCGCTTCCCGGCGGAGGCGGAGGAGGATACCCACGCCCCCTCCTCCCACGCTGAAGGCGCCGCCGGCGAAGGGGAGGAAGAAGAGCAGCAGGACGTGGCCAAATACATCTTCCACCACGTCTCCGATTCCAATGAATACGAGTGGGAGATTCCCCTCAACCTATCCGCAAAGAATCCCGTCGCCCACTTGCCGGTGATCCGGATTCCTTTCAAGGAAGGGGCATGTCCTGCGAACCCCCGGAAGCCGGCTTCGCTGAGCGCGGGATGCCTCGATCTTTCGATCACCAAGCATACGATGATGATGTGGATCGCCGCCGGCCTGTTGCTCGTTGTTCTTTTCGCCATTACCCCACGCGATCGGCGAAAGCTGGTTCCGCACGGCACCTGGCCGAACTTGTTCGAAATGGTCGTGCTCTACGTGCGCGACGAGCTGGCGATCAAGAACATCGGCAAGGAGGAAGGCCCGAGGTACACCCCTTATCTCCTGTCGGCCTTCTTTTTCATTCTCTTCATGAACCTGTTGGGGCTCATTCCCTGGATGGCGACCGCAACTTCGAATCTAGCGATCACCTGCGGCATGGCCATCTGCACCTTCGTCATCACCCAGGTCGCAGGCATTCGTTCGGCCGGCCTTGGGGGATACATGAAACACCTCACCGGAGGTGTTCACTGGATCCTGTGGCCGATCATGGTTCCGGTCGAGGTGATGGGCCTGTTCACCAAGCCCTTCGCACTGACGGTCCGATTGTTCGCCAACATGCTGGCGGGTCACATTGTCATCTACTTCTTGCTCGGCCTGATTTTCCTGCTCGGAACGGCGTGGGTTGCGCCGGTGTCGGTCGCATTTGCCATGGGTATCTATGGGCTCGAGCTATTCGTGGCGCTGATCCAGGCCTTTGTCTTCACCATGCTCTCTTCGCTCTTCATTGGCCTGGCGGTGGCCACCGGACACCATGCCGAGCACGAGGGTAACCCCTCCGAAGCCGCGCACGGCCACGCTGCGGCCGTGGCACAGACGGTGAGCGGATGAGAGCTTCGCCGCGGACTTCAGAGCCAAAGAACCCGGTAGCCGAGATGGCACCGGAGGTAGTCGATGGGCGCAACGACCCCCCCGACAAGCGGGTCCCGGGGGCCAACGCACGGCGTTGGCCGTAAAGGATTGTAAGTCATGACGAACTTCGCTTTGGCCTTTCTGTCCGCAGGCTTTGGAGCAGGATTGGCAGTGCTCGGCGCAGGCATTGGCATCGGTCGGCTGGCCGCTGCGGCGATGGACGGGACTGCTCGTCAGCCAGCGGCCACCGCCGACATCCGGACCACGATGATCATCGCTGCGGCTCTGATCGAAGGCGTGGCCCTTTTCGCCGTAGTCGTCTGTATCATCCTTGCAGTGAAGTGACGCCAGGCGGTATTCAGGACGGGTGCGGCGGATCAGCCCGCCGTTCCCCTCCCGCCCAAACCCTTTTCTAACATCACGAAACTTATGAGCTTCTTGGTTCTCGCGGCGAGTGGATTTACCGAGGTTCGGCCGGGTCTCATTTTCTGGACCCTGGTCACCTTCCTGATCCTGGCGTGGGTGCTCAGGGCGAAGGCGTGGAAGCCGATCCTGGACCTCGCGGCAGAGCGCGAGAAGCAGATTCAGAACGCCGTCGATGCCGCGAAGCGCGAGCGCGCCGAGGCGGAAAAGCTGCTGGCCGAGCAAAAGATGGCGATCGCCGAAGCTCGCCGGGAAGCAGCGGAGATGATGCGGCGCAATCAAGCGGACGTCGAACGCTTTCGGGACGAATTGATTGCCGCCAGCCGTCAGGAAGCCGAGCAGCTCAAGGCGGACGCTCAGCGGATGATTCAGGACGAAACGGTCCGCGCGATCGCCGAGGTGAAAGCGATGGCGGTGGACCTCGCGATCGACATCGCCGCCAAGCTTTTGGGCGAACGCCTGGATGATGCGAAGCAGCGGGCGCTCGCCCAGGAGTTCATCGACCAACTTTCAACCCGGGACGGCTTCTCCACGCGCGAGCCGCCGTCCGCCTAAGCTGTCGTGGGCCTTTCCATTGGCATTGTCGGCCTGCCCAACGTGGGCAAGTCCACTCTCTTCAATGCCCTGGCCGCCGCGGGGGCTGAAGCGGCGAATTATCCGTTTTGCACCATCGATCCGAATATCGGCGTCGTGCCCGTTCCGGACGAACGGTTGGCTCGGCTCTCGGCTCTGATTCGACCGAAAAAGACAACGCCCACCACGCTCGAGTTCGTGGACATCGCCGGGCTGGTTCGCGGGGCTTCGAAAGGGGAAGGACTGGGGAACCAGTTCCTGGCGAATATCCGGCAGGTCGATGCCGTGCTGCATGTCCTGCGATGCTTCGAGGACGAGAACGTCGTGCACGTCGAAGGACGGATGGACCCGCAGCGCGACAAGGAGATTGTGGACACGGAGCTTTGCCTCAAGGACCTGGAAACGGTGGACAAGCGCCTCGAACGCACGTCGAAGGCCGCCAAGGCCATCGGGAAAGCGGGTGAAGAGGCCAGGCTGGAGCTGGCGGTGCTCGAGAGAGCCCGGCAAGCCCTGGACAAGGGAATCGCCATCCGATCGGCCGGATTTCCGGAGGAGGACCATGGGCGACTCCGCGAGCTTTTTCTTCTCACCGACAAGCCGGTGCTGTACGCGGCCAACATCGGGGAATCGCAACTGGGAGACGAGAAGAACGCGCAAGTCCAGGCGGTTCGGGCGTTGGCGTCGAAAGAGAATGCGGAGGCAGTGGTTCTCGCGGCCGGCATCGAGGCGGAAATTCAGCAGCTCCCACCTGGCGAACGATCAGGATTCTTGCGGAGCGTCGGACTGGCGGAGCCTGGGCTGCACACCGTCGTCCGCGCGGGGTACCGGCTCCTGGGACTTCAGACCTTTTTCACGCTGGGCGAGGATGAGTGTCGTGCGTGGACCATTCATCAGGGTTGGCGTGCGCCACAAGCGGCCGGGGTCATTCATACGGATTTCGAACGAGGCTTCATCAAGGCAGAAGTGATGTCCTGGCAGGAGCTGCTGAAGTACGGCTCCGAAGCGGCGGTGAGGGACAAGGGGCTTCTGCGCATCGAAGGAAAGGAGTACGTGGTTCGGGACGGAGATTGCATTCACTTTCGATTCAATGTGTAAGATCAGGCAAATGCGAATGCATCGAAAGCTCGTTTGCTGCGCACTGCGCCTTACCCTTGTGGTGGCTGCTTGCCACTGTGGGGGCGCGAGCGTTTGCGATCGTGCAGATGCCGTTTCAAGCCGGTTCAGCGCCAAGGTTGGGACCTGCGTCGGCGCATCCCAGTGGCTGCGTCAGGCCACCTTCACCAGCTCCGCCTGCCAGAACGCGCTGAGTCGATGCAGCGACAATGATCAGCGGTCGCTAGGCGCTCAGCTGGACTGCCTGGACTCGCTGCCCGCCTGTGTACCGGGGCAGGAGATGGAATACTCGGCTGTCTTTCGGCCCTGCCTGTTCACCGGTACAGCGATTTCCAGCACCTGCACCAGCGCCCTCATTCCTCCCTGAAGCGGCGATGGCGCTGCAGTCCGCTTTGCTCGGCGTTAGGTGATAGCACCCGCTCGCCGGGCTCATGCCTTCCACTGTCGATCCTCAAGAACGCTTGCTGTCGGCTCCTCCATTGACCGGGAATCCGGAGAAACCGCCGCGACCGAAGGCGCCTCCGATGCCCAGTGGCTTTTTGGCCCGAGTTCTCCCGCGCCTGGGCATCGCCGTGTTGCTGATTGGCGGCCTCCACTATTACATCGGCTCGCGGGTGATTTCGCGGGCGGGTCTTCCCGGCTGGGTCGCCTTCCTTGCCTGGACCACCTTGTGGCTACTGCTGGTGTCCATTCCAGCAGGCCTTCTGTCCTGGCGCCTCCTCCCCGCACCCATCGCACGGCGCCTCCGCTCGATCTCCAACCTCTGGATCGGCGTCTTTGGCGTACTCCTCTCTGCCGTTGTTTTGACGGACATCGCGCGCATGGTCTGGCTGGCAGTGGGGCAGGCCACTGCCGAACAGCGCGCCGCCGCCGGCGCTGTGCAAGCCCTGGCCATCGCGCTGCTGGTCGTGCCCGCCGTGCTGATTGGAATCCGCACCGCCAAGGGGTCGCCTAAACTGGCAAAGATTCGCGTGCCCATCCGGCGACTGGGTCAGGGATTCGATGGGTTTCGAATCGTACAGTTGAGCGACCTGCACGTAAGCGAGTCGGTGCCCACGCGTTTTCTGGACGCCATCGTCGACCGCGTGAATGCAATGCAAGCCGATGTGGTGGCGATCACCGGGGATTTGATCGACGGCGATGTGGAAGACCTGCGCGAGCGCGTCGCACCGCTGCGCCGGCTTCGCGCGCGGGAGGGCCTTTTCTTCGTGACCGGAAATCACGAGTACTACCACGGCGTCCACGCCTGGGAAGCCGAGGTGAAGCGACTTGGCATCGCGGTGCTCCGAAACGAGCATCGCGTTCTCCGTCGCGGCGCCGATGCGCTGGTGCTCGCGGGAGTGCCCGACTACCACGGGGGCCAATTCGATCCCTCTCACGAGTCGCGCCCAGCTCTCGCTTTCTTCAGGGCTCCTGAGGATGTGCCGCGAATACTTCTCGCCCATCAACCGCGGAGTGTTGTCGAAGCGGCAGCTCAGCGGGTGGACCTTCAAATTTCAGGGCACACGCATGGAGGGCAAATTTTCCCTTTCATGTTCTTCGTCCGACTTCAACAGCCGGTGGTGAGCGGCCTTCGGAAATTGCACGGAATTTGGGTCTACACCAGCCGAGGGACAGGCTATTGGGGACCGCCAATGCGGCTTGGCTCCCGCCCTGAAATTACCGAAATCACACTTTACTCGCCGACCTCGAAATTCTGACGAACCCCCTTCATTGACCTCAGCTTTCGTAGGTCCGAAGCGGGGGGCTTCCAATCGGCACTCACGCAAGTAGCCAAAGAGGCTAGGCGTAGCCGAACTGGTCTGGTGTTTGCATTACTGGAAATAAGGCCGGAAAGCTTGGGTCTAGGAGGAAGAACATGAAACGAGCTCTCTTGGTAACCGTACTGGCGCTTGCGGGTTGCGGAGGCCAGAACCCGCAGGGTGCTATCGATGGGGAATGGACATATCTGGAGCCGCCGCCGGGGCCGCGCAGCCGTGTAGATCTCGAGCTGCACCAAAACGGCCAAGTGGTGACAGGGAGTGGGCAATCCGCAGAGCAAGTCCGAAGCGGTGCACTGCTAGTCAATGGAAGCATCGCTGGACGTCAATTGTCCTTGCGGCTCAAGCCGGAACACGGCCTCCCGGCGACCTATGTCGCTCGACTCGAGGAACTGAATATTCTGCGGGGAACGCTCATTGATGACAATTCGACGACGGAGAACGTCGTCTTCGTCAAAAATACTGGCCTTGCATGTCCCATGTACTGCGTCGCTGGAGCTGCTTCTTGCAAATTCAGCGATGGCCGCTGCCTTTTCAGTTGCAACCAGTGCCTCTGCGAGGCGGCCGGGGGCCAGTGGTCGGCCGGGGTGCCGTGCCCCTAAGTTGGGCTATCAGCTGAACCCGGCGGCTCGCCAACTGCGCGCGGTGTAGGAAGTTCTCGACTTGCTCTGCCCGGCTGGAATGATGGCGGAATGAGCGAGCATCAGGAGCTGGAGTTGTGCGGCGATGGTGAGACCCAGCGGTTTGCGCTGCCGGGAGCGACCGAGCATTACGCGCCGGACCGGCCCGTCCTGACAGAGCACATCCGGATCGAGGTCGAATTGCGGTTCGAGAACAAGGAGGTGATCGGAACCTGCACCTCCTCCCTCCGCGCGGTGCGGGAAGTCTCGACGCTCGCTTTCGATGCGGTAGATCTCGAGGTCGAGCGCGTTTTCGTCAATGGCAAGCGCGCTAGCTACTTCAACTCGGGTCGGCAAGTTCAGATCAAGTTGGGCGCCCCGCTGGCCGCAGGGCAGCAGGCGAAAGTGGCCATTCACTACCAATGCCGGCCAAGTCGGGGACTGTATTTCTGGGCTCCTGACGAAGGATACCCGGATCGACCGCTTCAGGCCTGGACCCAAGGGCAGGACGAAGATTCACGGGCCTGGTTTCCTTGCTTGGATGCGCCCGCGCAGAAGGCCAGCAGCGAGGTGATTGCCACCTTCCCGGCGCAGATGACCGCCCTGTCAAACGGAATGCTCGTTTCAGATGAGGTGAAGGGCCGACGACGCACCACCCACTATCGATTGGACTTCCCTCATTCGCCGTATCTGGTGACGCTGGTGGTGGGCGAATTCGAGGAGGTTCGCCAAGCGGAGGACGCAATTCAGCTGCGCTACCTCTTTCCCAAGGGTCGCAAGGAAGATGCGCTCCGCTGCGTCCAGCGCACGCCGCAGATGCTGCGAATGTTCGAAGAGGTCACCGGAGAGAAGTACCCCTACGGCAGTTACGCGCAGGTGTTCGTCACCGAATTCATCTTCGGGGGGATGGAAAATACGTCCGCCCCCACGCTGACCGATTCCTTGCTGCATGACGAGCGGGCCCATCTCGATTTCACTGCCGAACCTCTGATCGCTCACGAGCTGGCCCACCAGTGGTTTGGGGACCTGCTCACTTGCCGCGAGTGGCCTCATGGTTGGCTCAACGAGGGTTTCGCCAGTTACGGCGAGGTGCTTTGGAAGCAGCATGGCGACGGACAGGATGAGGCGGACCAACACCGGCGGGTCGAGCTGGATGGCTACCTGGAAGAGGCGCGCGGGCGATACGCGCGGCCGATCGTAGCCCGCACCTTTCATCAGCCGGTCGACCTGTTCGACCGTCACCTTTACGAGAAGGGAGCCTTGGTGCTGCACGAGCTGCGGCGACGGTTGGGCGATCCTCTCTTTTTTGCGGCGCTGCGCCATTACGTGCAAAAAAATCGCGGCCGCACCGTCGAGACCGTGGATCTGGCCCGCGCGGTGGAAGAGTCCACCGGGCACAACTTCGATCGCTTTTTTCAGCAGTATGTGTTTTCGCCGGGGCACCCCGAGCTCCAGGTGGAAGTCCGCTATCAACCGGAAGAGCGCCGCGTACGGCTCAAGGTGCGACAGAAGCAAAAGACGACAGCTCCGGATGGGTTTCCGGTCTATCGGCTGCCGCTTTCGGTGCGGCTGGTCGCCAGTGGTCAAGCGGTGGAACACACGCTCGAGATTTCTGACCTTGAGCACGTGTTCTTCCTCCCGCTGGATGAGGAGCCAGAGCAGGTGTTGGTCGATCCCCGGCGCGAGGCGCTCGGCACGCTGGAGGTGGACAAGCCGGTCAACTACTGGGTCCGTGAGCTGGCCTCTGCTCCCGAAGCCCGCGCCCGGACGGAAGCGGCGCTGGCACTGGGCAAACTAGCCTCCGCGAAGGCCACCGATGCGCTGGCATCCGCCCTGGCCCGGGACAAATTCTGGGCGACTCAAGGGGCGTGCGCCAGGGCGCTCGGCCAGGTACGGACGTCTCAGGCCAAGCGGGCGCTTCTGCGAAATCTCAAGCTTCGGCACCCCCGGGCCCGGAGAGCGGTGGTGGCGGCACTGGGCGAGTTCAAGCGCGACGAAGAGGTGGGGAGCGCATTGCGCCCGATATGCGAAAAGGGTGACAAGAGCTATTTCGTCGAAGGCGAAGCCGCGCGCTCTCTGGGAAAGCTGCGGCTCAAGGACGTGTTGCCGCTGCTTCAGAACATGCTCGAGCGGCGTTCCTTCATGGAAGCGATCGCGGTGGGCGCCGTCGATGGATTGGCGGCAACGCTCGACCCCGCGGCCTACGGCATCGTCGAACCGCTCACCAATTACGGAAGGCCGTTGTTCCTTCGCCGCGCCGCGGTGATGGCATTGGCGAAGCTGGCTGAACCCGCCCAAAAAAAAACCGAGGTGGTGGAGCGCCTGAGTGAATTGCTGAGGGACCCGATCTGGCGAATCGAGCTGGCGGCGATCGAAGCGGCGCGCGAGCTGGGCGATCGGCGGATGATACCGGTGCTCGAGTCGATCCCCTTTATCGACGGGCGGTCGCAGCGCGCCGCTCGCGAGTGCAGCCGCGCGCTTCGCGAGGAGGAACCGAAGGCCAAGCAAATCTCCAGCCTGCAGGAAGAGGTGGATCGCCTCAAGGAGGAGGGGCGCTCGCTCAAGGAGCGCCTCGAAGCGTTGGAAAGCCGAAAGCGCGCGACTACCGTACCGCGGCCTGGCTGAGCGCTCGGTGCACCGATTCGAGC
>Ga0137388_10003374_pt1 | contig 10306 bp, 10 predicted proteins | sample 15con2h14AmetaG_FD_104644 | JGI IMG/M metagenome (GOLD analysis project Ga0137388, IMG submission 104644) | Vadose zone soil microbial communities from Angelo Coast Range Reserve, California, USA - 15con2h1.4A metaG | ecosystem: Environmental > Terrestrial > Soil > Vadose zone > Saprolite...
AAAGAGAGAATGTACAGTGGTCAAACGCGGTAGTGTTTTTACCCAAGGAACCTTACCTTGGAACCTCCAAGCACTATTCTGTTGTCAAAGTACTACGTGCATTCTAGCACAAGATAGAACAAAGTCAACAAAATGTGCATCTGCGGATGCTTTTCTTTCCTCGGGGTACAGGCGTCCGCCGTGTGAGGACATGACGGGGGTATCCAGAAAGGAACGATGATGAATGAGGGCATTTCCTGACTCAAAAAAGTAGGTAATCGATGCATAGAATGCCTAGTGTATTTGCACTAGAACCTACATGAGGCGTAAGCAGAACACGCTTTTTATGGGCTGCGAAAATAGTGTGTCCTGGGGATGCCTTTCCATGCTTCGCACTTTAGAATGGTTAGAGCGACGAAAGGGCTTTTTGAGGTACGAAATGCCCTCGATGAATCCTAAAGATTGAAAGAATGATGAGAGATACTACAGTTCGAAACAAATCCGCCACATCTAGGGTATACACCCCCTGTCGAATGTGGGGATCAAAAGAAGAAGGAGTAGACAATGCATGCAGCAATTTTTCGTGGAGCATTTAATATACAGGTGGAGCAGATCCCTGATGCGGCCATTCTCGCGCCAACTGACGCCGTGGTTCGAATTACCCATGCCTGTATTTGTGGAACCGACCTGTGGCCGTATCGGGGGCAAGGAGCGTACCAACCAGGCTGGCAAATAGGCCATGAATGGATGGGCATTGTGGAGGAGATTGGCTCAGAGGTTCGAACCATCAAGCGAGGAGATCGAGTGGTCGCTCCTTATGACTTCTGTGATGGGATCTGTGAGTTCTGTCGGAAAGGACTTGATAGCGCCTGCCAGCAAGGGGGGCTCTGGGGCTTTGGACATGAAGGTGGACAGGCCGAGGCGATTCGAGCTCGCTTCGCAGATGCGACGCTGGTGGTTCTTCCCCCCTCCGTGGAGGGAGATGAGGCCCTCCTCAAGGCGATTCTTCCGCTGACCGATGTCATGGCAGCGGGCCATCACGCTGCAGTGATAGCGGGGGTACGTCCAGGAGGAAGTGTTGTTGTGATCGGGGATGGAGCGGTTGGCTTATGCGCCACATTGGCAGCGCGTCGACTAGGAGCCGAACGGATCATCGTGCTTGGACATCAAGAGCAGCGTCTCACCCTGGCTCGCCAGTTTGGGGCAACTGATGTGGTCACAAGTAGAGGAGAACAGGTGGTCCCCCAGGTGATCGAGATGACAGGAGGGGGCGCGGACGCCGTATTGGAGTGCGTGGGAACCGAGGAGACGATCAACCTGGCGGTGAATACGACCCGTCCAGGTGGAACGGTTGGGTTTGTGGGAGCGCCACATGGCAGCGGACAGATCCCACTTGGACGCATGTTTTCCTACAATATCGGCTTGCGAGGAGGACTGGCTCCGGCGCGAGCCTATCTTCCCGAGCTGCTTGAAGATGTCCTTGCCGGCCGGCTTGATCCCTCGTCGGTATTGGATCTGACGGTCAGCCTGGCAGAGGTGGCTTCGGGCTATGCGGCAATGGATCAACGACAAGCCATCAAAGTCATGGTCCGACCGTAAGAAATGCTATATCCGTGAGCGGGCAAGCACAGGTAGCGACGATCCTGCGTGAAGTCCATACCATCCGGGGTCCGCTCACCTTCCTGGCCCGGTTTGTCACTCCCACGCAGAGCATCGCACTCTCGGAAGCCACCTTTAGTGGATATCCTATGCAGGGATTGCAGATCGACCAGTTGGATACAGAGGGGGCCATTCTCGACCAGACGGTGATGCTGCGTCCCTGGCCGGTCGTGGCGCTCTTTCGAGACGGGGCGGAAAAGCTGCCGCTTCCCTTTTTGACCCCCGGTTACTGGATCCTGCCAAAGCATCCAGCCTGAGGGGCTGCAGCGAAAGGAGATCAATGAGGCAGAACGATGGCATGAGGCGATGGTTGCCTCAGGTAATGCGGATGCTATAAGGCAGGGCTGACAGCAGTATTGTCCATTGAGCAAGAGAGAGGAGGTTGAGTGATGTTACGTATCCAATTTGAACGCTTTGGGGAACCAACAGAGGTGCTACGTGTGGTTGACGTGTCCATACCGAGACCCGGAATCAACCAGGTCCTGATACGCATGCATGTGCGCCCCATCCATCCTTCAGATCTCAGTATTATGCAAGGGCGCTACGGTGCCTTACCTGCATTGCCAGCCTGCCCAGGACTCGAAGGGGTTGGTGTCATCGCGGCCCTTGGTGAAGGTGTGCAAGGCTTTCACGTTGGGCAGCGGGTGGTTCCTTTCAATAGCTGGGGAACCTGGCAAGAATATGTGACCGTGGACGGATCCAGGCTCCTTCTGGTTCCTGATCGGATCAGTGATGAGGTGGCAGCACAACTCACCGTCAATCCCATGTCAGCATGGATCATGCTCACCCAGGAACTGCAGGTCGAACGAGGCGAATGGCTCGTGCAAACCGCGGCAAATTCGACGGTTGGGCGCCTGGTGCTCCAACTCACGCAATTTCTTGGAGTCAAAACGATTAATGTTGTACGACGCCGTGAGCAGGTCCAAGAACTCCTGAACGCGGGTGCTGACGAGGTGATCTGTTCCGCCGATGAGAACGTCGTCGAGCGGATAGCACAGATCACCGGCAGCACCGGTGTCGGCAAGGCCATGGACAGTGTTGCTGGACAAATCGGTGCAGACGTGTTAAGGAGCCTGCGTCCTGGTGGCGTGATGCTCCAATACGGAGCACTCTCGACGCATGGACAGACGGAGCCAAACAAAATGATTATGCCAGTTGTTGCGCCAAAACTGGTTTATGGCGCAACAAGCGTGCGAGGCTGGTGGCTCTATCACTGGCTCTCAATAGTGCCTCTTGAGCAGGCTATGGGATTCGTGAAGCAGGTGTTGAGCTTGATGGTAGAAGGAAAGCTGGTTTTAGAACCTGGTCGAGCGTTCGCTCTGAAAGAGGTAGAACAAGCAGTGCGTTATACACAGACAAAGGAACAGGGAGGCAAAGCGCTCCTTGTCGGATAAGAGATGGTATTCTGTGCTACTGTTCTTCATATGTGAGAGGAAGCTGGCAACTTCTTCTTCGCTACTTTCCACTCCTCCCTTTCCGCCATGTGGCAATACAAGGGGGAGAGGGAAGCAGCCAGGTAGGACAGAACACTGTTTTTCGTTGTGATTCAACTATTGAAGGAGGAACGACATGCAAGTCGCACAACAAGCTCTTCAGAGCTATCGGAGAATGTTTTTGATTCGTGGCATCATCGCCATCGTGTTTGGCGTGCTGGCCCTTGTTTTGTCGCCGGGGATTACGCTTACTTTCCTGGTGTACTTGTTTGGCGCGTACGCCGTCATAGGAGGGGTCGCTGCAGTGGCTACGGCTGTGCGCTCTACCAGAGAGCAGGGCTGGGCACTCCTGCTGGTCGAGGGCATTGTGGGCATTCTGGCAGGCATCGTCGCCTTTGTCTGGCCGGGCATCACCGCCTTCGCCTTACTCTTCCTGATTGCGGCCTGGGCCATTGTAACCGGCATCATGCAGATCGTCGGTGCCTTTACCCTCCCGCTGGGTACTGGGCGCGAGTGGCTGCTGGGACTGGCAGGACTCTTCTCGATTCTCTTCGGCGTCCTCATCGCCATCCGGCCTGTTGCTGGGCTGGTCACCGTGGTCTGGTTAATCGGCATCTATGCGATTGTCTATGGCATCCTGTTCATCGTGCGGTACCTCCAGGCGCGCGCTCTGGCTTCTCGTCTGACTTGACCTCCATCCAGAGACGTTTTGCTCGCACTGTCCGACCTCACAGCAGGATGGGCAGCGAGCAAAACTTCACGGATGAGGGAGTGAAAGAGAAAGGATGAAGAGCGTGTCATACAAGCAACAAGAGAAACACAGCACCTCGCAGGGAACAGAGCCTTCTGATGGCATCCTGTTGCGACAATCTCTCGCAGGCGACGAGTATGCCTTTGAAGCCCTGGTCAGCCGGTATCGCAGTCCCTTACTGAACTATATCCGGCGTATCCTCAAGGATGACGAACTGGCTTACGACGTCCTGCAGTTCGTCTTGCTCCGGCTCTATGTCTCTCAGCCAACGTTGCTGAAGGACGTGCCACTCCGAGCGTGGTTGTTTCAGGTCGCACACAATCGCTGCATGGACGAGTTGCGCAAGCAGCGCTCTAGACCTTCGATTCATTTCTCTGAACTCTCCTGGGAAGATGAGAACGATGGGATAGAGCTGCTAGAGTCCATCCCGGATCCGCGACCGTTGCCAGGGGAGATCGTGGAGCAGCGTGATCTGCGCGCTGTCCTGCACCAGGCGATACATAATCTCCCGCCCAGGTTTCGCTGGGTCGTCCACCTGCACTGTTTTGGGCACCTCACCTTCTCTGAAATCGGACGCACCCTCAAGATGCCCGCGCCGACCGCTAAGGCCTACTATTATCGCGCTTTACCGCTGCTACGTTCCGCACTGGCAAACAACACGGCCGTTTCTTTGAGCTCGTAGCGTCAACAGGCTACACCTCCTACGAGTCTGGGATGCTTGCTTCGCCTTCGAAATCTCTACTTGACGTCGGCTATCCCGCTATGCCTAACTATGCTATGAAGAGTTGATTAAATTTAACGATTATGGAGGCCATCATGACACTTGATCCCAGGCAACACAGTCGTCTTATCCTCGAGGGGCGTGACCGTGCAGGTGCGCGGGCTATGCTCAAAGGCATCGGCTTTACCGATCGTGATTTATCACAGCCGATCATTGGCGTCGCCAACACCTGGATCGAAACCATGCCCTGTAACTACCATCTACGCCACCTGGCCGCCCGAGTGAAAGAAGGCATACGCGCAGCTGGCGGGACGCCCATGGAGTTCAATACCATCGCCATCAGCGATGGCGTGACGATGGGGACAGAAGGCATGAAAGCCTCCCTGGTCAGCCGCGAGCTCATCGCCGATTCCATCGAGTTGGTCGGTCGTGGTCATATGTTTGATGCCGTCATTGCCCTGGTGGGCTGCGATAAGACCATACCAGGCGCTGCCATGGCGCTGATCCGGCTGAACGTGCCCGGCTTTGCCCTCTACGGGGGCTCCATCGCCCCCGGCCATTTCAGGGGCAAGGACGTCACTGTTGGCGATGTCTACGAAGCAATCGGAGCACATGCAGCGGGCAAAATCAGCGATACTGACCTGCGCGAGCTCGAGAATGTCGCCTGTCCTGGAGCGGGCGCATGCGGCGGGCAATTTACAGCGAATACGATGGCGATGGCCCTGGAGTTTCTTGGCCTCTCGCCTATGGGCACGGCGAGTGTTCCGGCCATTGATCCGCGCAAGGATGAAGTAGCCAGGCATTGTGGCCAACTCATCATGGACCTCCTCCGGCGTGGAGTGACGCCCGGCGATATTCTGACGCGCCAGGCCTTCGAGAATGCCATTGCCGGCGTAGCGGCGTCAGGTGGTTCGACCAATGCCGTGCTGCACTTGCTAGCGCTGGCACGCGAAGTCGGCGTGCCCCTCACCATCGACGATTTTGACACCATCAGTAGGCGTACACCTCTGCTCGCCGATCTCAAGCCGGGTGGACGCTATGTAGCCGTTGATCTGGATCGTGCCGGAGGCATACCCCTATTAGTGCAGCGACTCGTCTCTGCTGGCCTGGTCGATGGAAAGCAGATGACCCCGAGCGGGCGAACCATAGGTGAAGAAGCCAGCCTGGCTGTGGAAACACCGGGACAGGATGTCGTGCGCCCGCTCTCTAACCCCATCAAGCCAAATGGGGGCCTGGTCATTCTCAAAGGGAATATCGCGCCAGAAGGGTGTGTGGTCAAGATCGCCGGTCACGAGCGGCTGTACCACCGCGGACCGGCGCGTGTCTTCGACCGCGAGGAAGACGCCATGAGCGCAGTGATTCACGGTGAGATCAAGCCTGGCGATGTGGTGGTCATTCGCTACGAGGGTCCGCGCGGCGGGCCAGGCATGCGCGAGATGTTGGGGGTGACCGGTGCCATCGTGGGCGCGGGATTAGGCGAGGAGGTAGCGCTACTTACTGATGGCCGTTTCAGCGGCGCAACTCGCGGGTTGATGGTCGGTCATGTCGCGCCCGAAGCCGCCCTTGGTGGTCCAATTGCCTTGTTGCACGAGGGGGACATCATCATCTTCGACATCCAGGCACGCCGCCTCGATGTCGAACTCCCTGCCGCGGAACTCTCTGCTCGCCTGGCACAGTGGACAGAACCTGTCCCGCGTTATACCAACGGCGTCTTCGCCAAGTATGCCGTCCTGGTCTCTTCGGCCTCAGAGGGAGCCATCACTCGTCCGCAATAGGGAGGATTGGGGTCCCACAATGGATTGGGGTCCCACGATGAATCGGGGACCTACAAGGAGAAACCTATGCCAGACACCATTGGTTTCATTGGCCTGGGCATCATGGGCAGACCTATGGCCCACAACCTGCTCAAAGCGGGTTTCCTGCTCATCGTGCACAACCGCCATCAAGAGGTGACGGACGAATTCATGGCAGCCGGTGCGCAGTCCGCCACTCAGCCACGCGACATCGCCGATTCCTGCGATGTGCTGATCACTATGTTGCCTGCCTCTCCTCAAGTAGAAGAAGTACTGATTGGCTCCAACAGCGTCATCGAAGGAGCGCACAAAGGACTGATCGTCATTGATATGAGCACTATCTCGCCCTCGGTAACTAGAACTCTGTCCGTTCGCTTGGCCGAACATGGTATAGCCATGCTTGACGCGCCAGTGAGCGGTGGAGACAGGGGTGCTATCGCCGGTACGCTCTCCATTATGGTCGGCGGTAATGAAAACACCTTCCAGCGTTGCATGCCCATCTTCCAGGCCATGGGTAAAACGATTGTACATGTGGGCGAGAGTGGAGCGGGTCAGGTCGTCAAAGCCTGTAATCAGATCGTTGTTGCCCTGATCATTGAAGCGGTGAGCGAGGCCCTGGTGCTCGGCTCGAAGGCAGGAGTTGATCCGGCTAAAATCCTGCAAGTGTTGAACGGAGGTCTTGCTGCCAACCGGGTCATAGAACAGCGCGGAGCAAGTATGCTCGTCCACGACTTCACTCCAGGTGGCCGCGTCCGTACCCACCACAAGGACCTTGGTATCGTTTTAGAAATGTGCCGCAGGTACGGCGTGTCGTTACCGGTGACCGCCCTGGTGGACCAGATGCTCGCCTCACTGGAGATTAGAGGGCGAGGTGACCTCGACCATACTGCTTTGCTTACCTACCTTGAGGACCTTGCTGCTCATCGTGTTGGCCAGGCGGGGTTGGCATGATGATTGGCTATATTAGTGGACGGCGGGTCAACGGAGCATTTGTGGTCAAAGATGTAAGGAGTGGGAAAGCTCTCGCGGAGGTGACGCCGCGCAAACTGGTGCGGCTGGCTCGTTCCGTACAAGGGTGGATAATCACTCGTTTTCCTTTATCTCACATCACTGGAAAGGAGGGCGGCGCTTCCTCCCCCAGTTGAAACATGGGGGTACCCGCGCCGCTGGAATCATGGACATAAAAAACCTGATAGCAATTGATGTGCATACCCACGCAGAAGTATCGAGCCGGATTCCTGATGATCCCAGGTGGCAGGCGATACAAGAGGCATCAGCACGCTACTTCAAAGAAGAGGGTCCTCGACCTACCATCACTGAGATCGCGGCCTACTACCGGGAACGCAAGATGGCCTGTGTCATTTTCCCTATCGACATGGAATCGACGACCGGGCTGGCACGGGTTCCGAACGAGGAGGTGGCCGAGGTCGCTGCTGAGAACGCTGATGTGCTCATTCCCTTCGCCAGCATTGACCCCGCGAAAGGGAAGATGGGAGCGCTCGAGGCCCGCCGTCTCATCAAGGATTTTGGTGTGCGAGGCTTCAAATTTCACCCTTCCCTGCAGGAGTTCTATCCCAATGATCGCAGCGCCTATGTCCTCTACGAGGTGATCGCGGAGGCCGGGCTGCCGGCAGTATTTCATACCGGGCATTCTGGCATCGGGACTGGTGCGCGTGGTGGAGGTGGCGTGCGGCTCAAGTACTCCAACCCCATGTACCTGGATGATGTCGCGGTCGACTTTCCTGATATGCCCATCATCATGGCTCATCCTTCCTTCCCCTGGCAGGATGAGGCGCTCTCGGTGTGCCTCCACAAGCCACAGGTCTACATCGACCTCTCCGGCTGGTCACCCAAGTATTTTCCTCCCCAACTCATACAGTATGCGAACACCCTGCTCAAGCACAAGGTGCTCTTTGGCTCTGATTATCCATTTATCACCCCCGACCGCTGGCTGGCCGACTTTGAGCAGACCGCGATCCGGCCTGAGGTGCGACCGCTGATCCTGAAAGAGAATGCTGTCAAGCTCCTCGGCCTCGACACCTCGGGTTCATGAAAGGATGTGGGTGAGCGTCAAAATTTTGCATGCAGCCCAACCACCCGGCCCCAGGGCGCAGGCAAGTCAGCCCCAGGGCGCAGGCAAGCTGACGCCCCTACTAACCACGACTGTGCGGTCAGTCGGCTTGCCCGCGCCCTGCTAGGGGAGCTTCGTGCAAAAATCTGATGCTCACCCCAAAGGACGTCCTATACACCAGAAATGGCAGAGACTATGATATACTGATGACGTATTGAATCAGTTACCACGTCCCATAGAATGGGACGAGCTTGTGTCTAAGCTCCACCGCAACTCTGCATACCGGCGAAGGCGTGCAGCTTTGGCTTTGTCACTTGACACATCAGGGCTCACTGACAAGTAGCCCGTTCTTGCCCAGTCTTGCCGAGCAAGAAGCGTTCGCATCGTTATGTTTCTGGCACCAACCAGATCAGCATAGAGCGTATAATGGCAGTTCTGACAGATGAAAAGCAAACCCTTATTCGGGCGGTTAGCATCACAGGTATGCCCACACACAGGGCAAGCCTTGCTTGTATAGTGTGCGTCTACCTTGATTGCCATCGACGAATGCAAAAGAGCCTTGTAGGCAATCATGCTCTGCAACTCAGCAAAAGACCATTTGGAGTAGGTAGCATTGGCACGCCGTTGCTTGAGGCTTCCTTTCTTGCCCTTGCGTCTCTTTGTCCGCTCTCGAATGTCTGTCAGGTTCTCCAAGCCGATAAGGCTATGTGGGTGCTGGTCTACGATGTGCTTAGAGACGACATGATTGGCGTCTTGCTTCAACCGTCTCTCTCGTCCACTAATCACCACCAAGCGGCGGGTAGCAGAACGAGTGCCTTTTTTCTGAAGACGCTTTCTCAGTCTCGCATAATGGTTGGCCTTGGGAACAATGGATTTCCCCGTATGGAAGGTACAATCACCTTTGGTGGTAGAGGTTACAGCCAGGTAGCGTACTCCCACATCCACACCTGCTACCTGGGTATGGGTTTCTGGCGTTGGGTCTGCTACCTCGATTTCCAGAGAGACGAGCAAATAGAAGTGCTTCTTGGGTTTGTCATACCACAACTTGGCAGCACCAATCTCTGCACCTTTCTGGATAAGCGCTACATGCTGGGAGTAGCCCGTATAGGGCACGATCACGCGTCCAGAGAGGGTCAGGATGCTGACGTGTTGCTCTCTCTTGAAGCTGTAGTCTTTGCGGTGCTGATAGGTCAGGGTAGGAGAAACATACTTGGGTGGTTTGTCCAAGCCCTTGTAGCGTTTCTTCGTCTGCCCTGCCTTACGGTGTGCAGCGTTCTGCTTGACTTTCGTCCAGAGCGTTTTATAGGTGGCTCCTACCTGTCTGGGAACGCTACAGGTCATTTGGGAAGGCAGATGAAAACGAGCACGAACCTCATCATAGGTTCCATCTTGCAGAGCCACGCGATTGCTCATCTTGCCACGCGCGAAACTGTATTGACTCACGTAGTTCAGGGCATCACGGTATGCCAGTTGTGTAGCACGCAAGGCTTGGAACTGAGAAGGATTAGTATGCAATTTGAGTTTGGCCGTTATCACCGTTTTCATACCTCGTATTGTATCAAAGTTTCAACGGCATGTCAAGATGTGGAAACAGGTGAAGGTTTTCCATCTGCGGATGCCGTTCTTTCCGGCGTCGGTACAGGCGTCCGCCGTGTGAGGACATGAGGCGGGCATCCAGAACGCGACGTGGTGATGCAATACACAATCCCTGATATCAAATCCGCTTATATAGCTATCATGGAAGTCCGTAACCCAAAAACTCAGACCCTCATCGTTTTAATAACTGGCCGGACTGGTTAGCCTTTCACGAAGAATAGCAGAAGGGGGAAAGGAGGTCTTGACGAGTAGTAGTCTACACGTGATTTGATACAGCCATCCCTACAAATTGTCATCCTCCTA
>Ga0137388_10003377_pt1 | contig 10303 bp, 10 predicted proteins | sample 15con2h14AmetaG_FD_104644 | JGI IMG/M metagenome (GOLD analysis project Ga0137388, IMG submission 104644) | Vadose zone soil microbial communities from Angelo Coast Range Reserve, California, USA - 15con2h1.4A metaG | ecosystem: Environmental > Terrestrial > Soil > Vadose zone > Saprolite...
AGTATCTGGTGCTAGCGGGAATTACCCTGTTCGCGGCAGCCGGTGATTCCCTTCTCTCCTACGGAATGAAGCAGGTCGGCAGCATCTCTCTCGCGCATTGGACCAGCGTTATTTTCGCAGTTTTGAACCCGTCAGTCGCTGTCGGAATTTTGCTACTGCTCGGTTTTTTCGTCTGCTACGCGACGGCACTCTCCTGGGCCGATCTCACGTATGTGCTGCCTGCGTCTTCACTGGGATATGTCTTACTAGCGCTGATCGCGAAGTTTTTTCTCCACGAGCACGTGACCGCCACGCGATGGCTGGGGATTGCATTAATCTCCTCCGGCGTGGGGTTTGTCACCCAAGGTCCGGCCTTAACGCGTCGTCAACGTGGCAGCTCGTCCGAGGGGCGGGCATCCAAGCCCTTCGGTACCAGGACACTGCCATGAAGGACGCTTATACCTGGGGCGCGATCCTGGTTATTGTGCTCGCCTCGAGCACAGGCGATGTCTTACTCTCGCGAGCCATGAAGCAGATTGGAGATGTAGGAAAGTACTCCCGGCGCGCTGGACTGCTGGCAGTGCTGGGCCGCGTGGTCCGCAATCCTTTTTTCCTGTTTGGTCTAGTCACGATGACTTTGGCCTTCTACAGCTTGCTGTTCGCGCTCTCTTGGGCGGACGTCAGTCTGGTGGGGCCGGCATCGGCATCGCTCACCTTTGTTGCCAATGCCATTGCAGGCAAGATTTTTCTCCACGAGCAAGTTGATCATCGGCGCTGGATGGCGGCATTAATGGTAGCTGGTGGTGTCGCACTGCTCGCTGGGTAAGATAATCAGCTCTTATCGGAAGTCTCGCGGGAGGGGGAATCGGCCTTCGGTGTCGCTCCAGGAGATTGCGTTTCGGCGCTGTCATATTCGAGCTGAAACAGCAGATACAGAACCAACATGAGTCCAGCAGCCGACGCACCCGCCATGAGATACAAGACGAAGTGCAACACGTGATGTACTCCTGTAAGCGTCACTGCTGTGGCATGAAGCAACCGCATGCATACTAGCTTGACGAGTTCAAGGGCACCATTGCACTTAAGTTGTACCGCAGCATTTGAACCCAGCGATATAACCAGAAAGTGGGAGTTTCCTTAACCAAAAAGACGCATGAAGCCCGAAGGCGCAAGATCAGGCACTAGAAACGCCGCGCTACGCTGCCCAGCCAGCCGGGCGACGCATTGTGCAGCAAGATAGCCGCTGCGCACGGCGCCTTCCATCGTGGCGGGCCACCCGGTGGCCGTCCAATCGCCAGCCAAAAAGATGCGCGGCCATGTCGTTTCGGGCCGAGGTCGGTAGGCATCCATGCCTGGTCGCGGGGAGTATGTCGCGTTCACTTCCTTGATGACAGTGGACTTCAGCAGGTTCGCGTTGCGCGCTGCGGGAAAGAACTCGTGCAATTCCTTCAGCGCCAGATCAATTATTTCAGCACGTGATTTCTCGACAAGAGTCTTCGATGAGCTGACTACCAACTCGATATAACTACCATCATGTTTGGTGCGTGACGCCGCATTTTCAGACCTGCTTATCCCGGCACTGCCGAGGCCACGCCCTCCTCTCGCGAGCAGCTTCGATTTATGAAACATCCACTGAATGGTGCGATCGAGCAGCACTGCGTGTTCAAGCTCCGCGATCTGCCGGTCAAACCAGAGATGGATTCCGGTGATAGGCGAGGTTTCGAAATGCGCCAGAGTCTGTTGTAGCGGCTCTGCGGCGGAGGTTCGCGGAAGCAGCCGGCAGAGAACATCAAATGGTACGGCGAGGATCACGAAATCAAAGGTCTGCTCTTGCCCGCTTACCAGCAGCTTCACTTCTGCGGGTTCAGCCCGGAATGATTCGACATTGCAGCGGAATTCGACTGCTCCTCCGCGAGCGCAGATGTAGCCTCCCGCCGCGCTATAAAGATCAGAGAGCGGTACTGTCGGGATGCCCATTCGACCGGCAGATGCGGATTTCAGAAAAGATTCGCGGATCACCTGCGCAGCGGAACGCACAGAAACATTTCCCAACTCTTCGTTGAGAGCGCTGACCAGCACCGTTTTCCAAAAGCGATTGATCGCGCTCTCGGTTTGTCCATGGCGGCGCAGCCAAGTTAGAAATGTCTCGCCATTGTCGCGCGGCGTCAAAGGTGCCAGCGCGGCCATCGCAGCGGCGATCGCCAGTTTGTCAGCCAAATTCAGGCAGGTTGCGCGCAAGAATGCCGGCGCGGTGTGAAATGGGGCGGGCAGCCACGAAGGCCGGATTACCGAGGCACGTCCGCCAGGTTCCAGAAATGTGAGCTGATCGAACCAGCGGATTTTATCTTCTACACCAATCCTCTGATAGAACTCGATCAGGTTCGTGCAGCACCCGAGCAGCACATGCTGGCAGTTATCAACTATTTCGCCAGTGCCGGGGTGCTGATAGGAAGAAGCACGTCCGCCCAAATAAGGACGACGCTCGAACAGAGTGACGTGGAAGCCGCTGTGGGCAAGAACCGAACCGGCGGCTAGTCCGGCCAGGCCGCCGCCCACCACCGCCACTCGGGCAGAATGTGTCGAGCGCTGGTTCATTACCCCAAGCGTTTGAGCAAGCCCTTTCCCAGAATAAAGAGCTTTTCGCGAGTGGTGAGGCTTACCCTGTGTTTGAAAACATCATATTGGCGGAGGGCGATCTTCTCGAGCAGACGACGGTAGATGGTAACCAGCACCCAGAGAGCGGGCTGGCTATCTTCATCAATGAGCGGAATCAATTCATCGCCAGCGCGATAGTATTCGCGAGCGCGATCTGCAATAGAGCCAAGCAGCATGCGTAATCGAGCCGAATCGCCGTTTGAGTGCAGTTCTGAAGGCGAAACATCGAATTTCTCCAGCTCTTCCTGTGAAAGATAGACGCGGCCCATCGCGGCGTCTTCCTTTACGTCGCGAATGATGTTCGTAAGCTGGAAGGCGAGGCCAAGATTTTCGGCCAGCGGCTCAGCAGCGCGATCACGATACCCGAAGATGCGGATACAAACCAATCCCACGACTGAAGCCACTCGATAGCAATACACGCGCAGGTCCTCGAAGCTGCGGTACTGCACATCTGGCGCGTGCATTCCTGGCTGCGAACCGGCGGGTGACTCCTTGAGATCCATGGCGGTGCCATATGCCAACTGATTAAGTAGTTCCGGGGCAATCTTGTAACGCTGCTGCGTGTCTGTGAGCGCCAGCAGCACAGGATCGTCGGTTGGATAGCCAGAGAGGGCACGATGAAGCCCATCAAGCCACTCCGCGAGCTTTTGGCGACGATCGTTTAACGGAAGGCTGGCCTCGTCGGTGATGTCATCGCAGCGGCGCATGAACGCATATACCGCACACAATGCCTGCCGCTTAGCCTTTGGCAATGCCAGGAAGGCATAGTAGAAATTCCTGGCAGAAGCACGCGCGATGCTGCGGCACACGGAATAGGCAACCGCAAGTTGCGACGGAGTGGGAGAAAACGCGGGCGCCTGTTGCACGGCTGCGCTCATAATAACTTCCCCAGCGCTGCCCGCATGACCAGCGCCAGTTTGCGAGCTTTAGAGATGGAGGGCCGACGTCCCAGTACGGCGAAGCCCTGCCGTTCGATCGCGTTGAGGATTTCCTGGCCGCCTCGGCTGAACAGCTCGATATCTATGGCCAGCTCACGGTCGACTTTCTTCACGAGTGGCAGGCCGCGACGAAACCACTCGCGAGCCCGTTCGACTTCGAACCGCATCATTTCGCAGAAGGAAGCGGTGTTTTGGGTTGCTGCAATGTCTCGCTCGCTGACCTTGTAATGTTGCATATCCTCCAACGGCAAGTAAATCCGACCCTTCGCGTAATCGACGCTCACGTCCTGCCAAAAATTCGCGAGCTGCAGCGCGGTGCAGGTGAAATCAGAAAGTGCCTGGCGTTCGGCATCTCGATAGCCACAGAGATAAAGCACGAGGTGGCCAACAGGGTTGGCTGAATAGCGGCAGTAGCCCAGAAGATCATTGAATGTGGGATAACGAGTAATGGTTTGGTCCTGGCGAAAGGCCTTCAGCAAATCAGCGAATGGCTGCATCGGAATGTCGAACTTGGGGACGGTTTCCGCGAGCGCAACAAAGACTGGGTGGCGCGGTTCCCCAGCGTAGCAAGCATTGAGCTCCGCCTCCCATTCGTCGAGCAATTGCAGCGAAGCTGCGGGATTGCTGATTTCATCGCCGAGATCATCAGAAATTCGGCAGTAGGCATAAACATTGTAAAAATGCTGGCGCAAACGCCAGGGGAGGAACCAGGTCGCGACTGAAAAATTCTCGTAATGTGTGCGGGCGAGACGGCGGCAGTATTCCTCAGCCTGGGACTGTGACGGAGGCTGTTTGGGAATGGCGTAAGAGGGGGGAAGCTGATCCCAAGCGGGAGAGCGGGTCTCGGTGGTGGCGCCTAGGGCCATAAATGAGAGTGCGAACCGCTCGTGACTTGATGCCGCGAGTGAGAGGCGGCGGAAAAAGCAGATTCCTCACAAACTGAAGCCGAATTCGGAATGACAAGAACCTCGACGCTTCCTGATCTCAATGCCCCGGTATGATCGCCGTCTTGATATCGCCGTTGCGGTTCAGCATGTGGCGGAGAACCTGCTGCAAGCGTGACAACGGCGCTTCGCCGGTGATGTAGTCCGTGGAACGAATCTTTTTCTCAGCAATCAGACTGAACGCCCTGCGTACCGTCTCCGGCGTGTGATGGAACGTTGCTTTCAGCGTGATCTCCGAATAGTGCAGGCGGTTGGTATCAAGCTGGACCTTGGTGCCGCTGGCGCATCCGCCGAAGAAGTTCACGGTGCCACCTTTACGAACCATGTCGATAGCCAACTCCCAGGCTTCCGGACGACCCACGGCTTCGATGACAACGTCGCTGCCGCGCTTATCGGGAGAGAGTGCCCGCACGGCTTCCACGGGATCCTTTACATTCGTAATCTGCACGACATCGTGAGCCCCCATGCGCTTGGAGGCGGCGACTTGAGAATCCCGCTTAACGACCGACATGACGTTGCAGCCAATCGCCTTTGCAACCTGAACGAACATTAATCCAATCGGCCCGCCACCGATCACAGTAACCGTGTCGCCGATTTCGACCCCGGTTTCGTGCAAACCGCGCAGCACACAAGCCAGCGGCTCGACCATGGCGGCTTCTTCATACGTCACGTCAGGGGGGACGGCTAGCATGTTGGTTTCAACAATGCGGCGCGGGATGCGGATGTACTCTGCGTAAGCGCCATTGTTGAACAGCAGATCTTCGCAAAGGTTCTCCTGATGTTTAGAGCAATAGAAGCACATCTGGCAGGGCGCGGAATTCAAGGCTACGACGCGCATTCCTTTCTTGAATCCGCGGACACTTTGGCCAACTTCCTCGATCACTCCAGCCAATTCGTGTCCGAAGAGGGCTGGTGGCACAATCATGCGAGCATGATAGCCGCGTTGATAAACTTTCAAATCGGTGCCGCAGGTCAGCGCGACCTGCACTTTAACTAGCACCTCTCCATCGTTAACGCGAGGAATCGGTACTTTTTCAATTTTCACGTCCTCTTTGCCGTAGAGGACAGCTGCAGTCATTTTTCCGTTCAATCTGAGCGTCCTTCCCACGAGCTGCCCGGTTGAATCACGATCTTCATGGAATGCGCTTGGGGATGGGCAGCCAGGTTCAAGGCTTCGACAGCGCTGGGGAGAGGAAAGCGGTGGCTAATCAAAGGTTCCAAATCTAGTTCATGGTTCATCACAAATCGAACCGATTCCTCCTGTAGCTCAACAGAGGCGCTGTACGACCCCAATAAAGTCTTCTCATCGACGCAAACCGCGGCGGGGTCGATTGTGGCCTCACCATGCACAGTTTGCGCGAACAGCAATACCCGGCCACCAGGACGGACTGCGTCCATCGCCGACCGGATGAGGCCGTCGCCTGCTACCGCGAGAATCGCCGCGTCAGCACCTCGGCCTTCAGTCTGCTCCCGCACCGCTCTGACTGTATCGGAGCGCGAAGCATCAATACTGTTCCCCAAGCCGAATGTTTCAGCTATTTTAAGCCTTTGCGGATATAAATCGGAAGTAATTACGCTAGCCCCAGCGCGCTGAGCCAATATACTCAACAAGATACCAATCGGCCCCTGACCTACTACCAGAACCGTTTCACCTTGCTTGAGCTGCAAAGTTTCACTTCCCTTCATGCAAGTGTTTACAGGCTCCACGAAACAGGCTTGCTCAAAGGAGACAGTGTCAGGGATCCGGACCGTCCCTTCGCTCACAATCCAATCCATGACGCGAACGTATTCGGCGAAGCCGCCACCGGAAGGTTCGAATCCGGCGGTGCAACCGACTTTCTTGTAGGTCTCACATTGGGCGAACGTTCTATGGCGGCAGTAGTAACAATCTCGGCAGGGTATGTGATGGAAGACTACGACGCGGTCTCCGGGCTGGAAGCCGCACACCCCGTCCCCAACTGCGGCGATTACGCCTGAAGTTTCGTGTCCGAAGATTCGCGGGGCGGAATGCGACCCGGTGGCGATCTTCTTGAGATCGGTCCCGCAGATTCCGCAGGTGTGCACGCGAAGGAGGATCTCGCCTCGGCCGATCTGCGGGACAGGAACTGTTTCGAGCCGGACGTCGTTCACACCGCGGTATACCGCCGCTTGCATCGTGGAAGGAATTGCCTGCCTTCTCTCTTCCATGACGAGTTGTTTTGCCAACGACATTATCTAATGCGAGACTGTAGTCAGATGCAGACTTGGCCCGAGCTCAGAAATCTGTACCTCGTGATTGTATTGGTCTAGCCAGCGACACAGAGCCTTGGCCGCTTTATTACTGTTTCTCGCCAATCGAACTACTCTTAGCCACCACCATGGACGAAGCAAAGCAAAGAGTAGAAAACGTCCAGTGCGAAATCGACCGTCGTGCGAGGCGAATCGATCCACCGGAGGCATTTCAAAATCGTGAGCGTCAGAAATGACCTTAAGAGCGAGGAACGGTATTCCGTGGCACTGCGCTGCACGAGCCACCGCAGCCGATTCCATGTCAACTGCGTGGGCACCGTATGCCTGCGCCAGCTTTTTCTTCTGGTCGACACCTGCCGTTGATCCACTACTCACCAAAGTCCAGTATCCGATGGGAGCCCCGGCTGTGCTGCCATCTTTGGCGTCGATTACCCGCTTGACGCTTATAACGGCTCCCACCTCCAGCCGGGAGTCCAGTGCGCCCGCGAACCCGACGCTTTCAACGGCGACAGGTTGGTAGAGGCGGATAATCGCTTCGGTTGCACGCCGTGCAGCCTCGGCTCCAATTCCACCACACACCAGGACCGCTCGAGCGTTCTCAAAAAATCTGAACTGCCTCCCGTCGAATTCGCGCTCACTGGCACTCCAGTGCTTTACTAGTGGCCAGACCTCTCTCTCCAACGCCGCCACCAGCGCGATTTTTCGCCTATGCGTATCCATTGGCCTGAAACCATTCAACCGCTCTGTGAAGAGCGTCATCTACCTCCACTACTCTCCAGCCCAGTTCACGCTCGGCTTTGCCTGATGATACAAACATTTTCCTTCGGCCCATGCGGACGGCGTCAATCGTGGCACGCGGTTCGCGTCCAAAGATGTGACCAGTGACCATTTCATCCACAACTCCAGTTGCAAGCGCGAGGACGTAGGGCACTCGAATCTTCGGCGAAGGCAGGCCCGTGATGGCCGCCAACTTATCGAGAATTTGCTTTAGAGTGAGGTTCTCTCCGCCCAAAATGTAACGATCACCCCTATTTCCCTTCTCCAAAGCGGCGATGTGGCCACGCGCGCATTCCTTTACATCCACCAGGTTCAGACCGGTATCGACGTAAGCCGGAAATTTCTTTTTCAAGAAATCAACGATGATACGGCCTGTGGGTGTCGGCTTGATATCTTGTTCTCCCACTGGAGTGGTTGGATTCACCACGACCACATCCATTCCGGACCGCCCTGCTTCCATTGCGATTTGTTCGGCCATGAACTACGAGCGTTTGTAGTGACCAATCATGTGGTCCAGCGAAACTGGCGACCTTTCATCCGCTGGACGGCCATTCGAGGTAAATCCCATGGTCGCAACGCTCGATGTATAGACCACGCGCCGAACGCGGTTCTTTCGTGCCGCTTCCAGAACTACTCGGGTGCCATTCACGTTCGAGCGATACATCTGCTCCGGATCACGGACCCACAGGCGGTAATCTGCCGCGACGTGAAAAACTACGTCGCAGCCTGCCATAGCCGGATCGAGCGAATCCGGGTCGCGCAGATCACCGATGACCCGTTCCGCACGCAAATCCTGAATGTTTCGCGGATCACTCGTCGCGCGAACCAGCAAGCGCAATTCAGCGCCTTGTTCAGCAAGAGCACGCGCGACGTGACTGCCGACGAATCCGGTGGCGCCAGTGACGAAAGCAAGCATAGCCCTCAGCTCTTAGCCGTCAGCTCTCAGCGAAAACTGGAGGCTGATGGCTGAGAGCTGACCGCGATACCTAATTCTGCCCTTGCTCTTGTGCAATGACTTTTTTATACGTCGTCAGCGCGATCAGCGGAAAGTATTGGCGGTACATGTGGTACATCAGATAGAACACACGCGGGAAGCCGGTTCCGGTGTAGTACGGCTCGTCCCAATACCCATCTTTCTTTTGTGTGCGCAGCAGATAGGCAATTCCTTTGGCCACGCAATCGCTGCGTGTGTCGTTGGCTGCCAGTAATCCCATGATCGCCCAGGCGGTCTGTGATGGCGTACTCGGCCCTACGCCCTTCGTATTCGGATCGTCGTAAGAACCGCAGGTCTCTCCCCAGCCGCCATCCGCGTTCTGTACCATGCGCAGCCACTCCGCAGCTTGCTGAACGTAGGGCTCGTGGTGATCTACGCCTATCGCCTCCAGGCCGCGCAGCACCAGCATTGTTCCGTAAATGTAATTTACGCCCCAGCGTCCGAACCAGGAGCCATCGGCTTCCTGCTCATCACGAATGAACTTCAGCGCTCGTTTTACGGCGGGATGATTTTTGTCGTAGCCGTACGCCGCCAGCATCTCGAGAATCCGCCCTGTGATATCCACCGTCGGTGGATCCAGCATGGCGTTGTGGTCGGCAAACGGAATGTGCTGGAAGACCATTCGGTCGTTGTTTTTGTCGAACGAAGCCCAGCCGCCATTACGGCACTGCATGGAGAAAATCCAGTCGATGGCGCGCTGGACCGACTCTCGCTGATAGCGGCCGTTCGGATGCTCGACGTGAGTCAATGCCAGGCACACCATGGCGCTGTCATCCACGTCGGGATAAAACTCATTGTTGAATTCGAAATACCAACCGCCGGGCTGGCCTTTCCTGTTCTTCACTTTCCAATCGCCCACGGTGCGGACTTGCTTCTGCAAGATCCAGTCGGCGCACTTAACCAGGCGGGGATCATTTGTCGGCACTCCGCTTTCGCCGAGGGCGAAGAGCGCGTAAGCCGCATCCCAGACGGGCGGCTTACATGGCTGCATGCGAAAAGTTTCGGCTTCCTCAATCCCAAGCTTCTCAAACTCGTCAATAGCACGGATGACTTGCGGATCGTCAAGTGAGTATCCCAGGCAACGCAGTGCCACGATGGCATTGAGCATGGATGGATAAATGGCGCCCAAACCATCGCTCATCTCGAAGCGTTCCAGCACCCACCTCTCTGCTTTTTTCAGAGCGATCGAACGCAGCGGCCGGATGTGCACACGCTCGAACCAGTGGGTCAGGCGGTCAAGCGACAAGAAAAAGTTGCGCCAGGAGAACAGTTTCTTATCCCAGTGCAGATGCATACGTGACTTGTCGCGTCCCCCGACGAACAACTCTTCTACGCCCATCTCGTCGGGTATTTTCTTGAAAGGCTTCTTGGCATAACAGATTGAGAGCGGCACCAGGATTGCGCGCGACCAAGAAGATATTTCGTAGATGTTGAACCAGAACCAATTGGGAAACAGCACGATCTCGGGCGGGATCGCCGGGACGGCATCGTAATCGTACTGGCCAAAGAAGCAGAGATAGATCTTGGTGAATGTATTGACCTCAGTTACGCCGCCCAGTTCAAGAATCTTTTTCCGGGCGCGCACGAGCGCGGAATGATCTGCCGTAAATCCCGCCAGCTTTAATCCGAAGTATGCTTTCACCGAGGCGCTGACATTGGAGGGCCCGCCGGCGTAGATCGGCCAGCCGCCATCTTCATTCTGGTGCTGGAGAATGTAGCGCGCAGCTTTCTGGAAGCGCTCAACGTCGCCAGTACCGAGAAGCGTGTGGAGCATGATGTAGTCGGAT
>Ga0137388_10003378_pt1 | contig 10303 bp, 10 predicted proteins | sample 15con2h14AmetaG_FD_104644 | JGI IMG/M metagenome (GOLD analysis project Ga0137388, IMG submission 104644) | Vadose zone soil microbial communities from Angelo Coast Range Reserve, California, USA - 15con2h1.4A metaG | ecosystem: Environmental > Terrestrial > Soil > Vadose zone > Saprolite...
CGGCCAGAGCAATATTGTTGAAAAGGCAGAAACCCATGCTCCGCGTCGGCGTGGCATGATGACCTGGCGGACGCACCAGACAGAGCGCATTCTTGCCGTCCCCCTTGATGACGGCATCGACCGCGGCCACGCAGGCGCCCGCCGCGGCCAAGGCAACCGAAAACGAATCCGGACATACTATCGTATCCGCGTCCAGCATGCCGCCGCCATGCTGGGCAATCTGCTTCGCCGATTGAATCTGCTTGGCGGCATGGACCTTCCCGACGGCGTCCTCGGTCAACGGCTGGTAGGAGCCGGCCTGGCATTTTTGTATCAACCCCGCCTTGTCCAGCCGCTTGGTGATCGACCGCAGCCGATCCGCCGTCTCCGGATGACGTCCGGTGTCGTGCTTGAGGAACAGGGGGTCTGTGTAAAGGAGGGTCATGATCGCTACGCGTCCTTCCGTTACAAGTGGTCAGTAATTGCAGGTCATTGTAGTACGCAAAGCGAGATATTTCTCGGCACTTCCGCTCAGGACCGAGGACCAAATGCTGGTGAGATCGCCGGCAGTTGCTGGCATTGCGGGAACTGCCGGCTATACTATCGCCGACTCCGAAAAGGGAAATCAGGCCGGATCAGGAACCGTGCCAACGCTTTCGGGACGGGCCCTGTTCGGGATTGCTGGCGGTGACTGCAACGAAATGGAGTAAACTTAAGAAGGTGTAATTCATGCCTGAAGAATTATCCCCCGCCTTGACGCGGATCGGCGAGGCGGCCGGCGTGCTTTGGAGCTACCTCGCAACCCACGGTCCCACCAGTCTCACCGTCCTGGCCAAAGGCGTCGGCGTCCCTCGGGATACGCTCTTGCAAGCCCTCGGCTGGCTGGCCCGAGAAAACAAGATCGACATCGCCGACAAGGGGCGCGGAAAGATCATCTCTCTAAGGCGCGGCTAAATTGCTTTCAGAGCCTCTTCTATAAGGCTCAAGATTTGACAGATAAATGATTACATTCTAGGGTTGATTTGGTAGTTCTTTTCCAAAACTCAATTCCGTGGAGGAGTCGATGTCCAAGTCGCCCGGCCCGGCACTGCTGGACAGCGCCAAGAAGTCCGAACGCCGTGTCTGGAAGCGCTTCCCGATTTACACGGAAGTTCAGTGTCAAACCAATGAAAAAGGGCAACCGCCCCGGTCCGCTCTGGTGTTGAACATCTCGCGAGGCGGGTTGAAACTGGTTTCCGCGCACCGGATGGAAGCAGGGTCGTTGGTGCGGATCGGCGCGGCTGGCGCTGCCTCACTGTCTGCGCGAATTGTGCATGTCGCTCCCGAAGAGGGCGGCATGTGGTCCATGGGTTGTGCCTTTACACCAAAACTGAGCGAGGATCAACTCCGCGACTGGATCCAGCGGGGGAAGAAGGAGAAATAGTTGCCGTCGTCAAGTCTTCAGCTCTCCGGAAGGTCGCTCCGATGGGTCAGCTTCCCATTCGCGCCACCGGCATTGCAGCAAAGTTAGTACTGCGACCTAGAATTTCCCATCATTTTGGCCTTTTCTTGGCCATTTTTCCGAACTGCCAATAAACCATATATCAGATTTCGGAACTCGCGCAGAAGTCCGCGCTCGGCAATCAGGAAAGCTATGGAACATTCTCCCTCTGCGACAGCGCCAGGCATCCGAGCGCAGCTCAGCCTGTGGGACGTTGTCAGCATCATCATTGGGATCGTTGTGGGAGCGGGTATTTACCAGACGCCGCCGGAAGTCTTCAAAAGCGTTTCCAGTCCCTGGGTAGCCTTAGCCGTCTGGGTCGTGGCCGGGTTGTTGTGCCTGATCGGCGCGCTCTGCTACGCGGAATTGGCGACCACGTATCCGCGCATGGGAGGAGATTACGTTTATCTGACTCGCGCCTACGGCGCGCCCGTCGGATTTCTATTCGGCTGGACGCAGTTGGCGGCGATACAGACTGCTAACATCGGAATGATGGCCTACGTCTTTGGTGATTATGCCATTCGGCTATGGGGGCTTGAAAGCCAGAGTGCGGTTTACTTTGCGCTGCCGGCCGTTATCGGTCTGTCGCTGGTGAATGTCTTCGGATTTGTCCTGGGAAGAGGGACGCAAAACATTTTGACCGGGGCAAAGATATTAGGTTTGGGAGCGATCCTGGCGGCCGGGCTGTTTTGGGGCCATCCAAGTTTGGTAACGACCACGGCTCTGCCAACGTGGACAATGGGGCCAATGCGGTCCGCATGGCCCTTGTTGTTTTACGGGGCGCTAGTGCCCGTCTTTTTCACTTATGGGGGTTGGAACGATGCGGCTTTCGTGGCCGCAGAAATGCGGAACGGCCGGCGAAACATCCCGCGAGCTCTGATATTGGGGACCGGCGGAGTCATTCTCATTTACTTTCTCGTCAATGGCGCTTATTGGCTGGGTTTGGGGTTTGAAGGAGCTCGGAATTCGCAAGCCATAGCCGCCGACGTGCTGGAGCTGCCTCTCCGGCGCTGGAGCTCGCAAGCCGCTGAGTGGAGCTCGAAGGCCATGTGTGTTTTAGTCATGGTTTCGGCCCTGGGCGCCGTCAATGGTCTGATCTTTACCAGCTCACGAATCTATGCGGCTCTCGGATCGGATCATTCTATATTTGCCGGACTTAGCCGCTGGCATCCACGATGGGGATCGCCCATCTGGTCGTTGCTTACTCAAGCGGCGATTACGGTGACGATGATTCTCGTCGTGGGAAGCACTGTCGGTCAGGAAACTTTAAAGCAACTGTTCCTTAGCGCTCATCTGGGCGAGGTTTCCTGGGAAGGCCAAAGCGGCTTCGGCAGCTTGCTGAAATGTTCGGCCCCTGTATTTTGGCTTTTCTTCCTGTTGTCCAGTTTGTCGCTGTTCGTCTTGCGCTACAAGGATCGAGGGAAAGAACGGCCGTTCTCAGTTCCGCTTTTCCCCGTCGTGCCCTTGATCTTTTGCGCCACATGCGGATTCATGTTGTATAGCAGCATTATGTACGCCAAGGAGCTCGGTCTGGTGGGAGGTGGCCTCCTGCTGGCCGGCGTACCCCTTTGGTTGATTTCCAGAACAAGGAGAACCACCTATGCACCGCAGCCGATTTCTGCTGTTGACTTTGTTAGGAGTAGCCCTGTGGATTTCACCGCTCCGGGAGCTCGGCCAGTCCCCGAACCCGGCCCAAGGCCAGGAAGCGAAGGCCAAGGCGGATGATAAGAATGCCAAGACGGATGCCGATCGAAGGCCGGATGTCGTCTATTGGCCTACCCCCCAGAACGTCGTCGACAAGATGTTGGAATTAGCCGAGGTCAAAAAGGGCGATGTGGTTTATGACTTGGGCTGCGGAGACGCCCGCATCCTCGTGACCGCGGCCAAGAAATATGGAGTCAAAGGTTTTGGCTACGACATCGATCCGGAGCGAATCAAGGATTCGCTCGAAAATGTCAAGAAGAACAACGTCGAAAACCTGGTGACGATAAAGAGAGCGGATATTTTCACCTTGGATCTAAAGGACGCCAACGTGGTGACCCTCTATCTGCTGCCGGATTTGAACGTCAAGCTCATGCCGCAGTTGGAAAAGCTGAAACCCGGCTCCCGGATTGTCTCCCACGATTTCGACATGAAAGGCGCCAAGCCCAAACAAACGGTGACGCTCAAAGCCAAGAACCACATGGGCATCGAGGGCGAACACAAGGTGTATTTGTGGGTCGTGCCATGGGAAAAGGAATGAGGAAGATCGGCCCCGTTTAGCGGCGGCTCGCAGAGCCGCGTGAGTAAGCGAGAGTGCCAATAAAAGCGAGAGTGCCAGAGTGCCAAGGTGTAGCCAAAAGAGCTGAAACCTCAATCGGCGGCTATCGGTTCAACTGTTAATCCCTCACCTTCGGTTGTCGATCTTCCATCTTCATCGGATACGACCGGAGCGCTTTCGATCACGCGCATGGATTTCCATTTGCCAACTCGAAACCGCAACAAGAAAGTAAATCCCAAGGCAATCACGTAGGCACTGGCAAACGTCCAAGCCCAATAAAGGCCCCAGCCGTAATGCCAGGCAGCCCAGGTCGGCACGACCATCAGAGGCCAGGCCAGGGCTAAAGAAAGAACGGTGACGAAGCGCGTGTCTCCCGCCCCTCGCAGCGCGAAAGAAAAGACCAGGTTCATACTGTCGAACAGCGAATAGACGGCCACGAAGCGCAGCAGTACCGGCACCAACAACGCGACCTCTGCGGCCTTAGGTCCCTCGCCCTGAAAAAAGTAAAGGAACACTCCAGGCGTCGAGGCATAAAAAAAGGCCACGACTCCCATGTAAAGCCAAGCCAGTCCGAAACCGTTCCAAGTGCTGCGCTCGGCGACATTGGGTCGATCTTGACCCAGTCGTTGTCCAACGAGAATCGAGACCGCCTGGCCCATCCCAAGCATGGGCAAGACCGCCACCATGTTGATAGTGAAAGCGATGTTGGTGGCCGCTAACTCCACGTCTCCGAGCCGACCCACCAGAAAAAGAAACACCGTAAAGGCCAACAAGTCGAGCATCCACTGCAAGCCGTTCGGAAAGCCGAAGCGCATCAGCCGGCGGAAGAGGTCGGCGTCGAATCGCCAACCAGCCAGGGTGCGAAAACGCGTTCGGTACTTGGGCTGAAACAGCAAGACTAAGGCCAGCACGGCCGAGGTCGTCGACCCGGCCACCGTCGCCCAACCCGCACCGGCGATTCCCAGGGCGGGCAGCCCCCAACGGCCGAAGATCAAAGTGAATGCCAAGAGCGCATTTATGGTCAGCCCGACAGCGTCCACCAACAACACGGTCCAGCTATCTCCACGGCCGGCGAAAAAACTGTTGACCGCCGCCACGATCAAGGCCGGCAGTGCCGCAAAACACAGACAGCGAAAATACACCACCTCCAGCTCTTGGATCGGGGACGAATGCCCCCCAAGGGCAGCCATGTGCGGCGCCAACGGCCACAGAGCAATGAATGCCACACCAGCCACGACCGCGAAATATAGCGCCTGCCACACCGCGGGGCCGACGCGCTCGGGTCGGCCCGCGCCGGTGTACTGGGCAACAAACGTCATAGCGTAGTTGGCGATATTTTGGAGGAGCAAGAAGGGGGTCCAATACAGCATCGCCGCCGGCATGGCTGCAGCCACCGCGTCACTGCTGAAATGGCTGAGCAAGGCGCGGTCGATCGAAACTTGCAGCGTTAAGAAACTGCTGCTCAAAATCAGAGGCAGCGCCAGCCGCAACAACTCCCGACCGCCGCCTTCTTGACGCCATCGCTGCTTCCAGGTCACGGATAACTCCTTGTCCGCCAGCATATCTCAACTAGACAACTTGCAAGGTCATAGGTTCGCTTAGCGCCCTTGAGGAGGATCAAGAAGCAAGGAATCGGCGTCCCGCATAGAATAGCATGACGAGAGCGAAGAGTCATGGCCTACTTGATCGATGGATATAACCTCCTGTACGCGATGGGTGTGCTGAGAGGCCGGGTGGGGCCGCACGGGCTAGAAAAAGCTCGGCAGCGTCTTTTGGGGCTGCTTCAGGGAGCATTAGGCGCCGAGGCTTCGAACGCCACCATCGTCTTCGATGCCGCCGGTGCGCCGGCCGGCGCTAAGGAGGAACAGGAATATCAGGAAATCCACGTTCGTTTTGCTGTTCACCAAGAGCAGGCCGATGACTTGATCGAAGACCTAATCCACCATGATTCGGCGCCCAAGCAATTGACGGTGGTTTCGGACGATCATCGCCTTCAGCAGGCGGCCCGCCGCCGGCACTGTCCCGTGCTCGGCTGTTTGGACTTTCTGGAAGAGCTGGATCGAACCCGGCGCCGACAGAAGGTCAAATCGGCCAAGGAGCCCGAAAAGGAAATTCCCTCTCGGCAAGATATGGATCGCTGGCTGCGCGCCTTCGCCGATTTGGATAACGAGCCGGAAATGAAGGAGCTGTTTGGCCCCTTCGATTTCGGGGATGAGCACACGGAAACTTAGATTCCGTCAGCCTGGTTCTTTGGCCTGCGTCACTGTTCCGAGCTTTTCCCGATATTAGTCCAATTCCTCGACATGCAACAAACGAGCGGCGTGATGCACGGCAACAATTAGCACTCGCTGACCTTCAATCCGATAGATCAAGCGGTAGTTGCCTTGAATGAGTTCACGATAAGTGTCGCTGTCGTCCTCGGGAAGTAAGCCACCCAAATGGGGATGGTCAGCCAGAATCCCCACACGGTTGACAAGTTTCTGGGCGAATCTGCGAGCGGTGACCGGGGCGTTGCGAGAAATGTACTCGATCAGGGCTTCGAGGTCGTCGAGGGCGCTCGGGGCCCAAATTATTTCAGCCATGGTTCCAAGCGCTTTTTGGCAGCCTCATGAGGAATTCCTTTCCCCGCCGCCAGCTGCTGTTCCCCGAGTTCGATCTTGCGCAACAAATATAACTTCTCTACGAACTCGTCAACGTCCACTGAATCGGGCAGTTGATTCAACATTTGCTGAATTTGTTCTTTTTGCATCAACGCTCCCTCTGTTCAAAAGCTTACGCCTGACTTCTAAGTCTCGGCAGATCTTTTCGATCAGGATAGCACATTGAGCACTCACCGCTCACTCTTGCTCTTGTACCAATAAATTCATCGGAAAACAATTGCCTCTTTCTAATTCTCCAGATTACAATAGCCTCATCCTGCCTGGTTTCTTCTGCTATTAACGGCTGAAGAGCAACAGAGCCCTCCCCGCCGTCCCGAGGGGACAAAATGATTTCCCGCCGCTTCTTATCCAGCCTGGGAAAGGCAGGCTTATGGCTTGCGCTTGCCGGTTCGGGCTTCGCCCAGGAAGAAAAGGAGAGCCGCCACTGGGCCTTTCAGCCGGTGAAGAAGCCGGCCGTTCCTAGCGTTTCTGATCCGGAGTGGATGCGGACGCCAATCGATGCCTTTATCTTGTCCCGTTTGCAAAAAGTCGGACTCAAGCCGGCGCGGGCGATAGACCGTCGGACCCTCCTCCGCCGGGCCTATCTCGACCTGATAGGCCTGCCGCCAACTCCGGAGGAACAAATCAGGTTTCTGAACGATCCCTCGCCGACCGCGTTCGAGCGTGTGGTGGACGATCTTCTCTCCCGCCCGCAATACGGCGAACGCTGGGCTCGACACTGGCTCGACGCGGTTCGCTACGCCGAATCCAACGGCTACGAGCGCGATGGCGCCAAGCCCAGCGCCTGGCGCTACCGAGATTACGTCATCGACTCTTTGAACGCCGACAAGCCTTATGATCGTTTCCTGCAGGAACAGTTAGCCGGCGACGAGATTCCCGGTTCGAACGCCCAGACCCAAATTGCCACGACGTTCATGCGGCTGGGCACCTGGGACGATGAGCCGGCCGATCCTCAAGTGGACCGCTATGATCAGCTCGATGACGTCTTGGGGACCACGGCCACCGCTTTCCTGGGTGTCACGCTTCGCTGCGCCCGCTGCCATGACCACAAGTTCGAGCCATTCACGCAAGATGATTACTATCGCCTGTTGGCGGTATTTGAACCGCTCAAGCGCCCGCAAGACAATCGCGATGAACGGGATCGGTTCGTGGGGACTCAGGAAGAGTTGGCCGCTTACGACGCCGCTCTGGCCAAGCCGCAAGCACTCATCGCAGATTTGGACAAAAAGATTCAGATTCAGAAAGATTCCATTCGGGAGCGAGTTTTGAAGTCGGCCCAGGATTCGGCGAGCAATTCCGGAAAGCGATTTTCACTGCCGGCAAACGTCGTCGCCGCCTTTCGAACGGATCCCGCCAAGCGGACCCAGGAGCAGAAAGGACTCGTCAAGCCATTCAGCAAGCAGTTGGAACAGGAGATTGACCAGGCGCCCACTCCGGCAGAAAAAATCCAACGAAGGCGCTGTGAGGAGCAAATCGCCTCCATTAAGAAACACTTGCCCAAGGAACCGCCGCGCGCTTACATCTGGTATGAGGAAGGATCCAAAGCGCCCGTGACGAAGATTTTTCGCCGCGGCGATCCAACCCGACCAAAAGGCGAGGTCGGTCTGGGCTTGCCGACCGCGCTGACGAACAGCCCGCCGCCTCCACCTCGTCCGTTGGAAAAATCCACGGGTCGAAGACTCTGGCTGGCGAACTGGATGACGCAGCCTGACAATCCGCTCGTGGCTCGAGTCATTGTCAACCGCATCTGGCAGCATCATTTCGGCGAAGGCCTTGTGGCTAGCGCCAACGATTTTGGCGTCATGGGACAGAAGCCGCTGGACCAAGATTTGTTGGACTGGTTAGCATCCGACTTTGTGGCGAACGGTTGGAAAATGAAACGGCTACACCGGATGATTGTGCTTTCGAGTGCTTACCAAACGGCCTCTCGGAAGACTTCCGAAGTCTTGAAGACTTCGGAAGTCTCAGCCATCGGCCTGGACACCAAGATTGCCGCCCTTGGTCGCTGGCGGCAGCGCCGGTTGGAGGCGGAAGCGGTGCGCGATTCCATCCTGGCTGTCAGCGGCCGGCTGAATCCGCAGATGGCCGGACCCAGCGTATTTCCGCCAATCCCCCGCGCTGTTCTGGAAGGGCAATCTCGACCCGGCGAAGGCTGGGGCAAATCTAGCGAAAGCCAAGCCTCGCGCCGCAGCATTTATGTTTTTGTCAAGCGCGTGTTGGCCGTTCCCGAGCTGGAATTGCTCGATGCGCCCGATACCACCTTTAGCTGCGAGCAACGGCCGGTGTCGACGACCGGTCCCCAAGATTTGACATTCTTAAACGGCGAGTTCATCCAACAGCAGGCCCGGTATTTCGCCGAGCGTCTCGTCCGTGAGGCCGGTAACAATCCCGCCGCCCAGATCAAACGGGCGTTCGAGCTGACTCTGTGCCGGCCGCCGCGACCGCAAGAGATCTCTGCTTCACTGGATTTTCTGAGCCGACAGCAACAGCAAATCGACGCTGAGTCCTCGCTTTCTAAGAAAGCATCCGATGATGGTCGGCAGAGAGCCCTGGCTGCTTTCTGCCTGGTGATGCTGAATACCAACGAGTTTGTCTTTTGGAACTGAGAAATGGATACGATTCCTTTGCGGAGCCTCACACCCTGTGGTCGCACTCGCCGCGAATTTCTCTGGCAAGCCGGTGGGGGCTTTGTCGGCACCGCGTTGACTTATCTCTTAGCCCAGGACGGCTTCTTCCCCAAAGCTCTGGCCGCTGTACCGGATCAATCACCCTTGGCGCCCCGACAGCCACACTTCTCGGCGAAGGCCAAGTCCTGCATTTTTCTGTTCATGTATGGCGGACCAAGCCAGGTCGACCTTTGGGACCCCAAGCCGGAATTGGTCAAGCATCACGGCAAGCCGATCCCGAATCTCGACAAAGACCCGCTTTTCAAAGTCCGGAACCCAGGCACGCTCTTAGCTACCAGCCACAAGTTTCCCAAAACCGGGAAATCCGGCATCGAAGTCTCCGACTTGTATCCAAATCTGGCTCGCTGCATTGACGACATGGCGATCATCCGCAGCACCTATGCCGATAGTTTTGCCCACGGCTCGGGCCTCTTGCAGATGAACACCGGGTTCCTCCAGCAAGGCTACCCAAGCTTAGGCTCCTGGGTGACATACGGCCTGGGGACGGCGAATCAAAACTTGCCCGCCTTCGTCGTTATGCTCGATCAGCGCGGCGGGCCGATCACCGGACCGCCCAATTGGAGTTGCGGCTTCATGCCGGCCACCTATCAGGGCACGCAGTTTCGGACCAGCGGCGATCCGATCCTGAATCTTCGCCCGCCGCAAGGAACAACCACGAGCCAACAGCGGAACGAGCTGGATTTGCTGGGGCGGCTCAACCAAATGTACGGTGAGGCCAGCCCGGACAACTCCGAATTGTCCGCCCGCATCGCCAGTTACGAGCTCGCCTTCCGCATGCAGGCTAACGCCCCCCAAGCCGTCGATCTGGGTCAAGAGTCCGCGGAAACGAAAAAACTTTACGGCCTGGACAACCCGCAGACGGAGAATTTTGGCCGCCGCTGCTTGCTGGCCCGCCGCCTGATTGAGCGCGGCGTGCGCTTTGTCGAAGTCTATTCCGGCGGCGGCCACAACGACGAAAACTGGGACGCTCACACCGACGTCAGCAAGAACCACACTTTGCATTGCGGCGAAACTGATCAGCCCATCGCCGCTCTGCTCACCGACCTCAAACGCCGTGGCTTGCTGGAGCAGACGCTCGTTGTCTGGGCCGGCGAGTTTGGCCGAACTCCCACGGGCCAAAACGGAAAAGGCCGTGACCACAGCCCGCGTGGCTTCAGCACCTGGATGGCCGGCGGAGGCGTCAAGGGCGGCCAAGTCGTGGGCGCCACCGACGACTTCGGCTACGCCGCTATTGAGA
>Ga0137388_10003379_pt1 | contig 10302 bp, 8 predicted proteins | sample 15con2h14AmetaG_FD_104644 | JGI IMG/M metagenome (GOLD analysis project Ga0137388, IMG submission 104644) | Vadose zone soil microbial communities from Angelo Coast Range Reserve, California, USA - 15con2h1.4A metaG | ecosystem: Environmental > Terrestrial > Soil > Vadose zone > Saprolite...
AGGCCCTAGCCGCCGTCACGCTCCAGGCGGAGCAGGCGGAGGCGCACGCACTCGTGGACTGGGCCCAGCGCATCGTGAGCGCGCAAGACGAGGTGCCGGCCAGCCCCCCGTCCCTCGTCGACGAATTCGCGCTGCGTCGGCGCTTGCTAGCAGGGTACGACGCGGTCCGGGCGCAGTGGCCCGAGCGATTCGCCGCCCTGGCGACCCGGATCGATCGTTACGAGGCCGTTTTGACGGCCGCGGGGCTCGATCCACGACAGCTCACACCGGGCCGCTTCACCCTCCGTCGCGTGACCGGTTACGTCGGGAAGGCGGTGCTGGTCCTCGTGCTCCTCCTGCCGGCCGCACTGGTGGGCCTCCTCGTGCACTATCCGGCCTATCGGGCTGTCGGGTTCGTCGCGACGGGGATGGCCAAGGGAGCGGAGGATGCGCTCGCGAGCATCAAGGTGCTCGCGGCGATGCTGCTCTTTCCCCTCACGTGGACCGGCGTGGCGGCGGCTGTCTGGCTGTGGCGGGGCATGGAGGCGGGGGTGCTGGCGTTCGCGCTGGCACCGCTCACCGCGTATGCCGCGCTGGTGTTCTTCGAGCGGCTCGACCGCATCATCGGCGCAGCCCGGGGGCTCAGTCTGTTCGTGTTCCGGCGCTGGGCATTCTTACGGCTCTTGGCCGAGCGCAAGGCAATTCGAGAGGAGATCCTTGCGCTCGGCCGAGAGATCGGCGCGGTATAGGCTACCGCCAGGTCTTCACCTGCTCGACGAAGGCCTCCGCGAGACGGGTCCGGTCGGCGGTGTGTTCCAGGGCTCGCCCCAAGTTGGTATGGAACACCGCGACGGTCGAATCGATCTCGATCGCGCGGGCGAGCGGCCCGAGGGCTTGCTCGAACTGACCTTGGCCGATGTACACCTTGGCCAGGTTGTTCATCGACCAGGCGTCACGCTCGTCCAGCACGATCGCCTTCTTGAACGCTTCGATCGCGCCGCTCGAGTCGCCGAGCTCGCGCTTCACCCGGCCGAGCAGGCGGTAAGCCTCGTTCGACGTGGAATCGATCGTCACGACCCCCTCGACGTAGGGAAGCGCTTCCTGCGCCTTGCCCTGCTCGATCAGCACCCGGCTCAGGTTCAGGCGGCTCTTGACGTGGGTCGAATCCTTCTCCAGCGCCTGCGTGAACGCGCGCACCGCCGCGTCGCGGTCGCCCGTCTTCCAGGCCGAGAGGCCGAGCATGTAGAAGCCCCAGACGTTCTCCCGGTGCTCGCTCGTGTAGCTGGTGAACAACCGCACCGCTTCGTCGTAGCGCTTCTCGGTATACGCGGTCTGAGCGCCGTCGAACGACACAGTTCCGGCGCCACCGGGACTGGTCGGCGTCGAAACGTTCGACGTCTCGGGGGACACGGTCGTGACTTCAGCCGCATTCGCGTCGCTCGACTTGGAGTGCTTGTCCCCGCACGCGCCGGCGACGCACGCGGCGATGACGCACGGGATGATGGTGAGCTTCCGCATGAAATCCTCCTTCTGGTGGGGCGCCCTGGCGAACGCCGTTCGAACAGCGGTGGACGCTCGCTGTAAGGCAGGACGGAGGCCAGCGATTAGTCGTGAGTCATCAATCGTCGGATCAACGAGTTGCATCGGCGAGAAACACATCGAGTGTCCGCGTGGACACGGGCTTGGGGTGGGCCTAGGTGTCCGAGTCGACACGTCCGCGGCTGATGTTATGGCGGCGCATGATCTTCAAGAGGCTGGCGTGATCGGCGAGGCCCAGCGCCTGTGCGGTCCGAGTAATGCGCCAGTCGTTGTGCTCGAGCGCCGCGACGATGATCTGGCGCTCGGCCTCCGCCTTCAGGGCGTGGAATGTGGTCGGTGCGGGGCCCGCGGCGGCGGCGCTGGCCCGCGGACCCGCGCCTTCCTGGATGTCGGCGGGGATGTTCTCCACCCCGATCGTCTCGCCATCCGTCGCGATGATCATCCGCTCGACGACATTGCGGAGCTCTCGGACGTTGTTCCGCGTCCAGTCGTATCGCATCAGGCAGTCGAGCGCCGCCGGGTCGACCGTCTTGGGTCGTACGCCGAAGCGCGCGCAGGTCACCATCAGGAGATGTTCGACGAGTGCGGGGATGTCCGACAAGCGCTCTCGGAGCGCAGGGACGGGGACCACGTGGACGTTGAGTCGGAAGTAGATATCCTCGCGGAAGCGGCCGGCCCGTACTTCGGCCTCGAGGTCGCGGTTCGTGGCGGCCACGACCCGCGCCGTCACGGCGACCGTCCGATTCCCACCGAGTCGGGTGATCTGCCGCTGTTCGATGACGCGCAGCAGCTTCGCCTGCGCCGCGAGAGGCAGTTCACCGATCTCGTCGAGAAACAACGTCCCGCCGGACGCGGCTTCGAACGCGCCCTTGCGGAGCGCACCGGCGCCCGTGAACGCCCCCCGCTCGTGGCCGAACAGCTCGTCCTCCACGAGGTTCTCCGGGATGGCCGCGGCATTGAGCGCGATGAAGGCTCCCGCCGGGTTCGCGCCCAACCGGTGCAGCTCACGGGCGACGAGCTCCTTCCCCGACCCGCTCTCACCCACGATCAGGACCGGACTCGGGATCTTCGCGACGCGCCCGATCGCGTCCTTGAGCCCCTGCATGGCGGGGCTCGCGCCCACGAGCGGAGCCTCGGAATCGAGGCGGCCTTGCAGGGCGGCGAGCTGCCCGGCGAGGCGTTGCTGCTCGAGCGCGTGCTCGACCTCTTGCACGACGCGTTCCATCGGCTCGGCCTTGTCGATGAAGCTCCGGGCGCCGAGCCGGATGGCCTCCGTGCAGCGATCGTAGTTGCCCGTCCCGGTGTAGACGAGCACCGGCATCCGGAGCCCACGTCGCTCCATGGTCCGTAGCACTTCGAAGCCGTCCATCCCCGGCATTTCCAGGTCGAGAATGACGCAGTCCACCGCTTCGCGCTCCAGCAGATCGAGCGCCGCGCGGCCCGAGAGCGCGACGAGCACGTCGTAGCCGCCTACGCGCTTCAGGTCGTACGCGTACTGCTCCGCCATGGCGGGTACGTCGTCCACGACCAGGATGGTGCTCACCACGTCTCGCCCGGCAGCTCGACGATGAACGCACTCCCCGCACCGGGCTCGGTCTCCACGCGCAACGCGCCATTGGCGTCCAGCACGAGGCGTCGCACGATCGACAGGCCGAGGCCCGTGCCGCCGGGCTTCGTCGTGTAGAAGTCGTCGAAGGCGCGATTCAGCTCATCTTGCGTCATCCCTTTGCCTGTGTCCGCGACGGTGATGCGGACGCCCCCTTGTCCGTTCGCCGCCGTGCAGACGGTGACGCGGCCGGCTCGCGCCGCCAGGCTGTCGAGGGCGTTTCCGATGAGGTTTTCGAGGATGCGCCGCAGGACGAGGGCGTCGGTGCGGGCGGGGCGCAGTCCCTCCGCGAGCTCCAGCCGCAGCTCCGCTTGCCCGGTGTCGCTCACGCGGCTGATGGTCTCGCGCACGACCGCGTTCACGTCGCACGACTCACCGGCGGGCTGAGGGTACAGCCGCGCGTAGTTGCTCGCGAGGTTTTCGAGATAAGAGATGCTCGACTCGACCGTCGCCTGACGATCACGGAATGCAGCGGCGAGCCGGTCCGGGCTGTCGCCGGCGGCCTGGCCGAGATGGCGGAATACGTTGCGGATCGGGATCAGACCGTTCTTGATGTCGTGGTTCACCTGGCGGGCGAGGTCGCCCATCGCCAGGCGGCGCTCGGCCTCGCGCAAGCGCGCGGCACCGGAGCGCAGCCGCTCGGTCATGGCTCCGAGCAGGCGGCTGAGCGCCCCGATCTCGTCCGACCGATCACTATCGAATGCGACGTCCAGCCGGTCCATGTCCACGTCGGCGGTCTTCGCTGCGAGCGCGGTGAGCGGCCGGCTGATCCGGGTCGACAGCCACGAGGCCAGGAGCAGCGCGATCAGCCCGGTCACGAGCACCGCGACGAGGAACGACAGCGCGACCCCGCGGCGCAGCGCGACGAGGGAGGCGAGCGAGTGCGAGACGACGATGTGCGCGGGGAGGAGCCGGGCGGAGTCGCCGCTCGTGACGAACGGCACCGTAACGGCGCTCACGACTTGCGTCGCGGGATCGGCGCCCGAGGACGTGTCGGGCGGGAGCGCGACCGAAACCGTGAGCTCAGAGTCGGGCGTGACGCGCGCGAGGAGACTCGAGTCCACGGCGATGCCGCCCACCAGGGTGAAGCGGCGGCCCCCGAGCCGGAGCGAGTCGACCCGGGCGAGCGCGAGGAACGACCCTTCTGCACCCCGCGCTTCCACCAGCGCGGTCCCCGCGGGAGCGGCCGCGAGGAGGCGCGGCAAGGCAGGATCGGACCGATCGTATTCGTTGCGGAAATGCCCGGAGCTCACGATGCGGCCCGTGTCGTCCTGGATTTGCAACAGCGAGAGCCCGGCGAGCTGCATGGCGTCACCGGCGTAGTCGAGCAGGTAGGTACGCTCGCCCCCCTGCAGCGCCGTGCGGAACCGGTTGTCTCGGGGGATGGCGTCCCGCAGGGCGGCGAGCCGGAGCGCGATCCCCGCGCTTTGCTGGTCCAGGGCCGCGCGGATCACCGATACGAGCGCGGCCACGCGTTGTTGGTACTCCGCCGTCAGGCGGTTCGCCATTACCGCGCGAATCCGCAACCCGAACACGGTCAGGGGCACGAGCACCACGGCGCCGAATCCGAAGAGGAGACGGGCGCGAAAGGTCATGGCGGAGCGAGGCGGAGCGTGCCGTCCCAGTCGAGCGTCATCCGCGGGGTCCCGCGCCGGACCACGGCATGCGAGCGGACGTCGAGCAGCGGCTCTATGGTGGCGGCCGAGCTCCACGGCGGCAGCTCGAGCGCCGCCCGGCATACGTCGTACACCTGCCGCCGCAGCTCGAGCACGTATGCGGCGTCGCTGCCGGCCCGGAGCGAGGATTCGAATGCGCTCGCGGGGACGCCTGCCGCGACCGCCCCCCGGCCCAGGACGCCCAGGCCTACGAGGCGGGCCGCGAGATCGGCGGCGCTCCGATCGCTCTGGTTGTAGACGATGCGGTGGCGTGCGGCGGCCCCGAGCGTGTCGCGCCCCGCCTGAGCGCCGCACGCGTGCAGATCGGCGAACCAGAAGCCGCCGGGGCCCGACCATTCCGCCGGGCGAGCGTCGCCGTGCACCGCCTCGCGCAGGCTCTCCAGTCGGAGGTCACCGATGACCGACTTGTCCCGCCCCGGGGCGAGCAGCACGTACGTCCGACTCCATTCCAGAGGCACGTCGACGTACCCGGTCAAGGTCCGCGCGTAGTCGAGCGTTGCGGCGTCGTCCGTGATGAGCACGTCGGCTCCGCCGTCGAGCGCATCGCGGGCTCCGCCCGTCGGCCCGCTGGCGATCTTCACCACGGGTTGTCCCGAGCGCGCCATCGGCTGCGCCACAAAGGCGTCCGGCGAGGCAGGATCACCGCTCGTCATCCAATAGCGGCCGGCGCCGATCGGCCAGCCGCTGCCGGGCGCGGGCTTGGTGACCGCCAGCGCCTGGTCGGCGAGCCGCTGGAACGGGGCATCGGACGCCGCGACGGTGAAGGTGCGGTCGCCGCTGACGGTCAGACTTGCCGCGAGCGTCGCGTCGTGAGACCGCCATGAGGCGAGTACGTCGCGCGCCGTCACCGGCGCCCCGTCCCAGAATCGCCCGTTGTCGCGTAGCGTGAACGCCCAGCGATCTCCCGGTGCTTCCTCCCACGTGGCGGCGAGGCCGGGCAGCGGACGTCCTTGGCAGTCCACCCGGATCAACGATTCATAGAGCTGTCCGAAGACCAGCCGCTCGGCATCGTTGCGGGGCAGGGGAGCGTGTCCCGGGTCCACCGGGTCGGTGACGGCGAGCGTGACCGTGTCGCGCCTCGCCGCCCGACCCGCTGCGATCGTGCAGGTGGTGTCCCCGGGTGCGGGAGCGGGTGGCGGGAGCGGGAGCTCCGCGCGGGGAACACCTGCACGGCAGGCGGCCGCGAGCAGAGCAACGAAAATGACGTAGCGGTGTCGGGGAATCACGAGCGTCGCGCTCCCGGAAGGGCCTTTCGAACGATACTCAGGGCCGGAAGCCCCGACCCCGGGCGGAGGCTAGGCGCGCCGTTTCCGATCCATCAGCGCCAGCACGTTCCCCTCGGAGTCGCGGAACTCGGCCAGCCACAGCTCGTAGTCCGCCGCTCGGTGCACGAGGTGCGGCACGGTAACGAACTCCACGGCCCGCTCACGCAGCGTAGCGTGCGCGGCTGCGATGTCCGGAACGAGGTAGTAAATGAGCGACGCCGCGTGGTCGAGCTCGGGGGCCTCGGGGACGCCGAGCAGAACGGTCGTTGCGCCGCATTGGAAGAACGCCATCTGGGGCGGCGCTTGGAAGAGAAACGACATGCCAAGGGTATCGCGATAGAAGCGGACGGCGCGGTCGAGATCCTTGGCCCGCACGAAGATCTGGCCGATCGCGGAGAGGCCGAACTGCGGCGTGGCAGCACTCATACTACTGGCTCCTGTTGGGTGAGACAATGCAGCGTCCCCAGCCCCCACACCAAATCGACGGCGTGAATTCCCACGATCGGCCGATCCTTGATCAGCTCCGCGAGGACCGCGAGCGCGATGCGGTCCTGGGGGTCGTTGAACGTCGGCACCAGGACGGCCCTGTTTGCGATGTAAAAGTTCGCGTAACTTGCGGGGAGGCGCTGCTCGTCGAAGGCGAGCGGCGCGGGCATCGGCAAGTCAACCACCTCGATCTTGGACCCGTCTTCGAGTCGCATCCCCTGAAGACGCTCGCGGTTTTCCTCGAGTGGCCGGTAGTTCGCGTCGTGTGGGTCCGTCTCCCGGCACAGGACGACCGTGTGGGGATTGACGAAGCGACACAGATCGTCCACGTGGCCGTGGGTATCGTCACCCGCGATTCCCTCGCCGAGCCACAGGACGTTCGTCGCGCCGAGCTGGTCGCGCAGGACCGCTTCGATCTCACCGCGTCCGAGCCCGGGGTTTCGGACCTGCACGGCGGGATCGAGCAAACACTCCTCCGTCGTGAGGAGCGTGCCCCTCCCGTTCACGTCGATGCTGCCGCCCTCGAGCACCACGTCGCCCGCGCCAGCGCACGCGCGGAACACCCGGACCTTGAGCCGCGTGGCCACCCGCTCGGGAATCCGGTCGTCCTTTTTCCAGTCGGGATACTTGGCCCAGGCACTGAAGCGGAACCGCGCGATCGCCAGCTCCGGCCGCGGGCTCGTACGCCGCACGAACAGGGGACCGAAATCGCGGGTCCAACCCCGATCGGTGGGAAAGCGGAAGAACTCGACCCGGGCGAGATCCACGCCCACTCGTTCGAGCACGTGCCGCGCCTGCCGCTCGTGTTGAGCGGAGTTCACGAGGATGCGGGCGATTTCACCGGGGGCGAGCGCGCGCACGATCTCGCCGTACACCCAGGGGATCGGCGCGAACTTGCCGGGCCAGTCGCTCGCGTTGTGCGGCCATCCGAGCCACGTGGCGTGATGCGGTTCCCACTCGGCGGGCATGTGGAAGCCGAGGGCGGCCGCGGTGTCGGCGCGGGTGGGAGGGGGCGACACTACGGGTGGTCGTCGAGGAAGCGGCTGCTGATCCCCGCGTAAGCGTCGATCCTGCGGTCGCGCAGAAACGGCCAGCCGCGCCGGACTTCCTCAATGCGCCCGAGGTCGATCTCACCCAGCACGATCGCCTCGCGGTCCTTGGGCGCCTCGGCCACGATCGCGCCGAACGGATCCGCGAGAAACGACGAACCCCAGAACTCGATGCCGTCGCCGTCGGTGCCGGTGGGTCGCTCGTGGCCGACCCGGTTCACCGCGGCGACGTAACAGCCGTTCGCGATTGCGTGGCTGCGCTGGATGGTGCGCCAGGCGTCGAGCTGCTGGGCGCCGTGGGTCGCCTTCTCTTTCGGATGCCAGCCGATCGCCGTCGGGTAGAGCAGCACGTTGGCGCCCTGCAGCGCCGTAAGGCGCGCGCCTTCGGGATACCACTGATCCCAGCACACGAGCGTCCCGATCCGTCCGACGCGCGTGTCGAACGCGCGAAAGCCGAGGTCCCCCGGAGTGAAGTAGAACTTCTCGTAGTAGGCCGGATCGTCCGGGATGTGCATCTTGCGGTAGATCCCCAACACGCGCCCGTCGGCGTCGATCACAGCCGCGCTGTTGTGGTAGAGGCCCGCGGCGCGGCGCTCGAACACGGGCACGATTACCACGACGCCCGCCTGCCTCGCCACCTTGCCCAGCGCCTCCGTGCTCGGTCCCGGAACGGGCTCGGCGAAGTCGAACAGCGCTGGATCCTCGCGTTGGGCGAAGTACTGCGACCGGAACAGCTCCGGAAGGCAGACGAGCCGAGCCCCGGCCGCGGCGGCCTCGGAGACCTTTGCCACCGCCTTCTTGAGGTTGGCGTCGGGATCCGCTGACATCGCCATCTGCACGAGGCCGACTGTGTATCGTGCCGGAGGCTGGGGATCGGTCATGGGGGAGAACACTACTATGTTGCGGGGGCGAACGCACCGTCACAGCTCGACCCGGCAGCAGCAGCTTACTTCTCGAGTCGGTAGCCCGCCTTGCGGACGGTGAGGATGTGTCGCGGCGCCGCGGGATCGGTCTCGAGCTTGCGCCGCAGCTCGGCCACGTGCGTGTCCACGGTGCGGCTCAACACCGCCGCGCTGTACCCCCACACCTCGGTGAGCAGCTCCATGCGGCTTGCCACGGCGCCGCCGCGTCGCAGCAGCGCGACCAGCAGGTCGAACTCTTTCGGGGTGAGCGCCACCGGCCGGCCGCTCCGCAGCACGGAGCGGGATGCGGGGATGACTTCCACGGCGCCGAACTGCTCGGGCTCGCCGGCGCCGTCTGCCGGTGGCGCGGTGCGCCGCAACAGCGCTTCCACGCGCGCCAGGAGCTCGAGCACGCCGAACGGCTTCGTGACGTAATCGTCCGCGCCCAGACGCAGGCCACGCACCTTGTCGGCCTCTTCGCCGCGCGCGGTGAGGATGAGGATGGGCATCCGGCGCCCCTCGTCCCGTAGCGCGCGGAGCACGCGGTAGCCATCCAGCCCCGGCAGCATGAGATCGAGAATGATCAAGTCGGGCCCTGCGTCACGCGCGCGGGCGAGCCCTTGGGTCCCGTCCTCCACGACGACGACCTCGTAGCCCTCGATCTCGAGGTTGTTGCGCAGGCCGAAGGCGAGGTCGGCGTTGTCTTCGACCACGAGAATCCGCGTCATGCGGTGGCCCCCGCGTCGGCCTGCACGGTCCCGGCACCGGACGCGGCGTGGGCCAGCGGAACCAGCGGCAGCTCGATCACGAACCGGCTGCCCGCCGGACCGCGCTCCGATGCGGGCGCGTCCTCCACCCAGCTGCGACCGCCGTGCAGCGCCACCAGCTCGCGCACCACGGACAGGCCGATGCCCGTGCCTGCGACCGCCGAGCCGCGGTCCCGCTCGAGTCGCCAGAACCGGTCCCAGATGCGCTCGCGCTCGGCCGCTGGAATCCCCGGGCCCTCGTCGTCCACCGAGACCCGCGCGCGGCCGTCGGCCACGGTGAGGCCGAGGGTCACGGTCTGACCCGACGGCCCGTACTTCACCGCGTTGTCGAGCAGGTTGAGGAGCATCTGATGCAGGGCGTCGGCGTCGACTGGAGCCACCACGCCGTCGGTGAGCTCGGTGCACAAAGTGACGCCGCGCGCGGCGGCGAGCGGCGCGAACCCTTCGGCCGCCTCGCTCACGAGCGGCGCGAGCGGCGCCGGCGCCGGTGAGAGCCGGGCAAGCCGCCGCTCCGAGCGGGAGAAGTGCAGCAGGTTCTCCACCAAGTGGGTCAGTCGACGCGCCTCCTGGTCGATGATCTCGAGCGAGCGCTCGCGCTCGTGGTCGGAGCGGACGCGGCCCAGGAGCAGGGTCTCCGAAAACATGCGGATCTGGGCGAGCGGCGTGCGCAACTCGTGCGACACACCCGACACGAAGTCGGCACGCAGACGCGACAACTCGTACTCGCGGCGCAGCTGCAGCAGGGCGGCGACGACGAGTCCCGCCGTGAGCGCCAGCAACGAGAGCAGCATCGGCACATTCGATCGCGGCATCCCCCCGATTACGAGCTTGGGTGCCAGGTCGGGTCGGAGCGCCACCTGAACCTGCAGCCGGCCCATCATCGGTTCCTGGAACGAGTCCCGCGCGGCGAACAGGGGTGCGTATTGCACGGGGGAACGGTACAGCTCGACGCCGTCCGCCCCGGTGACGATCGCGGACCCCAGCGAATCGTAGCTCACGCCCCCCGTCAGCGGCCGCGGCAGCAACGGAAACT
>Ga0137388_10003381_pt1 | contig 10299 bp, 2 predicted proteins | sample 15con2h14AmetaG_FD_104644 | JGI IMG/M metagenome (GOLD analysis project Ga0137388, IMG submission 104644) | Vadose zone soil microbial communities from Angelo Coast Range Reserve, California, USA - 15con2h1.4A metaG | ecosystem: Environmental > Terrestrial > Soil > Vadose zone > Saprolite...
ACTCGCCTACCAATGCGCCCAGCCGCGCGTTGGTGTTCGACGGCGATGTCTCGCTCGCCACGCGGCGCTCGATCCAGCTGGGAGGGCCAACCATTGCGGTCAAACCCGGCTCCGCGGGCTCGGTGACCCTCTCATCAGAATACGTCTCGTTCAATCCCCGAAACTCCCCGTCGGAAGCAGCCGTTCCATCGTCCCCATTTGCCCGCAACCTCGCCGGCCGCCTGCTGGTGCAGGCGGACTTGATCGACATCGGATACGCGGTCGACTTCGGTTGCGGCTCGTCAGCGTGCATCGCCGCCGGGTTGGACACGGGCTTCGCCGATGTGCGGTTGGTGTCGCGCGGCGACATTCGCCGCAATACCCAGGGCCTGGCTCCCCCTTCTTCGCCCAGCCCGCGAATAAGCGCGGGGGGCACGCTGACGCTCGACGCGGCGCAGGTCTACGTCACCAGCTCGACCGCGACGCGCGCCAATTCCCCAAGCGACCCCGGTTTTCTCGTCAGCGCGGGTCGATCGGTGACGATCCTGGGGAATGGCGCGCCCGCTCCCGTCCCGTACTCCTACGGCGAGCGGTTGACCATTCGAGCGCCGGAGATCACCCAGGCGGGCATTTTGCGTGCTCCGCTGGGCGAGATCCGATTGGAAGCCCTGGACGGCCCGCAGAGCGTCACCTTGGCACCCGGCAGCTTGACCTCCACTTCATTGGAGGGCCAGGAGGTCATCAGCGGATTTTCCAGAATCACGCCGGACAACCCTTTCCCCAACCTCGCCCTCAACGGCAGCCTGGACCGGCTGCCCAGCAAGGCGGTTCAGATCAACGCGGCGAACGTGACGGTCAGCGAAGGCGCCACCATCGACGTCTCCGGAGGCGGCGACGTGTCCTCCTGGCAATTCACGGCCGGCACCACCGGATCGCGAGACATCCTCCAGAGCCCAGGCACCTTCGCCATCGTTCCAGCCTATGGCCGGGGGCCCGTGCCGCCGGGTTGGCAGAGCGCGAGTAACGCTCAGCCGTTCTACAGCCCCTCGCCTCTTCGGGTGGGCGACCAGATCTACCTCCAGGGCGTGCCGGGGCTGCCTCCCGGTCAATACACTCTCTTGCCGGCGAGCTTCGCCCAGCTCAACGGGGGCCTTTTGATCCGGACGTTGGGGAGCAATTACTCGCAGATTCCGGGTACGACATTGAGGCCGGACGGCTCGGAGCTGGTCGGCGGATACCGGCTGGTCGACGGCACGTCGATTCGCGACGCGGGATACACCCGGTTCCTGGTCATGCCGGCAAATGTTTTCGGCAAATACAGCGTCTGGGCCAACTACTCATTCAACGACTTCATAGCGACCACGGCGGCGTTCAACGGCGTGCCCGCGCGCACCGCTCTCGACGCCGGCTCGGTGGTTCTCGGCGCGACCAGCAGCCTGATTTTGAACGGAACGGGGCGTTTCAACGGTGCCGGCTCGGGCCTGCCGGGGAACCTGGACATCTCCTCCCAGAGAATCGCCGTCGTCGGCGGAGGCTTTTCCGCGCCCGAGGGTTACCTCTCGCTCGACGCGAGCGCGATCAGCCGATTCGGCGCGGGAAGCGTCTTCATCGGCGGGACCCGTTCGTTGGGCCCGGGCGGTACGACCCTCACGGTCAACGCCACGGATGTCATCGTGAGCAACAATGCGAGCAGCGCTCTGACCGGGTCGGAGATCCTGATCGGCGCTCTGGACACATTGGCGGTCTCCCCCGGTTCTTTGATCGAGGCCCGCGGGAGGGTGGTCGGTGGCGCCAATCCGCTGATCATCTCGGGGAACGGTGCCCTCTTGGGCGCCTCCACCGGCGCTCGCGTCGACGTGCGCCGGGTCAGCCCTGGCGGCGCCGGAGGTTTCCTCAACATCGGCGCGGGCGCGTCGCTGCGGTCGTCCGGAGCACTGACTCTGGATGCCAGTAGCAGCGTCGTCCTTAACCCGACCGCGACCTTCGATGCGGACCATCTGGAATTGAGCTCCACGACGGTGAGCATGGGTGAAGTTCCGAGCTCGGTCTCTGGCACGGTTCTGACCGGAGCCACCTTGGCCAACCTGGGCGCGGCCAGGGATCTGGTGATCCGCGGACGGCAATCGATTGATCTATACGGGAGCTTCGCCCTCGGCGCTTCCGCCGCTGGGGGCTCATTTACACTCGGCTTGCTCACCCTCGACACGCCGAAGCTCGATGGCATAGGGGCCTCCAGCGATACGGCTTCAATTTCCGCCGGCACGCTGACGTTGCGCAACAGCGGTGCTCAGTGTGCCGCCAACTCATGCAGCTCGCCGCAAGCGGGAAGTCTGGTGCTTCACGCGAACACCCTCGTCCTCGGCCCGGGTGAGGTCGGGATTACCGGCTTTGGAACAATTAATGCGACGGCCGACTCGCTGACCGCCAACGGAACCGGCGCGCTCAGCTTTGCCGGCTCGATGGCGGTGGCCACGAATCTGGTGACCGCCGCCTCCGGCTCCGACTACGCCGTCTCGCTTGGCGGCAATCTCTCGGTGGTGGGCGCGGGTGGCGCGGCCACGGCCGCGCGTGACTTTGGAGGTCGCCTCTCGCTCTCCGGTGCGAGCGTCGATCTCAACACCACCATCGACATGCCCGCGGGAGTGTTCGAGGCACGCGCCACGGCCGGCAATTTGTCGTTGGGGAGCGCGGCGATCTTGAAAGCTCAAGGTCGAGCGGTGGATTTCCGCGACGTTTTCAAGGTCGCCCCGGGTGGCACGATCCGCTTGACCGCATCTGGGGACGTCACCGCAGCGAGCGGCTCCAGGCTGGACGTGTCCGGCGATGCGCGAGGCGGCGAAGCCGGTTCGGTCGACATTTCCGCCGGCGGGGCGGCGTCGATCCAGGGCGACGTGAAGGGGAGTGCAGGGACCGATTACCGGGGAGGGGGCTTTTCCCTCGCCGCTCTCAGCCTGGTTGACTTTGCTCACCTCAATTCCACGCTGGAATCAGGCGGGATGAATCGCATCCGCGCCATTCACGTTACGGACGGCGATCTGGCGCTCCAGGCTAGCCAATCCCTCACTTCCCAACAGATCTTGTTGCAATCAGACAACGGCGCCATCTTCGTGGCGGGCACCATCAACGCTGCTGGGAATGGAGCGTCAGCCAGCGGTGGCTCGATCCGCCTGCTGGGTGGGAACGGGGTCAGCCTTGCTGGTACTGCTCGCCTCGACGCCCACGCCACGGCGCCGCGCCCAGGGGCTTTCGCCGCCGAGAGCGGCTCGGTTGAAATCGCCGCGACGGGCGGACAAGTCGACGTCGCGCGTGGTGCAGTGATCGATGTCTCCGGGGGCAAACAGGGCGGCGGCCTGGTGCGGGTTCGCGCGAACCGGGCTGGGAACGACATCGCCGTCAATCACCTCGAGGGTCAGTTCATCGGCGCTCGAGAAATGGCCCTGGTGGGCATGCGCTCGTACCAGGTGGATGGTTCAGTGGATCCCGGCTTGGCCGCGGAGCGGGGGGACGCGCTCGATTGGATGACTCACTCAGTGGAGATTCTCAATCGTCTGGGTACACCGTCGTTCCAGGTCCAACCCGGCATCTTGATCAGGAGCAGCGGGGATATCGCGATCGACAGCGACATCAATTTGTTCGGCGCAAGATACAACGGTGCGCCGGGATATCTCGAATTCGACGCCGCCCAGGACATAAGGGTCTACAGCACCACCGGCCCGCGGATCTCCCTTTCGGATGGTTTCGACGGCTCCGGTTCGCTCGCCGCTGGTAGGTCCTGGAGCTACGTTTTCCAGGCTGGGCGAGACATCGTCATTGGCGATGGCCAGGGGCACAGCGGGCTTGTGCGCACCGGCACCGGCAACATTCGGCTTCGGGCCGGCAGGGACTTCGTTTTGAGTGACAATTCCTCGGTCGTCTACACCGCCGGCTCCCGGACCGACACCCCGGGCTTCGTCCCGATTCCTGACCGCATCACCGGCGATTTCCCGACCCAAGGTGGCGATATCAGCCTTACCGCTGGCCGAGACATTGTCGCACCGATCACCCGCGAGTCGACCTCGGGTTGGCTCTTCCGGTACGGCGATACCGACTGGACGGGAGATCCCCGGACGAGCACCGTCGCGCAGAGGACCAGCTGGTCGATCGTATTTGCCAACTTCGAGCAGGGAATCGGCGCGCTGGGCGGTGGAAACGTAGAGGTCACCGCTGGCCGCGACATCAACCAGCTCGCGGTCTCCCTGCCCACCACCGGTTACCTGATCACGCCTGTGGGCAGCGTGGCGCAGGCCGGCGATTTGTTTATTCGAGGAGGCGGCAACCTCTCACTGCGTGCGGGTCGCGATCTGCGAGGTGGGCTGTTCATGCTTGGCCAAGGCCAGGCCGATGTAAGCGCCGGCGGCAGCCTGACCTATGACCCGAATCGGCTGGTGCTCGAGCGCACCTCGCTCCGTCCGGATTCGCACGGCCAATTGACCTATGCGGCGAGGACGCTCGCTCCTCTGTTCGGATTGGCCGATGCCACGCTGACGGTGAACACCCGAGGGGGCGCTGAGATCGAAGGGGTATACGACCCGATGTTGCAGGGGCAGATTTGCCCAAACTCGGGGTGCACCAGCCAGGGTGTTACCAATGGCTCCGCCTTTTACGGCATGACCGAGCGCACCGCGATGAGCGTCACTTCCGCGAGCGGCGATGTTCGGTACAACGAAAATCCCTGGGCATCGGTAGACGTGACCCACCTCACCGACCGCGAGGCGATGATGTTCATCAATGCGGATCCGGGCATCGTGCAGAGAACCACCAACGCCTTTGGTCGCGTGCCTGGCACCGTACGGCTCGCCGCGCTGCGTGGCGATGTTGTGCTGGCAGACAAGGTTGCGTCCGGCGCCTTAAGGCTTTCGCCGACCAACAATGGCACGTTGGAGCTGCTCGCTCAAAATGGGATCAATTCGGGGTCCAACAGGGAATGGTCGGTGACGATGTTGGACGTCGGATCGGACTATCGCCGGGGAGCGCTGGACGCATTCGCGGTGGTGGAGGACACCAAAATGGTCCTGCGAATCGACCAGCCGACTGCCGCCACCAACTACGATCGGGGATTCATCCCGACCCATGCCGACGACGCCACTCCGGCTCGGGTTTACTCGATGACGCAGAGTCTGGCCGCCGGCCTCGGTAACATCAGTATTACGGTACCCAAAGCCCTGAGCGTTTACACGGGCAAAGACCTGGTCTCGGACAACTTTCAGTCCCAGAACAACCGGGCGACGGACATCAGCTCGTTTGTCGCCGAGCGCAGCGTGCTGGGCCTCCAACTTCGGGTCACGGGGGGTGGCGACGCCGTGGTGGAGGCTGGCCGCGACATCAACCTTGGCACCGGAACGGGGGGGCCGCGCGGCATCATCACCGGTGGCAACGAGATCGATCACACCCAACCTCTTGGTACCTCGGCGTCCATCCCCAATGCGGCCCTCTCGTCGAACCAGAGCGCAAACATCTACCTGTTCGCCGGTTCGGCCAGCGGTGCCGACGACGCTGGGTTTACTGCGGCCTACCTCGATCCACAAAACTCCTCGAATCTGGTGCGAACCTATCTTCCGGAGTTATCGACCTATCTGCAGCACCTGGGCTACACCGGCCTCACTTCGTCGCAACAAGTCGCCTTGTTCCTGTCGCTGCAGCTTCAGAGCCGCGAGGCCTTCGCTCAGCAGATCCTCTTCACCGAGCTGAAGGAGACGGGACTGGACGTGACCGATCCGAGCAGCCCGCGCTACCAGAATTACAACCGGGGCTACGAGGCGATTCATCGATTGTTTCCCAACGATCCATCGCAGCTCACCCAGGGTCAACGCTCCAACGTCGTGCTCAATGCCCAACGGGTCGAGACGCAGGCTGGGAGCGACATCACCATTCTTGCGCCCTACGGCCGCGTGGATATCGGCGGGGCCGCCATCACCACCTCGCCTGAGAGTGGCGGGGTAATCACGCGGTTGGGTGGTTCGATTCGGATCATGGCCGACCAGGACATCGACCTGTTCGCCTCGCGCGTCTTCAGTTTAGCGGGTGGCGACATCACCATGTGGAGCTCGAATGGCGGCATCGCGGCTGGGGTCGGAGCAAAGACAAGCGTCTTTCGCCCGCCGCTGTCTTATACGGTGGACAATGATGGGCGGGTCTCACTTAACTTCTTCGGCCTGCAGACAGGCGCGGGGATCGGCGTTCTCGACGCTGGGGTGAATAGCGGCCGCCGTCCGAGGAGCCGGTTGGATCTGATTGCTCCGCGCGGCGAAGTGAACGCCGGCGACGCGGGCATCCGCGCGGTGGGCGACATCAACATCGCCGCGCTGCGGGTGGTGGGGGTGGAGAACATCCAGGTGAGTGGGCAATCGACGGGCGTGCGCAAGGTCGTTCCTCCGAACGTCGCCGCGATCACCAACGCTGGCAATGTGCTGACGGCGACAACGCAGCAGCTGAACGAAGTCGCTGAAAAAACTAAGGCCAAGCCGGAGGAGCTACCGTCGATAATCACGGTTGAGGTCATCGGTTACGAGGTACCCAAAGGGGCGGAGCAACCGGAGTCCGTCCCCCCGGCTTCCGAAGGGCAGGAGAGACCACGGCCGCGGAAGCGTTGAGCGGGATGATTTTCGACCAGCCGGAATTTCTTCCCGCCATCGAGAAGGAACATTTACGCCTCTCGCCTACCAATTCCATCGGCCGTATTCCTCAGCACTCCCGAACGTGGAATCGGAGGAACCCGATTGAGGTTCAGCCGGGTTCGATCAGAGGGGAACTGCCTCTGGTGGCCTGCTCCGAACCGCTTTCCCGGTCATGATTCGGGGAAATTGGGCGGAGCGGCCGTGTAAGCGCCGGCAAGGGCAAAGGTGAATTCATCCTCGCGGAGAACAGGGAGGACGAGACCATCGAGGAGTTCGACCAGCGCGTCGATGCGCTCGTCCGTGAATCGACCGAACGGACAGGGTGCTCACCGTTCGTGTTCAAGATGATCATCGCGTCCCCGCGACTGAAGGAGGAGGACCGCAACCGGGGGCAAGGTGGGGCGGCCCGCGATACCGTCATCGACGTGCAGAGTCAGCTGGCTATTCGAGGCGGCTGAACCTCAACGCCGGCAAGCAGCGCGGCTGGGGCGGCTGGCATCAACGAAGGAGACCGCCTCGAGCGCAAAAGAAACACCGGCTCTCTGCACGGTCCCCCATGTTTCGCCGCCGTCATCCGTGCGGAGGATGGTTGCGAACGAGCCCACCGCGATGCCCCTATCCCTGTCCAGAAAGGACACGCCCACGAGCGCGCTGAACGTCCCACTGGCTTGACGAGTCCACGTGGCGCCCTCCGTCCGTCGTACGCACAATGGTTCCGTTGCGTCCCACGGCTGTCCCGGTGTCGGTGTCCACGAGGGACACTGCGTAGAGGGCGGCGAACCGGAGCCCGGAGAGCTCCCTCCAACTCCGACCGCCATCGGTCGTACGCTGAATGATCGATCTTAGTTCCTCACCCCCGGTGTTTCCGACTCCCACTCCCTTCTCGGGGTTGGCGAAGCTGAGGCCCCAGAACCAGGCCGTCGGGACCTCGGCCCAGGTGGCGCCACCGTCCGCGGTGAGAAGAGTGATCCCGAGGTAGTGGAAGGGAGGGACGAACAGACCGCCCGAGGTAATTCCGCGGTCCGCGTCGAAGAACGTTACGGCGTTCAGCGAATAGGTCGTCCCGCTTTGGAGCGCGAACCACGTTTCGCCACCATCGTCGGTGCGCAAGACCGCTCCCGCGGTTCCCACCGCGACCGCGGTCAGCGGATCGACGAAGGAGACCGCATGCAGATCATCGGTGCTCCCGCCGTCCTGGGCGGCCCACGTCTAACCGCCATCGTCGGTGCGCAGGATGGTTCCAGCCGCGCCCACCACCATTCCGGTCTCCGCGTCCAGGAAGGAGACACCGAAAAGAGTGTTGGCCGTCCCACTCTGTTGGGAAATCCCTGAATTGGGCAGCAATCGCTCCCAGGGACGAGAACCAAGCGCTCGAACACTCACTGCGCGACGGCCGTCCCGCCGCCGCTTCCGTCCCTCAACTTCATTCACCGATGAATAACCGGCATTCCGGCACCTTTCCGCAATTGCGTCGAAGCAATTGGAAGCAATTGAGAACCACTCGCAACTGGCAGATGGCGCCGTTCGGGCATTGGCGGTGCTCGGGACGCTCTTGGGCCCGGACGGTAAGAAATTTCTCAACGTTCACTCCTCATGGAGCATGGGGCGGCCCAGGTCGAGCCCGAGCGTCAGTACGGATTTCCTACGTAGGAAATCCTTACCCACGTTTGTTCCGACGCGGCCACCCCATCCATCGAATTTCATTCATCGATGAAGGCAGCGGGAAGAGCTTCGCGCGGCGCGAGCCCAGCACGGGCGTGGATACCCAAAGCGGCGGTAAAATTTTCCGGTCGCATCCCATTCGCTCCACCATACGAACTCTGATCCGGAAGGATTCTTGGCCGCAATGCAATTGCGAATGGTTCGCAAGTGGAACGTTACACCGGCCGTTTAGTTCGTTGCGTTCAAGAAGGGCAACGTTGCACCGGCGAGGCCACGGTCATGTGCCAAGGCACATCGAATCCACCGGTCATGCGCCTTCCGGGCTCGGGCCAGGCTCGAGCCACCACCACGAATCAACCTCCGGGTGCCCCGGACCCGCCTCCGGGAGCTGGCAGAAATGCGTTCACCTCGAGGCAGCACCGGTCATCGTCATCACTTCGACGGCCCGGGCCACGGATCGGGATCGCGCGTTGGGACAAACGGCGGAACGGATTCCTGCCGACCGGAATCTGTTCTGTCGCTGAAGCTTCCGCTCGACCCCGCAGCGTCCCAGACCGCTCTCGGGGCCTTGTTGAGAAGAATTCCCAAGCTGGGAATTCTTCTCAACGTTCGTCAACGCCAGTCCCAACATTCATTCCAACGCGAGCAAATCGAAGGCGATCGGCCGCGGCAAGCCCTTGAATTCCGGGGGTTGGAATTTGCGGAGACCGCCTGGGGCACTTTTGAAGCGGAGGTCCGAAGGGCTCGGACCATCGATCCGCCCTATCCGCCTGAATTTCAAGGAATCGCCTGCCGCGTCCGTTTACCGCTTCGCTTCTAAGCTCCGCGGCTTCGCCGGAGTCAACGCGGCCTTCTTTTTCGGCGGGGGCTTGGCCGTCGCCTGCGGCTTGGTCGCCGGCGTATCCGGCAGCGTCATCACGAAATCGCGCAGGGCCTGGATCTGCCGCTCCTGCGAGCCACCGAAGTACTTCGGGTACATCACGGTGCTGAAGTTCTCCGGGGTGAAGAAGTTGGGCATCCGCGTTCCTTCCTGAAGCGCCTGCGGATTGCGCAACCAGGCCTCCACCCAATCGGGCCGCAAACGCCGCTTCGCCAGCTCGAGGTTCGGCGCCAACGACGCGGGATCCTGATCCGCCGACGGCGACCCCGCGGTGTGGCACTTGAAGCACTTGAGCTGGTCGTAGACCATCGCTTTCGCTTCGGTCAGCTCCTTGGGGGGAAGGTCGGGAACCTTCGCGGTGATGTACGGGTAAGGCACGTTGGCGCGCGCGGAGAAGGACTGCACCACCGTGGTCGCTTTGGCGTCGGTCAGCGGGAAAGTTGGCATCCGCACGTCGAGCCACGGCCTCAGCTTGCTGCTTGGATCGTGGAGAAATCCGAACATCCAATCCGGCTGAACGCGCCACCCTTCCTGCTGGAGGAGCGGGGGCGCCTTCCAGAGATCATCCTCAGCGTAGATGTCCCGGATCGCGCCGCCCTGGAAGTCGATCATGTGGCATCCGCGGCAGTTGTAGTAATCGATCAGCTGATCACCGTGGGCGATTGCCGCGTGGCGATCGTCCGCATCCGCGAGGTAGCTGTACGGGATCTTCTCCGAGTACCGCGACTTGAGGAAGGTCATCACCAGATCGACTTCGGTATCGTTGAAGTCGAACTGCGGCATCCGCGTCTCGACGCGCTCGTAGCGATAGGCTCGAGGCGCGCGAAGCTTGAGATCGATCCAGTTGTACCACGTGTGATGGCGCGGATTCGGAATGGCATTTCCGAAGTCCAGGAGATCTACCGCCTTGCGTCCGAACTCGTTGAGATCGGCGCCGATCTTGGCGTCGTTTTCGTGTCCCTTGATTTCATGGCAACCGGCGCACCCGTACTTGGTGATCAGCTTGTCACCGGCCGCCACCGCCAAGGCGAGCTCCTTTGAATCCTGCTTGTCGAAAAACGGCTGTGCCTTGGGCACCGCGCCGTTTTTCAGCGTGAGCAGGTAGGCCACCACGTCCGCCGCCTC
>Ga0137388_10003385_pt1 | contig 10297 bp, 9 predicted proteins | sample 15con2h14AmetaG_FD_104644 | JGI IMG/M metagenome (GOLD analysis project Ga0137388, IMG submission 104644) | Vadose zone soil microbial communities from Angelo Coast Range Reserve, California, USA - 15con2h1.4A metaG | ecosystem: Environmental > Terrestrial > Soil > Vadose zone > Saprolite...
GCCCCGCTCGGCCAGCAGCGCCGCCAGAACGCCACTCTGAGTAGCCATCGGATCGACGGTGTTCTTCATCATCGTCAGCTTCCCCGCAGTCACCGCGCCCATCGTGCAATGCCGCGAAGCCGAGATCCCGATGGCGTGCTGAATTTTTTCCCAACTCAAATGCAGCGCGCGTCCCGCCACGATCGGCGACACAAATGCCGTCAGCGTCGCATGATGCCAGCCGCGCTCGCGGATGCCCGGGAAAGCCGCCTCGCACAATCTCATTTCAAACTCGTGGCCCAGCACAAATCCGACAATCAATTCCTTGCCATCGCTTTTGGCACGCTCGCAACACGCCATGGCGGCGGGAAAAATATCGGAAGGATGCGACGGATCCTGTTTCCAGTAAATGTCGTTGTAATCCATGCAGCGAATCATCAGCGCATTCGCCAGCGACGCCGAAACGGCGTCCATTTTCTGACCCGTGCCGATCACGGTCGCCGGCCCGCGTCCGGCAATCTCTTTCAGCACTTCGAGAGCGATGATCACGTCGTGCTGCTGATATCCGCCCAGCGCGCAGCCTACTGAATCGAGCAGGAAGCGCTTGGCCTGGTACACCGCGTCCTGCGAGAGCTGCTTGTATTCAAGACTCGCAGCCCAGCGGGACATGGTCGCGGTGATCGTTTCTTTGGTGGAAGCTTGTGGTGTCGACAAGGACATCTCCTCGATTGCAGCCGTCAGGTCTCAGCCGTCAGCTAAACCCTAAATTCCTGAGACCTGTGACCTAGAACCTGAGACCTTACTTGACTTTCACGTTCTTCGGATTCTTGAACGGCAGAAACGCCATGAAATCGGCGTGGTGCACGATGAAAGCTTCTGTCGTGCGCTTGACCAGATCGCCTTCGGCCGCGTGCGCGGCGATGATGTGGCACACTGCGGCCGGCACGCCGCACTCCATCGCCAGGGCAACTCCAGTAAACGGATGCCGCAATGCTTCTCCGCGCTCACTTTGCCGGCTCTTTCCGTCCGGACCGATCTCATACTCCAGCAACTTGCCGACGTCCGCCAGAATCGCGCCTGCAATCACTACATCGGCGTCGATCGGCAGCGCTCGGCCCATGAAGTCCGTCATCGCTTTCGCACTGTCCCGCGCAATATGCACCACGCAACGCTTGTGCTCCATGAAGGTGATCGGACAATTTGGAACCAGCAGAGTGAAAGGAATGCGATTCAGGTCATCGGGCTTCAGAGGACTGCGCTCGAGCGCCTTGATCCAGGCTTGCGTCACTTGTTCCCGAAGCTTGGAATCGCTAATCCACTGAATTTCCGGCCATAGTCGTTCGACGGCCTCCCGCATGGGCAGGACCTCCCTTACAAGACCCATTAGATTATCGGAGTCGATGCGGATGCGTCGAGGGGATGGCGCACGCAGATGGGCAGGCGGAAATAGGACCTGAAATCAAACAACGGTAGAGACGCGGCTTGCCGCGTCTCCGTTGGCGCCACCAATTTACTTGCAACGGGAGACGCGGCAAGCCGCGTCTCTACGGAGGAGTCACTTGTTCGAACCGGGCGACATCGTTCCCAAGGAAGATTCCCTTTCGATCGGCAGCAGCTCTATGCTGCACCCAGAACCACCGCAGCTCAACAGTCCCCGGCGAACAATTTTCACGGATGACACGTCTGGAAATCTCACGGGGAAGTCTTTCTCCCGAAGCTGTTCGCCCGCCGCTCGTAAGCTTTCGTCACCGTCAACAAACTCGGCGCGTTCCGGACGAGGCGAACTGTCGAACACGAGGTTAAATCGCGCTGAAACTGGCTTGCTACTAATTACGATCGGCCCGAGCTTCACCGAGCGTGCCTGCGCTAACTCCGCCGGCGCCTGCGCGAGTTCTCTCTCCGCCGCACTTTTCTCCGCGGGACCAAGATCGCCAGTCAGCTTCGCCAAGCGCGCCCGCGAATCCTGCACTTCATCAATGCTGCCGCCCGCCGCCGCAGCCAGCGCATACATATGACGCGCTTTTTCCCGCTGCCCTTGTTTTTCGAGTACCTGCCCCAGGCGGTTGCCAACCGTCCCCGACTGGCTCAAAAGCCACGCCGATGTTAGAAACTGCATGGCCGCCAGATTTTCGCCGCGCTGAAATTTCGCCCATCCTATCCGCGACCATGCCAGCGCCACCAGTCGCATCGACGAAAAGGCCGACGGCCCCAGCCGGTCCAACTCACCCGAATCGAACTGCCCTCCAATGTCGTAGAGAACCTGCTGCGCAACGTTCTCGGCCTGCGTTGGATCGATGTCGTTTTTCAACGCCGCCGCGAACATATCCTGACCCGAATCCGCGCCCGCGCTGCCTGTGAGTCCCTTCATCAACTCTTGCGCTTGCGATTTCTCTCCCAACCGCGCATACACCTGTGCCAGCGCCAGCTTCGTTTCCGGATCATCCGGAGGAATCGCGGCTGCTGTTTCCAGTTCGGTGCGTGCGTCGGCATCGCGTCCCAACTGCGCCAGCAACAAGCCGAGATTCTTGTGCGTCGCTTTCTCGTACGGCGCCGTCTCCAACTGCTTGCGATACGCCGCGATCGCCTCGTCGGTCTTTCCCGTTTGTTGCAACTCCATCGCCAGGTCGCCATTAGCGTGCTTATGATTCGGATCCAGCTCGATCTGCTTGCGGAACGCGCCAATCGCATCGGCATGACGGTTGGCGCCGGCGTATGCCAGTCCAAGGTCGTACCATCCGTCTTTAACGCTCGAATTCGGCATACCCAGATTCGCTAGGCTCACATCCGCCTCCACCGCGCGTTTCAGCAGGTCGATCGCATCGCGGTAATCCTTGCTCTGCAGCGCTTTCACTCCCGCTCGATGCAGCTCCGCAGGAGTTCCTTCCACCTTCGATGCCGCCGTCTCCGCCCCTCGCCCCGACGGTGTCAGGATCGTGCACGACAACAGCTGGTCTTGATCGCTTTGCGTTGCATTGTGAAATGATTCGTAATCCGCACGCCGCGCCGCAGCCAGCTCATTCATCTTCACGTTCAATTTGCGCTCGCCTTCCAGAATTCCCTTGTTCAGCGAGTATGTCGATGAATAGTCACCGTAGTCCCGCGTCATTTTCACCGCGGTCGGCGTGTGCACCGTGTAGTTGGCGGGAAACTGTAACCTTACTCGGTAGTCCATTTCTCCCGCAGGGCCGATGTTCATCGGCTCAGTGCTCTTTTCCGACGCTCGAATCGCAGGCATCCCCAGTGGCGGGATCGGACGGAAATTCACGCTCGTCGATGGCACCACAAAATACCGATCCTGATGCAAGTGATATTTAAGATGAAAAGGCTTGCTCGTGTCCTCGATGGGATCGAGTTGAACTTGGTCGACGTCACCCGGCAAGCCCCAACTCGCAGAGAGGGCTTTCACAAAGTCCTTCCACTGTGCCTGCGAAAATCGCCGGAAGCTGGCGCGCATCGGCCAATCGCGATCTCCCTGGGCCGTGACCTCAAGCGAGGCATCGAGTGCGCCGAATTCGCTGAACTTGCCGTCGAGCGTGAAGTGCATGAAGGTCTTGATCGGCGAATCCGCCGGCGTTCGCTGCAAGCCTCCGTCGCTATCCTGCGACGCCACCACTGCCAGTTTGTTTCGCAGCTGATAAAGAATCAGGCCAAAGGGCGTCACTTCAGGAGTCGTGTCCAGCCAGGTCAGCCCGGTTCCCGTCCCCAGTCGAGCCGCGGTGATCACGTGATCGAACTGGGCCGGCGAGGGAACGTCGGCATCCAGTTTGCGCGTGCTGTGGATCAGCACCGGATAACTCTGAATTCCCTCCGCCCGCAGCAGCGCGGAAAACAACGTGTGCTTGTCCTTGCAGTCGCCGTAGCCATTCTGCAGAACGTCCGCCGCCGCGTGCGGCTGATACCGCCCGACTCCGAGGGAAATGCTCACGTAACGCACATCCCGCGCCACGAAATCATAGAGCCGCCGCGCCTTCTCCGTGGACGTGTCCGCTCCCTTGGTGATCTCCTGGGCTTTTTTTCGCACGCTGTCGTCAACCGTCATGCGCTCGCCCTGCAGCTTTGCATACCATTGCGCGACTTGCTTCCAGTCAGTGAAAGTCGTCAGCTGCACATCCGGACCGGTATCCTCCTCTGTCTCATCTCTATCTTCGCCGCGTTCTGGTTTGATGTCCTTCACCACCCATGTGTAAATGCGGCGGTCTCCAGTCTCCTGAATCTCCGGCTTTCGCGTCGGTGTCTTGAGCTTCACTTCGCGCGACTTCGGAATGTCAATCTCGAGCCGATCTTCGTTGACCACTACACCCTTTGGAAATGTGTATTCGTACCAGAAGTTTCCCGCGGCCAGCGGTGTGAGCACCCGGACCACAGTGCGGTATTCCAGCGTGTCTCCGGGCCGCAGCGCAGCCACGGAAATATGCCGCTGCCGATAGTCGCTGTACATTGGAGCTTCTTTCAGCACATCGGGGGCGAAATCCTGCGCCGTCGATTCCGGCGTCACCACCACTTGTCCATCCGGCTTGCGCACCCGGACATACTCGACCTCCAACTTCTCGGTCGCCGAGGAGTATCCGAAAATCAGCTGGCCGAATTCTTCCACGCCCGCCTGGCTCTGAATCCGAACCACGGCCTCGGTCTCGCTCACCTCTGTTCCGTTATTTTCAATGCGGACACGATTCAGGATTCGTTCGAAGACTGCGGCTTCTTCCGAGTTAGCACTGTTCGTTTTCTGGCCGGAAGGAGCGGGGATCTGCGCAACCGCATCCGCGATCATCATCCAGAGGATCGAGCAGACGATCGAGCAGACGAGGGCGCCGGCAAGGAAGAGACCAACCACAACGCGCGATACACGATAAGACATATTGCAGTTCTTTTACGCCGTGCCCAGCGTAAAATCAAACGACCATGATGAATTCCACCAAGATCACGCGGCTCATTGCGATCCTGATTTGTTTCAGTAGTCTGCTTGCCGCGCAGGCTCCTCCACTGGCCATTACCGATGAAGCTTTGCCCGCAATCGACGCCGGTGTGGAATTCCACATGCTTCTGCATGCCACCGGCGGCGTTCCGCCCTACGTCTGGAGCGTGGCCAGTGGCGATCTTCCCGAAGGAGTCACGCTCACCCCCGAGGGGCTCTTGTCAGGACGAGCGGCGAAGCCCGGAACTTCCACCTTTACGTTGAAAGTCGAGGACTCGGGCCATCCTGCGCACACGATTACCAAGGACTTCCGGGCCGTGGTCGCCGCTTCTATGTTGCTCGAGTGGCTTCAACCTCCGAAGGTCCACGACAACCGGATTGACGGTGCCGTCCAGGTATCGAATGGCTCCGCCGACACTTTCGACCTGACCGTGATCATCGTGGCCGTCGCCGACAACGGGCGCGCGACGGCAATCGGCTACGAGCATTTCCCGCTGAAACCCGGCGCGACCAGCGTTCAAATTCCCTTTGGCAACACGCTACCCCATGGCGGCTACGTGATCCATGCCGATGCCATTGCTGAGATCCCCACCCGGAAAACGATTCTCCGCCAGAGACTCCAAACACCTCAGCCTTTGCAGGTCATCCAGGGTCCGTAGCGGCTTTGCGCGCCCCGCCCCGCTAGAACTGGAATTCGTGGATTGACACAAGAATTCACGATGGAGCGACGGGCGTCCTCGCCCGTCCAGCAGTGCCGTGGCCGGGCGAGGCTCCACCGTCCAGTCTGCCTCGTCCGTTTCTTGCTTTTTGCGCTGGCTTCCACTAGATTTCCCTTTTCCCTAATCTAAGAGCGGGCAGGCGGAAATTTGCCTCCAGGAGTGGTGGTTATGAAGCGGAGTTACATTGGGCTCGCCTTAGGCGCGCTGGTAGTTGTGGGAGCGGTGTTGAGCCTGCCAAGTTGCGGCCACGACCAGAAGCTGGTGAGCCTTCAGGTTCAGCCGGCGTCACCTGGTTTTACGTTTCCGGTGCCGACTGCCGATGCTACCGGACAGTACACTGCGATCGGCACCTATATCCATCCTCCCGCAACCAAGGACGTCACCAAGCAGGCGACTTGGGCAGTTGACGACAACGTGGTTTCGATTAGCGCTGGTTTGGTGACTACTAATGGCAGTTGCGGTTCGGCGGATGTCTCGGCAACCATGCCGGAAGGCACCGGCGGAGCATCGAACATCGTCATCGGTTATTCGTTCGTAACCGTACAAGATAAGAACGATCCGAACTGCCCCGGCGGCAGTGCGAGCAACGGGCAGTTGGTGGTAACGTTGGCGGGAAATGGCGTCGGAACGGTGACGAGTCAGCCGGGCGGAATCGACTGTCCCGTGACGACTTGTGGGGCTCAGTTTCCGACGATAGATTCTCCGGTCACGCTGACCGCAACTCCAGACCCGAACTCGAGCTTCGGGGGTTGGGCGGGATGCACGGCTGGTTCGATGCCGAATCAATGTCCAGTAACAATAGTTGGGAATGGCATGGTGAACGTCATAGCAACTTTTAATTCACCGTAATTGACAACCTGTGGATTGAAAACATCCTTCGATATCCTTGGGCTAGCTTCCAGAGAAGTCGGAGTGGTGCGTGTTTATTCGTCGGCCAGCAGCTTACCCAGAGTGGGTTTGTGTTTCTCCGCCTTAGTCGTCTTTGCCTTCACGAGTTGGGACGGCTTAGGACTGCCCACGCGTTCGCGCGCCATTTCGCGGACGATCTTGGCGGCGGAGAAGATTTTTTTCTTGCGCTTGCGCGGCATGGTGTTAATGCTCGCATCTTCGCACATTCAGTGCGCAAAAATGCAATAATCTCAGATTGGCTTGGAATTTATGGAGTTCAAAGTCCGAGAGAGCCTAACCTAGAGTCTAAACTATGGATGAGCGCGAATTTTTTGACGAACGGTCCGATAAGAAGCCGGCAAATTTAAGTTGTCCGCACTGCCATCAGTCGGCGGAGTATGAGATCCAGTGGCTGGTGCGCATGAAGAAAAAGAGTCTGCCACCGCGGGCGGACGATCGCGACCGCGCCAAGTTCGCAAAAGCACAGTCGTATATGCTGCGGCGAGACGATATGTTGATGTGCAAGAACATGCGCTGCCGCAAGCGCTTTGAGATTACAGGCGTGCAGAGCGTCGCGTTTCTGGAGTAGAGCGTCGCTGGTCGTCAGTCGTTGGTCGTTCGCACATGCAGATCCCGCGCACCGCTCTGGATGACAATCGTAAACGGGTTGCGAACGACTAACGACCATCGACTAACGACGGACGACCAACACCGGTTGACACCGCGAACGATGGGAGCCGATCCGTGAAAATTTTGGTTTGCATGAAGCAGGTACCGCAGAAAGACGCTCCGCTGAAGCTGAATGATGCGGGGACGTGGATCCGCGATGATGTTTCCTACGAAGTGAATGAGCCGGACGCATTTGCGCTCGAAGAAGCGCTGCGGCAGAAGGAAAAGCACAAGGGCGAAGTGGTGGTCGTAACCGCCGGGCCGGCGCGGGCGATGCAGGTATTGCGCGAGGCGCTGGCGAAAGGCGCGGATCGGGCAATCCATCTCGAGGGCGACGCTTTTGTCGGGCTTGATGCGTACAACACGGCGCGGGCCATCGCGGCGGCCATCGTTATTGATCAGGGCAAGGACGAGAAGTTTGATCTGATCTTTACGGGCTTGCAGTCGGATGATTACGGATATGCGCAAACGGGAGTGATTCTGGCGGAAATTCTTGGATTGCCGCACGCGACCATCATTATGCAGATCGAAAAACGCATTGATCAAAATGACGGCGGCATCCGCGTGAAGCGGGAACTGGAAGCTGGTTTCTTTCAGTTTGTAGACATGCCATTGCCGGCGGTGCTGACGATCCAGTCAGGGATCAACAAGCTACGCTATGCGACGCTCATCGGGATCAAGCAGGCCAAGACGAAACCAATGCGCAAGGTGACGATGGCCGAGGTGCAGTCAGCGGTAGGAGGAAATTTGCAGAAGATCGAGAAACTGCACGTACCTCAGAAATCGAAGAATACAGAATTTCTGGAAGGGCCTCCGGCGGAAGTGGCGAAGAAGCTGGTGGAAAAGTTGAAGAATGAACTGCGGATAATCTGAAAAACCCAGTTCTCAGTTCCCAGTTCTCGGTTCTCAGTCAAAGAACTTGGGCTGTTTCTGCGAACTGAGAACCGGGAACTGAGAACTTTCTTATGGACACTATTCTTGTAGTCGTTGAACAGCGCGAAGGAAAACTGAACCGCGTCTCCTGGGAGACGATTGCGGCGGGGCAGGCGATCGCCGCTCAGACTGGATGGACGCTGGAGGCGGCGGTAGTGGGCTCCGGCGTAGCTGCGATCGCGAGCGAAATAGCCGGGAAGAAGGTCGCCAAGGTCTATGACGTCGAGTCGGCCAGGCTCGAACCCTATACTCCGGACGCCTTCGCGTATGCGTTGCGGGAGTTTTTAGGGAAGCATCCGGCGAAGCTGGTGTTGATGCCGCATACGTACCAGGTCCGGGATTTTGTCCCGAAACTGGCGACGGCCATGCAAACGACGGCCATCACCGACGCGATCGGATACAGGTATGAAGGCGGGAAGCTGCTGTTCACGCGGCAAATGTTTCAGGGAAAGTTTGTGGCCGACGTGAGCTTTGCAGGCTCGGGGCCTTACTTTGTGACCTTTCAGAATGGCTCGTTCCGCGCCGATAAAGTCGAAGCGGGTGCGACGGCTGCGCCAGTGGAGACGGTAACCATCGATGTTCCAGACAGCGTTGTTAGGAACAAGCCGCAGGAAGTTTTCAAGGAAGCGAAGCAGGCGGTGGATTTGACGCAGGCTGAAATTATCGTCTCGGTGGGGCGCGGCATCAAGGAGCAGAAAAATATCGAACTGGCGAAGCAGTTGGCGGATGCGCTGGGCGGCGAGCTCGCGGCGTCGCGTCCGATCTGCGATAACGGATGGTTGCCCATGGACCGGCAGATCGGATCGTCGGGACAGACGGTTGCTCCGAAGCTGTATCTGGCGCTGGGAATCTCGGGGGCGATCCAGCACATTGTCGGCATGAAGGGTGCACGGAGCGTCGTCGCGATTAACAAAGATTCCGAGGCGCCGATTTTTGAGATTGCGGACTATGCTGTCGTTGGAAATTTGTTCGACATCGTGCCGCCGCTGATCGAGGAGATTAAGAAGGCGAAGGGGTAAGGTTCTAAGATTTCAGGGTAGCAGGAAGAGGGCTCCGAGTTGGAGGTTAAGATGAGAGTAGCGAAGTTCCTTGCGAGAACACTCGGCGTGCTAGTTTTGGCGTATCTCGTCATAGCAACCTTACTTCCTGAATACATGATTGCCGGTTTCAAGATCCCGAAATTCTGGGGCCGGTAACGGTCGCCTGACAGTCTCGCTGTTCCCACAGTCACGCGGGCGAGGGCGCCCGCGCCACACAATCTTGTATGAAAGATTTCGGGATTACGAGCCCGCCGCAAACCCGCCGACGTGTGCCACGGTCAGCCGCAAATACTTGTAGGGATTCACCGGAGCGTCGTTGATACGGACTTCGTAGTGAAGGTGCGGCCCGGTAGAGCGTCCGCTGAGGCCGACGTATCCGATGGTGTCGCCGCGGTGGATGTATTGTCCGGCGGTGACGGCGAAGCTGGAAAGATGGCCGTAGCGAGTGGTGATGCCGTGTCCGTGGTCGACCATGACTGCGCGTCCGTAGCCACCCAGAAAGTCGGCGAAGGTAATGGCGCCGTCAGCAGGAGCGATCACGGGCGAGCCGACATTGGCGGAGATATCGACACCGGAGTGGAAGGCGCCTTCTCCGTTAAATGGATCGATGCGCTCGCCGAAGGAGCCGGTGATCTGACCTTCTACCGGCCACAGGTTCGGAGCCGAGTTGGCGCGGACCCAGTCGGCGGTGGTCGAGTTCTTGGTAAGGCCGAGTGAAATACCGACGCTGGCAGCGCCGGTCAGCGCCGTGTGCTTGAGCGCGTAAAGCTGGTCGAGCGAAGAATTCACTTGCGCTTCTTGAATCTGTTCGGTCGAGGAAGCGGCAACCATCGCAGGATCCGACTTGAGGCCGTAAAGTGCGGAAACCTCGCTGGCCAGTGATCCGAGAGAAGCAACCTGAATGTCACGTTCCTTGGCAACCTGTTCCAGACGCGAATAGCGGTCCTTGAGCTGGTCTTGCTCGGTACGGAGCTGGTTATAGTGGGCGACTTTCTGCAGCATCCGGGTATAAGAGCTGGCGATTCCGGTCAGGCAGAGCGCGCCGATCGCCGCCCCGGCCAGAACAACGTAGAGATATTGGACGGGAATGGAGATCTTGCGAAGCTGTCCAGCTTCGTCGCGAGCCACGAAAAATATGTAGAAACGTTTACGCAATA
>Ga0137388_10003391_pt1 | contig 10291 bp, 7 predicted proteins | sample 15con2h14AmetaG_FD_104644 | JGI IMG/M metagenome (GOLD analysis project Ga0137388, IMG submission 104644) | Vadose zone soil microbial communities from Angelo Coast Range Reserve, California, USA - 15con2h1.4A metaG | ecosystem: Environmental > Terrestrial > Soil > Vadose zone > Saprolite...
CTGTGGCGCAGCAGCATAAACGTTTGCTGCAACAGTTCACCGGCATTCACTTTAGACTGAATTATTGAACGCGGCCGCGCATAGCTCAAAAAATCACTGATGATCCGGTTGAGGCGATCAGACTCGCGCAAAATTATCCCCATTAACTCGGTTTGCGAGGAGTCGTTGGCCATATCCGCTCGCAACATCTGAATCGAACCGCGCATTGCTGCCAGCGGATTGCGAATCTCGTGAGCGATCGATGCAGCCATGCGACCAATCGCTGCTAAGCGATCCTGCCGGCGAGAAGTTTCTTCAAGAGCGCGAATGTGCGTCAGATCCTGAAACGTAATAACTGTTCCCGTCGTGTCGCCCGCTTCGGAAAATAGCGGCGAGATGGTAAAGCCGAGACGCAACCGCAGGCCATCCGCTGTCAAGCAGTCTGCTTCAAATCGCGGGCTGGCCTGCGTGCTGTGAATATCGAGCGAGCCGGCAATGATTTCCTTTATTTCACCAAAGAAGATCGATGCATCCTGACCGCGTACATCCTGTCGCTTGTAACCTGTGATCTCTTCGGCCGCCGCGTTAAAGGTGTAAATCCTCCCTTCCAAATCGGTGGTGACGACGCCTGACTTAATCGACTCAACAATCCTTTCATGCAGCGCGCGCAGAGTGGCAAGCGATTGGGTTGCAGCGATCAAGCGCACGTCCGAGCGCGATTGACGTTCAGCTAAACGCGCGGATAGCAATCCGACCACCAGGAACGCCAGATCGAACAGCCCAACAGTCTGGGCGGTTTGAGAACTGCCCACATCCAATAACTGGGGTGAATGCGCACCATAACCGGCGAGCACTGCGAGTGCGCTGGCCGTAAATGCGACAGCGCAACCAAGCGACGTGACAATTGCGTCGCGTGGTCCAAGAAACAGACTTGCAGCGGCAATGATGACGATGTAGAGCGCGATGTAAGGCGAATGGATAACGTCGGTGGTCCAATTGAGCCAGGTTACCAGAATGATATCCAGCGCAAATTGCAGTCGGGCCTGGAAGGGAAGTGTGCGCGAAATTTGATGCGCCAGCGAGTAGACCACGGTGAGACCGCAAACAATCAGCAGCGCCGGCAGTGCCTGTGTCCAGGCCTCGTCGTGGCGTCCGGAAATCCAAATTACGCGCACCAGCCCAATAAATATCGCTACCGCCAGGCGGCCAAAGATTAGCCACCATAGTTTGCGGCCCAATGAGTATTTTCTTGCGGTTGCGTCTTCCGGAATTCCCACTGCAGAAAGCCTATCACAGAGCACTGGGCCAGCGGACATCGTTTTTCCCCAGACCGCTATCGTCGCGCGCCCATCAAAGAAAAAGGGAGACTCGATTGAGTCTCCCTTGAGTATTCATGAGCTGCTGAGCGATTTAGTGGCCCTGCGAAAGTTTGCCGATCAGCGTGAACAGTGGCAGGTACATCGCAATTACGATTGAGCCGATGGTGACACCAAGGAAACCAATCAGCAGCGGTTCCATCAGTGTCAGCAAGTTTGCAATCGCAGCATCAACTTCCTGTTCGTAAAAGTCCGCGATCTTGCCGAGCATCGCGTCGAGTGCACCCGTTTGCTCGCCGATGCCAACCATCTGCGCGACCATGTGCGGGAACACGTCGGTGGCTTTGAGTGGGTCAACGAAATTTTCGCCGCGTTCGACGCCCAGACGCACGCTGTTGATCGCGGCCTCGATGATTACGTTTCCAGCAGTGCGCGCGGTAATGTCCAGGGACTGAAGAATCGGCACTCCGGAAGAGAGCAGCGTCGAGAGCGTGCGAGAAAATCTGGCAACTGCGATCTTGCGAAAGATGTCTCCCAGAATTGGGAGTTTCAGAGTAAGCCGGTCAATGATCTTGCGCCCACCCTCCGTCTTATAGTAAGAGCGAAACGCGATCCCAAACGCGATGATCGAAGCCAGAATGATGAGTCCACCCCAGCCCGCCAGAAAACTACTGATGCCGACCACGATGCGCGTGGGCAAGGGAAGCTGTTCACCCGGTCCCAACAACCCGAGGAAGATATTCTGAAACTGCGGGATCACTACCACCATGATTACGGCCACAGCAGCGACCGCCAAAACTATGACCGCCGCCGGGTAAATCATCGCTGAGATGACATCGCGTTTTAGTTTGACAATCTTTTCGATGAAAGTTGAAAGGCGCTGCAGAATCAAGTCGAGAATACCGCCTGTTTCTCCAGCTTCGACCATGTTGGCATAGAGCTGATCAAAAACGCGCGGGTGACGCGCCATAGCCGCTGACAGAGTCGAACCCTCCTCAACATCCTGCCGCACTTGCATCAGGATCTGCTGAAAGTACTTGTTGTCCTGCTGTTGGGCCAGAATCTCCAGACACTGGACCAGTGGCAAACCGGCGTCGATCATCACTGAAAACTGGCGCGTGAAAATCGAGAGATCCTTGGCCTTAACTTTCTTGCGGCCGCCGATCTTGGGGATTCCTATCTCGCGTCCTTTTTCTTTTACGGAGGTGAGGGTTACCTGTTCACGACGCAGTATCTGTCGCAGCGCATCGCGATTATCAGCAACTCGTTCGCCGACGATAATTTCGTTAAGTTTGTTGCGGCCTTTGAATACGTAGGTAGGCATAGCGTTGAAGCTCCAGAAGAGGCAGGTTATCTAACGGCTGGTCTAGTTCCGATTGGTCGACCCTGCGCGTAAGGGCTCGGATGTTGTTTATTTCCGTTGCCGGTGTTGAGTCCCGATCCGCGTTCGATGATCTCTTTCAACTCATCGACGTTGGATGATCGTTGCAGGGCGGTATCCATGCCGATCGCGCGCTTATGATAAAGAGTGGCAAGCGCTTGATTGAAAGTTTGCATTCCATACTTGTCCTGGCCGGTCTGCATCATTGAATAGATCTGATGGACCTTGTCCTCGCGAATCAAGTTTCGGATGGCCGTGTTGGGAACCAATATCTCGAGCGCCATGGCACGACCTGTCCCTTCCGCCCGCGGCAGGAGCGCCTGACACAAAATACCTTCGAGCACCAGCGATAACTGAGCGCGAATCTGCGACTGCTGATCCGACGGGAATACGTCAATGATGCGGTTGATAGTCGATGCAGCCGAATTAGTGTGCAGTGTGGCCAAGGTGAGGTGTCCGGTTTCCGCGATGCGCAGGGCCGACTCAATTGTTTCCAGATCGCGCATTTCGCCGACCAGCACGATGTCCGGATCCTGACGTAGAGCAGTCCGCAGCGCAGCTGCAAATCCGTGAGTGTCGGCGTTGACTTCTCGCTGATTCACCAAACAATTTTTGTGGTTGTGAAGAAATTCGATTGGGTCTTCAATTGTCAAAATATGTTCACGCCGATCGCGATTGATCTTGTCGATCATTGCGGCCAGCGTGGTTGACTTACCGGAACCGGTCGGCCCCGTAACCAGGATCAAACCACGCGGTTTGTCGCAAAGCTGCGAGACGATCGGCGGCAGTCCGAGGTCCTCGAATGCTTTGATCTCATAGGGGATCGCTCGGAACACGGCGCCAACCGCGCCTCGCTGATTGAAGAGGTTGGCACGAAAGCGAGATAGGCCTTTTACGCCGAAAGAGAAATCGAGTTCAAGGTTCTCTTCAAAGCGGTGTTTCTGAGCGTCCGTGAGTACTGAGTATGCAAGCTGTTTTGTGTCGGCGGCAGTCATCTCGCGATAGCCTTCCAGCGGTCGCAGGTGTCCGTCAACGCGCACTTGAGGCGCAGAGCCAGTGGTGATATGCAAATCCGAACCGCCTAGCTCTGACAGCTTGCGCAGCAGTTCTGAGAGGGAGATTTGTGGGGTTGAATCGTTCAATGGCATCGGTGACAGCTCCTCAGGGTGAATTCATTGGGGCAGCAGTTCTATCGGTTCAGCGCTTGTCTGTTGCGTTAGCTTTATCGCGCAAAGAGGAAAGGAATTTTTCGCCTTCGGCAGCCAGTCGATCTGAATACTGCACTGGCGTATTCAGGCTCAGGCTGTAGATCTTTCCGTCGAACTCCGCAAAGTAAAAATTCCAGGCTCTCTCCGGCGAGCGGCCATCGCCCGGCGTTTGTGCTATGACGACGAAAACACGCGCGCCGTTAACCTGGCGCTGGTAATCGTTTATTACCCAGCCACCAGCATTAATCATCTTTTCAATAACAGTGCGGCGCAGGTCAGAGAAACTGACACCGGCCAGCATGCTTCGCTCTTCTCGTTGGGTCAGATAAGCGGGATTGGGCCGGCTGCGAGCAATAACGGAAAGCGTTGCCTGGCTTGGCACCGCGGTGGTGGTTTGTTTCTTGAACTTGATCTCGCCATTGTTTGCAAGGACGGGTTTGTCCCAGCCCGCGGGTAGTTTGGGAAGGACGACGGTGGAAAGCACGGCGTTCGGAAGCACGGTATTTGTTGGCAGCGTCAAAGCTGGGCCAAGCGGTGCATTGCGGTGGGCCATTGCCGCGGCGCGGCGCATCCGCAAGCGAGCGCGATGACGTCGCCACCAGGCGCGTGAGTGATGCCGATAGCGGCGGTGGTGATGCGATACGGAACTCTGCCGAATGCCGTGCGCTGTAGAATTCGCGAAGGGCAGCATTACACCCACGGAAATCAGCATCAGAAGTGAAAGCGTTACTGTTCGCAACATAATTTCTTCCTTCTTTCTAGGCCACCGTCTCGCGGACGACCTCCTCGAGGGTGGTTAAGCCGGCACGAATCTTATGCAGGCCGGATTCGCGCAAGGTGATCATTCCGTCTTCGATCGCTTTCTTACGCAATTCGAGCGACGAAGCGCCGATTAGGATCAGCTCGCGTATGTCATCATTAACTTCCATTACTTCGTACAGACCAATGCGACCTTTGTAGCCGGTGTTGTTGCAGGTCGCACAACCCTTACCCTTGTATGTTTTGAGGTTCTTCACATCTTCCGCGGAAAAGCCAACTTCAAGCAGCGCTTCCGGAGGCGTCGGATGCTCGCGCTTGCAGTCTTTGCAAACACGACGAATGAGGCGTTGCGCCTGAATGAGATTGACGCTGGTGGCAACGAGGAAAGGCTCGATACCCATGTTCATGAGTCTCGAGATAGTGGAGGGAGCGTCGTTGGTGTGCAGTGTGGAAAGCACGAGGTGGCCGGTCAAGGCGGCCTTGATAGCAATTTCAGCCGTTTCAAAGTCGCGAATTTCGCCAACCAGGATGATGTTGGGATCCTGACGCAGGAATGAACGAAGCGCGGCCGCAAAGTTCAATCCAATCTGTTCCTTCATCTGGACCTGGTTTATGCCCATCAAATTAAACTCGACGGGATCCTCGGCCGTCATGATGTTAGTCTGGACCGTGTTGAGCGATTGCAAAGCCGAATAAAGAGTATTCGTTTTGCCACTTCCCGTTGGCCCGGTTACCAGTACCATCCCGTAAGGTTTGGAGATGTTCCGCTGGAATTTCACTAGTGACTCAGGCTCGAAACCCAGCTTCGTCATGTCCAGCATGAGGTTTTCTTTATCCAGCAAACGAAGCACAACTTTTTCGCCAAATAGAGTGGGTAGGGTGGAAACGCGAAAGTCGAGTTCGCGTGACCGCGCATCGACCTTCACTTTGATCTTGATGCGACCATCCTGAGGCAAGCGCTTTTCAGAGATGTCGAGCTTCGCCATGATCTTGACACGCGAAATCAGAGCGTCGCGCATCTTCAGTGGTGGACGCATCACGTCGTAAAGGACGCCGTCAATACGGAAACGGATGCGCAGTTCTTTTTCGTATGGTTCGATGTGAATGTCCGATGCTCCGCGACGCAGCGCATCAACCAAAAGCACATTTACCAACCTGACAACAGGAGCATCTTCGCTGATTCGAGAAAGGGTGGAGAGGTCGATCTCTTCGTTGTCTTCTACAACTTCAACGTCTTCGGTTCGATCGGTATCGAAATCGATCGTGTCCAAAGAAACGAGGTCGGCGTGAGTGATGCCGCCATTGGCACTTCTAGCTTCGGCCCCCTGGAACACTACTTCATCGACGCCAACGGCCGATAATTCAATTTCTTTTGAGGTCCCATAGTAGCGCGCAATTGCCTGTTGGATACTTGCTTCCGCGACAACTACCGGTTCGACGTTAAGGCCAGTCATGAACTTGACGTCATCCATCGCAAACACGTTGGTGGGGTCTACCATGGCCAGCGTGAGACTGGCGCCGACGCGGGAGAGAGGCAGCACCGAATACTTCTGCGCAACCTCCTGAGGGATGAGGTGGAGGACCTGTGCATCGATCTGGAAGAGCTCCAGATTCACGGAGGGAATGCCGTACTGGCGAGACAGCACAGCGGTGATCATGTCGTCGGAAACGAGGCCGAGCTTCACGAGGTTATAGCCCAAACGTCCGCCGTGCTCGCGCTGGTAATCCAGCGCCTCACGCAGATGTTGGGGGCTGATGAGATTCTCCCGAACGAGAATTTCGCCTAGTTTTGCGGACATTTGTACCCCGGTGTTGAGATATCCAAGAAATGATTTAACGGGACGGGCCAGCGAATTCTGCTTGAAAAGCTTTGCAGGTGCTGGGGTTTGGACGACAGCGGACGGTGCTAAACACCGTTGGCCAAAGATAGTACAAGTTGAGCGAGGATACTGTCAAGGCCCAATTTTTCGAAGGAATCGCGGAAATCGGAGAATTGTCGGATTACTAACCCGCCATAGAAGCGGCCTACATTGGTCCCCAAAGACGTTGGAAAAAAGAGGCCGCGCCGACTCAAATATCGTCGACGCGGCCTGCTTATTCAGGTATTCGTTCTGCTATGGGCGCCGACGACCGCGAGGACTGGGAGGTGCTTTTTCAGGCACAACTTTTTCGGCGGTCTTCAAATAATCGAGCGCTTCCTTGGCCGATTGTTTAAGCGGATGTGTGTCAGGCGCCTTGTCAAGGAAACGCTGTAGGTAATTTGCGGCGTCCTGATACTTGGCTTTGTCGCCACTTGAGAATAGCGATAGTCCGGCGCCCAGGTTCGCATCCACATTATCCGGCTGGGTCTCAAGGATGGTGTGATACTCAGCGTAAGCCTTGTCAACCGCGCCGGCGTCAAAAAGCATTCGTGCAGCGTCTAGTTGGCCTTTCGCCTTCTTCACTGGATCGGGTTCAGCGGTTATGTAATCTTTGTAAGCTGCCAGCGCGGTGTCTGTCTGCGTTGAATCAACTTTTGTCACCAGCAGACGCATGGCTTCGGCATATGTGCTGAAGGACGCAAGTTTATTTCCTTTGTAGCGCTCCAGCTCTGACGCCTCAGTAGGAACTGGCATTGCTTTTACCAGCGTCGCTGCTTTCGCACTTGCGGTCGCGGCAGCTTTAAAATCGCTCTTCGCTGCTTCCAGTCCCGCAGTTTTCTCGGCATCGGATTTTGCCGAAATGCTTGCGTTGTACTTTTCTACGCCACGGGACTTGTACGCCACAGCTTCGTTCGTCAGCAAAGCGGACTGATCCGCATCGGCCGCGAGACCTTCCTGGAACTGTTTAATCGCTTCATCGTAGTTTTTTGCGAGCAGTGCAGTGTTCCCCGCTTTAAAGGTGCGTCCAATAATTTCGTTCGCATTCTTAGCCTTCTCATTTGAGGCGGCAATCGCGGCATTCTGCCGTTCTATTTCGGCTTGTTTCGCTTTATCCTCCGCCGATGGTTGTGCTCCGCCGCCGCCGGCGCCCCTTTGCGCCAAGGCAGCTTTCATCTGCTCCAGCGTCAAACGACTTCCATCACCGGGAGCCAATTGCAGCGTGTAATCGGCATCACGTCCGGCCTTAACGTTTGGCATCCAATCCGGGCGTGCTCCCGCCAGACTCGCCGTCACAATGTAAGTTCCGACATAAGGAACACCTGCAAATACGAATTCACCTTTCTTATCCGTCTTGGTTTCGTATTTGCCAGTGATGTCGGTTCTGTAGACTTCGATCAGCGCGCCCGCCGCCGGTACGGTGGTTCCGTCAGCCTGCTTCATAACCACGTGTCCGCGAAGTTGACCGTTTTGTGCGTTGGTCATTACCGCAGTCGCAACAAAAAGGACCGCAAGCGCGACAAGACCGAATAGATATCTGCGAAACATTAGGGCTTCCTCCAAAAGTAATACTGAGAATTTGAGATAACGGGAGAGTTCATAAGATGCAGGTGACCCACTCCCGGTTGTAACTTTGATCTTGAAACGAGCGGCCTAAAGTTAATAAGCAAACCTCGCAGTGTCAAGCACATATGGGATCGGATCGGTAACGCCGGCTTGGCGGAACGCGCGGAGGCGTAAGGCACACGAATCACACTGGCCGCAAGCTCGATCCGCGCGCGCGTAACATGACCAGGTAAGTTCGAGCGGAGCGTTCAACTCTTGTCCAAGGCTCACAATCTCCGATTTCTTCATGGTGATGACCGGAGTCCTGATTTCGATATCCGTCGACGGCTTTGTGCCAAGATTAATTGCCTGCTGAAACGCCTCGTAAAATTGCGGACGACAGTCTGGGTAACCGGAAGAATCTTCAGCGACGGCGCCGATATAAATGTAACGGCCGCCAATTACCTCCGCCCAACTGGTGGCCACAGATAGCAGATGAGCATTGCGAAACGGAACATAGCTGGTAGGGATGGATTGACTTTGAAGATTTGCCTCAGCGATCGCAATCCCAGAATCAGTTAACGATGAGCCGCCAATTTGAGCAAGGTGGGCCAGGGACACAACGAGCAGCTGTTTGACGCCGTAGTGTTCCGCTAGCGCTTCAAAGGCCTGCCGCTCGCGCGCTTCAGTTCGTTGTCCATACGAGATGTTAAGAAACGCAAGACGCGAAACATCACGATGAGCAAGGGCCGCTGCTACACACGAATCCATGCCGCCCGATACGAGGCAAACCGCCAACTCGGTCCGATCCTCATCAGATGCGCCTGACGTGTGGTAAGCGGTGTCGTCGTGTCCACCCATCAAACCCCTCGTGCCTCAGGTCCCCAAATGTATTTGTGCAATTGCAGTTGCATACGCACGTCGAGTCCACTGGCCGCTACTGACTCGGCCAGCACTTGTAAATCGATAGCGCCCCAGGCCGGCGAGATAAGCACCGCCTTCGCGCGGCTGATCAGGCTGTAGTCTTCAATGACCTTTTGCGCATAGACCCAGTCTTCTGAATTGGCAATCACAAACTTGACTTCGTCCTTGTCTGCTCTCAGCCGCTCAAGGTTGGGCCAATGGTTCCGCTCTGCTTCACCTGACGCCGGACACTTCACATCCAGAATGATTCTTGCTCTCGGGTCAACGTTCTCAGTTGAGAAATATCCGCCCGTTTCCACGAGTACTTCATAATCTGCTGCACACAACTCTTCAATTAAGCCGAGGCATTCCTGTTGCGCCAATGGTTCGCCGCCGGTTACTTCGACCAAACGACAACCAAACTGCTTCACCTGGTCCACTACCTTAGCCAGCGAGATGTGCTCGCCTCCGCTGAAGGTGTATTCACTGTCACACCATACGCACCGCATCGGGCAGCCGGTTAGTCTGATGAAAGTGCAAGGCCGCCCGGCATGCGTAGATTCGCCTTGAATCGAACGAAATATTTCGGTAATTCTTAACATTGAGAAGCCAATATGCGGGATTTGCTGCGCTGCTTAGTTCGTGAAATTCAATCTAGCGCAGCCTACAAAGGCTGTCAAAGTTGATTCCTTAAACGCTCGCGCCGGCAACGCGCTGGGCCAGTTAACATCCAAGTTTTCCAGCGCGCGCCCTTAATAGCAACGTGTTAGCATGAACAACGCTGGACAGGTCCCCCGTGAATCGAAAAGCTGAAGACATTGAGAGGACAATAGCGGCCGCCGCGGCGCGCCTGCTTGCCCGCGCTACCGATACTTACGCGGTTTCGGCCGGGACCCTGATGCCCCGGATTAGCGCGGCGGCGGGAAAATATCTTTTGCGTGACAATGCCGAGTCTTCGCTTGTGGACCTAAGTGATTTCGTTGAAAAGCTCCAGGCCGATGATCTTTGTCTGATTGTGGCCTGCGAACAAGGGAATGAAAAGGCCTGGACCGATCTGGTTGCACGTTTCGGATCGACCGTGCGGTCGGCGGCACGTTCAGTTAGCGCCAACGAGGAAGGCGCAGACGACTTGGCCCAATCGATTTGGGCCGAACTTCACGGCTTGCGAATTCGCGAAGACGGCAAGCCGGCAAGCAAGCTGGCTTACTATTCGGGACGCGGTTCATTGGCCGGCTGGTTGCGGGCAGTGGTCGGACAGTTGGCAGTCGACCAGCATCGAAAACAATCGCGTTTGGTGCAAACTGAGGATGACTCAGATTTTGATCGCTTGATTCAGAAGGA
>Ga0137388_10003398_pt1 | contig 10282 bp, 6 predicted proteins | sample 15con2h14AmetaG_FD_104644 | JGI IMG/M metagenome (GOLD analysis project Ga0137388, IMG submission 104644) | Vadose zone soil microbial communities from Angelo Coast Range Reserve, California, USA - 15con2h1.4A metaG | ecosystem: Environmental > Terrestrial > Soil > Vadose zone > Saprolite...
GCGGGCGCCCTCGCGGGCGACGCGGCCGCGCCCGACCATCCCGTGATCCAGGCCACGGCCGGCATCCTCGAGAACTTCCGCGAGGCCTACCTGGTCGCGGCGCGCACCGTGGCCGCGCAGGAGGAGTGGCCGATCGCGCACACCGCGCTCGCGCAGCGCATGCGCCGCCAGTTCCAGACCAGTCTCCTCCTCGGCGAGGTGCACAAGCCCGAGGGCAACTCGATGATCACCTTCGGCAACGCGCTCTCGCGCCTCGCCGAGCTGGGCCACGTGAGCATCGTTCGCCGCGGCCGGGGCGGTCGCGAGCGCTGGGTCGACCGCGGCCCGGCCTTCGACCGCCTGCCCGAGCTGATCCGGCACTTCGGGACCTAAGACGGAGGGCCGTTGCGGCGCTGCACGATCGCCGCAGGCGAGCATCCACGCGCGGCCGCCCTGGATGGGCGGCGCACGGCCTCGCGTGGCACCGGGTTTGCGACCCGGATGCTCGCCGTGCGCGGTGTGACACTCATGATCCTCGCCTTCGTGCTCGCGGCCCGGGCGGCGCAGGCGGCGCCCGGCGTGCTGGTGGCGATCGGGGATCGCTCGCCGCTCGGCCTTCCGTTCTCGCGCTTCTCCGACGTCGCCCTCGACGACCGCGGCCGGGTCGCGTTCGTCGGCGCCAGCGTGGCGCTCTTCGGCCGCGGCGGCGGGACCCTCGGGCACCTGGTGGGCGCGGGCGACACCGTGCTCGGGCAGGCGCTCGCGGGGGTGGACGGGCCGGCGCTCGGCGGCAGCGGCTGCCTCGCCTTCCGCGCGCTCTTCGCCGGCGGCGGGTCGGCCATCGTCGAGCGCTGCGGCGCGGTCGATGCGGCGATCGCCCGGGTCGGAGAGCCGGCGCCGGGCGGCGGTCGCTTCGCCGGCTTCGGCAGCGACGTCGCGCTCGGCGGCGGGGGCCGGCTCGCGTTCAGCGCCGTGCTCGACGACGGCGCGCAGGGCGTCTTCGCCGTCGACGCCGATGCGACCTCCCGCGAGGTGGCGCGGACGGGCGGGGTCTCCCCCGCGGGCGGAACCTTCACCGGCCTGCGCGTGATCGGCGTGGTCGGTGCCGCTACGGTCGCTTTCCGCGGCGTGGTCAGCTCCGGGCCCGATGGCCTCTTCACCTGGGACGGGAGCGCGCTGCACGGCCTCGCGGTGACGGGTGACGCGAGCCCGGCCGGCGGCGCCTTCACCACGGTCGGCTTCGGCACGTTGAACGACACGGGCGTGTGCGCCTTTCGCGCCAGCATCTCCATCGGGCCGCGCGGCGGCATCTTCCGCGCCGTCGTCTCACCCTCGCCGGTTGCCGTGAGCACGGTCGCGCTCGAAGACGACGCGAGCCCGATCGGCGGGACGTTCAAGTCCTTCCCGACCTCGCTGGTGCCGTGGATCAATGCCGGTGGCGACATCGCGTTCCGCGCCACGCTGGCGGGCGACGGCGTGCCCTCGGCGAGCGTGTTCGTGTCCGCTGCGGCCGGCCCGATCACGAAGGTGGTGGCGGCGGGCGAGCCGACCGCCGCCGGCGAGCTGGTCCGCCTGCGCGAGGTCGAGCTGGCAGACGATGGCGGCGTGCTCGTGCGCGCGTCGCTCGCGGGGGGCGCGCCCGGGCTCTTCCGCGTGCGCGGCGGACGCGTGGATCCCTTTGCCGTGCTCGGCGACGCGACCGACCTGGGCGCCGGCTTCCGCTTCGCGGACGCGACCGTGCGCGGGAGCCTGGACGAAGCCGTCTTCATCGGCCTGCTGGAGGGTCTCTTCGTCGCCGACGGCGCGGGCCGCGTGCGGCGCGTGGCCGTCCTCGGCCAGCCGGGCGCGCGTGGCGGCAAGTTCGCCGGCTTCGACCCGCCGGCGGGTGGCGGCCGGAGCCTCGCGTTCGGCGCCACCCTCGAGGGTGGCCGTTCGGGCGAGGTCCTTTTCGCGGTCGGAAGTCAGGGGGCGCAGCCGCGCGTACACAGTGGCCAGCGCGTCGGGCGGAAGGGACGGGTCGTGGACCTCTTCTCGAGCCCGCTCGACGATCTCGCGCACGCGAGCCTCTCGGGAGGCTGCGTGGCCTTCCAGACGGCGCTCTCAGGCGTCGGGGGCGCGACCGGGATCGTGGTCCTCGGCGGCGACGGGCTGCGCATCGTCGCGCGTGCGGGGCAGCGCGCCCCGGGCGGCGGCGCCTACCGCGAGTTCGGAACGCCCGCGGCTGGCGGCGGCTGCCAGGTCGTGTTCGTGGCCCGCACCGGGGAGGGCGAGACGCCGAGCCTCTACCGCGCCGGCGGTGGCGCGAGCCGCCGGGTGGCGGCCGGCGAGGACGAGACGCGGACGCACCTCGGCGGCATCTTCCGCGGCTTCGACACGCCGGCGGCGAGCGGCAACCGGGTCGCGTTCCACGCCACGCTCGATCAGGGACGTGAGGGGGTCTTCTTCGCCCGCGGGCGCTGCCTCATGGCGATGGCCGGCACGGGCGAGGGCGAGCCGGGCGGCGGCAAGTGGAAGAGCTTCGGCGCGCCGGCGTTCGCGGGCCCGGACGTGGTCTTTCGCGCCAGCGTGCTCGGCGGAAGCGCGCCGGGCGGCGTCTACCGCGCCATGCCGAGCGGCCCGTGCACGCAGGTGCCACCGCCGGTCGCCACGCTGATCGCGGTGGGCATGCCGGCGACGCCCGCCGGCCCCTTCCTCGGCTTCGGCACGCCGAGCGGCAACCGCCACGGCGCCGTCGCCGTTAGCGCCGACCTGACCGGCGGCGGCGCCACCGACGCGGTGGTGCTGATGACTAACTGACGCTCTCCCCGGATGGATCGGCTCGGGGATTGTCGGGCACGACCGGCGCGTTGGAGGGCGCGGGCGTGACGCTCGGCATCGCGACGCTGTTGCTCGCGCTCCTCGCGGCGCCCGCGGACGGGCAGACCGGTTGCCCCGGCGCGACGACGATCGCGGGCGACAGTGGCGACGATGTGCTCGGTCATCGACTCGCGCCGCTCGCCACCACCGGGCAGTGCGGCGAGGCCGTCTTCGCGGGAGCACGCCGCTGCCGTCTCGATGCGGCAAGGGGAAAGCTCGCGTGCCGGTAGAGGCGGTCGGTGCTCAGCGCGCGCGCGTGGCCCGCCAGGCGAGGAGCGTGGCGCCGGCCAGGAGCAGCCCGGCGAGGAGGAAGGGCGCGCCGGGCAGGTGCCAGTCGCTCTGCATGAAGCGCGCGAAGGTGAGGGTGAAGAGTCCGGGGCCGACCATGAACGCGATCCCCCGGAGGCTCGAGAGCGCGCCCTGGAGCTGGCCCTGCGCCGAGGGCGGCACCCGGCGCGTCATCAGGCCCTGCATCGCGGGCCCGTGGAGCCCCCAGAGCGCGGTCAGCGGAACGCCGGCGCAGAACGCCGCACCGGTCGAGGCGAGGCCGTAGATCGCGAATCCCGCGACGCCGAAGAGCAGCCCCGCGAGCAGCACCCGCCGCTCGCCGAAGCGGGTGACGACCGGTTGCACGAGAGCGCCGCCGACGACCGCGGAGCATACGCCGATGCCGGCGATCGCGAGACCGACGGCGCGCGCGTCCCAGGCGTAGCGATAGCCGGCATAGAGGACGAAGGTGGTGGGCAGCGCCTCATGCGCGACGTTGGTGACGAAGTGGACGCTCGCCAGCCCGAGCAGCTCCGGGTGCGAGCCGAGCAAGCCGAGCGAGCCCGCCGGATTCGCTCGCCGCCACGCGAAGTCCGCGCGGCGCTCGGGGGGCAGCGACTCCGGCAGCACGAACAGGCCGTACGTCCAGTTGACGAGACTCAGGCCCGCGGCGACCCAGAACGGCAGGCGTGGCCCGATGCTGCCGAGCACGCCGCCGAGCGCGGGTCCCACCACGAAGCCGAGCCCGAAGGCGGCGCTCAGCATGCCGAAGCCGGCCGCGCGCTTCTCCGGCGGCGCGACGTCGGCGATGTAGGCGGAGGCGGTGGAGAAGCTGGCCGACGTGATGCCCGAGATCACCCGGCCGACCAGCAGCCACGCGATGCTCGGCGCGAGCGCCATCAGGATGTAGTCGAGCCCCAGCCCCAGGTTCGAGAGCAGGATCACCGGCCGACGGCCCCAGCGGTCGGAGAGCGTGCCGAGCACCGGCGAGAAGAGGAACTGCATGAGCGCCCAGAGCGTGCCGAACAGCCCGTAGACCTCGGCCGCCCGCGCGGTGTCGCCACCCATGAAGCTCTCGACCAGCTTCGGCAGCACGGGGACGATCATGCCGAGCGCCAGCATGTCGAGCACGACGGTGACGAAGACGAAGACCAGCGCCGCACGGCGCGGCGTCGCAGGCGAGTCGGGGTCGGTCATGGGTGGGTGCGCGGGTGAGAGGGTAGGGCATAGATGCTGCCCGGGCTCGGGGGCAACGGCGCGCGGCCAGGGGTTGACCAGGCCACGCTGTTAGTACTAAGTACTAACGGCATTTATGACCCGACAGGATCAACCAACCAGCAAGCTGACGGCGCTGGAGGTCGCGTGCCGGCGGCACGGCCTGCCGCTCACCGTCCAGCGCCGCGTCATCCTGCACGCCCTCGCCAGCCGCGACGACCATCCCTCGGCCGACGAGGTCCTGGCGCACGTTCGCCGGCGCCTCCCGGAAGTGTCGCGCACGACCGTCTATCGGGTCCTCGACACGCTGGTGAAGCTCGGGCTCGCGGTGAGGATATGTAGCCCGGGCGCCGGCGTCCGCTTCGACCCCAGGACCGATCGGCATCATCACCTGGTGTGCGTCCGCTGCGCGAGGGTGATCGACTTCGAGGCGCCGGCGCTGAACGCGCTGCCCCTGCCGGAAGCGAGGCCGCGCGCCTTCACGATCCACGACTACTCGATCCACTTTCGCGGTCTCTGCGCGGACTGCGCGAAGCGGGCCGATGGCCGCGACAAGGGGCCGCTCCGGCGGCCTGCCAGGGCTCCGGGGGGCGTGCGATGAACCGGCCCACCCTGATGCGAAAGGAGAAGCAACCATGAGGCGACAGACGTGGAGAACCCGATGGGCGATGTGCGCTGGCCTCTGGGCGGCTGCGCTGGCGCTTCCCGTCGCCGTCGCGGCGGAAGAGCCGGCGAAAAGCTCCAGCTATGCGCCCGTGGCCATCGGCCAGGACTTCGCCACCATCATGGCCCGCATGAAGGCGGCCAAGGCCGAGGTCGAGAAGCGGCAGGCCGATCTGCTGCAGGAGCGCTACGACCTGAGCAACCGGCCGGCGAAGGGCGTCACCATGTCGCGCGGCAAGCCGGTGCAGGAAGGGGTGCGCGCGAAGCTCTCCCCGGGCGTCACCTGGGATGCGCTCGCCGCCATGAGCCCCGCCGAGATGCGCGACAAGGGGGTCTTCCCCGTCGGCTTCCTTCCGCTTCCCCATGCGAACCATCCCGAAGGGGGCATGATCTTCCCCAGGTTTCACATCGACGAGATCAAGAAGCAGGAGGGCCGCGACCTCACTCGCTTCGACCTCGATTTCGACCTGGCCGATCACTTCCTCCCGGAGTTCCCCGCCCCCATCTATCTCACCACCCGCCCCGACCTGGGGGATGTGTCGCAGGGAAAGCTGGTGACCATCGACAACTACTACGCGCTCTTCAACGGCATCCTGAACCCCAAGCAGCTGGAGGGTCTCCGCCTGCTGCTCACCCCGTTCCCGCAGCAGCAGTTCAACCAGACCGAGGACCGCCGCTCCGAGCGGCCGAGTCGTGGCGTCGCCTGCTTCGACTGTCACGCGAACGGCCACACCAACGGCGCCGCGCACCTCGTGGGCGACATCCGCCCGCAGGAGTTTCGCCACCGGATCGAGACGCCCTCGCTCCGCGGCGTGAACATCCAGCGCCTCTTCGGCTCCCAGCGCGCCTTGAAGAGCGTCGAGGACTTCACCGAGTTCGAGCAGCGCGCGGCCTACTTCGACGGCGATCCCGTGATCGCGCAGAAGAAGGGGGTGAACATCCTCGAGCGCGGCAGCCAGGTGCACTTCATGGCCGAGCTGCAGGCGCTCCTCGACTTCCCCCCCGCGCCGAAGCTGGGCATCGACGGGAAGCTCGACCCGACCCAGGCCGCCGAGGCCGAGAAGCGGGGGCAGGAGCTCTTCTTCGGCAAGGCCAGGTGCGCCGACTGCCATCCCGCGCCCTACTACACCGACAACACGATGCACAATCTCAGGGTCGAGCGCTTCTACAAGCCCCGCCTCGTCAACGGCATGATGGCCAGCGCCGACGGTCCCATCAAGACCTTCCCGCTGCGCGGCATCAAGGACTCGCCACCCTACCTCCACGACGGCCGCTTGCTGACGCTGGAGGACACCGTCGAGTTCTTCAACCTCGTCACCGGGGTCAAGCTGACCGAGCACGAGAAGACGGATATCGTGGCCTTCCTGCGCCAGCTGTGAGCGGGCAGCCGAGCGCGCGAACGATTCGCGGCGCCTTCCGCTCCGGCCGCGAGCGGCGCAGCGCTAGGCCGAGCGCGCCTCGGGCACGCGCGTGTGGTCCCAATCGGTCGGTGTCCAGCGTGCCAGCACGCGCTCGAGATCGACGCGGCGGACGGGCTTGGCGAGGTAGTCGTTCATGCCGGCGGCGAGGCACCGCTCGCGGTCGCCCAGCATGGCATGCGCGGTCATGGCGACGATCGGAAGAGGCGCGGCGTCCGGCGTGGCTAGGGCGCGAATCTGCCGCGTCGCCTCGAAGCCGTCCATCTCGGGCATCTGCACGTCCATCAGCACGACGTCGTAGGTGGTGCGCGCGACCGCCGCCACCGCCTCGCGGCCGTTCATGACGGCGTCGACCTCCGCCCCGAGCTGCCTGAGCATGCGCACCGCCACCCGGCGACCGGACGCGTTGTCCTCGACGAGAAGCACGCGCAGGCCACGGACGTCGGCGCAGGAGGGCGGTCCGGGTATCTCCGCGAGCGGTTCGCCGAGGACGTCGAGCAGCGAGCGGAAGAGGGCGGCACGCCGCCACGGCCTGGCGAGGACGCTCGCGAAGCGCGCGCCCTCGACCTCGCGCCGGAACCTCGTTCCACCCGTCGCCGAGAGCACGAGCCGGACGTCCGCGAGCCGCTCGCTCGCTCCGACGGCGAGTGCCAGGTCCTCGGCCGACATGTCGCCGAGCCGGGCGGCCACCAGCGCGAGCTCGTGATGGCCTCCCGCGAGCGCGTCGCGGGCCTCGCCGCCGCTCGCCGCCTCGCTCACCGCGCAGCCCCAGTGGCCCAACTGTCGCCGGAGCGCGCGGCGACTCGCGGCGTTGGGGTCGGCGATCAGCACGCGCGGCGGCGGCGAGCCGGCGGGGAGCCGCGGGGCATCCTCGGCCGCGGCGGCCGTCGCAAGCGTCAGCTCCAGCCAGAATCGGCTGCCGCGACCGACCTCGCTCTCGACCCCGATCCGCGCCCCCATCAGCTCGGCGAGCTGGCGGCTGATGGCGAGACCGAGACCCGTCCCCCCGAAGCGACGGGTCGTGCTCATGTCGGCCTGCGTGAAGCTCTCGAAGATCGCCTCGCGATGCTCCGGCGGGATGCCGATTCCGGTGTCGGCGACCGCGATCTCGAGCGAGACGCCGCCCATCGTCGCGCGAAGCACGCGCACCTCGATCACCACCTCGCCGCGCTCCGTGAACTTGACGGCGTTGCCGACCAGGTTGGTGAGCACCTGACGCAGGCGGAGCGGATCGCCGCGCAGCCGCTCCGGGAGGTCCGGGTCGATCGCGCACACGAGCTCCAGCCCCTTCTCGGCAGCGGCCCGGGCGAGGAGCTCGGCCACGTCCTCCACGATCGCGCGCAGGTCGAGATCGACCGTTTCCACGGCGAGCTTCCCGGCCTCGATCTTGGAGTAGTCCAGGATGTCGTTCAGCAGCGCCAGGAGCGCGAGCGCCGACGAGCGCACGGTGGAGAGATAGTCTCGCTGCTCGGCGGTCAGCTCGGTGTCGAGCGCCATGTCCGTCATGCCGATGATGGCGTTCATCGGGGTCCGGATCTCGTGACTCATGTTGGCGAGGAACTCCGACTTGGCTCGCGTCGACGACAGCGCCTCGTCCCGGGCCTGGGCCAGGTCCCGCATGTAGAGGGCGCGCTCCTCCTCGGCTCGCTTGCGCTCGCTGACGTCGCGCCAGTTGAAGACCATGCCGCCCACGCTCGGATCGTCGTAGAGGTTGGTGCAGATGCCCTCCGCGTGGATCCACGCGCCCTCCTTCCGCCGGAACCGGCACTCGATGAGCCGGGATCCGCCCCCCCGACGGATCGAGTCGAGCGCCGCGTTGACCGCGCCGAGGTCGTCGGGGTGGACGTAGTCCAGGGCCGGCGTGCCGCAGACTTCCTCCGGACGATAGCCGAGGACGACCTCGACGGGCGGGCTCTCGTAGCGGACCACCGCGTCGCGGTCGACGATCGTGATCACGTCCGGGGCGCGCTCCACGAGCGCACGGAAGCGCTTCTCGCTCTGGCGGAGCGCGTGCTCGGCGTGGGCGCGGGCGCGCCGGTAGCGGTCGAGCTGCCAGGCGATGTACACCGAGGTCACGAACGCGACCACGACCCCGGCCACGACGTGTGCCGTGACCTCGCTCAGCCCACCCTTCACGAAGTAGACGTTGAGCCCGATCGCCAGCAGCGCGACGAGGACCGTGGCGAGCTGTGGCCACGGACCCCAGGGCAAGGTGGTCGCCGTGGCGAAGGCGATGACGAGGTCGGTGATCGGCTGCGTGACCGCGTCGCCACGCAGGTACCCCGCGGTCGCGGAGGTCAGGTAGATGCCGCTGATGAAGAGCACCGCCGTCGCGTTGAGCCGGCTCGGACCCGGGTGGCGGCGATTGATCCAGGAAGCCCACCCGACCAGCAGGAACTGCACGACCCGGACGAGGTGCGTCGCGGTCGAGCCCCCGTGGGCGAGACGGACGTCGGCGAGCGCGAACAGGCCGAGCGCGACGACGAAGACCCAGAGGCCGACGTGGAAACGGGCGAGCAGCAGCTCGTGTTCTTCGCGCTCCGCCGGCGCCGTGTCGGTCGTCATGTTTTCGCCGCTCGCCTCCGCGTTCCCACGCTGCAGGGCGCAAGGACGTACGGGCTCGAGGCTCGAGCGAACGGCGAGAAAGCAGGGCACGTGCCATGCCGGCTCGGGAGCGCGACGCTCTGCGGCTCGCCATGGCACACTCTTCAGCCGGCGACGGTTACCGGCTCCATCACACGAACCAGGCGCAGCGTGCCCGGCGTCGTCGTCGCGCACAACGCGGTCTTCGAATGGATCGCGGCACAACGACGCCCCGGTTCGCGACCGGGCGAGTCGGACATCCCTCCTTTCGCGAACCACGCGGCGTTCTCCGATTTCAGCACCACGATCCTCGATCAGATTGCCGAGGGGGACAGGGTCGTGACGCGCCGGGTGACGCGGGGTAGCCAATCCGGCACGTGGGTGGGGTTGATGGGACAGCTCGGCGTGGTCTCGTTGCCGCGACCTGGTGCCTGAGACTCTCCTACACCTCGGCTCCGGGCTCTCGCAGTTCGGCTGCACCCTGCGCGCGGCCTTCCTGATCGCGCGCTGTTTCGTCCCGGTCCGCCAAACCGGACATCTCTACGTTGTGTGGACGATTCGATGCCCGCCATTCGACGTGGTGGTTCGAGCTCGGGGGGAAGCTGGGTGATCGATACCGGCGACGAGGAGGGCGACCCGGTATCCCGCTGCCGCCCCGTCACAAAGATGCCGTAGTAGCCGCTGGCTCGGGGACCGTCCGTGTTCACCTCGAGGCTCATGGCACCTTAGCGCCGAGTGCGGCACGGGTTTTGCCACTGAGGGGCAGATGATCGGGCAGGTGCACTGCTAGCGACGCCGGCAGCAATGGAGGCACCGCGTTCCCGTAGGACTCTCGCTCCTCGTCACGCTGAGCCCACTCTTCCGCATTCTCTCTGGTTCACGCCGGCATCGGCCGCCGGTAACAGGATCGCCTGCCCCGTCCACGGATGTAACGACAAGACAAGCGAGGGATAATGAAGAAGCTACTCGTCGCGCTTGCTCTCCTCCTCACCGCCAGCACGATTGCTCCTGCGTCGTTCCGTGGAGGAAGCCGCCGCGTGAACCATGCCCACCGCGTCATGTGCTACACTTCGTGCCCTTTCTTTTACACCCATTGCCGTAACCTGTTCATCAAGGGTCGCTGGTACAAGCGGTGCCGAAAGGAATTGCTGTATAGCTGCCTTGGCAACCCGGCGGGCACCTCGTGTGCCAGACCTTGCAGCGGACTGAATCCCTGCCCGAGCGGTCAGCAGTGCGATCAAGGGCAGTGCATCATACAGACGCCACCAACGGAGCGTTGCCGTGGAGACCTCTTCTGTCCA
>Ga0137388_10003414_pt1 | contig 10258 bp, 9 predicted proteins | sample 15con2h14AmetaG_FD_104644 | JGI IMG/M metagenome (GOLD analysis project Ga0137388, IMG submission 104644) | Vadose zone soil microbial communities from Angelo Coast Range Reserve, California, USA - 15con2h1.4A metaG | ecosystem: Environmental > Terrestrial > Soil > Vadose zone > Saprolite...
CGCGCTCCGGCCGCCACATCCTGGACCCCCCGAGCCCTCAAGGCCCACCCCCCGCCCATGAATGCTCTCCCTCGTGACATCCGCGGGGCGGACCATCTTCGAGGGAACCCCTCCGCATGACTGAACCCACGACAGCCCTTTGTCCGCCCCGAACGAATCATGCCCGAGCCCCGAAGAGATCATCGAGCTGGTCAAGGCCCCGGGTCTGCGGGGCAGGGGCGGGGCGGCGTCGGTTCATCTACGACGAGCACCACGCGTACATGAGACCGGATTGGACCTACGACGACGAGGAGGTGAGCAGCCGTGAAGACCGAAGAGATCATCGCGATTCCCGAGACCCACCGCGACCTGCTTGACAAGAGGGGCATCGCTCACCTCGCGACCGTCGGGCCGGACGGCCTCCCGCACAGCAGCGCGATGTGGTACCAGTGGGACGGCGAACATCTGCTCTTCAGCACGCTCAAGAGTCGCCAGGAATACCAGAACCTCCGGACCAATCCGTGCCTGGCCGTCTCCATAGTCGACCCGGACAGCCCCTACCGCCTTCTGCAGGTCGGGGGCATCGCCGTCCTAGCGGAAGAGCCACACGGAGAGTTGATCGGTGCCCTGGTTCGGAAGTACGTCGGCCTAGGCGTGTCTCACTGGGACGAGCCTGGAGTGGAGCGCGTGACGTTGAGACTCAAGGTCCTTCGCGTCACGTGCGCCGGATGACGGGAGGGCTCGCTGGGGGAATCGACGCGGTCCAAGAGCCCGGAAACGTGCCTGGGAAACGTCCCCATGGCATCCAAATGGTGACGCCCAGGACCTTGACGGGAGAACCACCATCCAGGGTCAAGAACGTCGAGAATTTCCCGGGCCTGAGCTCGGATTCCATCCCGAGAGCGACCAAGAGAAGCACCGTCCGCGCGGCCTCGTTCTCGTCGGAGATCGAGGCTCCTGTGGCATCAGGTCTGTGGCTCGACTCAATTGGCCATCGACCAGGTATGGTGCCCAGGTCACCACCCAACCAGCGTCCCATACTAGGGCCTCACCCGGATGCCCGGCTATCCGAGAGCGAGTGCGTGACGCAGGAGGACAGGAAGGGAACGGACCCAGGAATGCCTCTGATTGAGCCCTTCATGAGCCGCCAGGTCCTCACGGCTCCTGCCGACCAAACCCTCGAGCAGGCTGCCCAGTCGATGACGGAGAGAAGGGTGGGCGCCGTAGTGATCACCCGGGGCCCGTCGGTCGTCGGCATCCTGACAGAGCGCGACGTCCTGCGGTCGGTTGCTCGGGGGCTGGTGCCGTGGAGCACCAGCCTTGACGTCTGTATGACCCACGATCCCGTCTCGATCGCGCCGGGCACCGAGGCCCTCGTGGCCAGTCGGCTCATGTTCGAGGGAGGCTTCCGGCACCTTCCCGTGCTCGAGGAGGGCCGGCTGGTCGGGATCCTCAGCCTGCGAGATCTCTGGCGGGCTACCGAGGCCGAGCGGATCCTACAGGCGAAGGAGGAGGAGCGGCGGCGGTTGGCGGCGGAGATCCACGACGGGGTCAGCCAGGAGCTGATCTCGATCGGCTACCGCCTGAAAGCTTGCGAGCGTCTCGTCGGCCGCGACGAGCTCGGTGCCCTGCAGGAGCTGGCGGCGGCAAACGAGCTGGTCGACCACGCTCTGAAGGATGTGCGTGTGGCTATCAATGCCCTCCGCCCGTCCCCCGTCGACGAACTCGGCATGATTCCGGCGATCCAGGCGCTGGCGCGCCGCACCTTCGGACCGGAGGTCGAGGTGGTCCTCGCGGCGAGCCTTGATGCTCGAGTCACATCCGAGATGGAAGGCGCCCTCTACCGGATCATCCAGGAGGTGCTGAACAACGTGCGGAGGCACGCCGGGGCACGCCGGGTCACGGTGAGGATCGAGCCGGGAGACGACCGGCTCAGCATTCGGCTGACCGACGACGGAAAGGGATTCGACTTGGAGATGTACCGCCGGTCGCGCCCGGAGAGCTCCTTCGGGCTGATGGGGATTGCCGAGCGGGTCGAAAGACTGGGAGGGCGGCTGCATATTCAGTCTGAGGTGGGGACCGGGACGAGCGTCGAAGTCGTCGTGCCACTACCAGGGACGCCGACCGGTCGCAACGACCCGAGCTGAAAAAGGGGGCGGTCAAGCGACCTGCGCACATCTTGAGGCTGACTGTTGAGGTGTCGCACGCCTGTGGGCAAGGGAGTTGTTACGCCGGCTAGCCCTGTCTTCCGCACATGAGGGTGGCTAGAGGGACGGTCCTCAGAATTCCCAACCCTCTGCTCTGCCGAGAGCCTGGACGGAGAGGGCTTCGAGCTCGGTAACGAGCCTGTGGAGGCGCCGAGCGTTGTCGAACCACTCCTGGTAGCGCTCACGTTGCTCTTCGGTGATCTTTCGGGTCACCGTCTTGCCGCCCACGGCCCTGGTCCAACTCAGGTAAGGCCCATGCAGCACTGGAGGGTCCCCCTGGCAGCGGCAGCCGGCCTTGCCGCACGCCGTCATCCGCTCCACGAGGCTGCCGGGCAGGGCGAAACCGATCTCACCGAGGGCGCCAGCGATGCGTGCCCGGGCACGTCGCTGGGCTGCGCTGGGCTGGGCCACGAACAATCACCTCCCAAATCCGGGATCTTCTTCTTGAAGCATATACGCTTCAAGGGTCACCTGCGAGGAGGATTCGAGTGCCCCAACAGCGCATCCAGTACGGCCCCCCGAGCATGGACAAGGCGCTGGGCGCCCTGCCGGTGGTGGCGGAGTTCTGCCGGCGTCTGGACATCGCCGGCATCGTCGACCGGGCCTGCCCCGTCCGGGAGGTGGCCATCCTCACCCATGGAGCGGTGATCGAGGCACTGGTGGCCAACCGGCTGACCTCGCCCCAACCCCTGGTGCACGTGGAGGGCTGGGCACGGGCGTGGGCGGTGGGTGAGATCTTCGGCATCGACGCCTCCGCCCTCAACGACGACCGCATCGGCCGGGCACTGGATGCCGTCGCCCCCAAGCTGGAGGGGATCGTGGGATCGGTGGGGGCGGTGGCGATCGCCGCCTTCGGCATCGACGTGGCCCGCCTGCACTGGGACATGACGTCGATCTCGCTCTACGGCGCCTACGACGACCCGGAGGAGGGCTTCGCCAAGCCCCGCTTCGGCCATCCCAAGGACCGCCGTCCCGACCTCAAGCAGGTGCAGAACGGCCTGGCGGTCACCGCGGACGGCGGGATCCCGATCTTCCACCGTGCCTACGACGGCGGGGCCGGGGAGGTGGCCCAGGTGGTGGGTGCCATGGAGGCGTTGCGGGCCATCGCCTCACCGCGCACATTCCTGATGGTGGGCGACTCCAAGCTCGTCTCGTACCCGAATGTGGTGGCCATGACGAGGGCAGGCGTGACCTTCATCGCCCCGGCGTCCAAGACCCACGTGGATGCCGACACCTGGGTGCCCAGGACCTGACCACGGCTACCCCGGTTGCCTACGTGGCCCAGCGGGACGAGGCCAAGGACCCCGACGCTGCCGGTCGGTGGTGGGTGCGGGAGGACGCCACGCTCCTCAAGGGTCCCCGCAGGGCGGATCCCGTCGTGGCGCTGCGCCGGATCTTCGTGCACTCCTCCGCCCGGGCGGGGGCAGCCAGTGCCGCACGGGCCAAGAAGCTGGCCCGGGCACGGGACGACCTTGAGCGGCTGGAGCGGGGATTGGGGGGCCGCTACTACCCGACCGCCAAGGAGGTCAACGAGCGGGTGGCGGCCATCAGCCGGGAGCGCCGCGTCAAGGGGTACCTGCAGGCCAGCGTCGGCACCGACGCTGCTGGCAGGCTCACCCTGGCCTGGCACTTTGACGAGGACGCCCTGGCCGCCGAGGCCGCCACAGACGGCTGGTATGCCCTGCTCACCAACCTCGATCCCGCTCAGGCTGACGCAGCAGAGGTGCTCCGGCGCTACAAGGGCCAGGAGGTGGTCGAGCGCCGGTACGGGAATTTCAAGGGCCCCCTGGCGGTGGCGCCCATGTTCCTGCAGAACAACCGCCGCATCGAATCCCTCGTGAGCGTCATCTGCCTGGCCCTGCTGGTGTTCAGCCTGGTTGAGCGGGCGCTGCGCCTGGCCATCTCCCCGGCCGTGCTCCTGGCCGGGCTCTGGGCAGGACGGGTGGCCAAGCCAACGGGACGGCTCATCTTCTCGGCGCTCTCACGGCTGCGTCTGGTCCCCGCCACGGCCACTCATCCGGCAACTATTCCCGAGCCACCGCCACTGCAGGCCCGCATCCTGGAGCTCCTGAACGTTGACGCCACTCGCCCTCGTCGATGAAAAGGTGGCGCTCAGGAACCTGGGACCCTACGGCCGGTCATGTGCGGAACATCCGGCTAGCGCCCATCCATCGATGTTGGCGAGAATTCGTTCGCAGCGAACGAAAAGCCACCAAACGTCTTGCGGGATCGTCAGGGCACGTAGAGCGTCGCCGCTTGGCCCTTCTTCACCTGCACGCCCGACGGGGGATCCTGCAGCAACACGAGGTTCGTCCCGCAGGTCCCGCTGCGGGAGGTCACCGTCACGACAAGACCCAGGCCCTCCAGCTGTGACTTCGCCGCCGCGCAGGTGGCGCCATTGGCGACGTTGGGCATGGCGAAGGGCTGTGGCCCGATGCTCACCGTGAGCGTCACCCCGCTGCCCTTGGGCACGCTGGTGCCGGCTGCCGGGATCTGGTTCACCACCGTCTCTGCCCCGGCGTCGTTGTAGGTCTCCTGGCGTACGGGGCTCAGGCCAGACGTCGACAGGGCTGCCTGGGCCGCGGCGTAGGCAGTGCCCGACACCGATGGGACCGGGACCATCTCGGGCCCCTTCGACACCGTCAGCGTGACGGGTGTGCCGGGGCGGACGGCTTGGGGGGGCGGCTCCTGGTGGACCACCGTTCCCGGCTTGGACACGTCGAACACCGGGTTCAGGATGGGATCGGGCAGGCCGGCCGCACGGATGGCCTGCTGGGCCGCCGCGATGTCCTGTGTCTCCACGGACGGCACCTGCCGGACGTCCGGGCCCTTGCTGACGTTCAGGCGCACCGTCGAGCCCCGAAGCCCGAGTGGCCCAACGCTGAACGGTGGGCTCGCCCCGACGACCGTCCCGGAGACGCTGTCGTCGAACACCGCAGCGACACGGGCGTGGAGCCCGGCCCCGCGCAGGCGGGCAACCGCGTCGGCCTGCCTAAGGCCCTTCACCTTCGGCACCGGCTGGAGCATGACCGCGCCCGCACCCACGACCAGCACGAGAAAGACAGCGAGCAGCAGGGGCCAGCGCCGGCGGCGCTTCCGGCGCACCACGGGGGCCATCATCGTCTCCTGGTTCTCGGTGGCCACCACCGAGGTGATCTCGGCGGCAAGCTCCGACAGCGGGGGAGCCTGCGGCAGCGACGCTGCTGCTTCGGCGAGGACGGCCCGCATCGCGGCGGCCGTCGGGTACCGGGTGGCGGGATCGGGCTCGGTGCTCATCGCCACGACGGCGTCGAGCGGTGCTGCCTCGGGCTGCTCGACCGACGGTGCCGGCACCCGGGAGGTCAGGTGCTCGTGGAGCACGTGGGCCACGTTACCTTCGAAGGGTGGAGCGCCGCAGATGAGTTCGTAGAGGACGCAGCCCGCGGCGTAGAGGTCGGCCCGCCCGTCCACGGTCTCACCGCGGATCTGCTCGGGGGCCGCGTACGAAGCGGTGCCGAGCAGGTTGCTCGACGTGGACGCCTGCTCGGCCATCCGGGAGATGCCGAAGTCGGTGACCTTGACTTCCCCGGCGGCCGTCACCAGCACGTTCTCGGGCTTGATGTCCCGGTGCACCAGGCCGCTGGCGTGCGCAGCCTCCAGCGCCGCCAGCACCTGGCCCAGCAACGCCGCGGCCTGGGCGGGCTCGACGTTGCCCCGGGCGGCAAGCACCTCCCGCAGCGTCCGGCCCCGCACGTATTCCATGACCATGAAGTACGAACCGTCGCTCGATCCCCAGTCGTGGACCTGGACGGCATTGGGATGCGACACGCGGGCTGCGGCCTGAGCCTCGGCCCGGAACCGTTCGACGAATCCGGGCCTGGCGGCAAGTTGCTCCGGCAGCACCTTGACGGCGACGATCCGGCCGAGGACCTGGTCGCGGGCACGGAAGACCTCGCCCATGCCCCCGGCCCCGATCCGGGCTGCGACCCGGTAGCGCCCGGCGATGACTTGCGACGCAGTCGTCTGGGTCACGGAGCGCTCGATGGGGTGCTCGATGACCTGCCCAAGGAGGTGCTCAACGGGTCGGTGTCGGGCTCGGCTGCAGCTTGCGCAGCGTGGCGTCGACCTCCGCCTGGAGGGCCCACAGGCGCGTGTCCACCCCTGACAATGCCGTGGACAGGTCGGTCACCTTCTTGGTCTGGGCGGCGTTGTTGGACTGGGCCGCCGTGACCCCCTGCTGGAGGGTCGAGATCGTGCCCTGGAGGCCGGTGATCGACTGCTTCAGCGCGGCGAGCTGGCTGGTCATGCCCTGGGTGGTCGCCGTGACCGCCTGCTGGAGCGCAGCGATCTGGGCGGCAAGCTGGTCCACCCCCGTCGTGTCCGGCACCACCTTGGTCTGGGTCTCGACCTTCGTCACGACCCGGGTCTGCACATGGTCCTGCACCTGGGCGGCCGGGGGCCGGGACGCCCCCACCGAGGAGCCCTGCCAGGCGACCGCGACCAAGGCAGCGGCCACCAAGGGGGCCGCCAGAAGCGCCAGCGGTCGTACGGATGCTGCGTTCACTTAACGACCACCTCCACGAGTCACGGTACTGCCTGAAGGGCCGAAGTCGGCGGCAATCCGATCCTCCTCACCCGCGTACCCGCCCCACCACGATCGACGCCGTCACAAGGAAAAACGTTGCTTCAGCGCCATCACGTTCGCCACGTAGCGCTTGGTCTCGGCGAACATCCCCTTCTGGCGCACGGACCGAAGGCCCTGGTAGTACCCGGCCACGGCAAGCTGCTGGTCCCCCTTCGCCTGCTGCAGCAGGTAGGCAAAGAAGGCGACGCCGGCCTCGACGTTGTGCTCGAGGATGGCGGTGTTCACGCTGCGCTGGAGGATGTTCACGCCTGTGAAGCGCCCCGTTTCGGGCATGATCTGCATGACGCCCACCGCCCCGGCCTCGCTGATCAGGTGCTGCTGCCACCCCGACTCCTGCCAGGCCAGGCCCTCGATCAGGGCCGGGTCCAGCTTGTAGAGCCTGCTGTAGCGCACCAGCAGTGCCGCCACCGCCGCCGGGGACGGGACGGGGATCCGGATGACCTGGCCCACACGCAGCAGATTGGGCTTGGTGATCCCGTTGACGCTCCCCAGCGCCGACGGCGTCACGTTGAAATGGCCGGCAATGACCGTGAGATTGTCCCCGGACTTCACCGTGTAGGTCACCACCTGGGCCATGGTCGGGATCCGCACGGGCGGCGGGGCCGGCACCGGGGTCGTGGGGATCCTGAGGTGCGTCCCGATCAGGACGACACTGGGGTTGGCGAGGTGGTTGGCCTGGGCGATCGCCTGCGGCGTCGTGCCGTATTTGTTGGCGATGGTCGCGAGGTTCTCCCCCGGCGCCACAACGTAGCCGACATCGGCCAGCCCGGCCGCCGCCATCGCTGCGACGACGATCAGCGCCGAGGCACTCCGTCCGCGGTTCGTCGCCCTGCGGTTTGTCCGGCCTGCAGGCATGCGCGCTCCCGTCGCCAAAGGGAACGCAATTTAGCAGAAGATAACAAGACTGTGCAAGTCATAACATTTGTAACACACCGGGAGCGCGGTCAGCCGGCGTGGTTTTCCAGTTGTCGTCCGCTCCTGCGGAGCGTTCGACAACCCCCGAATAGGACACAGGGGGATTCGCAGCTCATCCCCTCCGCTTCGCTCCGGGGGGCTGCTACTCCCCCCTGGACCCCCCAAGCACCTCGGCCACGCCGTTGCGCAGGACGGCAGAGCCGCGGCCGTTCAGCGTCTCGAAGCCGTAGGTCGTCACGGCACCGGCCGACCCTTCGACCCAACCCCGCGTCGTGAGGGTCTCTCCCGGGAACACCGGTTTCGAGAAGCGGACCTTGATCCGCCGCAGGCGGGCGGGGTCCCCCCCGGCGACGGCGTCGAGGACGGCTTTGGAGGCGAACGCCATCGTGCACATCCCGTGGAGGATGATGCCCGGCAGGCCCGCGGCGTTGCGGGCGAACTCCGGGTCGGTGTGGATGGGGTTGTAGTCCCCCGACGCCTCGGCGTAGCGGTAGGTCTGGTTCTCGTCCACGGTCTGGGCAGTCGTGAAGACGTACTCGGGCTCGGGCTCAACCTCGGCGGCCGCCTTGGTGCGAGACCCGCTCCCGCGCACGAACAGGAGGCTGCGCAGTTCGGCAGCGGTGACGCCCTCCTGGTTCGTGAGCTTCGTGTAGACGGTGAACGTCTCCCCCGACTCCTTGGTCTCGACGCTCTCCAGCCGGCCCTCGATCGTCAGGGTGTCGCCGGGGCGGATCGGGGCGTGGAGCAGGTGGTCCTCCTCCCCATGCACGAGACGGGCGAGGTTCACCTCGAGTTCGGGGTCGAACAGGGCCACCGCGAGCACCGACTGCACACCGACGATGGGGAACGCCGGCGGGGCGACGGGCTGCTCACCGGCGAACGCCGGGTTGTCCTCGTTCGTCGCTGCGGCGTAGGTCCGGATCGCATCCGCCGTGACCTCGTAGGTGGAGGTCGGATAGGTCTTGCCCGCCAGTGCAGTGTTGATCGCCAACGTGCTGCCTCCTGTTCGTGCGCCGAGTCCGCTAATCCAGGCGCCCGAGGATATGACGCCCGATCACGACCCGCTGGATCTGCCCCGTGCCCTCGAAGATGTCGTAGACCTTGATGTCACGGAACCACTTCTCCACAAGATGCTCCTTCGAGTACCCCTCCGGCCCCATGATCTCGATGGCGCTCACGCAGGCCCGGAGCGCCGCGCGGGGGCCCGACGCCTTCGCCATCGAGGCCTCCTTCGAGTTGGGGACCTGGTTGTCGGCCATCCACGCAGCCCGCCGGCAGAGTGCCCGGGCGGCGGCCAACTCGCGGTCGGTGGCCGCAAGCCTCGCCTCGACGAACGGGCGGCGGCGGGAATGGCGGGGGATCTCGGTCCTCTGCCACGCAGCCACGTACTCGAAGGCCGCACGCCCGATCCCGACCGCCATGGCTGCGGCGCCCGGGCGGGAGGCGTCGAAGGCCCGGAGGGTGCCCTTGAAGCCGGACGCCGGACTGAGCGCCGCCTCCCCGCCGACGATGTGGTCAAAGGGGATCCGGCACCCGTCGAAGATCAGCTCGGCGGTCTGGGAGGCAGTCAGCCCGAGCTTGCGCTCGATCCTGCCCACCCTGAGTCCCGGCGTGCCCTTGAGCACGACGAAGAGCCTCTGGCCCGAGCGGCCGGCCCCCGGGTCGATGGTGGCGTTGACGACGAGCACGTCGGCGCGGGCGCCGTTGGTGCAGAAGACCTTGGTGCCGTTGAGCACCCACTCGTCGCCGTCGCGCACCGCGGTCGTCCGGATGTTCGAGACGTCCGAGCCGGCCTGGGCCTCGGTCACCGCCATCGCCCCGAAGCGGGGCCCGGCACCGTCGAAGACCTCGGTCAGGAACCGCCGCTGCTGGTCCGGGGTCCCCTCGGCTGAGATCGCCGTCCCGGCGAGGCCCGGGCCGGGGATGTTCAGGATCATCGCCGCGTCGCCCCAGGCCAGCTCCTCCCCGCCGACCACCGCCACCATGGTGTCGGAGCGTGCTCCCTCCTCGTGGCTGGGTGCGGGGACGATGGCGGCGCGGTTACCCGCCATCTCGCCGAGCCTGGCGATGACCTCCGGCTCGACCGTCCCGAGCACGTCGGCGGCACGGGCGCGGGGGCGCAGTTCCTCGACCGCGAAGCCGTGGAGGAACTCCCGGAGCGCCTCCATGCGGTCGTCGAGGGCGAAGTCGATCACCGGGCGCCGCCCCTGCGCTCCTCGGCGGGCTGGTACCCGCTGGCGAGGAAGAGGTCGCCGACGACCCAGGGGGCGTCGAGGCTGGCAAGGGTCATAGCGTCCCGGTACCACAGCTCCACGGGGTGGTCCCGCATGTACCCGTGCCCACCGAGGACCTGGACTGCGTCGTCCGAGGCCGCCGCTGCCGACGCCACCGCCGCCCCGCAGGCAGCCATCACCAGCCGGCTCGCTGTCTCCCGGCCCCCGTCCAGCGCCCAGGCCGCCTCCCAGCAGAGCAGCCGGGCCGCCTCCAGGTCCGTTGCCCGGTCGGCGATCACGAACGAGATCCCCTGGAAGGC
>Ga0137388_10003415_pt1 | contig 10256 bp, 15 predicted proteins | sample 15con2h14AmetaG_FD_104644 | JGI IMG/M metagenome (GOLD analysis project Ga0137388, IMG submission 104644) | Vadose zone soil microbial communities from Angelo Coast Range Reserve, California, USA - 15con2h1.4A metaG | ecosystem: Environmental > Terrestrial > Soil > Vadose zone > Saprolite...
AGCAAGGGCTTTTCTTTGTGTTTTTTCATAGTTATGGTTCCACCCCATCTCAGAGTGATTATTGTGTACTCGGTACTGATCGTAGCTTACAGCGAGAGGATGTTATAAGCTAACTAGAACGATCAGAACACAAAAAGAAACCACCCCTGCATCAACCAGGGGTGGTTTAGCTATTTGGCCTTGGGGTCCTGCTTCCTTCGGCGTTCAATCGCTTCCAGGATGAGGAATATGTTCAGCACGACACTGGTCAAAAGAGCTATGATGGTGAGCCATTGCAGAAATTCCTTCAGTAGATCATGCCACCATGCCACCATTGCACAACATGGTACAATAGGCTCAACAACTGACCGTAGATCATGTTGGATATCCGCTAGAACACTACGTCTACACAGGTAACAAGCAAACGCTGGCAAGGCATTTTGTTGATCTGAGAGGCAGCCCCATGAGTGAGCAAGACGGGACACAGGCAACTACGCTGCAACGGCCTGCGAATGACGATAGAGAGGCATGGAATACAGCGTACTTCATAATTGGCCACACAGTCGGGCCAGTTCTATCACCGTTAGGCTCAGTTGTCTTCAGTATGACCTCATTTCATGGGCGTGGCTTCTTCCCTGGCGGTATCTCACTTGACGATCCCCTCACTGTCCTTGCCGCCCTTGAAGCCTTTGTTGGGCTGCACTACTTCCCAAGCAGGCGTTGTGTCACCTTTATAGCAACGCTGACACAACGCCTGCTTGGGAAGTAGTGCAGCGTTTCATGGTCATTTTGTGCGTCAACAGGCCTCAAATTGCCTTAAAATTCATGCCCTCAGAGCAATGGTTTCGGATGTTCTAAGTGATGGTTTTTTTGACAACAGCACGAGGTAATGCTATACCCTTTTTGGACTTGTCCTGACAACCTCCATTAGAGGCTGGTTTAAGCATAGGAAGGGATGTTCATACGGGGCTGTAGCTCGGTGGATAGAGCAGTGGTTTCCTAAACACGCTCCGTATCTGTGTTCTCACGAGATTAGGACTTCATGTAGGGCCAGGCTGACTTCAGCCTACCTTTTGATCTTCCCTTTGCCCGATTTTGGGCCTGTTAGACCTATGGTCATGCTTGCGCACGTGGTTTTGCGCAGGAAAGGGTAACAACATGAAAGTCCAAAACGCAGTTGAGGAGTACAGCTATGCTATTCTCAGACACTCCAAAGCAACGCAACACTGGTACATCCAGAAGCTTACCAAGTTCGCTGAGTGGTGCGAACAGCAACAGCTCGAGCTGGAAAAGATCAAACAGGCAGACATCCGCCGATTTCTTGAAGAGATGCGCAAGCGCAAAAATCAAAAGGGCACCCCGATCTCTTCATACACCGAGCACGGCTACGCCCAGGTCATTAAAGGGTTCCTCAGTTGGTGCTCCAAGGAAGATGGTATCGACATATTTGTCTCGGATCGGCTTTTCAAGCACATTGAGATGCCCAAGGTGCAAACCAAGGTTATTGAGACCTTCAGCAAAGACCAGATCAAGGCGATCCTCCTGGCATGCTCAAAAGAGTACAATGATACACTCACCGTACGGGACAAAGCTATCATCTACGTCTTGTTTGATACCGGCATTCGCGCTGGGGAACTGTGTGGCCTTACCCTGGATTGCGTTGAGGTCAGGCCTGACGATGTGTACATTAGGGTTTTGGGGAAAGGCGATAAATGGCGCGAGGTAGGGCTTGGCAGAGAAGCCAGGATCGCGCTCCATCGCTACATATCTAGGTATCGCCGTGCTGACAAAGAAGAGCAGCATGTGTTCTTGTCTAGGCTCCGCAAGCCACTGACAGTCTCGGGCCTGGATCGATTGATCTATCGCTTGGGCAGGTGGGCACATATCAAAGGCGTGTGCTGCTCGCCGCATACCTTCAGGCATACATTCGCCGTCAACTTCTTGCAGTGCACCGGGGATATCTACAAGCTGTCCAGGCTTATGGGGCATAGCAGTGTTGAAGTGACAGAAGTGTACCTGAAAGCGGTGAAATCCAAGGATGTGCGGCACAGTGTGTCTTTTGCTGACACCTTGTAGCTCTTGGCTTTCTTGGCAAGTGGCGCTATCCTTTTTATAGTTTTCTTTCTAAGGTAAAACAACAGAGTCCCTGCCTGCCCTGGTCGGGGCTTCTGTTGTTTTTGGCTCAACAAACATGCCGCATATCCCCGAAAAGCTTTGATTTCTCATTGTGTGTGTTACGCTCTCAGTTATTTTCTTCTTCCCTTTTTGGTGGCGGCAAAGCCAGTTTTAGCCCTGTCACATTTTGGAGTTGCAAGATGCTTGGCAGTACGGATTGGATCATCATTGCTCTTGCATCAGGATCAGCGTTTGGGCGCAGAATATCCACTGTTTTGCTTGCTAATGCAAGCGCGTCTTCCAAGCCCTTCCTCTGAATATCCAAGCGGTGCTCTACTAACGCTAATCGATCTTCCTCTATTGCAAGCTTTTGTTTTTCTCGCTCAAGCGCAGCCATCTGCTGCTCCTGCTGTGCCTTTTGCGCAGCCTCCTTGATCTTTTGCGCAGCCGCTTGATTTTCAAGCTCTAATTTTTCGAGATTTGCTTTTCTTTGCGTGAGTCCATTAACTACCGTCATAGTGGCATCTGCAACACTTGGAACTAATTTGTCCACCTGAAAGCCAAAGGTAAACGGTGAGTTATATCTAGCATACAAGATAGTTGCGCCCGCTTCTTTGGCAAACCGAGCATCGTGTGTTTGTGTGTATTCAATAAGGTCATCGAAGCGGCGTTTTGCAATAAGCCAGAATTTTGTGGTGAGTTCAGTAAGGGCCGTAAGTGCTATAGCCAAGTTATAAGGGGTTAAAGGCTCTTCACTAATACGCAAAGGAATAATTCCAGCGGCTATCGCCCATTCTTCTGTTGTATACATCATCTTTTGGTGAAAGAAGTCTTGGTCATCACTCAAGACCCCGAGTACCGGTATGTTGTGTAACAGTAGCTTATGCAGTAGTTGTGCTTTGTCCAGTTGTCCTTCATCTATTTTTGCATCAGTCAAGTTAGCCTCATACAGATCAGCATGAGATAGGTTAGCCCCACTCAGTTCCGCATTGCTCAGGTTAGCTCTGCTCAGGTCGGCCTTGCTCAGGTTGGCATCGCTCAGGTTGGCTCTGCTCAGGTCGGCTCCGTTCAGATTGGCTGCGCTCAGGTTGGCCTTGCTCAGGTTGGCTCCGTCCAGATTGGCTCCGCCAATCATGGCTGCGCTCAGATTGAGGCCAGAGAGATCAATTCCTCTTAAATTCATGCCGCTCAAGTTCAGCTTATCAGGGCTGCCCTCCTGCTGAAGTAGTTGCTCTACGTCTTCACGGGTTAATGGCTGGTCTGTTTTGTCATATGTGCCGGTGGCCATGTAACTCTCCTGTCCTTAGTGCTGCATATGTTGAGTTTGCGAGCCAGGAAGAGTTTACCATTACGCAATGCTGAGTACAATATATCTCTAAAACCTTCTGTGCCTTCACCAGAAGGAGCGCAAACTCAAGCATACCTATGGGCATGGACCCGCCCTTTGCCCATATTGCTCGCATAGGCCGCTTGACCCGTACGCGGCGCTACGTCAAGGACACTGGCCGCTTGCACTGCACGAAAGACAAGGCAGGCATCGCCCGGTGAGTACAGGCAAGCCAACTCTGTTTGTGCGCATGAAGAGGCAGGTGGCACGATGATGGGCAAGAACATGCGCAGGTATCAGACGCTCTGGATTAGCGATCAGACCGTTATCCACGATGTCACCATAACCGACACTCACCTGGTGAATGGGAAGCTGAACGGCTATTGTCGATTGGACAGCACGCCTACGGTCACCTGGCTTGTCAGACAAGTTAATCCAGTGGAGAGGCCTAGCGTCTGGATGATTATAGGCTGGGTGAGAATGAGATGAAGAAGAGAGCGCGGCACGGGGTGACTCGCCCGGCCGCGCTTCGTCATGGTATGCAGGAGGTGAAGCTATGCCGCGCAGAAGACAGCCAGGGCAGCACATCTATAGTGTTTATGTGGATATCATCAGGGAAGATGGCACGCTTTCAATGGAGCATGTCTATTTTGGGAATAGCAAGTTTGCAGCACAGATGAAGCTAGTCCAGGCGATCACAGACAATCCCCACGCTTACCGGGTCGATCTGCGTATGGATATGCGCTTGCTTGTGCGCGTGAAGATCGAGCGATCCGGCTAGCTTGCCTTCACTGGCACGTCCGAACGATGCTCCAGCATCCAGGTGTCGATAGCCGCGTGTGCAACGTCAAATGCATCATCTTGCGACGTTTTCCCTGGCTCCGTCGAAACGGTTATCCCCAGCTCGGGAATAGTCACCTCAAGATGATCTCCGACCACTTTCAGTTGTAGTGTGTATGTTGTCTCATTCATATTCCGATTATAACATTTTGGAACAGTAGGGTATACTTCTACTAAGAACACATTAGTTGAACTCAGAAAAGCAAAAGAAGGGGAAGCCATGTATCAGCAACCACATGATGAACCGCACTATCCACAAAACTATCCACAGAGCGCGCAGCCACAGTTTGTCTATGTACCGCAACCGCCAGCGCCAGCAAAGCCGAAGAATAAGACGATGAAGACACTAGCCATCGTCTTCGTCTCTGTGGGACTCGCACTTACGGTCTTTAGCATAGTGCCCACCGTTGGCGTGCTATTCGGCGTGTTCGGTTTTGCGTGCAGCGCTATGGCGCTCATCTTTGTCTGTCTGATTTAGGATGGACGGGGGTCTCCACGATATGACACAAGCGATCACGCCCTACCAATTCACGATTGACGCAGCCGTTGCTGAATGGCTTGCACAGAAAGAGACCCGGACCGGATCCAGGAAAACACGCCAGGCGTATGAAGACACCATGCGCCAGTTTCGCGCATTCTTAGCACATGGAGGCCTCGACCTGCTCTCTGCACCCATTGATATCGCGCGGGTCGCGGCATTGTGGGCAAATATGCGTACTGACACCTCCCGGCGACCAGGTGCAGATGTGTCGCCGTCAACATATAATCAGAGACTAGCAATCCTGTCCTCCTGGTATACGTTCGTGCAGGAGGTCTACAAGCTGGAGGTCCCGAATCCCATTGAGAGCGTCAAGAAACGACCAGTGCAAGCCTATGCAGCTGCACAGGCCATTGACCCCGATACCGTAGAGCAAGGCCTCCTCAGCGTGAATAGAGAGTCGCTCGCAGGCCTGCGCGATTATGCCATTCTGGCTGTAGCGCTTTATACCGGCAGACGAGCACATGAGCTGGTAGGGTTACGTTGGGAACATGTGCGGGTTACAGGCAGCAAAGAGCCACGTATCACCCTCACGTTTCATTGTATGGGCGGGAAGATCATGCATGATAAGCTGGACGTGGAAACGAGCGCGGTGCTACTGGAATACCTGTATGCCCAGTATGGCAAGAACCCGGCTTCACGGTTGGATTCGGATGCGCCGGTGTGGGTTTCGTACAGCCGGGCAAATGCCGGACAGGCCATCAGCGCAAAGACGCTCAGCAACATATGCGCGGCCCATGTACAGACAAGCAAGGTGCACGCGCTGCGCCATACCTTTGCAGTGGGTATGGTACGATCCGGAGCGCCAATCACGGATCTCGCCGGTCGCTTAGGACATACTGACATCAAGATCACCCAGACGTACACGAAGGAGATCATGGGCGATGAGAACCCGTATGGTGAGAAATTAACCGCCAGGTTCGGCATCCGGCGCAAAGGGGAAATGAGATGAAAAAATTTCTACTGATCGTCGCACTCAGCTTGTTCCTCGTCGGTTGTAGTGAACAAGCGGCTGCGCCTGGGTACACATCGCCTTCAGAAGCGCTCACAGCTATGCCAACAGACACGCCTATGCCTATACCCACTGCTACGCCTATGCCACTCAGTGTCCAACAGAAGATAGCAAATGCAATTCAAGCGGACCAGGATGCTGTTACGTACTGTTTTATCGTCAATGCAGCGACGACACCAGTCGTCGCTATCGCTGGGCAAGTGGTTACGATAACATCGAATACCAGCTCGTATCCTGGTTTTGTGAATGATGATCGCGCTGAGAATTGCATTTTCTATCTTGAGCAGGACGCCTGGACGGCAGATCCATCGGCCACACAAGTAGCCGTTCACGTAGAGATATTGCTGCAAGATCAGTATGGCAAACAATCCGTGGGTGATACAGCATGGGCTGTTCTCAAGCAAGCTACAGAGCGCCAATTCGTGTGGGCGAACCTCTCCTATACACAAGCCTGGGCAGACTACGGTCTGCTGGTTCGGTTGCGTCAGGTTGCTTACCCACGTCTGGATGCCTGCCGCAGTCTCCTCCGTGTTCGGCTGGTGGTACATGTGCCCAAGTAATGAGGTTATCTGATTCGTTGTCTGCTGGCGCGCCGTGATTCGTTCCCTATTCCGCCTTTCAAGATAGTCCTCAAGAGACGCGACTCCATCAAAGCGACGGACCTCCCTATCAAGCGCACACTCCCATGCCCCGTACCCATTACTCCTCGCCGGGCCAGTAAAAGAGGTATGTAATATGCTCTCAGCCAGAATTAAATTTCCAACGCGCGCAATCGCGTCATCAGTCATATGCAGTTGGTTTTTGAGGGTTGCATGAGTAACGCGAGGATAGTCCTCTTCAGCTTGTTTATATACCTCAACCAAGAAGCGTACAGCAGTAAGAAAGTCTGCTAGATCTCCTTCTGAGCCATTGCACGTGCGTATGGCCTCAAGCGAGAGTATCGCTTGATTGCCGAGGTCGCTGTCAGACCGAAACCCATTCGCAAAGCCGTTCGGAAGGCTCGTTGATACTTCCTTCGCGTCCATGCCCGTGTCATTGTAGAGCTTTTTATCCACGTAGCGATACGTGGGCCATTCAGCCTTTTCATGGAAGTAGTCGAAGATTATTTGCAGGTAGAGTCGATGCTGATCTTGCATATCCATGCCATCTCCTAATCACAATAGCCGGGTTACCACATAAGTTGCTATTTATATCGCACATTGTACCTCATCGTCAAAAATACACTTAGTGGCCTACGGGTTGGGGCTTTCTTTATCTGGAATATCCTCTATAAGCTCAGCAGTAGATACTCCCAGTGCTTGAGCAATCTTGTTCAACGTGATGGTATTCAGGCCGTGGTATGGGTTTCTCCATATCGTTTGTATTGTCTTATAATTCACGTCCGATAAGCGGCTTAACCTGGACATACTGATACTCTTTTCTTGAGCAACCTCTTTCACTCTCAGGCGTATCATTCCTCTCCCCTTGCTTCGTATTGGTTGGAGTATAGGCGTGTGGTGTTATTGGTAGTAGTGGTGAATTTATGGTGGTATAATTCTGGTAGTATAATTCTGGTGGTATTTTTATACCGCCCTTACCACTATACGCATGAGAGGGGTTACACGATGGAAGCAAAGAGACTCACGTTATGGGTGCTTGATTGTGGGCATGAGTTGGTACCACTGTATGCAATAGATGAACAAGACGGATGGGAGAAAGCCGCCGAGTGGGCGGTACAGCACAATACCACCCTACCGACACACGCTACATTGATCGAATTCCCTGCTGGGTTCAAAATACACAGACGAGAACTACCAGGCCATCTTCACGAGTAGAACCGCAAGGCCGACAAAGGATGCTATCACTCACCGGTAGCATCCTTTTTTTATGTCAACGCACGTGGTCTACTCCCCCTGGAACCGTGGTTTTCCTCTCATGCTACGCATGTTGTCTAGCACGCTCACGCAGTTGGTTATGGGTTGACAAATGATAGCTTTGGAGTATACACTAAACACCGCACCATACGTTCGTGTATGGTGTAGAGGGGATTTAAGGGGTAGTGGCAAGGCAAAGCCTGGGGCTGTAGCTCAGTGGATAGAGCAGTGGTTTCCTAAACCACGTGTCGGAGGTTCGAGTCCTCTCAGCCCTACTCACTCAACCCGCTCCATGAGCGGGTTTTCTCGTTTTGAAAAGCCTTAGTTTCTGCTGAAAGGTCATCATCCCGTCCTGGTGCCACCCACGAATCGTTCCATCACCAGGACGGGATGAATCCCGTCCCTTCGACGCTGTTCGCTCTTACATCACGTTGAAGGTTTCCAGGACGACAATCTGTGCGCCGCCCTGCAAAACTGGGCACCCCTTGGCCTTCGCGACTGCCTCGTCGAGCGAGTCAGCCTGGATGATCGAGTAGCCACTGGCCATGCCCAACTCCGAGCCATCACTGACTGTGCCATCGCTCGCGATGGTTTTGGCCTGACCGGTGGTGGGATTGCCGCCATCTACGAGCGCGCTCCCGAGCTCACCGAACCAGCCCGTCCACGCTTGCATGACTGCTGCTTGTTCCGCTTCACTCTCTGGCATCCTGCCGCCGCTGTAGAGTAAGAGATAGTTCGCCATGACAGGTCCTCCTTGATCGTACCTTTATCGTAGTAACTTCATCAAGTGGTAACGCCAATATAGATTATACACCAGCAGAACCATTCCATTGTTAAGGCGCTGCAATGTCTTTGTTAAGTCAGCACGCCTCTCTCTTGTGTGGTGCACTCCCAATACTACTCCAAGATGGCTTCGGTCGATTGAGCGAGCGTTGGCATGGCTCCCAGGTGGGCTTGGGCCAGTAAGAGGACTGTCAGGAGCACGAGTGCCAGAAGGATCATCGGGAGCACTCCCAGGAAGCGAGGGGCGAGCGTAGCCGACAGGTGGTTCATCACCGTCTCCTTTCATCAGCAAAGAAGAAGGCATTTCCATGACGAGAGAGAGCCAGAGTACATCCTCTCAAAGAGAGATACGGGTGCTGGTTACTGATCGTCCTCTTCTGGCTGTGCTAAGAAAGCAGCCAACCGGCATGGGTGGTTTGGGAAGGGGTATTTTTGGGCTGGAGCAACAGCAACGATTCCTTGCCTGCTCTTCGTCTCCTCTGCTATACTAATCACTCAGTAGCTTCTCTGGTCATGGGGAGTGATGCGCCACCGAACCTTCATTGTCGCCCGGCGTCAGAGGAGAAACAAGCCCAGCAGGAGGACTGTCCATGCAGTTACCACCGGAGCAGACCGCGCGCTTCTACCAGATCTGGTTGGCGTTGCTGCACTATGTCAATGACCAGCTGCACCTGGTTCCAGCCTTTCCCGCATCTGAAGAAAGGAACGGGCTGCTTCCGCTCTCCGACGAACTGCAGCTCCGCAATGCGCTGTGGGCAGATGACGAGCTACGCGAACGCTTCATCAGCGCCAATCCAGCTGGCCTCTCCTCAGCCGATCTAGCCGTGGTGGCCAGTTGGCGGTACCGGCGTGCTGGATCCTTTTACATTGTGCGTGCTCTCAAAAAATACGCGGTCTTTCTTTCTGAAGATGCATCCCCACGGGCCTACGGCGTGCTCGGCCTGTCCACTCCCATTGAGGAGTTGGCACGGGGTCCTCTCCCCGTCCTCGCGCAGACTGTGCTCCTGCCGTTTGAGGGCCAGATCATCTACGATGGGCTGTTGCAGTGGTATGCAGTCGTCTTTGGCCCTGGGATTCGCGCGCGGTTGAACGCGGAGTATCGCAATGCGCAGGAGCGCGAGGGCGTCATCACAACGCTTGAGCCAGCTGGCCTTCCTGCGGACCCGCAGGAAGGACGCACCGCTGTGCTTGCACGCAACACGAAGACCTTGCAGGCGTTCCGCAAGGACCTGAGCAGCAAGGGGCTGAGCTCCAAGACGGTGGAACAGCATGTGGGAACGATTGAGGACTTTGCCCAGACCACCTTGCTGGAGCACGATCCCGCGCGTGGACTGCTCGACACGGGGCTTTCGGATATGCAGAGCTATCTGCACGCGCATGGAAACAAGACCGTCACGACGAGCTTCAAGCGCTTTATCCGCTTCCTGGAAGAGACGGGGCGCATGGACTACGAGCACGCGGAAGTCTTGCGCGAGTGGCTCAAGCAGGCCATGTTCTAGCGGATACACTCCGGTGAGACTGCGTCTACACCGCATGCAGCACCCGCCTGCGAAGCAGATCGAAGTTGGCGCGTCCATACATTTGCCGCTTGAGACTCTTCAATCTGAACAACAGCGGCACGGATCACTCGTGAATGAGGTGTCATGAACTGTATCGCCTCCATGAGAAGTATGCCCTTTCTGGAAGCCTCCTCTCAGGTCGATTCACGTTGAATCAGTTGTGGAACGAGGGAGCGGGTGAGTTCTTCCGAGAGTGGTAGTCCGTGATGCAGTGCGTGGAGCACATCGACCGCACGCTTTCCGATATCGA
>Ga0137388_10003417_pt1 | contig 10255 bp, 14 predicted proteins | sample 15con2h14AmetaG_FD_104644 | JGI IMG/M metagenome (GOLD analysis project Ga0137388, IMG submission 104644) | Vadose zone soil microbial communities from Angelo Coast Range Reserve, California, USA - 15con2h1.4A metaG | ecosystem: Environmental > Terrestrial > Soil > Vadose zone > Saprolite...
CGGGACGGATCGCATCGACAGCAAGTTCTTGCTCTCAGACCTGGCGGTCCGGACCGGCATTCCGGTTGTTTTCGGCGGCGTCCTGAGGATGACGGGACACGCGATGTTGATTCGGCCGCCGGGGCCTTGCCTGCGATGCCTTTTCGAAGAACCGCCCTCGTTGAGTGCGATTCCCAGCTGCTCCAGCGCCGGAGTGCTGGGATCCGTGCCCGGAGTCATCGGGACGCTCCAAGGCATCCTTGCATTGTCCGCTTTGCGCGGCGAAGCCTTGCCCTCCGAACTGATGGTTTTCGAAGCCGGCGGGTTGACGCAGCGGTTCGTGGCCGTCCCCAAGCGGGCGGACTGCATGTGCGCCGGAATCGCGGCGCCACGCGCTTCGACATCGGCGGAGGTACCGGCGTGATCTCGCGCGTCGTGGCAGGGTCTTTGGACATCACGCGCGAGGTTTGCCCGATGACCTACGTCAGGACCAAGCTCAAGCTTGAATCGCTGGCGCTGGGCGAGGTGCTGGAGGTTTTCCTTGCTGGCGACGAGCCGTTGCGGAACATTCCTCTCCAGGCCCGCCAGGAAGGGCATGAGGTACTCTCGCTGGAAATGGAAGCGAACGGCATCTGGCGGCTGTTGCTTCGCAAGTCATGAAAGGTCAAACAATGGCAACCGTACGAATCCCAGCTCCCCTGCGCACTTACACCAAGGATCAGCGGGAGGTGACCGCGGCCGGCAAAACGGTGGGAGAGGTCCTTCGCAACCTCGAAAAGGCCTATCCCGGCATTGGCGAGCGCTTGCTGGACGAGAAGGGCAACGTTCGACGGTACGTGAACGTGTTTCATAACGATGAGGACATTCGATTCTTGAAGGACCTTGAGACTCCCGTTGCGGAAGGGGATCGCTTGAGCGTCATCCCGGCGATCGCCGGCGGCATTTAACGGATGCTCTCGGAAGAACAGATCCATCGATACTCGCGCCAAATTCTCCTCGGCCGGGTCGGGGGAGTTGGACAGCAACGCCTGCTCGCGTTGGGGGCGCAGGCGGTTGGGCAGGGCCCGGCGCTCCCGATGGCGATCGCGTACCTGGGCGCAGGCGGCACCTCGGTAAGAGCGCAGAATGGATCGGTGGCGCCAGGTGACGAGGGCTTTTTGTTTGTTCCGGGCGATGTGGGGCATCGCCGGGATGTGCGCCTCGACCGTGCGCTTCGAGAGATGAATCCGGACGCAACCGGATCAGGTTTGCCCGGCTGCTTGCTTCACTTTCCCGGAGAGTTCAGTGGTCCGGGACCTTGGGTGGGCATCGGTCGCAAGGAAGGAAGGCTGGCGCTCGTCTATCGCTCGGAGCGCGGCTGCCTCGCCTGCTTCGCGGCCCTTTCAGAGCATTTCGGCGCCGATGAAGCGTCGCCCATTTCGAATCTGGCCGGGTGCCTCGCAGCGCTCGTCTTTCAGCGGCTCTGCCTCGGCCTTTCCGCGGACCTGGGTGGGCTGTGGATCGATCCAGCGTGCCGGATGACGCCAATGGACATTCGGCCCTGCCCAAGCTGTGAGTCGCCGTAGAGCGCGGCCGACATGTTCCCCTATCGCCCCAAAGCGTGCGACTCGATAGCCGAGCTCGTCGGGAATACGCCGATGGTCCTGCTGAAAAATATCGGGAAGGAGCTGGCTGGGGTCCAACTGCTCGCCAAGCTGGAGTACTTCAATCCAGGAGGCAGCGTGAAGGACCGGCCGGCGCTCGAAATCGTTCTGGACGCACAGCGAAGCGGCGCTTTGACCAAGGGTAAGACCTTGATCGATGCAACCAGTGGTAACACCGGAATTGCCTACAGTTGGATCGGAGCCGCGCTCGGCTTTCCCGTTGCGCTGGTGGTACCCCAGAATGTGAGCATCGCTCGAAAGCAGATCTCGGTGGCCTACGGCGCCACGCTCATTTATTCGGACCCGATGGAGGGCTCCGACGGCGCTATCCGGCACGTGAGGCAGCTGGTCGCGCAGCAGCCCGACCGATTCTTCTATGCCGACCAGTACTCCAACAACTCGAATCCCAAGTCTCATGAGCTGACGACAGGGAAGGAAATCTGGGAACAGACTCGGGGCACGGTAACGCACTTCGTTTGCGGGATTGGAACCGGTGGCACGATCATGGGCACGGGGAGAAGACTGAAAGCATATCGCCCCGGCCTACAGGTCATCGCCGTAGAACCCCTGGAGGCTCTTCATGGTCTCGAAGGCCTCAAGCATATGCCTTCATCGATAGTCCCCAAGATCTACAAGGAGGATGAATTGGACGGCAAGCTGTCCATTTCCACCGAGGAAGGTTGGGCGATGGCGCATCGACTTCTGCGCGAGGAGGGTCTGTTCCTGGGCCATTCTTCTGGAGCCGCGCTGGCCGGGGCTCTTCGCGTTGGACGGCAATTGGCCGAAAGGCGGGAACCGGGAGTGGTGGTCACCATTTTTCCGGACCGTGGAGAGCGGTATTTCGAGGCGCCGCGCTGGGAACGAAGGTACGAGCGGTGACTCCTTCTCTGCCCACGGATCTCGGCCCGGCCTTGCGGCACGTCGAGTCCCAGTATCCAAGGGAAGGGTGCGGGATTTTGCTAGAGAATTCAGCGGGGCAGTGGAGAACCCTGCCGATGGCGAACGCCTACGACGCGTACCACGCCAAAGATCCCCTTCGGTTTCCCCGGACGTCTCGCACCGCCTATGTTTTTGACTCCAGGGACTGGCTGAAGGTTTGCGAGGAAGCCGACCAGTCGGGTGAGCGCGTCGGCTGCATCTTTCACTCTCACGTGGACGTGGGCGCCTATTTCTCGGCCGAAGACCGCGCAATGGCAGCCCCCGACAATGCCCCCCTTCTTCCGGGAGTGGCGTACCTCGTCATCGCAGTCGACGAGGGCAAGGCGTCCGCGATTCGGCTCTTTTGGTGGGACCGGGGAGCGTTTGAGGAGAAATCCATCCCGCTGTCGAACGCCCGCTAGGACCCTGGGAAATCCCGGGGCGCCAGCTCGCTTTGGCGATTCTGTAAATGATTGTCAAGACCTCGGATTTCGTTTATAAAATGCCGGGTTTTCCATAGTATCTAACCGGGGGTCTACCAGTAAATGGCCCAAAATCAAGGCTTTACAGTTTGGCTCACTGGGATGTCCTGCACTGGGAAGTCCACGCTTGCCCAATACGTCGCCGCCCGCCTTCGCCAGGTCGACCGAAACGTAGAGGTTCTGGACGAAAATACGCTGATCGATGAGTTCTGGGCGCAGCATGAGGAATCCAAAGAAGACCGGAGCAGTCTGGTTCGGCGCCTGGGGCTGCTTGCCAACATGCTCAGCCGCAACAACGTAGCAGCACTGGTCGCCTCGGTCAGTCCGTACAAAGCGACGAGAGAGGAAAATCGGCGCTTGATCGGACGGTACGTGGAGGTCTACGTCGATTGCCCCACGGAAAAGTTGATCCAGCGCGATTCGAGCGGAAAGTACAAGAAAGCGCTCACCGGAGAGATTCCAAATTTCATAGGGATCACGGAGCCTTATGAACCGCCCTACAGTCCCGAAGTGACCATTCATTCGGACGAGGAGAGCATCGAGGAGGGTGGGCGAAAGATTTTTCAAGCACTTCTGGATCTTGGCTACGTTAGGAACGACGAGCTCAAGACCATCACCGGCAAGCCCGTTCGGTCCAAGGTCTCGACGCAAACCGCCGCCCGGCCTTCGAAATCGTCCCGAAAGTCTCGGCCCGCCAAAGGCTCGCGCAAGGCGCGACCCGCCGCTCGGGCTGCCCGGGTCGCAAAGGCATCGAAAAAGGCCTCCGGCAAGAAGAAGTCGAAGTAGCCTGGTTTTGCGACGGCATGCTTCGTCCAGACCAAATTCAGGATTGCATCCGCCGCTCCGCGAAAAAAATGCAGGAAATGCGGGACCTTATTTCCTCTTACGGCTCCGCTCTGGTGGCATTTTCAGGCGGTGTCGATTCGACGCTCGTCCTGAAGGTGGCGAGCGAGCAGTTGGGGCCGAAGGTCCTTGCGTTGACTGCTGTCTCTCCTTCGCTTCCCGTGGACGAGGAACGAGCTGCCCATGAGCTCGCAACCGGCATGGGTATCGAGCACGTCACCGTCGATTCGTCAGAGCTCTCAAATCCGCAATACGCTCAAAATCCCAGTAATCGCTGCTACTTCTGTAAGACTGAGCTTTACGACTTGTGCGGCCAGAAGCGAGCTGAGCTTGGGTTGGCGGTCGGGATGGAGGGCTTCAACGCCGACGACCTCCGAGATTACCGACCTGGACAGAAGGCCGCCCGAGAGCACGGGATCCGTTCTCCTCTTGCGCAGGTTGGCCTAACCAAGGACGAAGTTCGTTCGTGGTCCTTCGCGCTGGGATTGCCGAATTGGGACAAGCCCCAGATGCCCTGCCTGGCATCGCGAATCCCGTATGGTACCGAGGTGACTCGCGAACGACTGACCCAAATCGGAGCTGCGGAAGCCGACCTTCGTAACCTGGGGCTTCGCACGTTTCGGGTTCGCTACCATGGGGGCATCGCGCGGATCGAAGTCAGCGAAGAAGAATATGAGAAGTTCACGTCCAGAGAGTTTGGGCGACGGGTTGTAGCGGCGGTGAAGTCTCGGGGTTTCCAGTTCGCGGTCCTCGATTTGGAGCCTTTCCGGTCGGGAAGGCTGAACGAAGCCGCTGGAATTCTGCCGGACTGACGGGCATAGCCCATTGTTTCGACTCGTATTTCTTACCACGGTCCTCGTTTCGGCCACCGCGCAGGCCATGGAACGCTGGGACCATAGAGGAGCCGTGGGACTCCTGGCTGGAGTGGGTCTCGACGTGCAGGATCGCGTCAAAGGTCAGCTGGCGACCGAACAGGCGGGCCGCTTCGCTGGAATCCTGGGCGGGACGTTCGCCATCGGAAACGACGGCAACGAGCTCAAGCTGTTCGTGCAGGCATTTGCGCGCGCGGGAACTGCTTGGGCCGTCTCGGCAGGGTATCGCGGCTATTTCGGCCAGGAGCGCTTCAAGACTTTCTACGACTTGGACGGCCGATTCGATGTCTCGCCAGTGTTCACCGTGGGGCCGCGGCTCGGACTCGGGTTGCAATACGAAGCAACTCAAACCGTTGGCGTCTTTGCCACGCTCGCGACTCGGATCGGCGTTGGCAACGGAGTCGTGTTCAACGGCGAGATCTTTGTTGGCGTGCAACTTCGAACGTACCTACTCGAGTGAAATGTTGCGGAAGCCGTGGCGTGTGGGAGCATGTGCGTACACGTAGGGGGAACACATGCCTCAGTGTCGACTCGCTTCGGTAGTTTTTCGACTCAATCGGTCCAAACTCGAACTCCTCAAGGAGCTTTCGCGCCACACTCGAATTCGACAGTCCGAATACCTTCGGGAAGCGATCCGAGACCTGCTGAGCAAGTACGAACGGCACGTCATCGAATAGATCAGGACTCAGAAAATGGGGGATCTTTCGGCAATCCGTTGGAATCGAGGGCGCAGGCAAATGGGTCCAGTGCCTGCGGGTAGCTCACTTCCCAAAGAATCAAGCCGTGGGGGGGCGCCTTGAGGCCGTCTATTTGCGCGCCGGTCGCCAGAGCCGCCAGATAGTCCCCGACCGAAATGGCGCCGGCGGCTGCGGCAACCCCCGAGCCCACCAGGTAGCGGACCTGGTATCGGGCAAATCCATCTCCGCGCAACCGGACATCGAAGAGCCCTGGCCGAAGCTCCGCCAGCTTTATGTCCAGTAGGGTCCGGAGTCGACGGGGGCTCGATTTTTCATGGAAGGCGATGAAATCCCGCCTGCCGACGGCCTTTTCGAGCAGCCACTCAACGCGTCGGGGTTGAAGCTCCCGTCCCCTCAACCTGGGGTTCTCGCAAGCGAGCCAGCTGAAGGGTTCCCACTCCGGATGCGGCGTCGGCCATAGACGCAGTCGGTAGCGGTACTCCTTGCTCACGCTGCTCCATTGTGGGTGAAACCCGCGTTTCGCTTCGACTGCGCCGCAAATTCCCAATCCCATCGGCAGGTGAGGGCGCACACGTTCGGATAGCTCTCGGGGTTGATGCAGGCGCTCCCGGATGCGGACCACCTGCATTCGGGCGTGAACGCCTTTGTCCGTCCTTCCTGCGGCGACAGGCGCCGCAGAAATACCGCCTGCGCGCAGTGCATGTGTCAAGGCTTGCTGGACGGTGGGCGAAGTGGCCTGGGTCTGGTACCCGTTGAAGTGATCGCCTCGGTACCAAATCCACAGGGCAATGGTCGCGGGCAGCTGGGTCCTCCGTACAGCTACATTGCAGCATGCCTGATGCACGATAAAATGTCCCGGTGCCCTCATACTCGAGCCAACGCGCCGGCGCACGGGGTGGAACGGGAACGCAGTGGCTCTTTCGGCAAGGAGGGTTGGTGCTGGGACCGGTCCTCTTCGAGCAGCTGCTCGAAAACCTGTACGCCGGACTATTGGACGGCAAGACTGAAATCACGCCTCTCGGCCAAAACAAGTTTCGGCCTCTGGCGGACGTGGACGACTTCAAGATCGACCTCGCCAAGGCGCAAGCCAAGTGGCGGGTGGACGCCATCGTTCAGGCGCATCAGAGTCGCAATACGCGCAAGCGCAATTTGTGGATTGGGGCGATTGCGACCACTGCGGTGATCGCTGCGATCGGCGCTGCCTCGCTCGCCAAGTACTTGGCGGTGCACAACCCATTCAAAAGCATGGCCACCTTCGATGACATTTCGGTGGAGGCCCCCACGATTGGATTGGCGAACGCGCGCGCGGGTAGCGAGGACCTCGTCGATTACCCTTTGGGCGGCGAACCGCGCAGGTCTGGGGGTCGGGAGAAGAGCAGGCCTTCGTTGCTCGCCAACAGAACGGCCCCTGCGAAGGGGGAAGCGGAGGCCGATGGGATTCAAACCGCCACCTTTGATCGCACTGCGATCAACTCGGTCGTCGCCGCTCGCCAGCGCTCGCTCTACCCATGCGTGGCTGAAGAAGCGGGCAAGCACCCAGGACTGACCACCAAAATCCCCATCGAATTCGTGATCGGCAACGATGGCCGGGTTACCAAGGTGTGGATCGATCATTCCCTCTTCAAGACCGGGGCACTCGGGGAGTGCCTGCTCCGGGAGCTTCAGAAGTGGTCATTCAAGGCATACGAGGGCGAGCGTGCGACCGTGGGCCTATCGTTTAGAGTGGGAAAGAGCGGTTGAGGCAGCACCTTTGCATTAAAGCTTGAACAAACCACCAGCTGCGGGCAATACCGCGGTCAATGAGGAATGCCGAAGCGGCGGTGGGCGATGGCCAGGCGGAGATTCCGCCCGGGAGTCTTCGTCACACCGCACTGCTTACCGCCAAGCGATTCAAATCGATCTGGGTGGAATTTGGCGCGCTGCTGGTGCGAGTCCGCGATGGCCTCCAATACCAGCAGTGGGGGTACTCAACTTTCGAAGAATATTGCGCGAAAGAGCTGCGAATTCGCAAGCAGACGGCGCTCAAGCTCACTCGGAGTTATTTGTTTCTCGCGAAGCATGAGCCCAAGACTTCTGCCGATCGGGATTCAGGATACCGCGCACCGCGTTTCGAGGTGGTGGAAGTGCTTGCCGATGCAGAGCAGCGCGGTCAACTCTCGGAGTCCGACTACGCCAGCGTGCGGGACTCGATCTGGAATTCGGACCAATCGCTCTCCGAGCTCAAACGGGGTTTGGCCGAGCGCTTCCCAGCCCCGCAGCAGGCGCGCGCCCAGAGCCAAGGGACGCCCCGCCGCCTGGCTGCCGACGCCCGACGGTTGGCGAAAGAGCTCGCCGCGCATCGGCGAGCTCCTCGCCCGATCGTTGAGCGGGCTTCCGCTTTGGCCGACGATGTGGAGGAATGGTCCGCGAATATCCAGGCGCGATAGACTCAGTGAGGTACCTCTCGCCAGGTACCGGGTTTGGAGGACCGACGCGATGAAACGTTCAGAACTTCCCAGTATGGGCGGCGAGCCCTATGTTTTGGCGGGGTTGTCGATGGAAGTTCCTCCAAATTTTTGCTGTGCGCAGAATGTACTAGAGTCTATTTCAGAACGCGGGAGCTCGGAGGCAGCGAAGTGAAGTCGAAGGAACATCACATCAACCTATCTTGCTCCTTTTGTGGAAAGTCGCAGCGAGAAGTCCGGAAGCTGATCGCCGGGCCCACGGTCTACATTTGCGATGAATGCATCAAGCTCTGCAACGACATCATCGCCGAGGAAAACGATCGGGAGGAAGGCAAACCCCAGATTTCCCTTCCCACCCCTGCGGAGATCAAGGCGTTCCTGGACGACTATGTGATCGGTCAGGAATACGCCAAGAAGGTGTTGGCCGTCGCCGTCTACAACCATTACAAGCGAATCTACCAGCGCAAATCGGCCTCTCGTCCCCGCCCGGGGGTAAAGGCGCAGGCCCAGGACGAGGTCGAGCTCTCCAAGAGCAACATTCTTCTGATCGGTCCCACCGGCTCGGGAAAGACCCTGCTCGCCCAATCGCTGGCCCGGTTTCTCAATGTTCCCTTCACCATCGCCGATGCGACCAGCCTCACCGAAGCCGGTTACGTCGGAGAAGATGTGGAGAACATCATCCAGAATCTGCTCCACAACGCCGACTACGACGTGGAGAAGGCCGCGCGCGGAATCGTCTATCTGGACGAAATCGACAAGATCGCCCGCAAGGGAGAGACTCCGTCGGTCACCCGCGACGTGGGAGGCGAAGGGGTCCAGCAAGCGCTGCTCAAGATCATCGAGGGGACGAGGGCCAATGTCACCCCTCGGGGCGGCAAGAAGTACAACCAGCAGGAATACATTCAGGTAGACACCACCAACATCCTCTTCATCTGCGGCGGCGCATTCCACGGGATTGACGGGATCATCAAGCGTCGGGTGGGAGAGAAGGGGTTGGGCTTTGGCGCCAAGCTGGCCCACCGCGATGAGAGATCGGTGGGCGAGCTGCTTCGGTTGTCGGAGCCGGAAGATCTGATGAAGTTCGGAATGATTCCGGAGTTCGTCGGCCGGTTGCCGGTGGTCGCCACCTTGAACGATCTCCGCGAGGAGGATCTGGTGATCATCCTCACTCAGCCCAAGAACGCGTTGATCAAGCAGTACCAGAAGATGTTCGAGATGGAGAAGGTGAAGCTGACTTTCAGCAAGGATTCGCTGCGCGCGATTGCCCGCGAGGCGATGCGGCGCAACTCCGGGGCGCGCGGGCTGCGGGCCATTCTCGAGGACTCGATGCTGGACATCATGTACGACGTCCCCTATCGAGAGGGAATCAAGGAGTGCAAGATCACCGAGAGCGTGGTGACCAAGCGAGAAGCGCCGCAGCTGGTGCTGGAGAAGGAAAAGAAGTCCGCCTAGCTCTGAGTGACTCGAACGGTGGTTTTCATTTCCCGACCGGTGGCGGGGTCCCGCGCGCCCATGGTGAGGATCCCCTCGATGTTCACATCGAAGGTGACCTCCACCTGCAGCTCGCCCGCCGCCGCGGCGCGGATACCTGAAAAGATGAACTCGCCCAACAGCTCGTTCCGGGCGACCTGGGGATGATCGCCCTGGAAAATCCGCATCGCCAGCTCCGTCTGCCGGTCATAGCTGGTAGTGGCGTTGAACTGCTTGGCATTGGGGATGGGTGCATTGCGATCGAAAACGACGTGAAAATGGCCTCCCGCCTTCTCCAGGCCGATCGCCATCGGAATCACGTCCAGCAGCTGCAGGCGGAGGCTGCTGTTGTCCTCGAGGGAGCAGGCGTAGAGTGCAGCGCCGATCGCCACCGCTTCATCGGGATGAACGCCCTTCGACGGCGGTTTTCCGAAAAACTCCGTCAGCCGTTCTTGAATGATCGGCATTCGGGTTTGGCCCCCCACCAGAATCACCTGGTCCACTTCCGAAACCGAAGTCTTGCTATCGGCGAGCACCTTGGCCACGGTGGCCAACGTTCGATCCACTAAAGGAGAGGTGAGCTCCTCCAGCCACTTCCGGGTGAGTTTGAGATCGATGTTCACCGGCTGTCCCTGTGGAGTCATGGTCACGAAGGGGATGCTGAAGGGCGCGCGGTCCCGGCTAGAGAGATCGCACTTGGTGCGCTCGGCGAGGTCCCGGATGCGCTGCATCGCCACCAGGTCGGTGGAGAGGTCGATCGAGGTGGTGGCCCGGAAAGTGTCCAGGATGTGTCGGATGATCGCGTTGTCGAAGTCGATTCCACCCAGAAAAATGTCCCCGCCGGTCGCCTTCACCTCGAAAACCCGGTCGCGAATCTCGATGATCGATACGTCGAACGTGCCGCCA
>Ga0137388_10003418_pt1 | contig 10252 bp, 8 predicted proteins | sample 15con2h14AmetaG_FD_104644 | JGI IMG/M metagenome (GOLD analysis project Ga0137388, IMG submission 104644) | Vadose zone soil microbial communities from Angelo Coast Range Reserve, California, USA - 15con2h1.4A metaG | ecosystem: Environmental > Terrestrial > Soil > Vadose zone > Saprolite...
ACCTTCTTGAGGTTCCCAGCGGCTGCCTGAAGAATCAGTTTGCCGACTTCGGTGGAACCGGTGAAGGCAATTTTGTCGACGTCAGGATGCGACGCCAGGGCAGCGCCTGCGGTTTCGCCATAGCCGGGGACAATGTTCACCACTCCGTCGGGAATTCCCGCTTCTTGGATCAGTTCGCCCAGCCGCAAGCAGGACAGCGGGGTTTGCTCGGCTGGCTTAATGACCACACTGCATCCTGTGGCCAGCGCCGGTCCCAGCTTCCAGGCTGCCATGAGCAATGGGAAATTCCAGGGGATGATCTGACCAACAACTCCCACCGGCTGGCGCAAGGTGTAAGCCAGAAACTTTGTGCCGCCGGAAATCGGAATGGTATTGCCTTCAATCTTCGTCGCCCAGCCGGCCATATAGCGGAACAGGTCCACTGCCAGAGGGACGTCTGCGACTCGCGCTACCTTCAGAGGTTTGCCGTTGTCGAGCATTTCCAGCTCGGCAAATTCCTCCAGATTCTGCTCCAGCAAATCCCCGAGCTTCCAGATCACGCGCCCTCGCTCCGAAGGTGTCATCTGGGACCACGGGCCGGCTTCGAAAGCGACGCGAGCCGCCTTGACCGCGCGGTCGATGTCTTCGGGTCCTCCCTCCGCCACCCGAGCCAAAACCTCGCCGGTGGCAGGGTTATACGTTGGGAATGTCTTGCCGGAGGCGGCTTCCACCCACTTCCCGTTAATGAGCATCTTGCGATTCTGGGAAATGTAACTTGTGACTTTGTCGTCCATGCGAACGCTCGATAGTACGGTTGCCATAATTTTTCCTCCTTCGCCCAAGAATTGTAGTCCATTCCTGTGCCGCCGAAGTGGTGCAGTTGAAACATTGAGCGGGGATGGCCGATAAGTCGAGGGGATGGCTGCGGCGAGAAATCCGGTTCAGTCGTTAGAAGCGAAGGAGGTGCCGGCCTGAAGGGTGCAGCCTAGTCCGTGACTCTGTAGCCGCACGCTTCCCGGCAAGGCGGGCAATAATAAAGACCATCGCTGCACAGGCGGATGTCGATCTGTCCCTGGCAGGAGCAGCAATACTTTTCGCATGCACACTTTTCTTCGATCATCTCGCACTGCATGCAGCGATACTTATTCTTCGTGGTAGTGGCCATGGCCGAACTCTAGCGCGGGTCTGCGGGCAGGGAAAGTTCCGTTGGTAACCATCAGTTGAAGCCATCGCCAAGCGCGTGTTAGGGTAATCAGTCTCACCATTTCAGCAGCTCAGCCACTGCTTTTGATCGAGGTTTCATTGCCCTCCGTTGAGGCCGCCGCGCCAGCCATCCGCAAGACGGCGCTTAACCCTGTTCATCGTCAGATGGGCGCAAAAATGGTTGAATTTAACGGCTGGGAGATGCCGGTCGAATACCCTTCAGCTGGTGGCATTATCGCCGAGCACAACGCCGTGCGTACGGGCGTGGGCATCTTCGACGTCAGCCACATGGGCGATATCCGCTTCGCCGGACCCGAGGCCATGGCGGCGGTGCAGCACCTTTCCATGAACGATGCCTCGCGGCTCGCCGTGGGTCAGGCACAGTATTCGGCGCTGCTCTATCCCCAGGGGACCTTCGTCGACGACGTGGTTGTCCACCGTCTCGGGGAGGATGAGTATTTGCTGGTGATTAACGCTGGCACTCGCGAAAAGGACTTCAACTGGGTACGCGACAATAGTCACCAGTTCAATTGCAAGGTAGAAAACCTTTCCGACGACTTTACTCAGATCGCGATTCAAGGCCCGAAGGCCGTGAATCTGCTGCAGAAGCTTACAAACGCAGACCTCTCGGCGGTGAAGTTTTATTGGGTTACTCGAGGCGGGATCGTGCTGGAGCGGGGTTCGCTGCGGCGTTTCCTGCTAAACACCCTCATCGCTCGCACTGGCTACACGGGAGAAGACGGGTTCGAAATTTACGTGCCCTCCGACGAAGCCACCAGTGCCTGGGTATGGAACAGGTTACTGGAAGTAGGCAACGAGTTCGGGGTCGTTCCCTGCGGTCTCGGTGCCCGCAACACACTGCGTCTGGAAGCCAAGCTGCCGCTGTACGGGCACGAAATTTCTGACACCATCAATGTCTGGGAAGCCGGCCTGGATCGCTTCTGCAAAATGGAGAAGCCAGACTTCATGGGGCGTGTGGTTCTGGAAAAAGCAAAGGCTGAGGGCCTGAAGCGTACCTTGGTGGGGCTGGAGATGGTTGACCGGGGCATCGCCCGCGATGGTTATAGGGTGCTCGGCAACGACGGCGGTGCGGTCGGTTACGTAACCAGCGGCTCACCAGCGCCGTTTCTGAAAAAAAACATTGCGCTAGCCTACGTGCCGCCCGAGTGCGCGGCCCTGGGCACCGAATTGAAAGTGGAAATCCGTGGGCAGGGAGTGAAGGCCATAGTGGTGCCGACTCCCTTCTATAAGAGACCGAAAAAGCTTTAACCGCGGACCCAAGGGGGAAGCAGAGGCCTTTGGAAAACGAAGAGCAAGAGACCAGGAGCTAAGAAGCCACGATGACCTATCCAGCCGACTACAAATACACCAAAGAGCACGAATGGATCAAAGCCAATGGCAATAACGCCACCATCGGCATCACGCACCACGCCCAGGACTCGCTGGGTGACATTGTTTTCGTCGATCTGCCCAAGATTGGTTCCGAGATTGCTTCTGGCAAGCCCTTCGGTTCGGTTGAGTCAGTAAAAGCCGTTTCGGATTTGTATGCACCCGTTTCCGGCACGGTGACGGAAGTCAATGCAGAGCTGGCGACCGCGCCCGAAAACATCAATAAAGACGCGCATAGCGCCTGGATGATCAAGATTGCACTAAAAGATCCGGCTGAGCTGAATTCGTTGCTCTCCGCCTCCGACTATGAAAAATTCGTCGCCGAGGAGGGGTGATCTCCGGATAACGCAATCGCCGTCCAATTCAGTAATCAAACTGACCTCGAGATACATCTAAAGAAGTTCTATGCGCTATCTACCCAAATCGCCCGCCGACCGAAAAGCCATGCTGCAAGCCATGGGCGCCAGCTCGATCGACGACTTGTTCGCTCCCATTCCCGCCGAATATCGCCTGGGGCGGGATCTCAAAGTGCCACGCCAGATGGCCGAGTCAGAAATCGTGGATTGGTTTCGCGAGCGCTCCCGCGAGAACGGCGATAACTACGCGACCTTCCTCGGCGCCGGGGCCTACTCTCACTACCGGCCGGTCATCATCGATTCCCTCATTTCACGCGGTGAGTTCCTGACTGCTTACACTCCCTATCAGGCAGAGATTTCTCAGGGCACATTGCAATCCATCTTTGAATTCCAGACCATGATCTGCGAGCTGACCGGCATGGAAGTAGCCAACGCTTCCATGTACGACGGCTCCACCGCTGCCGCCGAAGCGGTGATGATGGCCGTGCGCGTCACCGGTCGCCGCTCGGTGGTGATTGCGCGAAGTGTGCATCCGGAATATCGCGAGGTGCTTGCCACCTATGCCCATCATCAAAATCTACCGCTCTCCACCTGCCCGTTCGACGACGACGGCCGGCTAAATTTGCAGGAGCTGGGAAAATCCATTACATCGGACACGGCCTGCGTCCTGGTTCAATCGCCGAATTTCTTCGGAACGATTGAAGACACCTCCGCTATCGCTGAAATCGCTCATAAGAAAGGGGCGATGCTGGTGGTATCGATTGCGGAGGCAGTTTCGCTGGGCATCGTCGAGCCACCGCGACAGGGTGACGTGATCGCGATGGAGGCACAATCCTTCGGTGTGCCTCTCGGCTTCGGTGGCCCCTACTGCGGCGTGATCGCAACCCGCGAGCAGTTCGTCCGCCAAATGCCCGGGCGCCTTGCCGGCCAGACCACGGATCGCAACGGCAAGCGCGGTTTCGTTTTGACGCTGGCCACACGCGAGCAGCACATCCGGCGCGAAAAGGCGACGTCGAATATCTGTACCAACCAGGCGCTGGTAGCGCTGATGGTCAACATCTTTATGACCATTTACGGCAAAGTCGGACTCAAGGAGTTGGCCAAACAAAATCTAGCCAAGACCGCTTACGCTGCCGGCCAGTTCAACAAACATGCCAAGGTGCTGTTCTCCGGCGCGCCGCGTTTCAACGAGTTCGTGGTGCAGACCAGCGAGGATCCCTACGCCATTAACAGTCGAATCTTGGGACACAAGATCGTGGGTGGGCTTCCCTTAAAGAAGTTTTATCCTGAGCTAGGCAACGCCGCCCTGTGGTGCTGTACCGAGCTGACCACGCGCAGCGCCATCGACACTGTCGTCGGCATGGTCGTGGAGAGCGAGCGCTCGCTGAAAGCCGGCAAGGAAGAAGTCGACGTGCAGGAGGTGACGCGGTGAAGCACATGACCCGCAAGGCCACCAGGCATGTCAACCAGAACGAAGGCCTGATTTTCGAAAAATCATCGGCCGGGAAGGCGGCATGGAAGCTTCCTCCGCTCGATGTTCCCGAGGTCGACGCTTCAGCGCTTTTGGGTTCATCCGAAAGGACGGATCTGGGCAACCTGCCGGAAGTGAGCGAAATCGAGATCATCCGCCACTTCACCCGGCTATCCACCTGGAACTATGCCATCGATCTCGGTATGTACCCGTTGGGCTCCTGCACCATGAAGTACAATCCGCGCGTAAATGAACTGGTGGTCCGCCTTGAAGGCCTGGCCAACGGACACCCATACCAGCCTGAGCCGATTTCGCAGGGAGCGCTGCGCATTATCAAGACGCTCAGCGATTGCTTGCTGGATATCACCGGCATGGACGCGATCACGCTGCAGCCAGCGGCCGGCGCCCACGGCGAACTCACCGGGCTGCTCATGGTTCGCGCCTACCATCAGTCGACGGGCGCACCGCGCAAAAAAATTCTGATCCCTGATTCGGCACACGGTACGAATCCTGCCACGGCCGCGATGGTTGGCTACGCGGTGGAGAATTTGAAATCTAATTCCCAGGGCATGGTGGACGTGGCCGCACTGACGGCACAGATGAACGAAGACGTCGCCGCGCTCATGCTCACCAACCCCAACACCCTAGGAGTGTTCGAACAGGAAATCCACAAGATCGCAGAAATTATGCACGCCAAAGGCGGCTTGCTTTATATGGATGGAGCGAACATGAACGCGCTCGTCGGCAAAGTCCGCCCCGGCGACTTCGGCGTAGACGTGATGCACCTGAACCTGCACAAGACATTTTCCACGCCTCACGGCGGCGGCGGCCCAGGCTCCGGCCCGGTGGCGGTGAAACAGATCCTGGAACCGTTCCTCCCGACTCCGGTGATAATGTCCAAGCCCGACGGCACGCTGGGCGTCGAAGACGATCGGCCGCAATCCGTGGGCCGGGTGCGCGCGTTCTACGGAAACTTCGGAATGTTCGTCCGTGCCCTGGCTTACATTTTGGCCAACGGTCCCGACGGCTTGCGCCAGACTACCGAAGACGCGGTACTGAACGCCAACTACATCCGCAAGGGACTGGAAGGAGTTTACGACCTCCCTTACTCCACGCCCAGCATGCACGAGGTGGTCTTCAGCGATAAACTGCAGGCGAAGAAAGGTGTGAGGACGATGGATATTGCCAAGCGCCTGATCGACTACGGCTTCCATCCTTATACCACGGCATTTCCTCTGATCGTGCCCGGCGCTTTGATGATCGAGCCCACTGAGAGCGAATCGAAAGAAGAAATGGATCTGTTCGTCGAGGCCATGCGCTCGATTGCGGAGGAAGTCGAAGAGGATCCTCAAATGGTGCTGGACGCGCCCCACTCCACCCGCGTATCCCGCTTGGACGAGACTGCCGCCGCCCGCAAGCCAGTGCTCAGGTGGAAGCCAGGGATTTAACCACGGAGGACACCGGGGACACAGAGGGTGGTTCTCCGGGCACCATGCGCCGAATCCCATCCCGCAGATGAACGACATTGAGCACGACATTGAAATTGATGAGCCGTCCCAGATACTTCCGGCTTAGCTTGGGAGAAGTTCTAAGTTGAGCATGATGAACCGGAGTAATTGCATCCACTGCCTTGACTTCTGTGACCACGGTATTTTCCATCAAGGATGTCAACCCTGAAGCCGAGATCGATCTTCTCCCCGTCATAATTCACCGCCAGGGCACCCCTGATTTCATTAAAGTGCATTGACTCTGTGTCCTCTGTGGTTTTACTAAAAACGTCATGAGGAGTCGGTGACATTCGTCACATGACAAGAAAGGTGCGGAACAAAGGAGAACCTCTGTGTCTCGCGCGTCCTCTGTGGTTAAATCCTTAGCATTGCCCGGAAAGCCGAAAGCCGCGCCCGAGAAGCCTGTAGCCCTTTTCTCGTCTCCTGAAAAGCGCAACCTAATTTTGTGTCTTCTCCTGGTCGCGGCGACGCTGGTGCTGTACAACCCGGTCAACCGCCATCCCTTCGTCAACTACGATGACGACCGCTATGTCGCCGAGAATCCCCATATCCAAAATGGCCTCGGTTGGGACACGTTCACCTGGGCCTTCGCCTCCACCGAGCAGGCGAACTGGCATCCGCTTACCTGGCTGTCGCACGCGCTCGACTATCGCCTCTTTCACCAGAACCCCACCGGACATCACTTCATCAGCCTTTTGATTCACGCGGCGAATGCGGTGCTGTTGTTCTTGCTGCTGGCGTTCGCGACTGGCCGTATTGGAACGAGCCTGTTCGTCGCGTTGCTATTTGCCCTCCACCCCATCAATGTCGAATCCGTGGCCTGGGTCGCCGAGCGCAAGAACGTGCTCAGCACATTTTTCTTTCTGGCGGCTCTTGGCGCTTATGGATGGTATGCGCAGAAGCCGCACTGGCAGCGATATCTGACGGTAGCCGGTTTATTTGCCCTGGGGTTGCTGTCCAAGCCCATGGTCATCACACTCCCCTTTGTGCTCCTGTTGCTCGACTACTGGCCGTTGGGCCGGATCGGCGGAAGCCCACCCAGTGCAGTGCGTACCACACAATTGTCCAAATCCAGACTGCTGGCGGAGAAACTGCCGCTGCTCGCTCTTTCTGCCGCCAGCGCCGCAATCACGATGCAGGCTCAGCAAGCCGGCGGGGCGATGCGTTCCACCGCGCAGTTTTCGCTGGGTGTACGCCTGGAAAACGCCGTCGTGGCCTACGCAATGTATTTGTGGAAGATGATTTGGCCGGCACATCTGGCGCCAATCTATCCCCATCCGGGAGATTCGTTGGCCATCTGGCAGGCGGCAGTGTCAGCGATGGTGCTGCTGGCCATTACCGGAGTCGTACTGCAGTTCCGCTCCAAACGGTATCTGCTCACTGGCTGGCTGTGGTTCCTGGGAACTCTGGTTCCCGTCATCGGCCTGGTCCAGGTCGGGGACCAGGCCATGGCCGATCGCTATGCTTACATCCCGCTCATTGGCATCTTCGTCATGATCGCGTGGGGAGTCGTTGACTTAGCCGATTCGCGCCAGGCTGGCATCATCCCACGCGCGATTCCGGCAGCCTGCGTTCTCCTCGCGGTCTCTGTTGCGACCCATCGGCAGTTGAGCTACTGGTCGAACAATCACGATCTCTGGACACACGCACTCGCCGTAACCGACAACAACTTCATCGCCCAGGACAATCTGGGCGGCGCCCTCTTGCTGATCGGCAAACCCGATGAAGCCAATTCGCACTTCCGGGCTGCGGCCGAGATCAATCCGCGGGATCCCATGAGCCGTTCCAATCTGGGCGCCTACCTTCAGGAGCACGGACACCTTGATGAAGCCATCGAACAATACAAACGCGTCATCAGTCTTACTTCTGATCCCGGACTGCTGGCTGCTGCTCATGCCAATCTAGGCACTGCCTACCGCACGCTCGGCGCCGATGAGCAGGCTCGGGAAAGTTACGACCAGGCTCTGCGGCTCAATTCCGGCCAGTCCAGTGCTTACTTGGGTCTCGGCCAACTGCTGGAGAAGCAGAACAAGCTGGATGAAGCGATCAACAATTATTCGCGATTGGTGGAGCTGCACCCAACCGATAAAGGATTTGTGCTTCTGGGACACGCTCTTGAGAGCGCCGGGCGTCGAGCCGCGGCGCTGGCCGCATATCAGGAGGCCCTGAAACTCTCGCCCGATATGGCCGAAGCCCAGCATGCGGTGGATACGCTGGCCGCGAGGCCGCAATGACTTCTCCACCGCACGCAAGTCATCATACCGCACACTACTTCTTTTCGCTGATGTCCACTGTGGCGCGCGTTGTTTCCCAGTCCGCATGCATCGCGCATGTCGAGCCGGTCTGGTCGAAGCCGATGGTGAAATTTTCTACCGGAGCGGACAATTGCGACACTCTCATGTCCACGCGAACGAAGTCTTCTCCCTCGCCGGGATAGGGAATGCCCCACTCGCCCGTCTTTTTGCTGATGATCAACGTCCACTTGTCGGCGTTGGGGACGGTGAAGATGGTGTAGCTGCCGGCGGGAACGTCTTTGTCTCCGATCTTCACGTTCGTATCCGTCACTAGCGTCGTAGCATCGTTGGCCCCGGTGCGCCATACCTGCCCGTAAGGCACCAGTCCGCCAAAAATCTTGCGGCCTTTCATGCGTGGGCTGGAATAGTCGGTCTTGATGGTTTTGCCGTCAGAAAACTTGCATTGGGCCTGCGCCGATGGACTGGGACGCTTGCTCTGATCCTGTTGAACCGCAGCCAGCAGCATGCATCCAGACAACGATAAAGCGACGAGTGCGATACGCGTTTTCATGAATCTCTCCTTGGGAGCATTTGGCGTTCACCACTTGGCAATTGGCAATTAGCATTTGGCCCCCGAATCCTTGACCAAGTGCTAGTTCGCCAATTGCTAAGTGCTTGGACGTAACCCTGCTAACTTGGACAGCGCACGCCCGCAATTATGCGCCACGCAATCCACCCGATACAATCAGTCCATGCCCGTATTCGACGAGAAACAGGAAGAACTGGAACACTACGAAACAATGATGGGCGTACCGCGAGGGCGCTTGGCCGTCACGATGGACATGATTACAGACGCCATGGCTCTGGTAGGGCAGCACGGCGTCTATTGCCAAAGCCAGCGCTGGCCCGGCAAGCCGGTGCTGGACATTCAGATCGTCATGAAGAGCCTGACCGACGCCAAGGAACTGATTCAGAGCGTCATGGCGGAATTGAGCAAGCAGCCGTAAAAACTGGCTGGGCGGCGAAAAGACGGTACCGAGAAGCCAGCACCTTCTCGGAGGATTTACTCCCATCTTGACTCCGCTACTTCTGGCACGCCAACTTCTGGTCGAAAAATCTCGCCATCAGTTCGAGGCACTCTTTGGTTTCGGGCAGCTGGAAATGATACCAGAAGGCATGCGGCAAGGCCTCAAACACAACCAGCTGCGTATCGTTCCCGGCACGGAGCAGCGCCCGATGGAACATGGTGGTATCGCTCAGCAGTAAATCGCGCGTGCTAGTGATCAGCAGGCTTGGAGGCATTCCTTCAAGGTCTGCGAACAGAGGGGACAAGACTGGGTCCTTGCGGTCCGTGGTGCCCGGATAAGGATCGACAGGCGCTCGCTTGGGATCGATCGGCTGCAATCGGCCGGGAAGTCCGTCCAGCGTGAAAATTTGCCGCGAGTCGCTCGGACGGCTGAAATCGGTTAGCACCGAAAACGCGCCAAGTGCCGCCGGAAGCGGTAGTCCCAGTTGTTTGAGGCGGACGGCAACCTCGCAGGTCAGGATGGCTCCCGCCGACGTGCCAAAGATTCCGATGCCGTGCGGGTTGTAGGTTTTCAACAATCCTTGGTAGACGGCGACCACGTCATCCACCGCAGCCGAAAAAGGGTTCTCAGGTGCGAGCCGGTAATACACCGACACAACTTTGATCTTGGCCAGGTTCGCGATGGGAATGCCCTCGATGAGGGATCCCGAGTCGGAAACAAATCCTCCACCGTGCAGGTTGATCAGTACGCGGCCGCGATTGGCCTCCGGCATTGTCAGAGGAGTGATGACATCGGTACGAACACCCGCGATCTTGGTTTCTTCAACATTGACGGGATAAAGCTTGCGCGCCTCGGCGGAGTCCTGCTTGCGCCAGGCATCCGTGGCGATGCGCCTTTCGGCCAGAGTCTGTGGTGGGAATTTCTTCTCCGTCAGTGAAGCCAGCCATTTCTGCGCCTCTTGGCTGATAGTGGAAGGCATGGGAATCACGCGATTTATATGCGCGGCGCCATCGGAGTCAAAGCTGGCGGAGTCGGTTTGTGACACTGAGTTAGACTGCGCGGCCGCGGACAAGCAGAGCGCGAG
>Ga0137388_10003420_pt1 | contig 10248 bp, 2 predicted proteins | sample 15con2h14AmetaG_FD_104644 | JGI IMG/M metagenome (GOLD analysis project Ga0137388, IMG submission 104644) | Vadose zone soil microbial communities from Angelo Coast Range Reserve, California, USA - 15con2h1.4A metaG | ecosystem: Environmental > Terrestrial > Soil > Vadose zone > Saprolite...
GGCCGAAGGTCGCCCGAGGTCACTCGAGCAGCAAACGATGCAGTCTACTCTCCATCACGCCGTCTGTCAAATTTCCTAGCGTGACAGTCAGCGTTCCGATCCGCCTCTCGCGATCTCCTCTTGCCCCCCGCTGATGATTCATCTCGACCGGCCCGCGCCAACCACTCGCCAGAGAGAGTCGAACAGCGTCCCCAGCCGTCCGAAGCCGCGGGTTCCCGAGGCGAGTCCGAGAACGAGACCGATCGCCGTGGCGACGGCGATCGTTGCGCCAATCCCCGAGCTGTGCGGTGGCCACCATAGGGAAGCCAAGATGCCGGTGGTCGCCCCGACGACGCCTCCGACCAAAGCGCCGCGCTGCCGCTGAAATTCCATCCGGTCAGCATAGCACGTCCCCGCGGCCCAGGGTTACCGCCGAGCATGAATCACCAAATCCCTTCCGCTCGCGCCTTGCTCCGTCATCAGGAGTCCGCTACAGTTGGTCTGAGCCCGTTCAGAGCCCCGCAGCGCGACCCGTGCAGGGGCCCCGTCCCTACCCACGCGTGCTCGGCGCGGACTCCGGAAGGAGAATCGTGCCATGGCGGCGGACGACGCCGATGAGCTCGTGGTGTTCCAGGACGTCAGGGTCTTCGGGTCGACGCCTTCAGCCCTGCTCTGCCAGATTGGGGAGAAGCGCGTCTGGCTTCCACGCGGGCACATCACCGGCAAGCTCTGGTGCACCGGTGATCGCGGCAAACTCCTCATCCGGCGCTGGGTTGCTCGCGATCGGCGACTGATCGATCCACACGCGGCAGACGCGGTCCCATCGCTGGCGCTATCCAACTCCCGGCCAGGCGTACCGCGTCCGCTGCACCTGGTGCGAGGAGATCGGGAGACATATCGTGCCAGTTAGGGGCAGTGCTTGTCGGGCCGAGGGGAACGCAACGTTGCGTACCGTCTGTGCGAATTGCGGCAAGTCCATCCCGACGGAGGTCGGGCATGCGCACCCGCTCGACGAGGACGTCCGGCGCGAAACCTGGGGGCTCGTCGGCCATCGGGCCCGGCTGAAGATGGTGTTCCCAACGTGCGCCGTCTGTCACGATACCGGATGGCGGCCTCCCGCGTTCGTACAGGTGAACTAGGATGCGGGAACGTCTGCGTCAGGCACTGGCACGCTGCTCGAGATGGTGGTGGCAACGAGAAGGCGGAGGAGCCGCGAAGAGAGACCCGGATGCGGAGGACAGCCGCTGGCCGGAGGCGCGGGCCCGCTTCTGGCGAGAGCTGCGCGAGGGACAGCGTGAGGCCGAAGCGCAGTGTTCGCCCGCTGCGTCCTCCCTTGCGAGACGACGATGATCCGCGCCAAGCTCCCAGCGCCGTCTCTTCGCCGCGCCGACGCGCCGTGTGGAAGCGCACGAACGGTGATGGCGGACGTACCGCGGACGGAGGCTGACGCATGACGACACGGTTCAGGCAGCCCAACCCATGCGACAACATGAATCATCGACGCGCGAATGCACCCGTCGGCCACTGCCCGCAGTGTGGCGGCGTCGTGAACGACGGTATCCGCGCGCAGTCATGCAGCGAGGTCGAGCACGCGGCAGCGCGGAGGCGGCAGGCTGCGTTCTGTGTCCATTGCGGCACCCAGTTGATCTTCAGTCGTTGAGAGCGTGAGAATCGCGCTGGCGCGCACGAGCCGGATCGCTCGCGCCGAGCCTCTGTGCTAGAAGTCCGACGTATCCCACACTTCGTCGGCAACCTCCGTCCCTCGGTCGATCCCCTCCCGGACCCCGAAGAGCCCATCCGCACCGAGCTCTTCAGCGTCGAACGACTCGAGCAGCACGCCGAGAGCCTCGCGGCCGCGCAGCGCGTGACCGCGGACCCGCGGCGCGGGTGGCGCGTGCTGCCACGGCTCGTCGACAACGGCCGCGTTCTTCTTGCTTCCTACCGCGCCATCGCACGAGCGATCCGCGAGGAGCGCGCGATCACCGCGGCGGCCGAATGGCTGGTCGACAACTTTCACATCGTGGACGACCAGGTCCGCCAGATCCGCGAGGACCTGCCGCACCGCTTCTACCGCGAGCTGCCCAAGCTCGCGGCCGGGTTCCTGGAGGGTTACCCGCGGGTCTTCGGGGTCGCCTGGGCATTCGTGGCGCATACCGACAGCCGCTTCGAGCCCGAGGCCCTGCGGCGGTTCGTGCGCGCCTACCAGCGCGTGCAGCCGCTCACGATCGGGGAGCTGTGGGCGGTCCCCATCACGCTGCGCATCTTGCTGGTCGAGAACCTCCGGCGGCTCGCGGAGCGGATCGTGCGGGACCGGGCGGCGCGCCAGGAGGCCGACGTGCTCGCCGACCGGCTGCTCGGCCTCGGTGGACGGACGCCGGCGGACGCGACCGCGGCGCTGGCGCGGGTCGAGAAGGAGCGGCTGCCCACGGCCTTCGCCGTGCAGCTGGTCCAGCGCCTGCGCGAGCAGGATCCGGACCTCGTACCGGCGCTGCGCTGGCTCGAAGAGCAGTTCGCGGCTCGAGGCACGACGACCGAAGGGACCGTGCGCCTCGAGCATCACCGGCAAGGCGCCATGAACGTGACCGTGCGCAACATCATCACCAGCATGCGCCTGATGTCGAGTTTCGACTGGCGGGAGTTCTTCGAGAGCGTGAGCCGGGTCGACGAGGTGCTCCGCGCCGACACGGACTTCGCGGCGCTCGACTTCCCGACCCGCGACCGCTACCGCCATGCGATAGAGGACCTGGCGCGGGGCTCCCGCTGCTCGGAGGTCGAGGTGGCCGGCCGGGTGGTGGCGCGCACGAAGCAGGCTGGCGCGGCGGGCGACCCCGAGCACGAGCGCTGGCGTGACCCAGGATTTCACCTGCTCGCAGAAGGACGCGCGGCGCTCGAGCGCGAGCTCGGCTTTCGCGTCCGCGCGGGGCGGTGGCTGGCGCGCAGCTACCTCGCCGCCCCCATGCCAGCGTACATGGGGACGGTCGCGCTCCTGAGCGCTCTCGTCCTCGCCCCGCCCCTGATCCTCACCGCACACGCCGGCGTCGGCCCTCTCGCGCTCCTCCTCTTCGCCCTGCTTGCGCTCGTGCCGGCGATCGACCTCGCCATCGCGCTCACCAACCTCGGGGTCGTCGAGCGGATTGGCCCCCGGCCCTTGCCGAAGCTCGAGCTGCGCGACGGGGTGCCGGCCGAGCTGCGGACGCTGGTGGTGATGCCCGTGCTGCTCACCAGCGAGGCCCACGTCCAGGAACTGATCGCCCAGCTCGAGGTGCACCACCTCGCCAACTCCGATGGCGACCTCCGCTTCGCCCTCCTCTCGGACTGGACCGACGCCCCGGCCGAGACGATGCCGGACGACGAGCACCTCTTCGCAGCGGCGGCCGCGGGGATCGCGCGCCTGAACGCGCGGCATGGTCCCGCGCCCGACGGCCGGGAGCGCTTCTTCCTCTTCCATCGGACCCGACGCTGGAACGAGCGCGAGGGTCGGTGGATCGGCTGGGAACGCAAGCGCGGGAAGCTCCATGAGCTCAACCGCCTGCTGCGCGGGATCGACACCACCTTCGTGGCGGTGGGCGGCCGGCCGCCTGCGGCGCCATCGGGGATCCGCTACGTCATCACCCTCGATGCCGACACCCGGCTGCCCGTCGGTTCCGCGCGGGCTCTGATCGGCACCATCGCGCATCCCTTGAACCGGGCACGGTACGATCCGCACGCGGGGCGCGTGGTCGAGGGCTACGGGGTGCTTCAGCCGCGCGTGACACCGACGCTGCCCCCCGACCGGAAGGGCTCCGTGTACCAGTGGATATCGGCCGGCCCGTGCGGGATCGACCCCTATGCCTCGGCGGTGTCGGACGTCTACCAGGATCTCTTCGGCGAAGGATCCTACACCGGTAAGGGCATCTATGACGTGGACGCCTTCGAGGCCTCGCTCGCCGGCCGCGTGCCCGAGAACGCCATCCTGAGCCACGATCTCTTCGAGGGAGTTTTCGCGCGCGCGGGGCTGGTGACCGACATCGCTTTCTTCGAGGAGTTCCCGACCCACTACCAGGTGGCAGTGCTCCGCCAGCATCGCTGGGCGCGCGGTGACTGGCAGCTCCTCCCGTGGATCGTCGGGCGGCGCGCCGCAGGCGTGCCCTTCCTCGGCCGGTGGAAGATGATCGACAACCTCCGGCGGACGCTCTCGGCTCCCTCCGCCGTCTTGACGCTCATCGCCGCCTGGACGCTCGCACCGCTGGCGGGGATGTGGACGGTGTTCATCCTCGCCGTCATCGCCCTCCCGCCGCTCGTGCCCGTCCTCACCCGGCTCGTGCCGCGCCGGCGGGGCATCTCGAAGCGGAGCCACGTGCGCGGGGTAGGCGCCGACCTGGCGATGGGCCTCGCGCAGGTGACGCTCACGGTCACCCTGCTCGCCCATCAGGCGTGCGTGATGGTGGACGCGATCGTCCGCACCATGATCCGCCTCTACGGGACGCATCGGCAGCTTCTGGAGTGGGTGACCGCTGCGCAGGCCAAGTCCGGTCTCGGCCTCGAGCTGACCGGCTTCTACCGCCGGATGGTCGCGGCCGTGGGGCTCGCGGTCCTGGCTGCCGCGCTCGTCGCCGTCGTCCGGCCGGCGACCTTCCCGATGGCGGCGCCGTTCCTCGTCCTCTGGGTCCTTTCGCCGCTCGTCGCCCAGCGTATCAGCCTACCGCCCCGAGCGGCGAGCGACGAGCCGCTGGCGCCGCGCCATGAGCGGCTGCTCCGTCTCACCGCTCGGCGGACGTGGCGCTTCTTCGAGACCTTCGTGGGGCCGGACGACCATGCGCTACCGCCCGACAACTTCCAGGAGGACCCGAAGCCGGTGGTCGCCCACCGGACCTCGCCCACCAACATCGGCCTCTATCTCCTCTCCACGATCGCAGCCCGCGACTTCGGGTGGCTCGGCCTCCTCGACACCGTCGAGCGCCTCGAGGCGACGTTCGAGACCCTCAAGCGCATGGAGAGGTTTCACGGGCACTACTACAACTGGTACGACACCCGTACGCTGCATCCGCTCGAGCCGCCGTACGTCTCGTCCGTCGACAGCGGAAACCTCGCCGGGCATCTCCTCGCCCTCGCGCAGGCCTGCCGGGAGCTGATGAACCGCCCACTGCTCGCCCCGAGCGCGGTGGCGGGCATCGAGGACGCGCTCGGGCTCGTGCGCGAGTCCGCGGCGGCGATCCCCGACGACCGGCGCACCCAGACGGTGACCCGCAGGCAGCTCGCCGACGCCGTCGAGGCCCTGGCGAGCACGCTCGGCAGCGCGGCAAACACGCCCGCTGGATGGGCGCACTGGCTCGTCGAGCTGGACGGCCTGGCTCACACCCTGGTCGACGTGGCGGCAACGCTCGACGCCGAGCGCGGCGACGGGGCCGCGGCCGAGCTGCTCACCTGGTGCGGGGCCGTTGCGGCCACCGTGAAGGGCCACGCGCGCGATCTCGACACCTTGCTGCCCTGGGCGCGTCACGCGGGTGCGGCCGACGGCAAGAACGGCCTCCTCGCGACGCCACCGGCGCCGGCCGAGATGTCGGACCGCTGCGCCGCGGCGCTCGCCGAGCTAGCGGACCGCCCGGGGGATGCCGGTCACGCCGCGCTCGCCGGACACCTCGAGCGCGCCGCCGATGCCTGCGGCACACTCATCCGCCGCCTGCTCGCCCTCGCCCGCTTTGCGCGCGAGCTCTTCGAGGCCACGGAGTTCGGCTTCCTCCTCGACCCCACGCGCAACTTTCTCTCGATCGGCTATCTCGTGCGCGAGGGCGATCCGGACCCGAACTGCTACGACCTCCTCGCCTCCGAGGCGCGGCTGGCCAGCTTCGTCGCCATTGCCAAGGGTGACGTCCCGGCCTCTCACTGGTTCCAGCTCGGGCGCGCCATGACGCCCGTCGACCGGGGCTCGGCGCTCATCTCCTGGTCGGGCTCCATGTTCGAATACCTTATGCCCCTGCTGGTCATGCGCTCACCGCCCGGGAGCCTCCTCGAGCAGACCTATCGCCTGGTCGTCCGCCGCCAGGAGCGCTACGGCGCGACGCGCGGCGTGCCCTGGGGCATCTCGGAGTCGGCCTTCAACGCACGCGACCTCGCGCTGACGTATCAGTACTCGAACTTCGGCATTCCGGGCCTGGGGCTCAAGCGCGGCCTCAGCGAGGACCTGGTGATCGCACCCTACGCGACCGCCCTGGCGGCGATGATCGACCCCGGCGCCGCGGCCGAGAACCTCGGGAGGCTCGCCACCCTCGGCGCCCGCGGGGCCTACGGGTTCTACGAGGCGCTCGACTACACGGCCACCCGCCTGCCGGTCGCCGGCGCCGCCGGCCTCGTGCGCGCCTACATGGCGCACCACCAGGGCATGTCCGTGGTCGCCATCGCGAACGTGCTGCACGACGGCGCCATGCGGGCACGCTTTCACGCCGCGCCCATCGTGAAGGCCGCCGATCTGTTACTCCAGGAGCGGGCGCCGCGGGACGTCGCAGTCGCTCGGCCGCGAGCCGAGGAGGTGAAGACGGCGGCCCACGTCCGTGATCTGATCGGCCCGGTGTCCCGCCGCTTCACGTCGCCGCACGACCCGGTGCCGCGGACGCACCTCCTCTCGAACGGCCACTACGCGGTGATGATCACGGCGGCGGGGTCGGGTTACAGCCGCTGGCGCGATCTCGCGGTCACGCGCTGGCGCGAGGACGTCACCCGCGACGCGTACGGTCAGTATGTCTTCCTTCGTGACGCGGACAGCGGCGAGGTATGGTCAGCGGCCCACCAGCCGAGCGGCGTCGAGCCGGACGCCTACGAGGCCATCTTCTCCGAGGACCGTGCCGAGATCCGACGGCGCGACGGCACGATCGCGACGACGCTCGAGGTGGTGGTGTCGCCCGAGGACGACGCGGAGGTACGTCGGGTGACCATCACGAACCTCGGCGGGCGGACCCGCCAGATCGAGCTGACCTCGTACGCCGAGGTCGTGCTCGCGCCGCCGGCGGCCGACGCGGCCCATCCCGTGTTCTCGAACCTCTTCGTGCACACCGAAGCCGACCCGGCGCTGAACACCCTGCTGGCGACCCGCCGCCCGCGGTCCTCCGAGGATCCACCGGTCTGGGCAGCGCACGTCGTGGCGGTCGACGAGCACACGGCGGGCGGCGTCCAGTACGAGACCGACCGGGCCCGGTTCCTCGGCCGCGGGCGCAGCATCCGCACGCCCGTGTCGGTGATCGACGGCCGCCCGCTCTCCAACACCGCGGGCCCCGTGCTCGACCCGATCTTCAGCCTGCGGCCGCGCATCCGGCTCGCCGCCGGCGCCAGCGCGCGCATCACGTTCTCCACCGTGGTGGCCGCCTCGCGGGAGGCCGTCGTCGACCTCGCCGACAAGTACCGCGATCCGGCGACCTTCGAGCGCGTGGTCACGCTCGCCCGCACCGAGGCCCAGGTCCAGCTCCGCCACCTCGGCATCGAGCCCGACGAGGCCCACCTCTTCCAGCGCCTGGGCAACCGCATCCTCTACGCGGACCCGTCGCTGCGGCCCTCGCCCGAGGTGCTGCGCCGCGCGAGCGGCGGCCCGTCGGCCCTCTGGCCGCACGGCATCTCCGGCGACGTGCCGATCGTGCTGGTGCGGATCGACGACGCCGACGACCAGGAGATCGTCCGCCAGCTCCTGCGCGCACACGAGTACTGGCGGCTGAAGCAGGTCGCCGTCGACCTCGTGATCGTGAATGAGCAGGGCGCCTCCTACGCCCAGGACCTCCAGGCGGCGCTGGAGGCCCTCGTCCGGTTGAGCCAGTCGAAGCTCGGGCACGAGGAGCACCAGCCGCACGGGGCGGTGTTCATCCTGCGCGGGGACCGGCTCTCGCCCGCGGATCGGCTCGTGGTGCAGAGTGCCGCACGGATCGTGCTGCTCAGTCGCCAGGGCACGCTCTCCGAGCAGGTGGCGCGCGTGGAGCCCGCAGAGGCCGCGGCGTCAATGCCGGCCAGAAGGCACGCCAACGCCCACCCTGCGCCCGAGGCGGCGCCGCCGCGGCCGGATCTCGAGTTCTTCAACGGTCTCGGCGGTTTCGCGGCGGACGGCCGCGAGTACGTCACAATCCTGGGTGAGGGCCAGTGGACGCCGGCACCGTGGGTCAACGTGGTGGCGAACCCGAGCTTCGGCTTCCAGGTCTCCGAGTCCGGCAGCGGCTACACCTGGTCGGTCAACAGCCGCGAGAACCAGCTCACGCCGTGGTCGAACGATCCCGTGAGCGATCCGCCGGGCGAGATGCTCTACATCCGTGACGAGGAGAGCGGCGAGCTGTGGGGCCCGACCGTCCTCCCGATCCGCGAGGAGGCGTGGCCCTACGTCGTCCGGCACGGCCAAGGCTACAGCCGCTTCGAGCACACCTCGCACGGGATCATGCTCGATCTGCTCCAGTTCGTCCCGCCCGAAGACCCGGTCAAGGTGTCACGGCTGACTATCGAGAACCGCTCCGGCCGCCCGCGGCGGCTCTCGGTCACGGCGTACGTCGAGTGGGTGCTGGGCGTCTCCCGCAGCGCCTCGGCGCCACACCTGGTCACCGAGCTCGACGCGGGCAGCGACGCGCTGCTGGCGCGGAACCCGTGGAACCGCGAGTTCGCGGATCGTGTCGCGTTCGCCGACCTCGGCGGGCGGCAGACCGCGTGGACCGGTGATCGCACGGAGTTCCTCGGCCGCAACGGCACCCTCGATCACCCCGCAGCCCTCGAGCGCGGCCACGCGCTCTCCGGCAGGGTCGGGACCGGTCTCGACCCGTGCGGCGCGCTCCAGGGGACGGTCGAGCTGCCCCCCGGGGGGCGCGCGACCGTCGTCTTCCTCCTCGGACAGGCGGCCACCTCCGCGGAGGCCCGCGCTCTCGTCACCCGCTACCGGACGGCCGACCTCGACGCCATCCTGCACGCCGTCACCACGCGCTGGGACGACATCCTCGGCGCCGTGCAGGTGAAGACCCCCGACCGGTCGATGGACGTGCTCCTCAACCGCTGGCTCCTCTACCAGACGCTCGCCTGCCGCGTCTGGGCGCGCTCGGCGTTCTACCAGGCCGGCGGCGCCTACGGCTTCCGCGATCAACTCCAGGACGTGATGGCGCTCGCGGTCTCGCAGCGCGAGGTGGCGCGCGCGCACCTGCTGCGCGCCGCCAGCCGCCAGTTCGTCGAGGGAGACGTGCAGCACTGGTGGCATCCGCCGGCGGGGCGCGGCACGCGCACGCGCATCTCCGATGACCTCGTCTGGCTGCCCTACGCGACCATCCACTACCTCGAGGTGACGGACGACCTCGGTCTGCTCGACGAGGTCGTGCCTTTCCTCCAGGGGCCGGCCCTGGTCGCCGGCCAGGGGGAGGCGTATTTCGAGCCCGGCGTGGCACGCGAGCGGGCGACCTTCTTCGAGCACTGCGCCCGGGCGCTCGACCGCAGCTTGCTCGTCGGGAGCCACGGGCTTCCCCTCATGGGCACCGGCGACTGGAACGACGGCATGAACCGCGTCGGGTACGCGGGCACGGGCGAAAGCGTCTGGCTCGGCTGGTTCCTGCACACCACCCTCCGGGAGTTCGCTCGCCTTGCCGAGCTGCGCGGCGAGCACCAGCGCGCCGACGCCTGGCGCCGGCACATGACCGCCCTCCAGGCGGCGCTCGAGAGGGAGGCCTGGGACGGCGACTGGTACCGGCGCGCCTACTTCGACGACGGCACGCCGCTCGGCTCGGTCACCAACGAGGAGTGCCGCATCGACTCGATCGCGCAGTCGTGGGGGGTGATCTCCGGCGCCGCCGACCCCGCCCGCGCGGCCCGCGCCATGGCGGCGGTCGAGGAATACCTGGTGCGGCGCGGCGACGGCCTGGTTCTGCTCTTCACGCCGCCCTTCGATCACCCGCCGCGCGATCCGGGCTACGTGCGTGGCTACCTCCCGGGCGTGCGCGAGAACGGCGGCCAATACACGCACGCGGCCATCTGGGCCGTGCTCGCGTTCGCGGTGCTCGGCGACGGCGACAAGGCGGGCGAGCTGTTCGCGATCCTGAACCCCATCAACCACACCAGCACGCGCGCCGGCGTCCACCGCTACAAGGTAGAGCCGTATGTGGCGGCGGCCGACGTCTACTCCGAACCACCGCACGTGGGCCGTGGCGGCTGGACCTGGTACACGGGCTCCGCCGGCTGGATGCATCGCGCCGGCGTCGAGTGGATCCTGGGCTTCCGCGTCCGGGGCGGCACGCTTCACCTCGACCCGTGCATCCCCCGCGCCTGGCGCGGCTTCGAGATCCGCTTCCGCCA
>Ga0137388_10003426_pt1 | contig 10235 bp, 10 predicted proteins | sample 15con2h14AmetaG_FD_104644 | JGI IMG/M metagenome (GOLD analysis project Ga0137388, IMG submission 104644) | Vadose zone soil microbial communities from Angelo Coast Range Reserve, California, USA - 15con2h1.4A metaG | ecosystem: Environmental > Terrestrial > Soil > Vadose zone > Saprolite...
CTTGTACAGCGCCTTCACGCGATTGAAGATGTCGCTCAAGATCCAGTGGTCGTGCCTGGCCTGACCGTGCGGCGGGATGACCTGATCCTTCCACTGCGCCCAACGTCCGCTGTTGGTGAACGAGCCGTCCTTCTCGATCCAGTGCGTGGTCGGGAGCATGAAGACCTCGGTCTTGACCTGGCCCGGTTCGATCCCGGGAGCGTGCCAGAACTCCGAGCTGGTGGTCGGAAGGGGATCCATGACCACCAGCCACTTCAGGTTCGACAGCGCCTGCTGCACCTGGTTGGCATCGGGGCCGATGCTGGCGGCAGTCATGCCGGACAGGATTACGCCTTCCATCTTGCCCTTCAGCGCCTGGTCGAAGATCGACATCCACGACGAGTTCTGACCAGGTTTGGGCACGTAGTCGAACGCGAATTCGTTGTCCTTGGCCGCCGCTGACCCATACCACCCCTTGAGCAGACTGACCATGAACTTGCGGTAGTTGGTGCCGAAGAAGTTCCAGGAGTTCGGGTCCGACTTCTTGGGCGCGCTCTGAGCCACGTAATCGTCGAGGTTTTTCTGGCCCGGCGCGGGAATCCTCATGTATCCCGGCAGGAGCTCCCACGAGATGGCGTGGTCGGTGTTGCCCTGGATGTTTGCATGGCCTCGCTCGGCGTTCATGCCGCCTCCGGGCCGCCCCATACTGCCGAGCAGAAGCTGCAGCACAGCCCCCGAGCGGATCAGTTGGCCGCCGGTCGTGTGGTGCGTGAGGCCCACGGCGTAGACGATGGTCATCACCTTGTCGGGCTTGCCCATCTGGCCGACGAGGTCCGCCACCTTATTGAACTCGTCGACAGGAATTCCGGTGATGCTCGACACGACTTCCGGGGTGTAGCGGGAGTAATGGGTCTTCATGAGCTGGAAGACCGACCGCTCGTGCTGCAGCGTCATGTCGCGATTGGCGAACCCGTTGGGGCCGACCTCGTAGCTCCAGCTACTGATGTCGTACGAACGCTTGGCCGCACTGTATCCAGAGAAGAGCCCCTCCTTGAAGCTGAAGCCTTCTTTGACTATGAACGAGGCGTTCGTGTAGTTGCGGACATACTCGTCGTGGAAGAGGTTGTTCTGCATGACGTGGTTGATCAGGCCGCCGAAGTAGGCCACGTCGCTGCCCGTGCGTATGCGCAGGTACATGTCGGCGACCGCCGACGTGCGCGTGAACCGCGGATCCGCGTGGATGATCTTGGCCCCGCGGTCGAGCTTCGCGCGCATGAACCACTGGAAGCCGACCGGGTGCGCCTCGGCGGGGTTTGCCCCGTTGATGAGGATCAGGTCGGCGTTCTTGATATCGCGCCAGTGGTTTGTCATCGCTCCCCTTCCGAATGTGGCGGCCAAACTGACCACCGTGGGGCCGTGTCAAACCCTGGCCTGTTGTTCTAGGTGTACCAGTCCCAGGCCACGCATCAGCTTGGTGGTGAAGTAGCCTTCCTCCGAGCTGAATGCGGCGCCTCCCGCGAAGGCGATGCCTTCGGTGCGATTGACGATATTGCCGTTGCCGTCCGTGGCGACGAACGTGGCGTCGCGCGACGCCTTGACGTTCTGCGCGATCTTGTCCAGGACGAAGTCCCACGAGACGCTCTTCCAGCCGCCCGCGCCGGCTGCGCGGTACTGCGGCGACTCGACCCGACGCGGCGAGGTCGCCAGCTGCATCGCCGTCGCGCCCTTCGGGCATAGCCGGCCTTCATTGACTTGGCTGTCGGGGTCGCCCTCGATCTGGAGAAGCTGCACGGTGCCATCGGTGTTCTGGCGCGTATACGCGACCAGCGAACACCCGACCGCGCAGTAGGGGCAGATCGAGTGCGACTCTTTGGCGCCGGCGATCCGAAGGTTTTGCTTGACCTTGGTCGCTTCGGCGAGAGCGACGTCGAAGCCAAGGCCCGTCGCCACGAGGGCGCCGGCCCCGGCCATCCCGACCTTGAGAATCTCCCGACGTGTGAGGGTCGGCAACGCAGCCTGGTTCTCCTATCCACGAACCCGGCGGAGCAGCCTGACGCTAGCTCAGGCCGGAGTTGGTGTCAAGTTCACCCCGTGGAGATGTGGAAGTAAAGCGATTGTGTCAGGGGTGATGCGTAAAGCGATTCTGTCGCCCTATGAGGGACAGGATCGTCTTGAACAGAGCTGAGCAACGCCGTGTCAGCGTCCTCAACCACCTGGACTCGGGGGCCTTGGTGAACCGCGAGGCTGCCCAACTGCTTGGGATCTCGGTGCGCCAAGTCCAACGGCTGCACCGGGCTTTCAGCCAGCATGGCGTTGCCGGCTTGGCCCACGGCAACCGGGGTCGGCCGGCCAGCAACTTAGTCGACAGCGCGACTTCGGAGCGAATTATCGAGCTGGCTCGCACCAGGTATCAGGGCTTCAACCACCAGCATCTGACTGAGATGCTGGCCGAAAACCACGACATCGCGCTCTCGCGGCCGACCGTGCGCCGGATCCTTCTGGCCGCGGGCATCGCGTCGCCGCGTCGTCGCCGGCCGCCCAAACATCGTCGCCGGCGTGACCGCTACCCGAGGGAGGGCATGTTGCTGCAACTGGACGCCAGTCGCCACGACTGGCTCGAGGGTCGAGGACCCTACCTGAGCCTGGTCGGCGCCGTCGATGACGCGACCGGCAAGGTGTCGTGGGCTTGTTTCCGTGACCAGGAGGATGCCCAGGGCTACTTCATCGTCATGCGCGAAACGGTGTCCAGGTTCGGCATTCCGATGGCGGTCTATGCTGACCGCCACTCCATCTTCTACCAGGGCAAGGAGTCACATCTGCGCGAGCTCTCGCTGCAGGAGCAGTTGGCGGCTCACCGCGAACCGACTCAGTTCGGTCGGCTTCTCAACGAGCTTGGGGTTCAGCTCATCCATGCCCTTTCGCCGCAAGCCAAAGGGCGCATCGAGCGCCTCTGGGGAACCTTTCAGGACCGCCTGGCCAGCGAACTGCGCCTGGCCGGTGCTGCCAATTGCGAACAGGCCAACCAGGTCCTCCGACGCTTCCTGCCACGACACAACCGACGGTTTGTGGTCAGCCCTCAACAACCTGAGAAGGCATGGGTCCGGTTCGGCGCGGGTCACGGTCTGGATGAGCTCTTCTGCTTCAAGTACCGCCGGGTTGTCCTCAATGACAACACTGTGCGAATCGGCAAGCTCATCATCGACCTTCCCTCTCCGGTCAGCCACGCCCACGCCCGGCTTGAAGTCCAGGAGCGCTTCGACGGTTCGCTCGCCGTTTACCTCAACGGTCGCTGCATCGCCAAGAAAAGGCTGGCTGAGTCGGTCAATCCTTATCGCACGCGCCGCAGATCAGACAGCCCCGAACAGCCGCCAATGCCCAAACCGCCTACTGAACCCCCAACCCGGAAAGGGCCTTGGCGGCCGCCGCGAAATCATCCTTGGAACCAGGTGACAAGAGCCCTGGCTAAAGCGAAGGCATCATGACTGTGACGACGAAATCGCTTTTCAGTCACCACGACGGAATCGCTCTACTTCAACAGTGTGGCTCAGCCGGTGGAGATCAAGAGATCGGTTCGATCGTCGGGCTCTGAATTCCGGAGAAGATCGATTAGGCGGGCGTTCCAGGGCACGATCACACCAGTCGCACCGGCCGCCCCATAACCGCCGAGGGCGCCGGCCCAGGCCTCGCGATCGGGCGGCATCGCGATTGAAGCCCATACCTCTACATCTGTGTCGGTAGCGCCGCTGATCTGATCGGCCGACTCGACGTTGAAGATGACGCCGTCGGCGGTTTCTTTCGGGGATCCGGCGGTGAAGATCCTCGCTTCGGCCGCCCGAAGGGCCTCGATATGGTTCCTCAGCTTGGCATGCGACGGTAGCCCGACCACGACCCGGCCGCGACTCAACTTCTGCAACGCGGCGGCAGAAGGACTCAGCCGCGACGGAGGCCATCGGTCTAACGACGTGAACAGGCAGCCGAGCCCAACCCGGTGGGTCACCGCCGCCATCGCACCGAGCACGACCCAGGGTTCGAGCCCGGTGTCGTCCACCCAGATCGTGGCCACGCCTGCGGCCTCGAGCGCGGTGACATCTGCGAGGTACTCCCCCACATCGTCGATCGTGGCCGGCAGCTTGACCGCAACACGGAGCACGAGCTCACTGTAGCTCGGCCTGTTCGCGCTGTAGTCGGCGCCTAGACTGCACCGGGCAAGGAGGATCGCGAAATGACACCGACACTCGACTATCTGCTGGTGGAGGATGCCCTCCCGGCGGCAGTCATCACGCTCAACCGGCCACAGCAGCTGAACCCCCTGTCGACTGGGCTCATGAAGGAGCTCACGGCCGAGCTCGAGCGCCAGAGTTCCCGGCCCGAAGTGCGAGCGATCGTGCTCAAAGGGGCCGGGCGCGCATTTTCGGCGGGGCACGACCTCAAGGAGATGATGGATCGGAACCTGGACGAGGAACGGGACATCTTCGCCGTCTGCAACAGGCTGATGGCCACCGTCCAGTCGGTCCCGGTCCCCGTGATCGCGGCGCCGCACGGGATCGCCACCGCCGCGGGTTGCCAGCTGGTCGCCACCTGCGACCTGGCTATAGCCAGCGACGATTGCCGATTTGCCACCTCCGGCGTTCGCTACGGCCTGTTCTGTTCCACACCCGGTGTGGCCGTGGCGCGCAACATCGGCCGCAAGAACGCCATGGAGATGCTGCTGACCGGGCGATTCGTGGATTCGGCGACGGCCGAGAGATGGGGCTTGATCAACCGCGCCGTGGCGCTGGCCGAGCTGGACGGCGAAATCATGAAGCTCGTCAACGAACTTGCCCAGCTCAGCCCCTACGCGCTGAGGATCGGCAAGGAAGGTTTCTACCAGCAGGTGGAGGCAACGCAGGCTGAGGCCTATCGGTTGATGGCCGAGGCGATCTCCTGCAACGCAGTCGCGCCCGACGGCCAGGAAGGGATCGCCGCCTTCGTCGAGAAGCGAACGCCTGTCTGGAACGACGGCTCGTGAGCGTGGCCGGCAGGCCGCTTACATATATATAGGAAGAGATTCACAGAAACTTCTCAGGCGCCTCGCAGGATAGTCCCAAAGGTCGGGTTCAGCTTTTGAGACATGCGCAGGCTTGCCTCGGTTGGAATCGTCGTGGTGGCGCTGACGGCGGTCGCCGTGACACCAGGTTTCGTCAATGTCGAGGCCCACGCGCAAGCGCCAGCCGGCGACCCACCCACGACCATTGGACTGACCTCGATCGGGGCGGTAAGCACGTCTGGGACCAAGGCCATCGAGGCGCTCGCACCGATTGCGGGTCGCACGCTCGCGCTCACGTCGATTGTCGCGATGATCGCGGACAGCGGCGCAACCGTCGGCGTCACGCTGGTAGAGCTGGGTGGTTCCAATCCGATTACGTGGTCGCAGAACGGAGGCGCCGTCGTGACCGCCGCCAGCACTTACAAGCTGGCCGCGCTCATGTTCGAGGCGGAGAACATCGCCGGTGGCGCGACCGACCCCAACGGCCTGGTCTGCTTCACGCCTGACGACTACGAGGCAGGTTGGTTTGATGACTACACGGACGGCGCCTGCTACACCCGGAACGAGCTCGCGTCACGCGCTGCCAGGCAGTCGGACAACACCGCCGGCCACATGCTCGTCCGCGATGTCGGCGGCGCGGATGCCCTCAACGCGTGGGCAGCCTCTGTCGGAGCGACCAATTCAGCCTTCTTTTATGACAACACCACCACTTCGGACGACCTGGCTGCGCTTTGGGCTGCGGAGGCGAAAGGCAAACTGGGAGGTGCCGCCGCCCAGGGGTGGCTGTATCCATTGCTGATTGGAACCACCACGGAGAGTGGAGTTCCTGCCGGCGTTGCGGGCGGAGTCGCCGTGGTTCACAAGACTGGAACCCTCGACACAATCGACAACGATGCGGCGCTGGTCACCTCCGGTCCGAGCGGCGCGTACGTGTTGACTGTGATGACCGACGGCCTCGGTGGTGCTGACGGCTGGGCGTTGATCGCCTCCATCTCCGCGCAGGTCTGGCAGTTCGAATCGCTGCGCCCGCAGCCGCAGATCAGCTCTCCAGTTCCCCCAGTCCCCGACTTCTATCCTCTGGCCGAGTAGTCCAGCTCGGGACCCCAGTCCGTGCCGCGGCCCTCGGGCGTGCGGTCGAGCACCGACCACAGCGGCCACATGAAGTCGACGTGGCGCATGTCCAGGCCGGGATCATTGGGGACCATGAACCGCTCGCTGCTCCACGCGTGATGGATTTTTCCGTTGCGGCGCGCGAAAACCGTCGCCATCGGAAGCTGCTCGCCCGACTGGAGCTCAGCGCGATAGTCGCGGTTGTATGTGTTGTTGGCGGACGAAAGCAGGCGCACGTTGCGCCAACCTCGCGATTTCGCATGGGCCCGGAATTGCTTGATCGGGACTTTCGCGACGACCACGAAATTGATCCGCTGGGAGATATGCGGCGCCGATCCATCTATCCCGTCGATGATCGATGTGCACGAAGGGCAGCCCACCTCGAGCGGGAGTCCCACCTTGCCCGGGATGAACATGTGGCTGTAGACGAACAGGCTGTTCTTGCCGTCTTCGAACAGCTCGGAGAGCCGGACCCGTCGAGGTGCGTTTGAGCGCTCGTCCCACTCCTCGAACGTGTAGTAATCGGTCGGCACCAGGCCGCCAAGCGGCAGCTTCCGCCGCTGCGAAGCCACCGATTCGATTTGGCGCCTGAGCCCGACCTCCGCGTCGAGGAGCTGGTCGCGCGCCTGGCGGTACTGGTCCGACTCGCCAGGAGAGCGCCAGTCGTGCAACGGTCTCCTTCCTGCAGTTGCCATGCTGACTCCTTTATTGGTGGAAATCGCGCGGTTACCAGTAGCTGACGCCGTGTTCGACGTAGAACTTGAGGAGGGTCGTCGCCTCGCCCCAGCCGATTGAATTCCCCTCGAAAGACTGCCGGCCCCTTGCGGTGGCCGCGAAACCATGTTCCCAAACGCGCAGCAGGGTCCCACCATCCCGCTCCTCGATGTCGAACTCGACGGTGGTCATGGTCTCGGTCGGATCTCCCCACTTAAAGACGAAGCGCTTGGGCGGAACCACCTCGAGCACTACGCAGTCACCATCGAAATTGGTGTCTCTCTCGGCTCCCCAATCGCGCCAGCGGAGCGTCATCTTTCCACCGGGGCGGAGGTCGATCTCACTACCTCGCGTCCCCCACCAGCCATCCAGTCCTTGAGGCGTCGTCAACGCCGACCACACCTTCTCACGCGGGGCGCGAATGAAGACGCTGTGTTTGATCTCGGGGGCCGGCTCGCTGACGGTTGCTCCTCGACATAGCGTTTGAGCCGCAGCAGGCGCTGCTCCCATCTCGCCGACAGAGTCGCGAGCCAGGCGCTGGCCTCGCCGAGCGGCGCGGCTTCCATGCGGTACTGGACTTCACGCCCATGGCGTTCTTTAGCGACCATCCCCGCATCCGCGAGCATGCCCAGGTGCTTAACGACCGCCTGGCGGGTCAACGGGAACCTGATGGAAAGCCCGGTCGCGGTCGTCGGACCCATTGCAAGGCGCTCGAGCAGCCGGCGGCGAGTCGGATCAGCAAGCGCGGCGAACACGGCGTCATTCATGTGCAACTCAACAGTTGCACATGCCGAGCGTCGCTGTCAAGTTGGACCTGCCGGCTAGTCGGAGGTCACGCCACCTTGAGCCGGCGAAACCCAGAGAAGCTCGTGCCGGCTGGCAGATCCGCCGGAAGTGGCGGCGCGACCTCTTCCACGATCGCGAGGAGATTCGCCAACGCAGGCGACGGGTTGTCGCGCAGGTGCGCAACTCCGTACTCGATGACCGGCGCCGGCGTCAGTGGACGGTATTCAAGGCCATCGGTCCTAGCGATGACGGCGCGATGTTCGGTCATGAGCGCGACTGCGATTCCAGACTGTGCAAGCGCCGCGGCCATCTGGTCCGGCGGCTCCTCGCTGACGATGTTCGGCGGTTCGCCCGTGTGCTTGATGAGCCAGCTGACGGCGGCTGCCGCTAAAGGCGCGTTCACCCCCGGCGAAACGGTGATCATCGGCTCGCCTCGAAGCAATTCGATCGGGACGCGCTCCATCTGCGCGAAGCGATGGGCCGGCGGCATGACCACCACGATCTCATGACGATCCAAGGGACGTATTGCGACGCCCCTGTGCGGCCCGATTGACACGCCGACGAATGCGAGATCAACGTCGCCGGCAAGAAGGCGGTCCACGTTTGTCTGCGAATAACCGGTCATCATCTCCAGCTTGATCGCCGGGTAGCGGCGGCGACATTCGGCGACGATGTTGGCCGGGAGGCCAACATCCCAAAGCGTTAGATAAGAAATACGCAAACGGCCGACGATCCCGGCGGCATGATCCCGCAACGCAAACAACGCACGATCCTCAACCTGGATCAACCCTCTGGCGTGCTGGATGAGCTTCTCCCCTGCCGGCGTCAGGCGTACCTCGCGAGCGTTGCGCCTTAGAAGCTGAACCCCGAGCTCACGCTCCAGCACTTGAATTCGCTGCGTGATTGCGGGTTGGGTGACCCGGAGGCTCGCGGCTGCCCGGCCATAATGGCCTTGGTCGGCAATCGCGACAAACGCCCTCAGGTGGCGCAGTTCCACAGGCGGATGTTAATCATCAATTCGAATCGATGCATCACTTTCTGCTGGCTTTGATTGCGAATGCCCCCAACGCCCCGATACTCTCCACAAGCTGTGCCCAAGTTGCCCGCCCGCGTCCTGATCGTCGATGACGAGCCTGCGAACACCCTACTCCTCGAACAATTCTTGGCTGACACGGCCACCGAGATTCGCACGCTTACCGATTCTCGGCAGGTCGAGCAGGTATTCAACGAGTTCGCGCCTGACATCGTTCTGCTCGACCTGCATATGCCGGGTGTCGACGGCCAGGAAGTTCTAAGGCGACTTCGCAGCGCCCGTGAAAGCCTGGGCTTCCTTCCGGTGGTGGTCCTCACTAGCGACACAAGTCGCGCGGCGCGGAACAGCGCGCTGATCCTCGGCGCCGACGATTTCCTCACCAAGCCGCTCGATCGAACCGAGGTGGTGCTGCGGGTTCGCAATCTGCTGCGGATGCGTGAGCTGTTTGTCGATCTGGCCGCGGCCAACGGGGCACTCGAGAGCGGCCAGGACACGCGCTAGGGCCGCTCTAGAGCACGGTCACCGTGATCGTCTGAGATGCGCACCCATACGAATCGCATGCCGTGACCGTCGCCGTCCCGGTCGTCACCAAGGCCGAGACGCTTATCGGTTTCGAGAAGCTGCCGTCTGAGGCCGTACCGGCCGTGACCGTTTGCTTGGTTGATCCGCCCTGGACGATGGAGATCGTTACAGACTTGCCCGATCCGTAGTTAAGCCCGTTGACCGTGATGTTGCGGCTGAGCAACGTGATGTGATTCGGCGTCACCGTGATGGAAGGCGCTGGCGGCGGCGGCGGCGGTGGCGGAGAAGGCTTTGGAGTCGGGCTTGGCTGCGGGCTCGGCTGTGGACTTGGCTGCGGGCTCGGCGCCTGGTTGGGAGGCGGGGTCGACCCCGTGGTCGGCGCGGCGGTTGGTGCGGCGGTTGGCGGTGCACTGGTGCCGCCTGCGGGACTCGGGCTGGGGCTTGGGGTCGGCGAAGGAGTTTCGCCTGGCCCGGCGAGCGCAACCCCGGCGACCACGCGCAGAGTCGCCTGGGCATGGCACGCGCCACTCCAACAGATCCGGACAATGTGATCGCCGACCGGGGTATCGCCGGGGACCACCAGCGTCGTTTTGACATCTCCGTTCTTGTCAGAGCGAAACGGCGTGATGTACACCGCGCTGTGCAGCTGGATCTCGCCGATCTGGTTGGCGGGAATATGGCTGGCGGTGACGACCACCGGATCGCCGGCGGATGCAATCGCCGGTTTGAGAGCCAGCGTTGGCGCCGTCATGGCGTTGTAGCTACAAAAGCCTGCGAAGAGGAGAACAGCGACCAGGAGCGCCGAACCGATCACATAGCGCGAACGGTTCGATCTCTTGTCGACGACTGCGGCAGGTGCGACGGCCGGCGGTGCGGCCGGCGCAACCGCCACTGTGCGCTCGACTTTCGCGGGCGCGCGAAAAGGTTCGGTGGCTGGAAGGGCCGGCGCAAGCACAGCCGTGGCGGCGGTGTTGTGGGCAGCGACTTTCGGTCGCGTCGTTGAAGGCGGAAGCGAAGGCACAAGCGGAGCCGTATCTTTGGTCGCGGCGGATGGGCCCGCAATCA
>Ga0137388_10003427_pt1 | contig 10234 bp, 9 predicted proteins | sample 15con2h14AmetaG_FD_104644 | JGI IMG/M metagenome (GOLD analysis project Ga0137388, IMG submission 104644) | Vadose zone soil microbial communities from Angelo Coast Range Reserve, California, USA - 15con2h1.4A metaG | ecosystem: Environmental > Terrestrial > Soil > Vadose zone > Saprolite...
GCGGATGAGAAGCTGCGCCGGGCCGTAGAAGCCCAAAAAGCGCTCTATCCGAAGGAATACGCCACCCCCGTCCACCAGACTCCGGACGGGACATCCGGCATCGTCGCGTCACACAGTCTAATTCCCGACGCGCTCTATCATGCGTTCGCGACGTTCGGTGCCTTGATGGCACCGGAGCTGCCGCTCACGCGACGTCAGCACGAGATGATCACCACGGTCGTCTCGGTCACCAATCGCTGTCGCTACTGAATAGAATCCCACGCAGAGTTTCTGCGTCGGATCACGCTCGATCAATCGCTCGTCGCGGCGCTGGAGGCGGACTACACCACCGCTCCGATCTCGGAACAAGAGCGCGTGATGCTGGACTATGTTGCCCAGATCACGCGGGACGCCACGCGGATCACTCCCACGCACCACCAGGAGCTGCGCCGGGTGGGGTTCGATGATCGAGCAATTCTGCAGATCACCCTGATTGCCTCGTGGTTCAACTACATCAATCGGGTGGCTGACGCCCTTGGGGTGGGGCGCGGGTGATTGTTCCCCGGCCGGGTATACAGCACCATGCCTGACACCGCCACGGCGACGGTTGCCTGCCCGTTTTGCGAAACACTCAACCGCGTGGACCTCTCGCGACTCGACCAGCATCCGAAATGCGGCAATTGTGGGCGACCGATCCTGCTCGACCGGCCGCTCGCGGTCGCGGACGCCAACTTCGAGCAAGTCACGACTGATACCACGGTGCCGGTGGTGGTCGACTTCTATGCCGATTGGTGTGGCCCGTGCAAGGTGATGGCTCCGCTGCTGGATGACATCGCGCACCGCCGGGCGGGCGAGCTGCTGGTGCTGAAGCTCGACACCGATCGCAATCCTGTCACGCAGCAGCGCTTTGGGGTGCGGGGGATTCCGACGCTGATTGCATTTCGCGGCGGGAAAGAAGTGGCGCGTCGAGTCGGTGCGGTCCCGCCGGCCGAGCTCGACGCCTTCCTGAGCGCGATCTAGCTCCTTTCAGCGAGCTGTCGCAGCACGTATTCCAAAATCCCGCCGTGCTTGTAGTACTGCAGCTCCTGGGGCGTGTCGATTCGCACGACCGCTTTGAACTTCGTCACCTTCCCGTCGTCCGCGGTTGCGGAGACGGTCAGCTCCTTCGGCATGTCGCCGAGACCGAGGATGTCGTACCGCTCCTTGCCGGTCAGGCCCAGCGTCGCGGGATTCTGTCCCGGCGCGAACTGCAGCGGCAGAATCCCCATCCCGACCAGGTTCGAGCGATGGATGCGCTCGAAGCTCTCGGCGATGACGGCGCGCACACCCAGGAGTCGCGGGCCTTTCGCCGCCCAGTCGCGTGACGACCCCGCGCCGTACTCCTTCCCGGCCACCACGATCAGCGACGTACCTTCAGCGGCGTACTTGAGCGACGCGTCGAAGATCGTCATCCCCTCACCATCCGGGAGGTGGACCGTGAACGGTCCTTCGGTGCCCGGAGCGAGGACGTTCTTGAGTCGCACGTTGGCGAAGGTACCGCGGACCATCACTTCGTGATTGCCGCGGCGCGAGCCATAGGAGTTGAAGTCGAGCGGCTGCACGCCGTGACTGACGAGATACTGACCGGCGGGACTCGTCTTGCGAATCGATCCCGCGGGAGAGATGTGAGCGGTCGTGATGCTGTCGCCCAATAGGCAGAGCACGCGCGCGCCGCGGATGTCGCGCACCGGTGCGGGCTCGACCGGCATGCCGTCGAAGTATGGTGCCCGGCGGATGTATGTGGACGTTGGCTCCCACACGAAGCGATCGCCTTCCGGCACCGGCAAGCCGCGCCAGCGCTCATCGCCGTCGAACACCTGCGCGTAGCTCTTGCGAAACATCCCCGATTGAATCGAGCGGGCGATGACGTCGGCGACCTCCTTCGTCGTCGGCCAAATGTCCCGGAGGAACACCGGACCGTTCATGCCGACGCCGAGTGGCTCGTTATGGAATTCGATGTCGATGCGGCCGGCGAGCGCGTATGCGACAACTAGCGGTGGCGACGCCAGGTAGTTGGCGCGGACTTCCTGCTGGATCCGGCCCTCGAAGTTGCGATTGCCCGACAGGACGGAGCAGACGACGAGGTCGCATTCGGCGATGGCGTTCGATACGACTTCCGGCAGCGGCCCGGAATTGCCGATACAGGTCGTGCACCCGTAGCCGACCAGATGGAAGCGGAGCGTCTCGAGCGGCTTCATCAGGCCCGCCTGCTCGAGGTAATCGGTCACCACCTTGGAGCCTGGCGCGAGACTCGTCTTCACCCATGGCTTGCTGCGCAGACCCAGCTCGACGGCTTTCTTGGCCATCAGGCCCGCGGCGACCATGACCGAGGGATTGGACGTGTTGGTGCAGCTCGTGATCGCGGCAATGACGACCGAGCCGTGATGCAGCACGCAGTCCTGGTTGTCGATGCGAAGCGTAGCCTGGGACGGTTTGGCGGGAGGCGCCGCGACCGCGGCGGCTGGGTGGCCGCCTTCGCCCTCCCAGCGTCCCATGGCGTTCACCGCCGCCACCGGCGCTGGCTTCAGCAGCGTCGGCAACGCCTCCGCAAACTCGCGCGGCACTTCCCGCAGTCCCACACGGTCCTGCGGCCGGCGCGGCCCCGCCATGCTCGGCTCCACGGTGGCGAGGTTCAGCTCGAGCGTATCGCTGTAGACCGGCTCGGCGGCGTCGGCCGTATGGAAGAGGCCCTGCTCCTTCATGTAGGCCTCGACCAGCTGCACGTGCTCGGCCGGGCGGCCCGTGAACTCGAGATAGCGGAGTGTCTCCTGATCGACCGGGAACATGCCGATCGTGGCTCCGTACTCGGGGGCCATGTTCCCGATCGTCGCGCGATCGGCCAGGGGCAGGGTGGACACACCCGGGCCGAAGAACTCGACGAACTTTCCCACGACCCCTTTCGCGCGCAGCATCTGCGTAACGGTCAGCACGAGATCGGTCGCCGTGGCGCCCTCGGTGAGGCGCCCGCTCAGCCGGAATCCAACGACCTGCGGAATGAGCATCGAGACGGGCTGGCCGAGCAACGCGGCTTCGGCTTCGATGCCGCCGACGCCCCAACCCACGACGCCGAGCCCGTTGATCATCGTCGTGTGAGAATCGGTCCCGACCAGTGTATCGGGATATGCTTGCGCAGGGCCGTCCGACCGGCCGACGGTCCGACCGTCCGACGTAAACACCACCCGCGCGAGGTACTCGAGGTTGACCTGGTGCACGATCCCCGTGTCGGGCGGCACGACCTTGAAGCCCGAGAAGGCCTTCTGCGCCCAGCGCAGCAGCGCGTAGCGCTCACGGTTCCGCTGGAATTCGAGGTCGGCGTTGACCTGGAAGGCGCGCGGCGTGCCGAACTCGTCAACGATCACGGAGTGGTCGATCACGAGCTCGGCGGGGAGCAACGGATTCACGCGTTTCGGGTCGCCGCCCATCTGCACCATCGCGTCGCGCATGGCGGCGAGATCCACGACCGCGGGGACGCCCGTGAAGTCTTGTAGCAGGACGCGCGCGGGCATGAATGCAATTTCCGCGTCGGGGAGTTTCCGAGGATCCCAGCGCGCCAGGTTCTCGAGATCCTCGGCGCGGACGACGCGCCCATCTTCGCGGCGCAGCAGGTTTTCGAGCAGGATCTTCAGCGAGTAAGGCAGTTTGGCGATGGATAGCCCGCGGCGCTCCAGCGCGTCGAGGCGGTAGATCTCGTACGACCGCCCGCCCGTCTTCAGCGTGGCGCGGCTCCCGAAGCTGTTTCCGCTCATTGGGGCAGTACTTTCACCGCGACGACGAAATACTCGGTTTCGCCGAAACAGGTCGTGGGAATTCCCTTGTGCTGCTGATAGGTCAGTGCGACCCGCCTGCCCAGCGAGTGATTGATGTACTGCGCCACCTCGTCATCCCGCGCGGTGAAATAGAACTTCTCCGGGTTGGTCCCGGGCATCGATACCATCGCCAGCTCACCTTCCCACGTTTTGCAGAGCCACCCCTTCTTGGAGAACTTCTGCACGAAGCCTGCGCGCTCGCCTTCGGAATAGCTCCAGTTGAGTGCCGACCAGGTGTACAGCGCAAAAACCAGGATGGGCGTGAGAAGGATCCCGGCGATGATGAGCTTGCGCTTGCGCGTGAGCTGGAAATTGAAATCGAAATTCACGAGCGGGAATCTACTTCGTACGTTTCGGTGCGATAAGGCGTGAAACCGCGTGCGAGGTAGTTCGGCAGGGCGTTGGGATGATCCAGCGTGCAGGTGTGCAGCCATACGCGGTTTGGGTCCAGCGCCCAGGCGTCGCGCACCGCGGTGGTCAGCAGATGTTTCCCGAAGCCACGCCCGAATTCGCGGGCCACGATCCCGAAATACGCGATCTCGACCGAGTCGTCTTCGGCGACGCCGCGCAGCTCGTACCATCCCGCGAGATCGGCCTGCTGTGCTCCGGTGATTCGGGTCGCCACGAACAGTTGAATGCCGGGGTCGGCGAGATGCTTCGTGATCTGCTCGTCCGACCAGTCCCAGCGGTCGAACCAGTGAAAGGCTTCGCCGACGGTGCGATACCACATGCGGTAGAGGTCCGGCGACGGCCGCGGAGCACGTGCGATCGCGATGTTGGGGAAATCCCCGAATGCGGTCTTGAACTGCGTGCGGTCCCTGAGCTCTAAGTACGTTCGAGTTGCTTGCATGTCCGAAATCTAGGTGTCTGGTGTCAGGTACCCGGTGTCAGGCCCGTGCGACCTGACACCTGACACCGGACACCTGACACCGTATTCTTGTAGCCATGACCTTCAACAAAATGGGCACCCTGCCCCTCCCGCTCGCGCTCCACCTCGCAACGTACACCGTGATTGGTTTGTTCTGCGCCTTCGCCGGCAGCCTCAACCTGATCGATCCCACAAAGATCTTCCCCAACGCCGTCATCTTTCTCGGGCTCGCAGGATTCAGCTGGGGATACGTGTTCGGCATTCTCATGGCGCGCAAGGAAGTGCTTGGTCTTGGACTCGTCGCCAGCATCGGCTACATCGTGGCGGGCATTTGGCAGCTTGGCCCGCATTGGGCGCTTGGTGCGCTGCTCCTCGCGATCGGGGTGTACGGCCTGGCCGCGCTCGCGTTGTACCGCCGGCAAATTCTCGAAGCCTAGCCGATCATGTTTTCGCGGACCGGGGCCGCCGGCAGCTCCACGACAAACTTGGCCCCGCCGAGCGTCTCGGAGTTTTCCAGCCAAATCCTGCCGCCGACCTCCGCCACCACACGCTGACAAATCGATAATCCCAGTCCCGACCCTTCGTCGGGACTCTTGGTCGTGAAGAACGGATCGAAGATGCGGCTGCGCACTTCCACCGGCACCCCCGGGCCTGAATCCTCGACGGTCAGGCGGACCCAGTCGTTGCGGGCCTCGGTCGCGAGCTCGATCACCGCGTTGGGGCGGCCGCGCACCGCGTGCTCGGCGTTGGTCATGAGATTGATGACGACCTGCTGGAGCTCCTGGCCGAGGCCCAACACCGCCTCGGCCGCCTGGTCCATGCGCGTGCGCACTTCGATGTTGTCCGCACGCAGCACCCGCTGGCGGATCTCGGCGACGTCGCGGATCAGCTCGTTCAACTGGACACGCACCGGCGTGATGTCGGCCCGGCGCGCCAACCGCAGCAGGCTGCGCACAATGCGCGCCGCGCGATCGACTTCGCGCACGATCGTGGCGGCGGCGGTGCTGGCCTCTTCATCCTTGGTCGAGCGGCCCAGGAGCTCCGCCTCCATGCGGATCGCGGCGAGCGGATTGTTGACCTCGTGCGCGACGCCGCTCGCGATTTCACCGACCGTCGCAAGCTTCTCGCGCGCGATCAGCTCCCGCTGGGCGCGCAGCTCGTCGGTGCGGTCATAGAGCGCGACGAGCAAGTCGTGTGATCCCAGCCCGCGCAGGTCCGTCACCGTACAATCGCAGATCCTCCGTTCGCCGTCCCCTGAGCCTCGCGTGACAAGCACTCGCCCGTGCCAGGGCTGCCCTTCGGAGCGGCCCGCCAGCATGAGCCGCACCGTGATCCCGCTCGGCGAGAGGCCCAGCTTCTCGAGATGCTTGCCGACGGCCGCCTCCTTCTTGTCCAATCCAAAGACCTGGATGGCCGCCTCATTCACCTGCCGGACCGTGCCTGCGGTGTCAACGAGCGCCATCGGCAGCGGACTCGCGTCCACCATGGCGCGCGCGCGGTCGGCGGCAGCGCGGGTAGCCGCCACCGCTTCGGAGAGCTCGATCCCGCCGGCGATGTGCGCCGCCACGGCAGAGACGTAGTGAAGATCGTGCAAACTGAATGATGGCTGCGAAGGGGCCTCGCCCTGTTGAAACCGCACCAGGCCCACCGCGCCCACCGTCCCTTGAGAAACCCGCAGCGGTGCGATCAGCGCCGCGCGCATGCCCTCCACGAGCGCCGTCGCGATTGGACTGGCGTCGGCTTCGGCACGCAGATCGGTCGTCATCAAGGCTTCGCCGGTCCGCACTACCCGCCCGGTCGCACTGGAGTGAAGGCCGAGCACCAGGCCGTCCAGGGGCGCAGCATCCCCAAGTGCGGGGGAGATCCGGAGGTGTTCGCCGTCGGCCTGCTTGAGCGCGACGAACGCGCCTTGCGCTTCGACGAGCTCCATCAGGCTTTGGAGGGTGTAGCGCAAAAGCAGCTGCGTCTCCGGTGCCGCCAGCAGCCAGCGGGCCAGCTCGACGACGAAGCTGCCGAGCCGCCGCTCACGCTCGAGCGCGGCGCGCCGTCCCACCATCACCGCCAGCCGCGACGAGAATTCGATCGCCGCCTCGAGCTCCGAGACGGGGAGCGTCACCGGGGCGCCGGCGAGACTGACTTCGACGTGCCGTCCTTCCGGATCGCGCCACTCCGCGCTCAGGCTGCGTCCTGACCGGTCGTCGGCGCCCGCGGCTACCGAGCCGGTTTCGTTGATGCCGCGATAGCGAATCGACACGCGCGTCCCGCCCGCCCAGTCGCTCAGGATGCCAGCGGCGGCGCGCCAAAAGTCCCCGGAGCGTTTCGCCTCGCTCGCTTCCCGAAGCAGCGCCTGGAGAGCATTTCGCATGCGGGCTCGAATATATGGGGTTCGGGAACCGCATGGCGTTTTGACGGCATGAGCACAACTCTCACTTTGGTGGAGGGGGAGCCCACCAGCCCGCAGCCGTTACCGCTCCCCGGGACATCTCCCGACGATACCGAGCTGCTGGACGCCTACTCCCGCGCCGTGAGCGGCGTGGTGGAGCGCGGCGCGCCCGCCGTCGTCAGTGTCGAAGTTCAACATCGCGGTCGCGGCGGCCCCGGCCGGGGCGCGCAAGGTCACGGGTCCGGTTTCGTGTTCACCCCCGACGGATTCATTCTCACCAATAGCCATGTGGCCCACGGCGCGAGCAGAACCGATGTCGCGTTCGCGGACGGCCGGCGCCTCCGCGCCGAGCTGGTGGGCGACGATCCCGACACCGACCTCGCGGTGCTGCGCGTCGATGCCTCATCGCTGCTCGCGGTCCCGCTCGGCGACTCGGGGGCCTTACGCGTGGGGCAGGTGGTCATCGCGATCGGCAACCCGCTCGGCTTTCAGAGCACCGTCACGGCGGGCGTCGTCAGTGCGTTGGGCCGGTCGTTCCGCTCCGTCTCCGGACGCCTGATCGACAACGTGATCCAGACGGACGCCGCGCTGAATCCGGGAAACTCTGGCGGTCCCTTGCTCGACTCGCGCAGCAACGTGATCGGCGTCAACACGGCGGTGATCCTGCCGGCGCAGGGCATCTGCTTTGCGGTCGCGGTGAACACGGTGAAGCTCGTCGTCGGGCAACTCATCGCGCACGGCCGTGTGCGCCGCGCGCGGATCGGTGTGGGCGGGCAGAATGTGTCCCTGCCGCGCCTCGCGGTGCGCGCGCATCGCCTCATTCAGCCGAGCGGCGTGTTGATCACGACAGTCGAGAGCACGAGTCCGGCGGATCGCGCCGGACTGCAAGCCGGCGACATCATCGTCGCGTTCGATGGTCAACCGGTGCACAGCATCGACGACCTCCATCGTCTCCTCACCGGAGAGCGCATCGGAACTGTGACGACGATCACGGCCGTGCGCAAAGCGGAACGTTTGGAGCTGCCAATTACCGCGACCGAGACCGAAAAACGGTAGCTGTGACGCGCTCGTGACAGCGCGGCAGTTGACCTGCAACGGCCGTTGCACGTACCTTCGTGCCATGACGAAGTGCGCGTGCAATTCGAAAATGCTCCACACCGGGAACCTTTTGGGGAGGCCGGGCGCAAGCTAACGCGATAGGTTTAGTCGCAAACGCGCAGATCGGCCCGCCCCACGATGGAGCGGGCCTTTTTGTTGCGCAGCTTCAACGAAGGAGATGGAATGAAGAGGCATTACCTGCTGGCAAGTGACTTCGATCAAACATTGAGCTTCAACGACTCCGGCCTCGTGCTGTGCGAGATGCTGGGCATCAATAGTTTTGGCGAGCGCGTCGCGGCGCTCTCGCAGCTCAATCTGGTGCAACAGGGCGCGGAGCTGGCGTACCTGCTGGCCCACGATCCCGATTTTCGCCGCGTGACCCGCAAGGACCTGCTGGCCGTGGGCCGGCGCGTGCGGCTCAAGCGGAATGTCGAGCTGCTCGGCCGGATGCTCGCGCAGGGAATCGACGGGCACCGTTTCGATTTCTACGTGATCTCGGCGGCTCCCGAGGAGGTCGTGCTCTCGGCGCTCGAGGGCATCGTCCCGGCCGATCATGTCGTGGGCACCCGGTTTCAGTTCCAGGAAGACAGCGGTCAAATCGGCTCGCTCCTGCAGGTCGCCGCCGGCTACGGCAAGGTCGCCGCGGTCGAAGAGATCCGCGCGCGGCATGTCGTTCCGCGCGATCAAGTGATCTATGTCGGCGACGGGCAGTCGGACATTCCGGTGATGCTGCACGTCAATCGCGGCGAAGGCTTCACGATCGCCGCGTCGGAGGCCCGGGAAATCGCGCAGATCGCCAAGCGCACGGTCATCAGCGACGACGCGCTGTCGGTGCTCGTGCCGCTGCTCGAGGAGATCGCCGGGTTCGGTCCGAGCCAGATCCGCGCCCTGTTCGAGGATCAGGGGCTCGTGATTCAGGAGTGGGACCGCGTGCGGACCGATTGGCTGACGATCCGCGACGGTGCCGGCGACGGCGTCATTCGGCTGGACGCCGCCGCGAGCGCCTAGCTACCCGCGAATCGCGCCGAGGAATCGCCCCGGACTCGGTTCATAGCCCGGGAAGACGGCCCCAAGATCCGTCGCGCCGAGGTGACGCGCGAGGATTTCGCCGAACAGATCGCGGAAATCGGTCGTCACGGCGACGTCGCGTCCCTCGAAGCGTTGCTCGACGCTGAGCCCCGGCCAACGCCCCAGCACCCGACCACCGTTCACCGGTCCACCGAGCGCGAGCATCGCGGTCGCGTGGCCGTGATCGGTGCCGCTGTTGCCGTTCTCGTGGATCGTTCTGCCGAACTCCGACATCGTGAGGACGACGACGTTGCGCATGCGGTCGCCGAGATCCTTGTCGATCGCGGCCAGCGCCAGGCCCAGCTCGCGCAGCCGCGCCGCCAGCTGGCCCTCGCTCGATCCCTGATTCACGTGCGTGTCCCAGCCGCCGCAATCGGCAAAGGCGATCTCCAGCCCGACGTCGGCTTTGATCAGCTGCGCGATTTGCAGCAGGGTCTTGCCGAGCCGGCCCGGCGGATATTCGACGCCGTTGTCGGGCCGGTACTGCGTCGGATCGGCGCGCTTCAACATCTGGACCGCTTCGAACCCCTCCCGCGACGACGACGCCAGCAGGCCCGTGCCGGCGCCGTCGTACAGCTCTTCGAAGGCGCGCGTCAAGCGATCGCGCGCCGCTTCCTGCGGAACGCGTAACCCGAACGCCTGGAGGTCGTCGATCGCCAGCGACGGGGCGCTGCCGGCGAGTGCGCGCGGCAGCTGGGGACCGAACGCGACCGCGCGGAACGGCGTATTCGCGTGCTCGCGGTCATGCTGGCAGTAGCGATTGGCCCAGCCGTCCGCGGTGCTCTTCACTCCCGGCGTGCCCGTTTCCATGTAATCCTGCGCGTCGAAGTGACTGCGCGTCGCATCGGGCGAGCCGATCGCGTGAATCGCGGCGAGGCTTTTGTTGTCCCACAGCGCTTTGAGCGGCGCCAGACTCGGATGCAGCCCGAAATGACCGTCGAGATCCACGACATCCGTCGCGGGAATGGCGATGCGCGGGCGCTCCTGGTAATA
>Ga0137388_10003432_pt1 | contig 10229 bp, 9 predicted proteins | sample 15con2h14AmetaG_FD_104644 | JGI IMG/M metagenome (GOLD analysis project Ga0137388, IMG submission 104644) | Vadose zone soil microbial communities from Angelo Coast Range Reserve, California, USA - 15con2h1.4A metaG | ecosystem: Environmental > Terrestrial > Soil > Vadose zone > Saprolite...
CTTTACTGGAATGTTCATCATCGTCTCCTGAGGTTGAGGTTGGCTTGTTTATGGCGAGTGTGACTACGACTGGTCAGATTGCCGGCGGCTCCTTGGTACATGCGCTGAAAGCGCTAAAGAAGCAGGGAGACCGCAACGCCCCAGCGCTACCTTTTCGAAGCCTCTTTGTGCGTGCAGGACTCGCGCGTAGCCGTAGGCGCTGCTGATTTCCCGGGTGAACGGTTCGCGCAAGCAATCGCCACCGAGGCCAGATGCCGTCGATTTGCACTGTGCCATCGTGTCGAACCTGCATGACAGCATGTTGGAAGTAACCTGCCGGTAACAGTGGTCATAGGCGCTCGCCGGAGTCGAAGCGGGGATGACAGCGAACGTCAGTGCCCCGAAAGCGGCACCCGATTTTGAAAACCGTTTCACGAGTTTTTCGTCTCTCTAATAGTTGCTGACCGACCGGACCAGATTGGTTCGGCCGCCTAGTGTGCCTGTTCGGCATAAGCCAGTTCTTCGGGCGAGTTCTTGCTGAGATCGGCCTTGAGAAAACTCTCGGTTTCCGGCAGCGCGAGGTGGTAGTCGGCCAGCGGCTCCATTCTCAGCCGCAACTTCGAGGCTGAACAGTCGAGGAGATGTCCGCCGTGCCGGCGATCCTCGGAGATGAAATGAAGATGATATCCCGGAATGCTGAACGCGCTGGAGAAGCCGGGAGACCACAAGCCAACGAGCGTCCCTTCGATGTTCTCGAAGTGAAATTCGCTTTGAGATTTGGCGGCCTCTACGAGGCGTGCACCTTCTTGCGGTGGACTGACCGCTCGGGCGCGAACGGCCGAGAAGTGGCCATCAAGACGAACCGCGTAGAAGATGTTCGCAGAATTGCGCAAGCCATCGCACTGAGCCGTCAGCTCGGCGAGCGTCGCCAAGGGCCCGATTTCGACGTCGATCTGCGGAGCAAATCGGGTTACGACTGCGAAGGGGGCCCCGGCATCATCAGGCGCTTCCGACACATGGCCGGTGCCTCGAACCTGATAGACGCGCCCTTCGACGATGACCATCTCGCCGTCAAGATCGGCGAAGGTACCGAGACCAAAATCGCCGTGGTCGAGAATGGTTTTTACGCTGACGGCGCGAGAGTAAACGCCGGCCACCAGCGCGCCGGATGTAGAGACTTGAAATAGGGTGTGCACCTTCGTTCCGAGGTGTCCGGCGAGGGCCGCGGTGATGTAGGCGGATTCGTCGCTACCGACGCGCGCGATTTCTTCGTCGAGCGCGGTCTTGAGGGACCTCGGAATGTCTATGGTCACGGTTGGCATTTGGTACCTCGTGCTTTCAAAGCGAGTCCGACTCTCCACGCACTCGTCGACCCGACGCGACCGTGCTTGCGCGCGTCACCTGAGCCGACACCTTAAGAAGACTACGCGCACAGTGCGTGTTCAAAGCTCGACTGTGACTATGCCGGGAATGCAGGTAGTCATCTTTCGTGAAACGATCATCGCTGTGACGATTCTTGCGCCACGTCCGAAAGCGTCGCGGAACGTTCGAGAACCCTGCAGCATCGAACAAAGCGATGAAAAATATCGGTTCAAGCGCGGCAAAATTCTAACCGCTATCCTGAACTTCCACTCAGCATTGAATTTGGCGGGCCGCCAGTCACCTTGATGTGCCGTTCAGAGCCGCCGAAGGCGTCAAAGGCACGATTGGGTCACACCCTGTCTAAGCAAGGAAATTGAGCGCGCGAACTTAAGTCCGTCGGAAACTCTGCTCGCTTGCTATCCCTTGACCGCCCGGCGCCATGCGCGTGGACTCACGCCGACAATTCGGGTGAAGTGATGACTAAAATGGCTCTGATCGCAGAAGCCGCACTCCGCAGCGATGTCTGTGAGCGACAGCCGGTCATTGCGCAGCCTTTCCTTCGATAGGACGATGCGCTGCTCAATTAGCCAGCCATGCGGCGCAACCCCCACCGTGCGGCGGAAGGTGCGCGAGAAATGAGCCACTGACAGACCGCACTCCCGCGCCACCTGCTTTAGCGGCACACCCTGAAGGTTGGCACGAAGCAATTCTTTTGCCCGTCGCTCCTGCCAGGGCGCGAGCACACCTCGCATCAGCCGCGACTCCGGCCGCATGCCTCCGTAGGTCTGAGCGATATGCACCCCAAACGCCATGAGGACGTGGTCTACAAAGAGCGGATTGGCTTGATCGGGATGGCTGAGGGCGGGGATCAGCAAGTTCCCCAGTCTGGAAATCACGACGTCGTTGACGCCCGCTCCGGGCCTATAGCCCAGGTCGCGAATTCGCGGCGCGTTGGCATCGTCGGCAATCGCGTCCAGCGCCGCACGGGGGAGATAGAACGCCAGGGTGTGATAGGGCTTGTCGAGGAGTCTTCTGGGTTCTCGTTTCAGATCCGAAAAAATGAGTTCGCCGGCCCGCAAATCGCACACCGGAGCTTGTCGGCCTTCCTCCCAATATTTGCAACTTGGACGATCGCGGAGTTGCAAACCGATGATAAAAGCATCTTCCTTCCGCAGCGAGCCGCTCATTTCCGGAAGTGGATTGTCACATCGAACCTCCGTGACGGCAATGTCAGCTTTACGCCATGCGCGGCTAACGATCGCGGGTGCATTCTCGACCTGAAATCGCTCGCCTAGTCGTTTTCCAAAGGCATCGGTCATGGCTATTCGCCTCCGCTGAGGTGTCGGCGTAAGTTTTCTCCCCCTGTACAAGAACGCGGGTAACAACTCGCAGAATGGAGCAGATTGTTACCGCCGCGATAAAATCGGATAAGTTCGGTGTTTGGCCTGGTCTTCTAGCTGCGAGCTTTCATTTCCCAATCAGGTCGCGGTCAGGATGGCTTTCGGCTCGAGGAATGCTTCGAGTCCGTAGACACCATTCTCACGGCCGATCCCGGACTGCTTGACGCCTCCGAAGGGGGCAAGCGGTTCGTGAGTCAGCGTATTCACCTGCACTCTGCCAGCGTCTATTTGCGCGGCGACGCGCAGCGCCCGCTGCATGTCGGCGGAGAACACGTAACCCTGGAGACCATAGGTCGTATCGTTCGCGATCGAGATCGCCTCCTCCTCATTGTCGTATGGCAGGATCGATAGAACTGGTCCAAAAATCTCTTCTTGAGCGATCTGCATGTCGTTGCGAACATCGGTGAAGACCGTGGGACGGACAAACCAGCCGCACCGCAGGTGGTCGGGACGGCCCTCGCCTCCGGCAAGGAGACGGGCGCCTGCCGCGACGCCGGTGCGGATGTAGCGCTGTACGCGCTCCCATTGTTTCTGGCTGACCATCGGCCCGATGACCGCGTCCGGATCGTCGGGAGGACCGACCCTCGTGGCCTCCACCGTGCGCCGGATCAATTCTTCCGCCGCCGGCTGAATGCTGCGCGGCACCAGGATGCGCGTACCAGCGAGACACGCCTGGCCGCTGTTGATGAAGCCGGCCGCGACTGCCATGGGAATGGCCTTCTCGAGATTGGCGTCGTCGAGAACGATCGTCGGCGACTTGCCCCCCAACTCCAGGGTAACGCGCTTGCAGGTCTCGGCGCCAGCGCGCAGGATCTGCTTTCCGACAGCGGTCGAGCCGGTGAATGAGATCTTGGCGACGTCCGGATGTGAAGCAAGTACGGCGCCAACCGTTTCGCCGCGACCCGTAAGGATGTTGACGACGCCGGGCGGCAGTCCTGCCGCAAGGAAAGCGTCGACGACGACATCGGTCTGGAAGGCGCTCATCTCGCTGGGCTTCACGACCGAAGCGCACCCCGCGGCTAGCGCGTACGCGACTTTCGAGCAGATGAAGCCCGCGTTGCTGTTCCAGGGCGTGATGAGGCCGGCCACCCCGATCGGTCTCATCACGACGCCCGCGGTGCCGGCTTTCCGTTCAAATTCGTAGGATTCGAGAATCTTGATGGCATCGGCGAGCGACTGCATCGCGTGGCGGGCGGCGGCCTCGGCGCGCTTTTCGGGAGCGCCATACTCCAGCATCGAGGCCAGCATGATCGCCTTCTGTCGGTGTTCGATTTCCGCATGCAATTGCCTGAGCATATCGATACGTTCGGCCTTCGACGTACGAGAAAGCGGGGCCTGAGCCGTCTTTGCGGCAGCGATAGCCGCCCGAGCGTCTTCCTCATCCGCCAACCGCACCTGGCCTATGACTTCCTCCTCAGACGGGTTGAACAGATGGAAGAGTTCCGTGCCGTGGGGCACCACTAGTTTTCCGCCGACGTAGACTCGATCGATCTTGCGCATTTCGGATTCCTTTCGTCCGACACATAGCGCTCCCGGATTGACCGCATAACCGATCCATTTCAGGATGACGTGGTGCAGGAAATCGAACAATGAAACCCGGGTTGGCCGAACTCACTGCGGTGCTGGCTGTCGCGCGGCAGCGCAATTTCCGCGCGGCGGCCGACGAACTCGGGATGTCTCGTTCCGCGCTGAGCCATGCGGTCTCCGCCCTCGAGCGGCGGATCGGCGTGCGGCTATTTAACCGGACCACGCGTAGCGTCTCGCTCACGGAAGCCGGCGAACAGTTCGTCGCCAGCGTTTCGCCGGCTCTCAAGCAAATCGAAGATGCGGTCATGGCCGCGAGTAGCCGCCAAGCTACGCCGTCAGGCGCGCTGCGGATCAACGCTTCCGTCGCAGCCGCGCTTCAGATGTGGCCCATCTTCGAGGAATATGTTCGGCGGTATCCCGCAGTTACCCTCGATCTCGCAACCGGCGGACGCTTCGTCGACGTCGTGGACGAGGGATTTGACGCCGGCGTCAGGCTTGCGGAAAACGTGCCCAAGGACATGATTGCGATACCCATCGGCCCGCGGCAGAGCTTCGCGGTCGTCGGGTCGGCAGCATATTTTCGGAAGTACCCCAAACCGAAGTCTCCGGCCGACCTGAAGGATCATCGTTGCATTCGGAGGCGCCTCCCCAGCGGGTCCATTTTCAGATGGGGGTTCGAAAGGCGAGGCGAGCGATTTCTCCTCGACGTTGACGGGGTCCTGACATTGGACGAACCAGCCCTGGTGCAAAAGGCGGCGTTGGCCGGCTTGGGCCTTGCGTATCTAAACCTGTTGCAAGTGCATCCAGACATTAAAAGGAACCGTCTAGTTCGTGTTCTCGATGAGTGGACAGAGCCTTTCGACGGCATATGCCTCTACTATCCGGGACGACGGCACGTTCCGGCGCCGCTGCGCGCCCTCGTCGACCTGATCAAAGAGATCAGGAGCGTTTAGTTGCGCCAGAAGTAGCCGGAATCACGCATTAGGCACTTTCGGGCGACATCTCACTGCCAGAGGGAAACTCATGCGACCGGCACATGCATGACTGTCTAATCAGTCGCCAACGCTCCGCAACTGGCGTTCGATGAGGATTGGTCCATCCTTCACCAAGATCGGCAAAGCCGTTCTCTATCCGCTGGAAGAGCTCGATCGCTGGGATCGCAGAAACCTAGTCGTTTGCCGACCTTCACGATCGCTCTCTTTGGAGGAAGCGGCGGAGTGACACGTGACTGCGCTGAGCGGGTTGATCTAGCCGAGTGGATATCGATTCGGAAACCGTGCTACAACGTGATCGTGGAGTCTCGTGAAGGCAACTACATGACACTTCGGGGCTATCACGATCTGTAACGAGGAACTAACCCCAATTACATACCCCTTCCGAACTTAAGAAATCACTAGTAGCTTGCTTCTAAAAGAGATTCTTCCTTCAAGTGTGTTGATGCACAACCATCCCTCCGGCGACCCGACGCCCTCGCAGGCCGACATCCAGATGACCAAGGCCATCATCGACATCGCCGCCCCGCTCGGCATCTCCGTGCACGACCACATCATCGTCGGCAAGAACGGGCACGCGAGTTTGAAGGGGATGCGGTTGATTTGAAAGCCGGAAAGCCGACGCGCTGCTCGCTCCCAGCTAAAATATCGAAAACAACCCCATGCAAAGCAGCCCGGGGCGCTGTCATGGATGCCTTACCCACAAAAACATTTTGACACGTCGGGCAAATCAGGGGCACTAATCCATTATCGCGCAATCTCAAAGACCGCCCATGGCGCGGGACGGGATCACGGCCAATTGCGCGGCATCGGCTGCGCAGGAACCGGAAATGGCTGCCCCGAAGCTCCGAACAGATTGCTACGAGAGCCATGCCGAACGTCAGCAACACGCCGTAAAGATAGGCTATTTACGGTTGCTGCTTGTTCAGCTCGTACATCATCCCGTACATATCTGAAACGCTGTAGCTATCGGCTATCTTTCCATCCCTGATATGGAAGAACGATATCTGCGCTCGTCGAATCTTTTTGCCTGTAGGGGGGATGCCCAGGAATTCTCCGGTATGAACGCCGGTCATTGCAAACCTCACGGCGACGGTATCACCTTCCGCGATGATTTCCTCCAACTCGAAGCGAGCGTCCTGCAAGACCGCATGCCGGTTCCTGAGGTCTGCGACATGCTCAGTGAAGCTTGATACACCCTTCAATCCCGGCGTGACGTTTCGCTTGTAGTCGTCATGAAAACATCCGTCCAAAGCCGAAAGATCACCGGAGCTGAATCCAGCCATGCACTTCAAGACGAGAGCCTTCATCTCGGCTGGCGACATCTGCTTTTCGCTTGAACCCGACATCGATCTCTCCAACTTGTCTTTATCATTCTGTAATATTCCGTTCAGTTGCCGGGCGCGACCGCCAGCACTACCGCCGCCGCCTCCGCTTCCGGGACCACATCGTGATCGTAGAGGTGCTTGCGAAACGCGGCATGTGCGGTGATCTCGGCGTCCCTAACCCCGAGGTCGGAATAGGCCGAGTCGTATCGCAGCCCGTTCTCGCGCGCGCCACGCTGGATCTCCGCCACGCGTTCGCGTCGCAAGCGCTCGTAAGCGAGCAAGGCAGCGGGAGCCGTTCGCCGGTCCGCGCGCGCCAGGATGGTCGCGAGCGCCATACCATCCTCGATCGATTGATTGGCGCCTTGCCCAAGGTGCGGAAGCATTGGATGCGCGGCATCGCCGAGCAGGCTCAGCCTTCCCTTGGTCCAGATCGGAAGTGGTTCGCGATCGTACAGCGCCCATCGGAAGGTCGATTGAACTTCCTTCAGCAAATGCTGGATGCGCGGGTCCCAGCCTGCGAACTCGCCTCGAAGAGCATCGGGCTCGCCGGATGCCGACCAGGATTCTTTCATCTCCTCGTCCGCCGGCACAAACCCGACATAGCTGATGAGCTTTCCGGCGCGTACAGGAAGAGCAATGAAATGCTTTCCCTTGCCGAGCCACATTTGCCAGCGGTCGGTCGGCCAATGCGGCGCGTGCTCGTGCGGCACCAGGCCCCGATATGCAACGGACCCTGAGAAGACCGGCCGAGACCGAGGGCACACATGAGGACGAAGCCCGGAGTGGATGCCGTCGGCTGCGATCACGACGTCGGCTTCGATGAAGGCGCCGCCGGCGAACGAGACCCGAGCGACGTCCCCCTTCTGTTCAAAGCCGATGCAACGCCCAGCATGTATCGTGCCATTGGGCAGCGCATCGGCTAACATCGCAACGAGGTCGGCGCGGTGCATCCCGAACGTCGCATTCCAGCCCGAGGAGTCCGTCACCTGAACGGAGGCAATCGGCGTCCCGTCATGTCGGAAGTAGCGGGAATCCACGCCAACCCGCGCACCCCATCTCAACACGGCCGGCGCCAACCCCACCCTTTGCAAGTGGCGCACGCTGTTGGGAGTGAGGAACAGGCCGGCCCCGACCTCACCGAGGGTTGCAGCCTGCTCGTATAACGACACTCGAAGACCGTGTGCGATCAGCGCGTTCGCGGCGAACAAGCCGCCGATCCCGCCTCCGACAATCGCGACATGAAGCGGCGTCTGCATGATCCCCAATCTCCGCACCAGACGACCTGAAGAAAATCGTTTCGTCGGCGCTTCTGCAGTCAGCTCGGCTTCATACCCGCGAACTTGACCACCTTGGCCCACTTCTCGGTTTCCTCGGCGATGAGCTTGCCGAACTCCCCGGGCGACAGCGCAAGGACGGCGCCGCCAAAGTTGGCGAGGCGCGCCTTGATACCGGGGTCGGCAAGACCAGCATTGATCTCCTTGTTGAGCTTATCGACGAGATCGGTCGGAGTGTTCCTTGGCGCGCCAACGCCGAACCAGGCGCTCGACTCGTAACCCGGCAGGAACTCACCGACAGTCGGCGTGTCCGGCAATGTCGGGGAGCGCGTCGCTGTGGTAACGGCCAATGCACGCAGCGTGCCGGACCTGATGTATTCGATCGTCCCTGTCGTCGGGAGGAACGTTACATGCACCTGCCCTCCAATGAGGTCGGTCAGCGCCGGGGCACCGCCACGATAGGGCACGTGGAGCAGGTCGACGCCTGCCATCATCTTGAACAGCTCGCCGGATACGTGGCTCGCGGTGCCGTTACCGGCCGACGCCATATTGACCTTGCCGGCGTTCGTCTTGGCGTAGGCGATAAAGTCCGGAATCGTCTTGGCCGGAAACGATGGATTTACCAGCATAACGAAGGGCTCGCGAACAATGCCGGCGACCGGCGCAATATCGCGCATGACATTGAAATTCGGTGTGTCGTAGAGCGATGCATTAGTCGCGTGAGCGCTCATTGCCAGCAGAAGAGTGTAGCCATCAGCGGCCGCATGGACCAGCGTCGGCGGCGACATTGCCGCCAGAGCCCACCCGATTCTCGATGACGAAGGGCTGGCCAAGCCGTTCCGAGAGCCATTGTGCAATGAGGCGCGCAAGTATGTCGGCCGCGCCGCCGGCAGCCAAGCCGACGATCGTACGCACTGGGCGGATCGGATAGGCCTGCGCCCAAGCGAAGCGCGGCACGGCAGCGACCGCGGCAAGCTGCAGGAATGCGCGACGGGGAAGTTTCATGGCGCGCCTTTGACGGATGTCGAAAACGACCACCGCGGGAGCCCGATTGCGGCTTTGCGAAGCTGATGAACATCTCCTTAGCATTCACCAGATGAAACTAAAAATAGACAATAGTTTCTTTAGAAGATACTTTTAGTTGGCAATGGACACGAGATTCCTTGAAACCTTCCTGATGGCGGTCGATCACGGTTCGATTGCCGAAACTGCACGCCGGCTCAATTTGACGGCGGCGGCGGTCGCAAAGCGAATCCGCGCTCTTGAAAGTGAGATCGGTGCCGTTCTGGTCACTCGTTCGGGCCGGACGATCAGGCCAACAGAAGCAGGAGCCGCGATCGTCGAGCGCGCGAGGCGCTTCCTGATCGAGGCGCGCGATTTCAAGGCCATCGCCGCAACGGATCGACCGTCGGGACAATTGCGCATAGGCGCATTTCCGTCGGCTTTATCAGGACTGTTGCCGGACATTCTGGCCTTGATGAAGGAGAAGTATCCGCAGATCGATATCCAGATCGCGAGCGGCGTCTCGTCAGAACTATATCGCAAGGTGCTCGACGGTGATGATCTCGACGCAGCAATCATCGGTCAGCCGCCATTTGTGATCCCAAAGAGCTGCAATTGGCGTTTGCTGCGAGAAGAGCCACTAATTCTACTGACGAGAGCGCCAGCGGCATCTCGAAAACCGCGCGTGATCTTGTCATCGGAACCGTTCATTCGATTGGACCGCAACGTTTGGCCAGGACGCCTCGTGGACGGCTATCTCCGCAAAACGGGGATTCGGCCACGCGAGCTGTTCGAGATCGATGGGGGTGCGGTGATCGCCATCATGGTGGATCGAGGACTCGGCGTGTCGATCCTGCCGGATCTGGCGCCGCCGTGGCCGGAAGGTTTATCACTCGTTAAACTGCCGTTGCCCGATGCCGCTCCCTTTGCCCGGCGCATCGGCGTTGTCTGGGCGAGGGCTTCGCTTCGCCTTCGTTTGGTGGAGGCATTCCTGGAGCAGGCAGAAGTGGTGCGAGCGCGGGGACCCGTACGGAAGCCTGTTAATTCGGGAGCGAGGGTGCGGTGATGATCATGCGAAGTGCTGCAGGTTTCCGACGCGCCGGGAGAAACGCTTGTTGACGCCCGCTTGCCGACATTGCGTCAGTGATCTGCCGTGCCATAAGGTCTCCCAACTGGATGCAGCGTGATGCGGCGGGATAATCACGAACGAGCACTTCGTACCGCTCCCAATCGCGGCCCCACTGATGGCCTCCAAAGTCAAGAGTCCCGTGAAATCAGGGTGTTCGATGGCATGGTGGTCTCATGCACAAACATCCCACTCGCCGCCCATCTGCACGCACAATCATGGTTCATCATTCCCAAGCA
>Ga0137388_10003434_pt1 | contig 10227 bp, 10 predicted proteins | sample 15con2h14AmetaG_FD_104644 | JGI IMG/M metagenome (GOLD analysis project Ga0137388, IMG submission 104644) | Vadose zone soil microbial communities from Angelo Coast Range Reserve, California, USA - 15con2h1.4A metaG | ecosystem: Environmental > Terrestrial > Soil > Vadose zone > Saprolite...
AGCCATTGTCGAGGCGCTGGAAAAAATCAGCCTCACCAGTCCGTTGATTCTTCTGCATGGCACCACGGTCGGCACCAACACTCTGCTGCAACGCAAGGGCGCTCGCGTGGCCCTGGTCACCACGGCCGGCTTCGAAGACGTGATCGAGATTGGCCGCCAGGCTCGCCCCAAACTCTACGATCTTTTCTTCGATCGCATCGAGCCGCTCGTCCCTGAGGATATGCGCTTCGGGGTAGACGAACGCACGGGCAGTGACGGTGAGATCCTGCAATCGCCTTCACGAGATGCCCTGCAGTCCCTGGCGGACCAGCTTCGCCAAAAGCATCCCGAGGCGATCGCGATTTCGCTGCTGTTCTCTTTCGCCAATCCCAAGACCGAGACCGCCGTTGCCCGCGTTCTGGAAAAGCTCGACGTGCCGCTCTCCGTCTCGCATCAGATTCTTCCCGAGTTTCGCGAATACGAACGCACCAGCACGGTTGTGGTAAACGCTTATCTGCAACCGGTGATGCAGCAATACTTGGAGAATCTCGAACGCCGGGCGCGAAGCTCGCCGCGATCCGGTGGCACGCAGTCCCGCATTTTCGTCATGCAGTCCAGTGGCGGAATCACCAGCCTCGGTTCCGCCGCCGGCGAACCGGTGCGCACGGTGTTGTCCGGACCTGCGGGCGGAGTAGTCGGAGCTGCGGCCATGGCGCGCCGCAGCGGCTTCGACCGCATCATCTCGTTCGATATGGGCGGAACGTCCACCGACGTTGCATTAGTGGATGGTGAAGCGCACGCGAGCGGCCAGTCCGAGATTGCCGGCTTGCCCGTCGGCGTGCCCATGCTTGACATTCACACCGTAGGCGCAGGCGGAGGTTCCATGGCTCGTTTCGACGCCGCCGGTGCGCTGCGAGTCGGCCCCGAATCCGCTGGTGCCGATCCCGGCCCCATCTGTTACGGCCGCGGCACCGAGCCTACGGTCACGGATGCTAATCTGCTGCTCGGCCGCCTGCAGTCGCAACGGTTCCTCGGCGGAGATTTCACTCTCGATCTGGAGCGCACGCGCCGCCTGGTCGCCGAGTGGCTCAAGCGTCAAGACGACAGGCTTACGCCGGAACAGTTCGCCACCGGGGTGATCCGCGTGGTCAATTCCACTATGGAGAAAGCTATCCGCGTGGTATCTATCGAGCGCGGCTACGACCCTCGCGAATTTACGCTAGTGGCCTTCGGCGGCGCGGGCGGTCTCCACGCCTGCGAACTAGCGGACGCGTTAAGCATTCCGCGAGTGATGATCCCCGCGCTGCCTGGCGCGCTTTCTGCCTTCGGCATCCTGGTCAGCGACGTTGTCAAGGACTATTCGCGCACCGTTCTGTGGCGGGTTGCAGACAAACTTCCGACGGCCCGACTTGATCGGGAGTTCGCGGCCCTCGGCGGCCGCGCCCAGGCAGGTTTTCGAGGCGAAGCCTGGAGTGGCGCAATTGCCCACAAGCGCAGCATAGACATGCGTTACCGGGGCCAGGGCTACGAACTGAACATCCCGTACACCCGCAACCTGATCCGGGACTTCCGCCGTGAACACGAGCGCCGCTATGGATACAGTTATCCGGACCGCGAAGTGGAACTCGTCACCCTCCGCTTGCGCTCAACCATCAAGTCACCACAAGCACGATTGGCGACAGGCAGCACCCGAACCCTGGTAGGGACGGCTGTCCCCCGCAGTCCAAGTCGAGCAAATCCCGGCGACGCAGTATCCCGGACGCCTGTCTATTTCACTGGGAAGAAATTAGGCGGTGCGATTCATGCGCGCGACACCTTGAGGATCGGGAAAAAATATTCCGGTCCCGCCGTGGTCACCGAATATAGCGCGACCACGGTTGTGCCTGCCGGCAAGCGATTCTGGCTGGATAAATGGGGAAACTTGATGATCGAACGAATTTGATGTTGGCTGCAGGATGGGGACCTGCTGGTTGGTCGCGGGAAGGGCACGCCTAAAGCCGTGCCCTCTCGGAGGCGGCAGGCTAGGTACTCCGCCAGTCCCCCCGTTACAATACCCCCATGAAACCGAGCATCTTTGTTGTCGAAGACGACCCGGATATTTCCCGCCTGGTGCGGCACCATCTTGAGGCGGACGGATTCACGGTGAAGGTCTTCTCCACTGGAAACACAGTTATCGCCGAGTCGGAACGGCAACGGCCCGCGCTTTTCATTCTGGACATCATGGTACCGGGCAAAGACGGCCTCGAACTCTGCCGCCAGATTCGGCAAATCCCATCGCTGGCGCCGACTCCAGTTATTTTTCTGACCGCTAAAAGCAGTGAAGCCGATCGCATACTCGGACTGGAATTGGGCGCTGACGATTACATTCCGAAACCTTTCAGCCCGCGAGAACTGGTGGCACGGGTCAAGGCTGTGCTGCGTCGTTTCGAGCGGCCCTTGTCGCAAGCGCCGGTCAAGATCGGTGATATCGAAATCGATCCTAGCGCGATGACCCTCACCGTGCGCAGCAACCTGGTGACCACCACCGCTACCGAGTTCCGGCTGCTCGATTATTTCGCCCGCCACATCGGACGGGTCTTCACACGCGACCAGTTGCTCGATTCCGTCTGGCGCGATACGGCGTATGTTACCCCGCGTTCTGTGGATGTTTACGTGCGCCGGATTCGCGAAAAGATCGAGCCTGACCCTGAGAATCCGCGTTATCTCAAGACCGTGCGTGGAGCCGGGTATCGCTTCGAGGCTCCGAAGTGAGGAATCGCGTTTTTTTTAAATTGCTGGCGGTTTTCACCCTGGTGATCGCCGCCTGCCTGCTTCCACTCGGTGTTTCGGTTCGCTATGCGTGGAAAGGGGCGCTGCTGGCGTTCGTGGTGGCGATTGTGATTTCAGGCATCGTGGCACAGTCGAGGGTTCAGCGCTTGCAGCGCATCGTACAGTTTGCCAATCGCGTGGGCGCTGGAGACCTGGCAGCGCGCATCGAGGAGAGCTCCGCCGATGAAATTGGTCAGGTAGCCGCATCCCTCGACGAGAGCGCACACCAACTGGAAGCCAGCTTTGCGGCGCTGCAAACCAGCCAGCGCCAGCTCGAAACCCTCCTGAACAGCATGGAGGACGCCGTCATCGCCGTCAGCGCGGATGATCGCGTGCAGTGGGCCAACCAAACCATGGACAGACTGGTCCCCCAGCACACCCGCAAGAATGCGCTCCTGGTGGAAACGGTTCGCGATCCTGACTTTCTGACCGCGGTACGCGGGGCCAACGAGGCGCGAAGGGTTTTTACCGCGCGGGCGGCATCGATTCTCCCCGGACGTACCTTCGACGTGACTGCGGCTCCCATGCCCGGCGGGGGAGCGGTAGCTGTGCTGCGTGACTTGACCGAGACGGAGCGGGTAGAGAAGACGCGCCGCGATTTTATTGCCAATGTCTCGCACGAGCTGCGTACGCCGCTGACTTCGATTCAGGGCTATACCGAAACCCTGCTCGACAGCGCCCCGGAAAACATCCATGCCCGGGAATTTCTTGACATCATTCGTAAGAGCGCGCTGCGTATGTCGCGCCTGACCGAAGATCTGCTCACTCTGGCGAGAGTGGAATCCGGCGAACAGCGTTTCGACATCCAGCCCGTCGCTCCGGCGGATCTGCTGCAGGAAGCGGTGCAGAGTTTTCGCGAACTCGCGCGCGCGCAAAATGTCGACCTCAAAGTCGAGGATGACGCTCCTGTCCAGGTCGGAGCTGATGCTGAAGCCATCCATCAGGTTTTCTCGAATCTGATAGACAACGCACTGAAGTATGCGGCTTCGGGTGGCCGCATCATTTTGGGTGCGCGACCGATCGCCGGAAACGTCGAGTTCTTTGTTCAGGATTTCGGTCCCGGCATTCCCTCTGAGCACCTGGGCCGCCTGTTCGAGCGCTTTTACCGGGTAGACAAGGCCCGCTCCCGCGAGTCGGGCGGAACCGGGCTGGGGTTGGCAATCGCCAAACATATTGTTCTCGCCCACGGCGGCGCGATTCGCGCCCAGAGCGAACTCAATCACGGATCGACTTTCCTGTTCACGCTGCCGATGGCGTAGACGGCAGGCTGACGTATGAAAAGCTGCCTGTCTTTCCATCACGGGTTTTCTTTGCGTACTTTACGATTCCCCGGCGAACTGTGCGGTGAAAAGCTTGTAACCGCAAAGGTCGCGAAGAGAGCGCAAAGAATGCACAGGAGACCTAACTTCGTCGCGTGCGGCCACAAATTCACGCCCTTTTAACCAACGCCTTGAAGAAATAGCCTATTCTGGTGTACTGACAACCAATAGCAGGCGCAGTATCGGAGCGAGGGTGTTGCGGCCGGCCCGGGTCGCTTCCGGAAAGGATGCGCGCATGAGCACCGCCATTTTGAGAAGCCCGGAACCGGAGTCCCCTTACGCCCACCTGGTGAAACGCACCATCGAAGCTTGCAGAGTGGCGACTGAGGCGGCAGCGACCGCCGCCGAAGGAATTGCCACCGCCTCCTGCCCGCTGCTGAATACTCTCCGCGAACGCGAGAAAGAACTCGACCATCTGGACATGGAAATCGACGCGGGCGTAACCATGGCCATCACGCAGGTCACCGCAACCGAAGCCCGCGAGCTGCTGGCCTGCATGAAGTTCATGATCAGCCTGGAGCGCATCGGTGATCTTCTGCTCAGCTTCTCCAGCAGCGCGCAATCGGTTTGCGCCCGTTTGGATCCGCAGGATATTCGCGACCTCACGCACATGGCCACGGTGCTGGAGAAAATGCTTTCTGACGCCGGAATAGCTTTTTCCACCCGCGACGTCAAGCGGGCCGTCGATGTGCTGCGGGCGGACGCGGAGATCGACCGCCTGCGCAATCTGATCTTCCTCCGTCACATTGAAAATCCGGAGAACATGCAGCGCCAGGCCAGCCTCCAGGTCATCTTCATGACCCAATCACTCGAACGCGCCGGCGACCATGCGAAAAATCTTGCCGAGGAAGTGTGCCATTTTGTGAGCGGCCATACCGTCCGCCACGTCCTGATGACCTACGACAAACCCATCGAACAGATGTTTCTCGATTGGCTCCGCGCCCGCGAAGATCACTAGGTGTCTCAACCTTACAGTCTTTCTGGTAGCAAATGTCTAGGGGGAAAGTTTCTCCTAAGGCATACAAAAACTCCTCTGCCGTGACCAAGTCGCATTTGGTAAATCCCATTAAATAGCCCATCCCAACCTTGGCAAGCGGCGTGCATAGTTAACCGCGGACATAATCCGCTCGGTCCTAATCGAATCTGGAGGGAATCACAATGAAGAAGAATCTGAGTCTGTTGGCCACATTGGCTCTGGCGGCGGGGCTGTCCCCGGCAGTCTTTGCACAGCAGGATCAAACCGCTCCGCCCGCGAATGACCCGCAAACCCAAACGGCGCCCGCGCCGGCGCCGGACAATGCTACGGACAGCCAAGTCCCAACTTCGTTCTCGGGCACCGTTGTCAAGGTGGCGAAGCACTATGCCCTAAAGACCAACAGCATGACCTATCAGCTTGATGACCAGGCAAAGGCGAAGCAGTTTGCCGGCAAGCAGGTGACTGTGAGCGGCACGCTCGACAAGTCCACCAGCATGATTCGCGTCACTGACATTCAGCCTGTCTCCTAGTCAAAGATCTTCCCCCAGGAGGGCCCACTTTCGCTGTTCAGGAGTGGGTCCTCTGATTTTTTCGCAAAACCACACCCATAAATGTAACGCCCACGCGACAACCGCCGGGACGGCGGCGCTACGAAGCTCCCCTGGGTTGTGACGTCCGTCACAGCCAGAGCTGAGACCCGGCATCTACAATCGGCCAACGCGAGATCGCGTTTGCTATGTTCTCCGGCCGCCTCACTCAAGCCACGATTCACGTCATCGACTGGATTGCGATAAAGATCCTGCCTCCCGACCAGGCCCCGGATCACCTGCGTACCGGACGCCGAGGGGAGGAAGACGCCTATTTCTATCTTCGCAGACTCGGGTACGTGATGGTTGCGCGCAATTTCCGCGCGCCCAATCGTCGTGGCGAAATCGATCTGATCGGCTGGCACCAGGACACACTCTGCTTCGTTGAGGTTAAGACCCGCACCACTCGCGACGTGAAACCTGCCGAAGCCGCCGTGGACCGGTACAAACGCCGCGAGCTGTTTGCGGTTGCGCGGGAATATCTGCGCCACCTGCCGCCTTCGTGCCAGTGGCGCTTCGATGTAATCAGCGTGTATTATGAACACCGGTCAAGCCAGCCGCAGATTGAGCTATTCAAGAATATTTCTCCCTTGGCGTAAAATATTTCTGGTTCACCTCGCGCCGTTCGTATGGGCACGCTGGAAAGGACGCTCGTCATTGCCGGAACTGAGAAAAGACCCGATCGTTGGCCGTTGGGTCATCATTTCGACCGACCGGGCCAAGCGTCCGTCAGACTTCGCCCGTGACGGAGTCACCATCAAAGGTGGCTTCTGCCCCTTTTGCTACGGCAATGAATCCAAGACTCCACCCGAGATCCAGGCTTACCGGCCCAATCCCAATGGCGGAATGGCGCCCCAGCGCGACACTCCGGGGTGGACGGTGCGGGTGGTTCCCAACAAGTTTCCCGCGCTCGGCATCGAGGGCAATCTCAACCGCCAGGCCGAGGGCATGTTTGACCGCATGAATGGCATCGGCGCACATGAAGTCATTATCGAAACTCCAGACCACAATGCCAGCCTGGCCAACCTTCCTCCCAAGCGCATTGAAGATGTGCTCTGGACCTTCCGTGACCGCATCCTTGATCTGAAGAAAGACCGCCGCTTCAAATACATCCTGATTTTCAAGAACCACGGCGAGGCCGCCGGCGCCTCGCTCGAACATGCTCACTCACAGCTCATCGCGCTGCCCATTCTGCCGATTTATGTGAGCGAAGAGATTGAAGGCGCGAAGCAGTATTACATCTACAAAGAGCGGTGTGTCTTCTGCGACGTCATTCGCCAGGAAACGGAGACGGGGACGCGCGTGGTGGCCGAAAACGGCGACTTCATCACGCTCGCCCCATATGCCCCACGTTTTCCGTTCGAGACCTGGATCCTGCCCAAGCAGCATGAGTCGGCGTTCGAAAATTCTTCCACCCACATGTTCGAGAATTTAGCCCGGGCGCTGAAGACCCTGCTCACCAAGGCCGAGCGCGTGCTGGACAATCCTCCGTACAACCTGGTCATCCATACTTCGCCGGTGCAGGACCCGACCAATGACCACTATCACTGGCACATCGAGTTCATGCCCAAGCTCACCAAGACTGCGGGATTCGAATGGGGAACGGGTTTCTACATCAATCCCACGCCACCGGAAGAAGCGGCGAAGTTTTTGCGCGAAGCCAGCGTGGAAGAGCCTGTCACCACTGGCTAGCAGAAAATCTCATGGAAAAATGGTCCGCCAGATTGTGGGTGAAGGGCTTCAATGTGTGCGTGAGAACCCGGTTTTCAGAGAGCGGTGAAACGGACCTGCTGGATTCCAGCCGCGAAGCGGCGCAAGATTGTAGCCCAGGGCGCAAGCCCTGGGAGAAGCCACCCTCTTGTCAGCAGATGACTCCCAGGCAGGGCGCCTCTTTCAAACTTCCCGACGAAAAGGCTTGACGTGGTTTGACACCCTCCCCGACCCTTACTAAGATTGCCCGACCTGCGAGACCTCTATGAGACGTCTGCTTCTATTCCTGGTGATTGTCCCCCCAGCTGCCTATGGCGCCGCAGGCCCTTCGACCTTGATCAACAACATTCCCAACCGCACGACCCTCAGCCTGAACGGCTCGTGGCACTACATCGTAGATCCCTACGAGACCGGTCTGAATGGCCGCTTCTACAGGAATGCCAAACCCAGGGACAAGCAGGAACTCATCGAATACGACTTCGACAAGTCCGACATGCTGAACGTTCCCGGCGACTGGAACACGCAAAAGAAGGAGCTGTTTTTCTACGAGGGCCCGGTCTGGTACGAGAAGTCATTTTCCTACCACAAACGTGAACACACCCGGCTATTCGTCGACTTCGGCGCCGCCAACTACTTTACCCGCGTGTATCTCAACGGGGAAGCGCTCGGCGAGCATGAAGGCGGCTTCACTCCGTTCAACTTTGAAATCACCGGCAAGATCAAGGAAGGCGACAACTTTCTGGTGGTAGAGGTCAACAACGCGCGCCGCCGCGATGCGGTTCCCGCTCTCAACACCGATTGGTGGAACTATGGAGGACTCACCCGAGATGTCGTGCTGGTAGAGGAGCCCGAAACTTACATTCAGGACTACGTAATCCAACTCGCAAAAGGTTCAGGCCAGGAAATCTCCGGCTGGGTCCAATTAACCGAGTCGACGTCAGAGCATCAGGTCACTTTGGAGATCCCGGAGGCGAGAATCAAGAAAACCGTTGTTACCAGCGTTAATGGTTATGCCGAGTTTCACTTTCTCGCTAACCTGGAATTGTGGTCGCCCGCCCACCCCAAACTTTACGATGTTGTGTTGTCCAGCGGTGCTGACAAAGTGCACGACTCTATCGGCTTTCGCACCATCGAAACTCGGGGGACCCAGATCCTGCTCAACGGCAAGCCAATTTTCCTTCGCGGGATCTCCCTCCACGCTGAGGCTCCCATCCGCGGAGGCCGGGCTTTCAGCCAGCAGGATGCCGAGACCCTGCTGGGATGGGCCCATGAGCTGGGTTGCAACTTCGTTCGCCTCACTCATTACCCGCACGCCGAGAACATGACTCGCCTCGCTGACCGCATGGGCCTGCTGGTCTGGTCCGAAATTCCTGTCTATTGGGACATTGACTGGGAAAATCCGGCCACACTGCAAAACGCCAAAAGCCAGCTCCACGACATGATCGCGCGCGACCACAATCGCGCGTCGATAATCCTCTGGTCACTCTCCAACGAAACTCCGGTCAAACCCGAGCGCACTATATTCCTGCGTGAACTCGCGAACACTGCGCGCCAACTCGACTCTACTCGGCTGATCACGTCCGCGCTGAACCACGTAGACGAAACCGCCCCCGACACGCGCACTCTTAGTGACCCGCTCGGCGAATATCTGGACGTGCTCGGCTTGAACGAGTATCTGGGCTGGTATTGGGGGCGTCCCGAGGACGCCGACCGCATGCAGTGGAAGACCGCTTGGGACAAGCCACTCATCATGAGCGAGTTCGGCGGAAGTGCGCCTTACGGCAGGCACGGCGGCACGGACGAGCGCTGGACCGAAGAATACCAGGCCAGCATTTACCAGCATCACATCGGGATGCTTAAGAAGATCCCGTCGCTGGCCGGCCTGTCGCCCTGGGTCCTGATGGACTTCCACTCTCCTCGCCGCTTGCTGTCAGGACTGCAGGACTACTACAACCGCAAGGGCGTGATTTCAAATCTGGGGCAGCACAAGCAGGCATTCTACGTCTTGCAGAAATATTATCGGGAGATCGAGGCAGCCAAATAGCGTGACTAGGCCTGGGTGCGGTCCAAAAACTCCGAGTGCCAAGCCATCTGGATGGCTTCCAGTTTCCCCTCACTGGACTTCTTGGGATCGTCCTTGAACTCGGGCAGTTCGGTGACCAGCCGGTGCAGATCGGTGAAGCGGAGCGCCAGTGGGTCAGTTTCCGGATGCTTCTCAGAGAGCAGGATTCCGATGTCGTCAGGATCGTCCCAAGTCAATTCTTTCGGCATGCATGCTCCTTACTACTCGTCGTTGGTCATTGGTCGTTGGTTGTTGGCCAAGAACCAACGACTGCTCTAATGCTCTTCCGAAACATAATTCCGGTTCCAGGCGGGAATCTCGACTACGACTTTGCCGGGCTTATTGATTACGGCCTGGCATCCGAGTCGGGAGTTTAACTGTAAATCTGCGGCCATGTCCAGCCGGTCGGCTTCGTCGTCGTCCATCTCGGAAAGGTTCTCAGCCCCTTCTTTCACCCAGATATGACAAGTCGTGCAGGCACAATTGCCGCCGCAAGCATGATCCAGCCGGATGCCGTTGTTCAGGGCTACGTCGAGCAGCGATTCCTCTTTGCCGTGATCTTTATAGGGCAGCTTGCCGTGCTCGAACTGCACAGTTTTACCCTCGGGCAGGAATGTGACTTGAACTGTGTTCTCGCCCGGTGCTTCGACAGTAGCCGCTCCTGCGCCCTGATTTTTTTCTTCTGCCATCACAACTCCTGATCTCGAATCGCGCACGCTCTAACTAACGACTGACAACCGCAAACTGACAACTGCCTTATTCAAATTCCGCCTTGGCTACCGGATG
>Ga0137388_10003437_pt1 | contig 10223 bp, 13 predicted proteins | sample 15con2h14AmetaG_FD_104644 | JGI IMG/M metagenome (GOLD analysis project Ga0137388, IMG submission 104644) | Vadose zone soil microbial communities from Angelo Coast Range Reserve, California, USA - 15con2h1.4A metaG | ecosystem: Environmental > Terrestrial > Soil > Vadose zone > Saprolite...
CGATGCTTGACGAGTGGCATCCGCAACTAGCCATCATCGACATGGATGTTGGCCATATGCCGCTCCTCGATAGCCTGTCCCAGGCGGCGCCGGCGACTGACCACATTCCATCGATCGCCCTTACGCGAAAAGGAGATCTAGGGACCAAGCTGAGAGCCTTCGAACACGGTGTGGACGACATCCTCGCCGTCCCGTTCTCACCCGAAGAGCTCCTCGCCCGCGTCCTGGCGATCATGCGGCGGAGCTACGGCACGGCGATCGCCTTCACGCCCACGATCAAGCTCGGCGAGCTCGAGATCGACATCCTCCACCGGCGGGTGCGGGCGGGGAGCAGCGAGCTTCACCTCACCTCGCTCGAACAGAGCCTGCTTTACCTGCTGGCGGCCAACGCGGGCCAGCTCGTGACCCGCGAGCAGATCCTTGACAGCCTGTGGGGCATCGATCATGCGGCGGGGAGCAACCTCGTCGATCGCCACGTGCGCAATCTGCGGACCAAACTCCAAGACAACTGGCGCCGGCCGCGGTTCATCGCCACCGTCCAGGGCCACGGATATCGCTTCGTCGCGGGCGGGTATGACGAGACTTCATGACTCCCGGAACCCGCGCGGGCCGGACTGATTAGAGCCGCGTCCTGGCATCCCTTTTGACAGGGAGTCCCAAATGATCGAATCGCAACTGGCCTACCTGGAGGAAGGCAAAGCTCGAGGAAAAGTCGTCATCACCTTGTGATAGTTCCGTCGGCTCAGCCGGTCGTTGGAAAATAGTCGGCCCATGACCCAGCCGCCCCAGGCGCCGGACGCCTTCACCCGCGAAGAGCGGCGAATCATCGAGCGACACCGCACCCCCGAACAGGTCCAGCAGTTCCTGCGCAGGCTGCCCTACAACTGGGAGCTCGAAGGGGACACCCTCCGATCCTTTCGCCAGGTCGTCCGGCACAACACCGCGCACTGTCTGGAGGCGGCCCTCGTCGCTGCCGTGATCCTGGAGCAGCACGGCTACCCGCCGCTCGTGCTCAGCTTCGAGTCCAAAGATGGCGTGGATCATGTGATCTTCGTGTTTCGCCGTGAAGGTCGGTGGGGCTCGGTGGCCCGATCCAGGGATGCGGGCCTGCACGGCCGGAAACCTGTGTTCCGCGGCATTCGCGATCTGGTGTGGAGCTACTTCGATCCATACGTGGACTTCAGCGGCCGCATCACTGGCTATCAGCTGGCGGATCTGCGCGCCCTGGGCAGGTACGACTGGCGCCTGGCCCTGACGAACATCTGGAAGGTCGAGAACTATCTCCTCAAGATTCCGCACCGCAGATTGCGGTCTTCGAATGACCGCTACCTGCGCTTGCTCAGACGGTTTCGCGCCTACCGTGAGCGACATCCCCGCGGCCCGGTCGTGGAGATCTACCGCGACCGTCATGCCTGGATGTAGCCGGTGACGGTTCTCTACGTGGCCAGGCTTTGAGCGAAATCGCGCCGCCGATCGTACGGCTGACATCGACGGATTTAGTGTCCCTTTTCGAGCCGGTGGCCTCCGCACGCGGTCGAGTTGACACTGGCATTGGTGTGGTCCAAGCTGGCGCTGCCTCCGTCAGCCCCACTCCGAGGAGGGTTCCATGTCTCGCCATCTCAAACTTGCCGCCGCTGGCTTGAGCGCGGGCCTCGTCGCGCTCGCTGCCTTTCTTGCCAGCTCGACGCTCATCGCCGCAAGCGTCAGCCCGGCTGCTCAGGGCAAAGGTGGCGGATGCGGATTCGGTCCCGGGATCTGCAGCACGGACCTGGCGGTCGCCCATGGCGACTTCGTCAACGCGGGCGATTCCTTCGATATCAGCCTCGACGTGAATCGTTCGACGTTTGTCTTCAGACCGAAGGGAGGTGGCACGCCGCTCGTGCAGCACGCCACTGTGCTGTTCGTGACGACGTTCACTCCGACGTTCGAGAGCGACTGTTTTGTCATTCCCGACGACACCTTCGTCGTGAGCCGTGACGCGCAGTCCGCTTCGCTGAACGTGGTGCTGACCGGCGACCAGGCCTGCCCAGGGTTCGCCCAGACGCTAGCCGCGGCCAGCGGCGCGCTGCCGCCTGCGGGTGGTGGCGGAGGCGGAGTCGGACCGCAGTTGCCTCTGCCCCTCGGCCTCAGCTTCACGTGGAACGGGCCAGGCTCGAGCTTCACCAACGTGAGCACCGGCACGTCGCGGTGCGCGGGCATCGAAACAACGAATCAATTCAAAGGCGTGAACAGCGAGGCGGAGGGTTCGGGAGTTGTAGCACTCCCGGACGGCACGACGATCTCGGAGGTCTTGACCTTCCCGCTCATCGGCTTCATCGAGAACGCCACGATCACCTTCAACCAGACTGGAATGCCGGCGGCCAGTTGCTCCTTCTCGAACTGAAGTGAAACAGGTGAGCCGCCGCCGTGGCGGCTCACTCATATGTCGCGGGGCGTGGACCGACGCAGACGGCACGTCTGCCTGCGTCCATCCACCCGATCACGGCGGGCCGCCGCTCAAGGCGGCGGCGGCAAGTTTGAGATGGCGAGATTGGAAACGTCGTCGTCAATGGCTCCGAGATCGACTTCATCCAGGACCCGTGTGGTACGGCTGGCTTTGGGTTCGAAAGATTCACATACACGCTGAACGGCAACACCATGGTTTTGACCAGGATGCAGGGCGCGGGTCAGTCGAACTGTCGCTTGCTGATGGCGGGGACGTATACAAGGATCTCGTAGGCGGCACGCACGCGTCCAAGCACAGCGGGGCGCCGCCAAACTCGAACTGATTGCCGTCGGGGTCGCGGTACGCGACCTTGCGGACGCCGTTCGCGCAGGTTTCCAGCTCCGCGGGGGTGAGTCCCCGCGCCGCGATCCCTGCCACGAACGCGTCGAGGTCGTCGACGAAGACGAGGTGACGTGCGTGGCCGGCGTGTTCGGGTTGCTTCTCGATGAAAACGTGCCGGTGCTCACCGAGCTCCCACACTGCCTCGCTTGGGCGCTTTGCGGCGCCAGGCGGCGGTCATCAGGTCGCGCACCATGTCAGGCGACGCCAGCGGCAGGTTGACCTGCACCCCGCGCACCTCCTTGCCCCACATCACAGGAGCGAACATCTCCGGGTCCAGTCGCACGACTCCGTCGACCTCCATTGGATCGACGAACACGTTGAGATGCCCGCGGATCAGGCACGGTCGTGAAGATGCGCCCATGCACCCGGAACGACGGCCGTCCGAAGTGGTCTTCCTCTGTCGCGCCGGGCAGCGACAGGGCGATCTTCCGCGCAGCCTTGACGTCCATCACCTGCGGGCAATAATCGCTCTATGAGGTCCGAATCCCGCGCGGAGGCCATCCTCGAACGAGTCCGCGACATCCCGCCCGGCCACGTCCAGGCCTACAGCGACATCGATCCTCACGCTCCGCGCCTGGTCGGCCGCGTGCTCGCCACGACCAGCGAGAACGATGTCCCCTGGCATCGCGTGGTGCGCGCCGACGGCACCATCCCTAAGGGCAGCCGGCAGCGCGAGCTGCTTGCGCGCGAGGGAGTCCCGATGCGAGGGGACCGCGTCGACCTCGATCGCGCGAGGGCCTGAGGATGAAAACGAAGGTCGAGCGCCGCACCGCGACACCGCAGGCCGGCATATTCGCCCTCGGCACCGCGTCGCACAGCTACATCGAGCTCGAGCTCAAGCCAGGCGGCGAACCGCTCGAGCTGATCCGGGCGGTGGCAAACCTGCGCGAGCCTCGAACCACGATGGGCGGCGTCAACCTCGTCGCCGGGTTCCGACCCGAGCACTGGCGTGCAGCTTCGCGGGCCGATGCGCCTGACGGCGCGAAGGGCTTCGACCACGAGATCACCGGGGCGGACGGATTCACAATGCCGGCCACGCAGCACGATGCCGTGCTGTGGATCTCGGGCAGCGAATATGACGTCGTCTTCGATGTCGCCCGGGCGGCGATCGCCACACTCGACCCACTCGCGTCGGTGGCCGAGGAGACGTCGAGCTGGCCGTACCACCACGACCGGGACCTGACGGGCTTCATCGACGGGACCGAGAACCCGAGCTTGATCGACGCACCGCAGATCGCGCTCGTGCCGGAGCCGAAACCCGGCGCCGGCGGCTCGGTCCTGCTTCTCCAGAAGTGGGTGCATTCCGCGAGCAAGTGGGAGGCAGAGCCGGTCGCTCGCCAGGAACAGGTCATCGGCCGGAGAAAGCCGGACAGCGAGGAGCTCGATCCGAAACCCAGGGACTCGCACGTGGCAAGGACGGACCAGGACGTCTTCGGCAAGATCTTTCGGCGCAACATGCCCTTCGGCACGGTCACCGCCCACGGCACGATGTTCGTCGGCTTCAGCTCCGACCAACGGCCGCTGGAGGCGATGCTGGAGAGCATGGCCGGCGTCACGGACGGCCTCCGCGACGCGCTGACCTATTACGCGTCGCCGCTTACGGGCGCCTACTACTTCATCCCATCCCTCGACGCCATCCGAGAGTTCGTCGAGCGGGAGCCCTAAAAGGGCTTCAGCACCATCAGCCCACGAGCAGCAACAAGGCCACGGCGCCGATCCACGCCAGCAGTATCGGTCGTGTCTTGCTGAGCGCCTGTCCCAGCTCCTGGTCGGACTTTCCGGCCGCGTCGCGGGCCTTGTAGTACGGCCGCGCGAGCGCGGTCATCGCCGCAATCGTCAGGACGAGGATGACGATCGCGGCCCAGACCCACCCACGGCTCCAGTAAGAACCGACGAAGCCCATCCAGACGCCGGTGACGACGACGACGAGAAGGCCCGGGTAGTAGAACATCACCGACTGCTGCGAGATCACGAGCAGCTGGCGTGTCTGCGCCGACACAGTCCCGCGCAGCGCCAATGATGCGCCCGCGGAGACTCCATGACCGAAGAGAAACAGCGTCAGGCCCGCGAGGTGGAAGAACTTCAGCCAGGCGTACAGGGTCACCGCGCGGGCACCCGTCCCAGCTCCGCGGCCAGGGCGAGCGCCTCCGCCACCGAGTCGGCCGATCGCTGGAGCGCCAGCCGGTCGCGCTCCGAGTAATCAAGGTCGCCGCGACGCTCGCCCATCACAAGCCGCCCGATCAGCTGGGCGTCTTGGCGGAGGACCACCTCGAGGCCGGACTGCCCGTTCACCTGGCCGCGAGTGTAAACCGGATCCGAATCGCCGCTGGAGGCGAGGTACAGCGAGCCTCCGCGGGCGTCGAAAGCGACGACCGACCTGTCGACGAGCGTGCGGACGACGCGGTCGACGTCGATGACTGTGACCACCGCGTCGACCCTGGCACGAAACTCCTCGAGCAGCTGCTCGGGGTTTGCGTGGCCGACGCGATGGTCGACCTGTCGCTGGAGCCAGTCCTTGACCGGCCCAAAAGCAATCGCGACGACAAAGGCCGTGACCACGTACGCGGAGTCCGACTTCTGTCCTGAGATCGAGATGAACAGTCGGTTCAAGAATGTGACGACAGCCGCGTACAGGGCGCCCAGGATGGCGGTGAGGCTCGCGTAAACGAGCGTGCGATTGATCAGGAGATCGATGTCGTAGAGGCGGTAGCCGAGGATCGCGATGCCCAGCGCGATCGGAAGTGTCAGCGCGGCGAAGACGAAGGGTGTCAGGGCCAGGTACAGCGGCTCGCCGAAGAAATTCCACGCGATGGCGCCGTACATGAACGTCGCGGCGACGAGCGCGCCCGAGTAAGCGAACCATTTTAGCTGCTGCCGGACGTCTCCGGTCGCCCTCCGGAACCGACCGACGAGCGACGCCGCCGATGCGGCGTATGCCAGCAGCAGCAGCAGCAGGCCGGCGCCCTGGAGCGAGATCAGCAGCCATGCCGGAAAGACCGCCAGCGGGTTAGACGCGTACGGCGCCAGCAGGCTGGCCTTCGACCCCGGGATCGGTAGATAGTCGACGAGCCCAGCCCCTGTGTGCAGGGCGATCGCACCGGCAAAACCGCCACGCCGCCGATGGCAAGCCAGTCCACGGGACGCCATCCCCGCGGCACGCGGCCGTCGGGAAACCGGACAGAGATCAAAGGCACGAACACCAGCACCACAGGCCAGTACCACGCGCCCAGCCACACCGCGAACGAGCCGAAGGGCCAGGTCCCATGCTCGACGACGACCGCGAGGTACGCGTAGCCGACGATGAGATGGACAAGGGCCGTCCCGAGCGAGGTGGCGCACATGAGCCATCCGACGCTGTTCCGTGGCTGGCGAGACGCGACCATCGCACCGAGCCCGCCCATCAGGATGCCGACCACGTAGATGGGCAGGAGTGAGGCCGGCGGACGCAGGGTCACGACGACGTAGGCGGCCACGACGCAGCCGGCGACGCCGGTCGCGCCGAGCGTCCAGGCCAACCGCGTCGAGAACCCTCGAAAAGCCATCGTGCGGTCGTAGTCTGCGCCGGATATCCTGCGTGCGTGAGCAGCGTCGGCGACGGGTTCGCGTGGGCATTCCGCGATCAAGCCTGGCCCGGCAAGATGCTCGTTCAGGGCCTGATCGCGATCATCCCGATCGTCGGCTGGATCGCCATGACCGGCTGGCTGATGATGGCCTTCGAAAACGCTCGTTCGGGGCGCAACGAGCTCCCGGCCGCCGGTTTTCACCTCGAGCGGGGCATCGCGATGTTTGGCGTGTTCCTGGTCTACGGGATCGTCCTGAACGTCCCCGGCATCATCCTGTTCACCGCGGGCGGGATCGCGAGCGGCCACAGCCAGTCGATCTTCAACGCCGGCTCTCCGTTGTCGAGCCTCGGCTACCTGCTCAGCACGGCGGCGAGCCTGTTTTTCCGATTCCTGAGCCCGTCGTTGATCGTCAACACGTACCACGGCGGTTTCTCCGGAGGCATGGACGTGATGCGCGTCTGGCGTCTGGCCATGGCCAACGTCGGCAACAGCGTGGTCGCCGGGCTCCTCATCCTCGTCGCCAGCTTCATCGGAGGGATCGGGTTCGCCTGCTGCATCGGGTTCATCTTCACGATCCCGTACGAGAACGTGATCACAGCCGCGGCCGCGGCGTGGTTCGAGAAGGAGCAGGGCGCGCTCGCACCCGCGCCGCCTCCGGCCGCCTAGCTCGCCTCCACCCCCGGGCTGCTGAGCCGGCCCGACGGGTCCCAGCCGTGCCAGCCCGCGGGCTCGATCCACGCGTTGACACGGTGCGCCTTGCGATTGCGAAAGGCCGTGCCCGTGTAGTGGCTCGCGAGTCGGTCGATACCGCTGAGGTCGGCGTCATCCTCGATCGCGACGACCGTTCCGTAAATGCTTACGTGCGTGTACCAGTTGGCACCGAAAACCGTAAGGCTCACCTTCGGATGCTTCCGCATCCATGCGAGCCGGCTCCGCGAGTCCAGCATGTTCACGAGGATGCGACCGTCCTCCCACGCGTACCACGTCGCGACCGTCATCGGGAACCCATCGGGACGGATCACGGCGATCACCGCCGGGTTCGGCTGCTTCAAGAAATCGACTACCTCGCGCGGAAGATTCAGCACGTTAGGATCGAGACAAGATGATCACAGTTTCCGCGAGTCTCAAGAAGGTCCCCGCCGCGGTGCGGCCAACGGTCAAGGCGGCGATCGACGCGGTGAGGAACCTCGCCCCCAAAGCGACCGAGATCCCCTACCAGATGGAGGCGCCGCGCTCCGAACGCATGATGTGGAAGATCGCGCGCTACGCGGTCGACGGCCAGGACGTCGTCGGCGTCGGCACGTTTCCGCGCCACTCGACGATCTTCTTCTACCGCGGACGCGAGCTGGACGACGGCAGCGGATTGCTGCAGGGCACTGGCAAGGACACCCGGTTCGTCACGTTGCGCTCGCCTGCGGACGCAAAGCAAACCGCGGTCAAGAAACTTCTTCGCAAGGCATTTACACTCGCTGACAAGTCTTTGGTTTAGACTTGGTATCTCCCGAGCGGGCGCCCGTCCTTTTCGGACCTTCGCTTGGGACGTACGCAGGGAGGCGCACGTGGCGGTTGGCTTTTCCAAGCCAAGTATGGTTGCTCACGACCCTGTCGCCGCGTCTCTCGCGGGCGTCCTCGTCGTCCTCGAAGACCTCAAGGAGCACCGTAACGGCGACCAGCTGACCGCGGAGCTGGCGCGGCTCGAGGACTCGATCCGCGAGGTCCTCACCAGGGCACAGCTGCGCCTCGAGTCGTCGTTCGTCCTTCTGTCGAAGCGAGAGCTGAACGTGCTAGGTGAGGTGGCGGATGGCCTGTCCAACAAACAGGTGGCGCGCCGGTTGGGCATCAGCGAGCGCACAGTGCGCAACCACCTGACGCGGATATTCCACAAGCTCGGCGTGGTGACGAGGACTGAAGCTGTGGTTTGCGCGGTGCGAGCGGGAATCCTGGCGATCTGGGTACTCGTCGCTCCAATAGGAAGCTTGTCCTGTTGCGGCGTGGCCCCGACGATCACGACCAACGCGCTGGCGGGCCCCGTCACCGTCGGCTCGGCGATCAACGACACCGCGACCCTGGGGCGGCACCGCGACGCAGCCCAACGGATCGGCGGCGGGCGGCACGTGCTGCCGGCAGGTCCGTACGCGAAGAGGGTGATCGATCCGCCGGCCGAGGTCACGACGTGACCGACTTGTGGGTCGTGTCGCCCGAGTAGGACGCGTGCCAGTAGTAGGTGTCGCCGCCCGCGCCGACCGAGGATACGGCGAATGTGGTGATGCTGGTAGATGCAGTGCCGGAGATCAGGCCGACCGACCCGCTCGTGTAGACGATCGCCGAGGCGTTGCTGCAGGTGGCGTCGTTCTTGTAGAGCGTGAAGGTGACTGTACCGACACCTCCGCCCGTGACTGTCGCCGAGTCCTGGGAGGCCCCGTCACCAGCTCGTAACGTCCTCTCGCAAACAGTCGAAGTGGGCGCCGGCCGCCGGCGCCCACTTCTCCCTATCGTGGGGCGGGTGAAAGTCACGCCCGCCCGCCCTCCAGTCGCGGCCGAACGGCCGCACGTGCTCGAGGCCCACGGCGACAGCCGTATCGACCCTTACTACTGGCTCCGGGACAAGCAGAACCCAGAGGTGATCGCCTACCTCGATGCCGAGAACGCCTACGCGGGGTCGGTCATGGCGACCGCGGCGGACCTCGAGGAGAAGCTCTACCGCGAGGTGGTAGGAAGGGTCCAGGAGACCGACACGTCGGCGCCGACCTTCTTCAAGGGCTGGTGGCACTACACGCGCACGGTCGAGGGCCTGGACTACGAGGTCTTCTGCCGGCGCCGGGGTTCAATGAACGCGCCCGAGGAGGTCATCCTCGACGGCAACGAGCTCGCTAGCGGTCACGCCTACTTCGAGCTCGGCTACGTCGAGCGCAGCCCGGACGAGAACCTGGTCGCCTACGCGTCCGACCTCGACGGCTCAGAGCTGCATGAGCTCAAGTTCCGCGACCTGTCGACGGGTCGCGAGCTCGATGACGTCGTGCGCGGGGTCTACTACGGCGCCGCATGGTCGGCAGACAGCAAGACGTTCTTCTACGTCAAGCCGGACAAGTCAATGCGCCCCTACCAGGTGTGGCGGCACAGGCTCGGCGCCGCGCCCGAATCCGACGTGCTCGTGTTCCAGGAGGACGACGAGCGCTTCGAGGTAACCGTCGAGCTGACCAAGAGCGAGCGCTACATCATCATCACCAGCGCGAGCCACGTCTCGAGCGAGGTCCGCTTCCTCCGCAGCCGCGAGCCCGAGGCCAAGCCTGAGCTCGTCGAGCTGCGGCGCGACGGCGTCGAGTACTCCGTCGACCACCAGGGCGACCGCTTCCTCATCCTCACCAACGATGGCGCCGTGAACTTCAGGCTGATGGCCGCGCCGGTCGCGAGTCCAGGCCGCTCGTCGTGGACCGAGCTCGTCCCAGAACGTCCCGGCGTGCGCCTGAACTTCACCGACGTCCATCGCGCGCACATCGTCCTTGGTCAGCGCTCGGACGGCCTGCAGCGTCTCGAGGTGCTGAACACCGAAAGCGGCCGGCTGCACGTGGTCGAGCAGCCGGAGGCCGCCTACACCGCGTTTCCAGGATCCAACCCCGACTTCGACAGCGTGGTGATGCGCTTCTTCTACACGTCGCTGACCGCGCCCTGGCAGGTGGTCGACTACGACATGGACGCGCGTGACCGGACGATCGTCAAGGAGCAGCCGGTGCGGGGCGGATACAACCGCGACGACTACGTGACCGAGCGCCTGTGGGCGACGGCGCCGGACGGTGTGCGCGTGCCGATCTCGATCGTGTACCGGGAGGGACGCG
>Ga0137388_10003438_pt1 | contig 10221 bp, 8 predicted proteins | sample 15con2h14AmetaG_FD_104644 | JGI IMG/M metagenome (GOLD analysis project Ga0137388, IMG submission 104644) | Vadose zone soil microbial communities from Angelo Coast Range Reserve, California, USA - 15con2h1.4A metaG | ecosystem: Environmental > Terrestrial > Soil > Vadose zone > Saprolite...
ACTTAGACCGCACCATTCAGAGTCATCCGATTGCGTTCCCGGAGAATCCTTCGCTAGGATTTCCGGTACTCTCCTCCCGCGCGCTCAATCTCCTCAAGGATCCCAATCGGCAGGACTACCGGATCTCCATTTCGCTGGAGCAGGTGAACGTGGCGACGAACATTTCATGCAGGCGCAGAGATGAATTCGACAATGCCTTTTTTAATGCTTCGACACGAATTTATGTCGACAACTGCTCGGGATGTCATTCCGCCTTGCCTGTGCAGGACGGCTCAGAGATCAGCCAATTGATCACCTTGGCTTTCCAGCGGCTGCGGTTCGACGGGCAACAGCGCGATCAAAGCTGCGCTGTCCTGTTGCAGTGGGTCGACAGAAAAGTGCCTTTGACCTCTCCTTTGATCACCTATCCCTATAACGGCGTCTACCGCCACAATGACCGAGGGTATGGAGACGCCGGCGGGGTCTTCGGACAAGGACGTTTCTTCCAGGATGGCTCAATCGGTGGCGCGGATATCATCCTGCAGGATCCTGCTCCCATCCTCCGGTGGATCAACAGTGAGATCGCCGCCGGGAACTGATGAGTCCAGTGAGATCGCCGCCGTGAACTGATGAGCGTCGACAAATCGAGGCCCAGCCGGTACGCCGGACTGGGGGGGTTATCGATCGCCGGCTTGATCGCCGTGGCGACCACCTTCACCTTCAGCTTCAGCGCGCTGGCAGCCCGGCCGACGATACGGGTGGCGGTGGTTCCCGTTGCCGGAGCCCGATCGGGCCACCTGGAGCGTGGGGTCCTTCGCGCGCTCGCATCGCATCGCCAGATGAGAACCATCCCTCCTGACGCGGTGAAGCGCACGCTCCAGGAGCTTCACCTTCCCCTCAAGTCGGATCGGGACTTCGAAGCACTCGCGCGAGCGCTGGAGGTGTCCGCGTTGGTGGTAGGCGAGACGACCGGCCGAAGCAAGATCTGGGTAGCAATCCGAAACGGCGCGGACGGCTCGGAGCGCGCGCAGGCCACCTGGAACGATTCGACCATGCCGTCAACGCAGGTTATCGGTCGCCGGTTCTGGAAGACATTCGGGCGGGTGCTCGCAAAGACGACCGCACCGCTGCCCCTCCCCCCCGTTCATCCCGAGCGGAGTCGAGGGACCCCCCAGGCCGATCTTCCCAGTTCCAAGCCTGCCGCCCCGCTGACCCTACCGCCGCCGATCCGGGAACTCACTCCCAAGCCTGTGGATTTGCCCCCTTTGCCAAGGCCGGTCGCTAGATCTGCACCGGCATTCGTTTCCGCGCCAGCGACGCCAGAAAAGAGCTCGGAACGTCGACCCTTGATCCTCGAGGCTTCGCTGGGGATGAATGGTTTTTCTCGGCAACTGACCTTTAGCGGCGACTCAATGGGGCGCTCGAGGGATTACCGGCTGTCGGCGGCCCCGGCCCTCGCCGCCTCCTTCGAATGGCACGTCTGGGCTCTATCGCCGGAAGCCTTTCTCACCCGTTTTTCGCTGACCGCCAGCGGGGAGAAGTCCCTTGGCCTGACCTCCGTTGATTCAGCCGGGAAGAAATACGATACCACCGCCTACCGCTACGACGTCGGCGCCCGCTACGCCCTTCCGCTGGGCGAATATTCGGATCTCGGCGCGGCGGTAGGCTATGGCGTCAGCGTCTTCGCCCTCAGCCCCACCGGTTCCGATCCGCCCAGCGCCGTTCCAGACACCTCCTATCGGTACGCGCGCGTAGGCCCGGTCGGCAAGATCGGCATCACCCGAGCTTTCTCGCTTCAGCTCGGCGCCAGCTACCTGTTCATTCTCGACTCCGGTGCAATCTCCAGTCCTCGCTTTTACCCGCGGCTCACGGTCTCAGGCTTGGAAGGGACGGTGGCGTTTGTGTATCGACTGACGGGGGCCCTGGATGTTCAGGTGATGGGGGAGGTGCACCGATTCTCGTACAAGCTCGGCTCGCAGCCCGGGGATGCCTTCGTCGCGACCGGAGCGGTGGATCAATATCTCGCGGCATCGCTCCGCCTCGGGGCACGGCTCGAATAGCCTGAGCCTAGATTGACCCCTTATGCCGCTTTGGGAGCCGAACCTTGGGCGCTGTTCTGGGTGACCACAAGCTTTTGCGCCCGGACTGCTTGAAGAATGTCAAAGGCTTCCTTTGCTGAAGGCGAAAGAGCGGAAGCCGACAGCTTCTCGATCGCCGCATCAAGCTTGGTCGCTTCGTCCGTCTCGCGGCGCTGCATCGATTTGACGTAGTTCTCGAGACTGCCGTACAGCCCCTTCAGCTCGTCGTTCTTTCGCAGCGGACGCATCGATGGAATACGACCTTCGGCGAGCGCGCCGAGATATCGGGTCATCACAAAGATCGGTCCAGCAATCCGATGTGTGGCGATCATGCCGAAAGCCATCAGAAGCAACGAAATCAAGACGGTCCCGGCCAAAGCGAATTGCACAATCGTCGAGGAGTGCTGATTCATCACCTCCGCGCCCTTGGGTCCGCAGTACTCAGAGATCTCCTGCTGCACCTCGTAATGCGCCAGATACACCATCGTGCCGTAGCTCAATGAAATGACTGCTCCGAATGCGGCCACCATCAATGAGTACTTGTACTGAAAGGCCTGGTCGACAATCCGGAAACGGCGACGATTTGGAGAGCTTCCGGCTGCTTGAGTTGTTTCCATTGAGCCGGAGTCTATCTCAAAAATGCGACGGTCTCTGACTGCCCAATTGCGGGAGAAGCGGCTCGGTTGCAGTTGATGTGGGTGGTTGTGATTGATGCTGGCCGCGTTGGTCGCGGAGCCGTCCGGGAGCCCGCAGATCGTCGTCCTACCTTGGAGCCTGCGGCACGCTGAAGCGAAAGGTGCTGCCCTCGCCCGGCGAGCTGTGGACGCCAATGCTCCCGCGATGGGCTTCGACAATCCGCTTGGCCAATGCCAGGCCCAGGCCAATTCCGCCTGTTCTTCGAGCGCGGCTGCGGTCGGTGCGGAAGAAGGGCGTGAATAACTTGCCGAGATCTGCCGGGTCGATTCCGATCCCCCGGTCCTGCACTTCGACGACGATCTCCGATCCACTGGATCGCGCCGTCAAGGTGATCGGCTGCGAGTCATCCGAATACTTGGAAGCATTCTCGAGGAGATTGTCGATCGCCCGCCGCAGGAGCACTGGATCGGCGTCGATATTCGGATCCGCCAGGTCGATCATCACCTCCAACTGCCGACCCGGATGCGTGTCTCGGAAGTACCGGGCCGAGCGGTCGATCAGTGCGCCAGCATCGATTCGCTCGAGGTGCAATGGAGGCAGACCATCGCCGGCTTTGTCGCCGCTCAGGTTGAGACGGACGCCCAGCAGGATGTCTCCCACCAATTTCTCTAGCTCCACCAGGTCAAACTGAATCTCCTGCAAGTAGCGGGGCTGCTTGATCGGGTCGGCATCCGCGGCCAGATCCAGCGCCACGCGAATGCGAGCCAGAGGGGTGCGCAGCTCGTGGGAAACATTGGCGAGCAGCTCCTGCTCGCTGCGCACCAGGCGTTGCAGGCGTCCAGCCATCTCATCGAAAGCGGCGGCGAGCGCGCCGATCTCGTCTTTCCGGCGAATTCCACTGCGGACTTCGAGGTCGCCTTCGCCGAGGGCGCGAGCGCTGGCAGTCAGGCGTTCGAGGGGAGACGATATCGCCCGGGCCAGAGGAATCGAACCCAGCGCGAGCACCACCAGAATGCTCAAGGCGATCACACCCGCCTGCTCGGCGCTCCGAATCGTCATCGATCTGACGACTTGAACATAGGCGACCGGTTGGTAGCGGTTCGGAAGAGCAACGGCAAAGCCTGACCCCGGGTGTAGAGCTCGAAATCCCAACTCCCCGCGCAACAGATGCTTCAACTCGCCTGGAGCGAGCCTTGGGAGAGGCGGATCCGAATTGGAGGCGATCAGCGTTCCGTCCATCCTGTAGACGGTCATCTTGACGCCGGTGCGCTCCCTCTCGAGCATCAGCTTTCGGGTCAGTCCGGCCGGATCCTCGAGCACAGCGGGGCTCCCCATGGCGAGCTCGGCGATCCAGTGCTCGCTGCGGGGAAAGAAATGGATCACAAAGGCAACCGCGCCGACAACGGCCACGATGCTCAGGATGAACAAACCGATTCCGTGCAGATAAACGCGCCAAAAGAAACGGCGCTTCAGCAGTCCCTTCGGAGCCGGGGTTGTCATTCGCTTGGCTCCGTTGCGAGCAGATATCCAACGCCCCGGATCGTTTTCAAAACCCGCGGACGCTTGGGATCGTCCCCTAATTTTTGACGAATGCGGGAGATGTGAACATCGATCGCCCGATCAAACGATTCTTCCGAGGTTCCGGTTGCAAGCTCCATCAGCTGCTCGCGCGAGAGTACTCGACCGGCCCGCTCGGCCAGTACCCGCAAAAGCGAAAATTCGTCCCCGGTGCGTGGGATCTCGCGCCCGCCCAGCGTCACCCGATGCGACCCAGGATCGACAACCAGTTCGCCTGCCCGCACAACTCGAAGTGGCGGACCTACCCTCCCGCGAGCCCTTCGAACCACCGCCGAGATTCTGGCCAGCAACTCGCGCGAAGAGAATGGTTTAGCGAGATAATCGTCGGCGCCCGTCTCCAGCCCAAGGACGCGGTCGGCTTCTTCCCCGCGAGCGGTTAGAACGATGATCGGAACATCAGACCTCTGACGCAGCTCCCGGCAGACCTCGAAACCTCCCTTTCCCGGGAGCATTACGTCGAGGAGAACGACGTCGTAGCGCGTCTTGAGAGCCTCCTGAAGACCTTGAGGTCCAGTCGTGATGTGAGTGACCAGTACCCCATGGCTCTGCAAGTACTCTGCTGTCAGCCTGGCCAACCTGACGTCGTCTTCGACCAGTAGAGCGGTGATGTTGGGCTCGCTGCTCACGTCACGCAGCATACCGCTCCCGGCAACACAGCGTCAGTGCATGGAATCAGGGCCGTGGTGGTGGTGGTGGTGCTTTCGAATCTCTTCCTGCAGCTTGGCGCGCTGCTCCGGAGTGAGCAGGTCGTGCAGTTGGACGGAATCGTCGACCGCTTTGTTGGCGAAGGCGCGAAGCGCATCGATCTTCTCGTTGACCAGCGCATGCAGCTTTGCCGCGTCGACTTGATCAGCTCCCCATTGGGAGACAAGCTCCTCCCTTAGCTGCTCGGTCTGATGCATCGCCTGCCCTTGTTGCCACAGCTCGTCCTTCATCTGGTTGACCTGGGCGCGCTGGGCGTCGGTGGCTTTGATTTCATCCAGTAAGCTATTGACCTTGACCGACATGAACTCGTATGCCCTCTTGGGATTTCGCATCTGATGCTGCGCAAAACCCGCGAGGAGCCCAACGATCGCCAGCGATGCGACGGACGCGAGCACTATCTTTTTCCTCTTCATTGCATTCTCCTTGTGGTTCTCTGGTTTCTTTCGGGAGCTCACCGCCGATCATTCGGCGGGCTCCCTCCATAAGTACTTGGCGCCTATGTCCGAAGCTTTGCCTCTATGCGAAGAAGTGTTAACGCCCATCCTCTCGTCCGGTGGCATCCCTTTGGGAGTCAACGGACAAATCAGTGGTTTCTTATCGGCAGCTTGATAAGAGCGGCGTCGCGCACCGAAATCCACCAAGGGAGAATGTCGTGCAAAAATTATTTCATCTGATCGTAATTGCTCTGATCGCGTGCCCCGCCGTCGCACAGGAACGCTTGTATCGCGCGAGGGGCGATTATGTGTCTGAAGGACAGGTCGCATCATGGCAGATCGTGGATCAGGCTCCCCCGGCGGCGGGTGCATCCGCCGAACTGGTTTCGATCGGCGAGCCCAGCGGTGGGTTCACCTGGACCGAAAAATTCAGAGGCAGCACTTGGGTATTCAAGGACCTTTCCTTCGGAGATGTGGATCACGGGTTCGCCGTGGCCGAATTGGGCCGCGTGCTTCGAACCCAGGACGGAGGCGAAAGCTGGGACACTGTGCTCAACCTGGGATTCCCTTATTACTGGTATGGAGTTCATACCTTTGATGTGTCGCGCGCCGTGATATCGGGTTTCAATAATGCCACCAACGATGGATTGCTGCGCTGGACGGGAGACGGTGGAGACACATGGTCCGAAGACATTATCCTGCCGGGTCTTGGCCCGATACACTGGCTGGACCGGATCGCTTTTGTGGACGATTTGAACGGGATCGTGTTCAATTATTTTTCCACGGTCAGCTATCGCACCGAGGCCGGCGGCGAAACCGCGGACGAGTGGGAGGGCGTGCAGGCCGCGCCGGATGGCTGGTTCGGCGGCAATTTCACGTACCAGCCGGACGGAAACGTCTGGGTTTCCGGCATCCACTTCTGTCACAGCCAGGATCACGGGGCCAGCTGGGAATGCCAGCACAGCATCGACCCGATCTTCGACGGCGGCGGAGTCTCGTTCCCAGATGGAATCAACGGGTGGGTCGCCGGCGGTTCGATCTCGCCGGAAGTACGCGGATGGATTCACCGCACCATTGATGGTGGCAAAACCTGGAGCGGCCGCATTTTTGAAACGCCGTTCCCGATTCGAGCGATTGAATTCCTTGATGCCAATACTGGATTCGCCGTCGGTGGCAACCTCTATTCCGGCGTGGGCGGCATCTACAGCACCATAGACGGTGGCGAAACCTGGCATTTCGATCTGACCGCCGGTACCGAGATCAGGACCGTGCGCGTGGTCCCGGTGACGGCAGATACCGTGGACATCTGGTGCGCGGGATACCGTCAGGACCTTGGGGGCAGTATCTACAAAGCCCGGATAACCCGATAGATCTCGAGTAGCGACGAGGCCGTGTCTCGCTGGACGACCTCGTCCTGTTCGCATTTGTCTGGTGTGATACAGGGAGCCATGTCGCTCAAACGGCCCGCCCTCCATCCGACAGAAGTTCAAGCTCGATCGAGTTCCGGATATCCGGAGCCCTTCCGCTCCCGGGTGCTTCCGCGTGAGAAACGCGCGCTCGGCGCAATGCTGGGGTTGACGAAGATCGGAATCAACCTGACCACGCTGCTCCCGGGTAAGGAATCGTCGATGCGGCATTTTCACACCCTCGAAGACGAGATGGTCTTCGTCCTAGAGGGAGAAGTTGTGCTCCGCACCGACGACGGCGAGCAGATACTCACCGCCGGTATGTGTGCCGGCTTCCCTGCTGGCAAGCGCAACGGGCACCAACTGGTGAACAGAAGCAGCCGGCCCGCACGCTACCTCGAAATTAGCAACTGCGATCCGAACGACTCCGCAGAGTACCCGGAGGTCGATCTCGCCTACCGAAAGGGGCCCGACGGTAAGGCAATCTTTACGCATAAAGACGGCAAGCCTTATTGACGGTGGCCACGTGCCAGCCCTGCTCCTCGCGAGCGGCAGACCCACTCTGGTCCTCGCCGTTCGTTCTCCGCTGGTCTCCCAGCTTGCCAGCTACTAGGGTCGGCAGATGGACCGACGAACCTTCCTATGCAACCTGGCCCTGGGCGCGGCGGGGCTTGCGGTGTCAAGGCGTGTTGCAGCCGAAGCCGATCTTGCGCCCTTCCGGGCCGAGATTGAAAAACATCACGACGAAGCAGTGAAGAGACTGCAGCACTGGATCGCCCAGCCCACCATCGCTGCCGAAAAGCGGGGGATCGAGGAAGGCTGCGAGTTGACCATTCGCATGCTGCAGGAAGCTGGCTTCGACACCGTCCGGCGCGTGCCTTCTGATGGCGTGCCGGGCATCATCGCCACGCTCGATGCGGGCGCACCGCGCACCATTGGCCTTTATTTCATGTACGACGTGAAGCAGGCCGACCCGGCGGAGTGGTCCTCGCCCCCATGGGAGGGCCGGCTGGTCGACAAGCCCGGTCTCGGCAAGGTTCTGGTGGGCCGTGGAGCGACGAATCAAAAGGGCCCGGAGGCCACATTCTTATCGGCGCTGCACGCGTTTCGCGGCACAGGGCGCAAGGTCCCGGTCAATCTGGTGCTGGTGGCCGAGGGCGAGGAAGAGATCGGCTCGCCGCATTTCCCTCAGATCGTCGGCAATCCGCAAGTACGAGCGGCGCTTTCTAAGTGCACCGGCGTCTACATGCCCTTCCCCTCTCAGGATCCGAACGGCCTGGTCACCATCTATTTGGGGTCAAAAGGCGTTGTCGAGCTGGAGCTCGTCTCAAGCGGGGAGAAGTGGGGACGCGGGTCGAGCCATGACATACACTCGAGCTACAAGGCGTCGGTGGACAGCCCTGCCTGGCACCTGGTGCAAGCGCTCCATACGCTGGTCTCGCCCGACGGGAACACTCCCGCCATCGACGGCTTCGCGGACAAGGCGCGGCCGTTGCACGGCTGGGAGAAAAAGATGATCGCCGACGCGACTCGGAACATGGACGAGGCAACGCTCAAGAAGCTGCTCGGAATGCAGCGCTGGGTGCACGACTTGAAGTTTCTCGAGGCGCAGGAGCGGCTCGTCTCTCAGCCGACGGTGAACATCGAGGGGCTGGTCGGCGGATATACGGGTCCTGGAGGGAAGACCATTCTGCCGCACAAGGCGGTGGCCAAACTCGACCTGCGGTTGGTGCCTGAAATGACCGCAGCGGGAGCGGTCGATGCTCTGAAGAAACACCTCGCAAAGCGAGGCTTCGGCGATATCGAGGTTAACGTGACCGGTGGGTACGGCCCAAACACGACACCGGCCGATTCGGCCCTGATCCGCGGGATGCAATCGGTGTATCGCAAGAACGGCATCGTTGCGTCGCTCTGGCCGCGACTGGCCGGCTCCTGGCCTGGATATGTCTTTACCGGTGAACCGCTCAGGCTCGCCGCCGGCCACTTCGGGACTGGCCACGGCAGCGGCGCGCATGCCCCCGATGAGTATTACCTGATCGAGTCTTCCAACCCGAAGGTGCAAGGCATGGACGCCGCGACCCTCTCGCACGTGCAGTACCTATACGAACTCGCGTCGATTAACTGAAGCGAGGGCCGGAACTCCGAAGTCCGAGGCGATGAGCGACAGAGAGCGCGTCCCTTGGCTTTGCCCGCACTCCCGATGGCAGTTACAAGTTGAAGCTTTGGATCGCCATTTCCGCGAGCCTGGAGGCGATCTCCAACGATGCGGTCGCCGCTGGGGACGGCGCGTTGAGCACGTGAATCGCTCCTGCGGTCTGGATCAGACGAAAATCGTCAACCAGGGAGCCATCGCGCGCCACCGCTTGAGCGCGGATCCCACAACCCCCTGGTTTCAAATCTTGATCGCGGATATCGGGCACCAGGCGTTGGACGGATCGAACGAAGGCATTTCTGCGCATGCTTCGGCGCATTTCGAGTCCGGCGGTTTTCCAATACTTCCGCGCCATCCTCCAGAACCCTGGATACGCAACGAATTGGAGCACATCGGGAACGCTTACGCTGTGCTTGCGGTATGCCTCTCTCCCCATTGACAGTAGCGCGTTGGGTCCTGCGTCGACCGCTCCGTCAATCTGGCGCGTCAAGTGGACCCCTAGAAAGGGAAGGCGTGGATCGGGCACGGGGTAGATCAGACCTCGAACCAGCGCCGCACCTTCCGGGGAGAGCCTGAAATACTCCCCGCGGAACGGAACGATCTGAACGTCGGGTGTCATTCCGGAAAGGGCGGCAATCCTGTCTGCATGCAGCCCGGCGCAATTCACGAAGGCCTGGGTTGTCAGCTCACCCGCTTCCGAATCGAGTCGCCAGCCGGCCGCCAAGGTGCGAATTCGCTTCACCGGCCAGTGGGTGAGGATTTCCGCGCCACGCGCTCGAATATCGCGCGCCAGCTCCCGAGCGACCCGCTGGAAATCCAGCACCGCGGTGCTTGGGCAGTGAATCGCCTGGATGCCGAACGCATGTGGCTCGATGGCGTGAAGTTGTTTGGGATCGAGCATTTCCAATCCAGGAACTCCGTTCGCCACTCCTCGCTTGTAGAGGTCGGCCAATCCCGGCAGCTCAGCCTCCTCGGTGGCCACGATCACCTTTCCACAACGCGCGATCGGCAGGCCTCGCGACACACAGAATTCGGCCATCCGCCGTGCGCCCTCCACGCACAGCTGGGCTCTCAGCGAGCCGGGCCGATAGTAAATGCCGGAGTGGAGCACGCCGCTGTTGTGCCCGGTCTGGTGCTCTGCGAGCCCGCTTTCCTTCCCCGACAGCGCCATCCGCACTTGCGGGCGTCGGTCAAGCCGCGCGGCGGCGAGCGAGAGTCCGACGATTCCCGCGCCGATCACCGCCACGTCGTAA
>Ga0137388_10003439_pt1 | contig 10219 bp, 4 predicted proteins | sample 15con2h14AmetaG_FD_104644 | JGI IMG/M metagenome (GOLD analysis project Ga0137388, IMG submission 104644) | Vadose zone soil microbial communities from Angelo Coast Range Reserve, California, USA - 15con2h1.4A metaG | ecosystem: Environmental > Terrestrial > Soil > Vadose zone > Saprolite...
AATCGAAGGACCCTTCGAAACCAGCTACAGCTTGGCAGTCGTGAACCGGGAAGTTGCCTTCGCCTTGGAAAAGCTCAATCCAGGCAAAGTCGGCCTGTTCGCCACCGAAGGGCCAGGGGATTATCAGCCGGACATGAAGCAGGTTCGGCGCATCCCAGGTTTAGAATCGCTTTGCGTCCGCGGGAGGAAAAACTCTAGAGCGGACGTCGTGATTCGCAACCTCTATCCTCCCCGCGTGGCAGACATGGACGGATTGATCAACCTGCTCTATTTCGCCTGGGAAGAATCCGCCTTGCCCAGCGACTGGGTCCAATCCTTCAATCGCCATCTCGACGGCCTGACTGTGTTGTCGCAATTCGTCAAAAAAGTTCTGCTCGATGCCGGCGTCCACGTGCCCATCGTGGTCGCCGGTTGCGGCATCCCGCCTGAAAATCCAAGATCCGGCATCGCGAATTCGAATGCGAATGACCGGCTTGCTTTTCGGATTTCGGATTTTCTACGGGGGAAGAATCGGCTTAAGTACCGGGGTTATCTCGGCAAGAGCTTTCGTTTCCTGCACATTTCCTCCGGTTTCCCCCGCAAGGGGGTCGATGTCTTGTTACAAGCCTATACTCGAGAATTCACTTCGCGAGACCCGGTAACATTGGTGATCAAGACCTTTCCCAATCCTCACAACCAAACTGGCGAATTGGTTCGCAGCTACCGCGACAGGATCGCCGATTGTCCGGAGATCGTTCTGATCAACAAAGACCTTCCCAATGGGGTCCTTCAGGAGTTGTATCGGAAATGTCATGCCTTTGTCGCCCCTAGCCGGGGAGAAGGGTTCGGTCTGCCAATGGCCGAAGCCATGGCGGCCGGAATTCCAGTTATTACCACGGCGGCGGGCGGGCAGGTGGATTTCTGTACTGAAGAAACCTCCTGGTTAATCGATTATCGGTGGGAGCCGGCCCGAACACATATGGGACTTTCCAATTCGGTGTGGGCGGAACCTGATGCGGACCAGCTGGCGCGGGTCATGCGAGAGGTCTTTCAAGTGCTTGGCGAGAAAGCAAATAGTTGCGCGCACAAATCTGAAATTCGAAATGCGAAATACGAACAATACTTGAAGAAAATCGACAAGGCGAAGCACCTGGTGCAATCGTACTTTACTTGGACCCAATGTGCGGGCCGGGTGATGGAAGCCGTGCAAAGAATCGAACAGGAAAAGCCCCTGAGCCGGAAGAAAATCAAGTTGGGTTGGGTGACGCCTTGGAATACATCGTCCCCAATATCCGCATCCTCCAAATTATGGATCGACCATCTATCCCCCCACAACTGTCAGCTGAAAATCTTGGCCAGCACCACGCATCATCTGTTAGGCGCTGACGGCGAGAACGTGATCCGTTGTTGGCGGGCTAAGGACAACGCCGATCTGGTCGAACTTGAGAAGACCATCGCGCGGGAAGCTTTCGATGTGGTCGTCATCCAGTTCCATTTCTCTTTATTCCATCTTCCCTCTCTGGGCGCCTTGATCGATTCGCTTTACAGCCAAGGCATCCCCACTGTTATTTCCCTCAATGCCATCGAGGACATGGGCGAGACGGGTGTAGCGTCTCTGGCCGCAATTCGGCGTCAATTGGCTCTAAGCCAGCGCCTCCTTGTTCCACGCATCGGCGATCTCAATATCCTCAAGGAATTGGGGTTGGTCGATAATGCCACCTTATTTCCCGGCGGGCTTGACTCCGAATCTTGGAAGGTGGCAGGCTGGCGACTCAATGGCATGATTCGAGCATTGGCGCGCGAGGCCCGCAGCCAAAAGACTCCGGAAATCGAAAACATCCATCCCCTTACCTTTGGCATGAACGAATTGCAACAAGCCGGTTAAGGTTGGACATCATTTCATTCGAGGAACTCATTCGAGGAACGACCGAGACTTTCGAAAGGGTGACGCTCGTGCTAAGAAAAAAAGTCGGGTTGGGCTGGATCACGACCTGGAACACCAAGTGCGGCATCGCTTCCTATTCCAGCTACCTCATTCAATACTTGCCTGCTGCCTATGACTTGCGGATCCTGGCCAGCAACCAGGATTACCTTCTCAGTGAGGACGGACCGGAGGTTATTCGCTGCTGGGAAAACAGCACGGTAAAAAACTTGGATGAACTGGAGGAAGCGATCTTGTCGGAGGGCCTCGAAGTGGTCGTCCTTCAGTTCCAATTCGCATTTTTCCGTTTGCGTCCATTGGGAAAGCTACTGGAAAAACTGCACGCGCGCGGCATTAAGACGATCATCTTTTTTCATGCGACTAAAGATGTGAACAAGCCCGGGTTAAAGGTTTCTCTGTCCCAGATTGCACAGTCGTTGGAGCTGGCGGACCGGCTCCTGGTCCATAGCGCGGCCGACCTCCACCGGCTCCAGATTCTCGGCCTATCCCACAATGCCCAGCTGTTTCCCCAAGGCGTGCACGAAGTGGCCAATCCAGATGTCGCCCATCTCCGCTCGCGACTCGGCTTTCGCGGCCGGCCCATCGTGGGGACTTACGGGTTCCTGCTCCCCCATAAAGGAATCATCGAGCTGATTGAAGCCTTTCCTCTCATCCAGGCGGAACATCCCCGCGCCACCCTCTTGCTTGTGAACGCCTTGCATCCGAAGGCGCCGGTTAAGAATCTCCTCCGCCGATGCCTGGCTCGCATCGAGTCATTGGGCATACAGGATCGCGGCCTATTTATCAACGCCTACCTCGATGACGACGAGTCCCTCTGTCTTTTTGGAAGCGCGGACCGAGTCGTTTACCAGTATCAACAAACGTCGGAGTCATCCAGTGCGGCAATCCGTCTGGGTCTCGCCTCGCATCGTCCAGTCGCCATCACTCCTATCGACATTTTCGAAGATGTGAAAGAGCTTTGCCATGTCCTTCCGGGAATCTCCCCCGGCGACATAGGTTTGGGAATTAATCAACTTCTGAAGGATCCCCAGCTCCTCGATTCGCGCGGGGAAATTCGCCAGAACTGGCTCAAGACTCATTCTTGGAGGACCCTGGCGGGGCACCTACATGCTATAATTCAGGACCTCGCGCGAGATAACGCGGACAATGGCGAAAAGAGCAAACCCAAAGTAGCTTAAGATCGTTTTTCATGCGGCATGATGGATGCTTTTCTCTGGCGCCATTCCGAAGGTAGTTGAGGAAGGATGCGGACTCTCTGCAGATAGGTGATGGGCCTCCTCAAGAATCTGAAGGAAATCCTGGGCCACCGCTTGCCAGTCGCGGCGCGCTATTCGTCGAAAGGCCTCGCGTTGTCGATCTTGGAATTCAGTCCGCCGCGCGATTGTCTCCGAGATGGCCTGGGCCATGGATTCCGCATCATGCGGGTCGAAGAAAAGGACAGCCTCATTTTGATCTTCGAGCAGTTCTCGGAACGCCGGGATATCCGCACAAACGACGGGACATTGACTTTGCAGCGCTTCCAGGAGAGGCAGGCCATATCCTTCATGAAGCGAAGGAAGCGGCACAAGCAAGGCATGATGATAAAACGCTTGAATATCCTGACGGCTAATAAGGCCAAGAAAATGGACGTGCTCGGTCAAACCTTCCGATTGCACCAGACGCAGCAAATCGCGACTTTGTCGCTCTTCTCCCGTCAAGACGAGCTCCAGGGCCCTATGGCCATGGTTCTGGCGAAGCAGCCTGAGCGCGCGAACTAGTGTCGAGTGGTTCTTATGGGCGCGCAAGCCTGCCGGATAAAATAAGAATTCATTTCCGATGCCGTATTTCCGGCACAGGTTGGTTCGGTCGAGTATCACGCCTTCGGATCGGAGATCCATTGGAGGCGCCAGGCGAAAGACCCGAATGAGGTCGGCCGCAAAAGGAAAAGAAGGCACCAAATCGTGTTCCTTCACGACATTGGATCCACAGTAGATTAGCGTCGCTTGCCGAGCCCGTGCGGCAAAAAGACGTTCAGCGTGCTTACGCTTCTGAGCCGAATAGACTTCCGGAACGTGTCGAAAAACCATGTCAAAAATCACCAGGACATGAGGCGCCAAAATCGGCGCCCGCGTTCCGGGGAAGGGAACGAGCCACACGTCGCAGCCGGCCGCCGCCACTCGGGTCTTGAGGGGAGAGATGATCGCGGACATTTTCTGAAAAAACCGATGCGCCAAGTGAATTGGAAACACGATTGTTTCGCTGACCCAGGACGTGGCCAACCGGCCGCACCCAGTACGAATAACGTCCTGAACGCTCAGACATCGCTGATCCCAATATCTCAGGAGCCGCTCGAGACGGGCACGGGCCGTCTTGCCTTGCTCGAGAGAGGGCGAGATGGTCACGCGATCCGAGCGGCGCTGGGCCCAGTCTTTGAGCTTCTCTTGGTCGCCTGGATTCGCCAAGAGAGTAATCTGGGGACGAGGCGTCAACGTTAACAGGCCCTCGATCAGGTTATAGACGAAGACCCCGATCCCGGAATTGGGTAACAGTGTGAAATCGTAGTCGCACACGATTCCAATATGAAGCGTCCGACTGGGAGGCGTCATGAACCTTTCCTCACCAATATTCTTGAAGAAGTGCTAAATCTCAAGCAGCCGGGCGAATATATGCCGGCGCGCTCCGTTCTCGGCGGCCTTGCTCGGCCAATTCGACCAGGCACTCGTAAACGCGCTCGGCATACTGGGGGAACCCCAGTTCCGCGCTGGCGAGAGCGGCCCGGAACTCCTCCAACTGGGCGCCCGCGAACCGCTTCTCATCCAGGCTCTGCTCCAAGAGCTGCGCCAAAGCCAGCACGTCGCCGGGCGGGAAGAATTTGGCGGGCACGCTAAAACGCTCGCATAGGTATTCAGCGGCAGGGTAGCGAGAGGAAATCACACGCTGGCCGAAGTAGGCGCCCTCGATCACGCTAAAGGACCCGTTGTCATCATGGGCAGCGCTCACCAGCACCGAACATCACTCGTGTAAGAACCGCAATTGCTCGTCGCTGACAAAGCCGAGGAAGACAACGTCTTGTCCCTCGATCAGGCCCAGCTCGACAATCAAACTGCGAATGACCGAGGCGTTGGGGTGATCGACGCCTTCCGTGAAGGTCGCGGAAAACTTGTCGGTGTTGTGACCACAAATCACGAGGTTGGGAGAATTGTCCTTTGCCTTTTTCTTCAATAAGGCAACGGCGCGGAGAAGCACATCGGCTCCCTTATGAAAGCTCGCGTTAGCGACGTTCAAAATCAGGGGACTGCGAGGGATGTCTATCGGTTCAGCGCCTAGGCCTTGGAAACGCCGGTGAGGTTCGCAAGCCGGCGGAACTAGCCGAATCCGCGAAGGCTCAATGCCATAAGCCGATTGGACGTCGTCCCGCGTTTGTGGGCTGGTTACCATGACGAGCTGAGCGGCTTGCGCCGTCGGCTTCATGCCTTCGATCACCACTCGGCTAAACACCGGGCCGAACACCTCCGGGAAGCGGGCGGGGAGGATGTCGTAGATGATCAGGCCATAGGGGCGAACGGGAAGGAGTGGCAGCGGAAACCTGTCCCCCAAAGCAAACCACGCGTCGGCGCGAAGAGCGGCAGGCATGGCGCCCCGGAGGAATGAAAAACGGTAGCCCGACTCGAATGGCCAACCGGGAAGAATGCCTAGCTGTCCCTTCATCTCCAACCGGGTGACTGAATCGACACGGATCTCCTCGATCCGCAAATCTTCTCTGGCCACGTCCAGTTTACCGAGACCGGCCTGGTCGGCGTGAACGGCAAGGGTCAGGGCCAATCGACCGCGTTGCTGGTTGATCTTCACGAGCTCTTGAACCAGAGTGCGAGTGGCTTCCCAAACTCCGCCTAAGTATGCGGTTTGAAGAAATAAGAGGACTTCGGGCTTTGGTCCAACGCGACTAGGATGAATTTCTTGGTGGGGCCAGGGAGCCAGGGCCGGTGGCTGGGCAGGAATCGGCTTCGCGCTCAATTCCACAGCCTCTTTGAGGACGACTAGCCATTCCCGGGCTGCATCTTGCCACGTCCGCTGCCACATAAGCCGACTGGCTTGATGCTGCCGCGATCGGATCTCTGGTCGATGATCTCGAATGGTGATGATAGTTCGGGCCACGGCCTCGGGATCCCGCGGATCGAAATACAACATGGCCTCGCCCATGGACGCACATTGTTCTCGCAGCGGCGGAATGTCCGAACAGGCGACGGGACATCCGAAGTGCAATGCTTCGTAGATGGGAAAGGACCCTTGCTCATAGAGGGATGGAACCAGGACAGCCAAGGCGCAATGAAACAGGGCGCCCAAGGTTTCGCGGTCCACCGGACCAAGGACGTGCACCCAGCCGCCAAGGGCATGTCTGTCCACCAGGTCCTGAAGGTCCGGCGGCAGCTGGCCTTTGACTTCGCTCGTCAAAACTAAATCGATGCCGTCTTCGTTATGCCGGTCGCGCAAGACGCGGAGAGCTTCAATCAGAATGCGCTGGTTCTTGTAGCCACGTATACCTGAAGGGAAGAACAGGTAGGGACGGACTAAGGACGGCGGTTTCAAGGCGGCGGCGCGGTCGTCGCTCACCTGGGGGAAATCTCGGGGCGCGGCAAAGGGGACCATCCGCACTCTGGAACGAGCCAAGCCGAGCGTGCCGAATAAGTCGCTGTCACGGATGAAGGAGGACATGCAGGCGCAAAGCGTGGCTTCGGCGGCTCGGGCCGGTGCTAATCGGTTCGCGTTTCTTACCAGGATCGGATCTAATCCTTCCGGATAATGGCTGGTGACCAGATCATGAATCACCAAGACGGAAGGCTTCGGCAGCGGCTGGGTTAAAGCCAAATAAGGGATCAACCAGACGTCGCAATTGGCCGCATTGGCGATTTCGACGGGACCGTATGGCGAGGATTCGCTTCTCTTACGCAACTTCCGAATCTCATCGCAGAGAATCTTGAAAGGCAGTCGAAGAACAAGCCCGGTGGAAGCGCCGAATTGGAAAAACGCATACGCAGTCCAGACGAAGGCGATGATGAAAGGAAGTCCTACAAGCAGTATGACAGCCAAAAGAATATTTCCTTGCAATGTCCGCTTGATCCAATTAGCAATAACGTCCTTCAATTGGTTACGGAGAACCTCGCGAAACAATGTCAGACGGTCCTGTAACCGGGTCCAATTGAACGCGACCTGATCCATCCAAATGGAAAGCGGGATCAACCAGCTCGGCTCCGGAATTACGTGCAGCCGTCCCCGAGCCGATTCCCGCAAACAATCGGTGACGTGCTGATCGCCTTGACGCACCAGCATGACCACCTCGATCGGCTCGTCCAAGGCGAACAGGCCTTCCACGAGGCTGTAGACGAATACGCCGATGCCCCATACCCGGGTCAGCGTAAACCCATAATCGCACCAGACGCCAATGCGCAACGGCCGCGCTCCATGCGATGGAATTCTCTGTAGCATCGAAGGGTACTTCATGGCTTCTCCAGGACACTTTCTCACGCCGACAGGTTGACAGCGAACGGTTCCAGTACGCTTCCCATCTAGCTCTTTGCCAACTTTCCCGGGGTTGGCAAAGTACTCCTCGCACTTTATGTCGTTGTGGTATAAGGGATTTCCTCTTGGCTGCCAGTGACTTTGCCACATTGCCACACGCTCGGAAATGAACAAGACTGTCCGCCCGTTGTCCTGTCAAACTTGGCCATCTGAGAAAGTGTCCTTCTCCAGAGCGGATTACAGTCCGTTCGACCGGGATGCGTGAAAAAGGAGATGATTATGGTGGTTGCATGATCCTTGGCGCAAAGACGCCAAATCCCTTTCCGGCTCACCGCACTGCCGGTTTACATTTCTCGTACATTCTTATTTGCTTGGTCAAGTGGAGGCTAAACCTAAACCGGCAGTTCGGTTTGCTGATTACCAGGGAAACGAATTTATTTCAAGGTAGCCTGGGTTTCTCCTGCCCACACCCCGTGTTCCCCATCTTTTGCCCCAACGCATCTTCTTTATCTTTGGGTTGACATTGCTTTGCACATCTATTAATCGCTCGATTCACGGGGGCATGTCTAGACGATGTTGGCTATAGTCAAAACCTGAATGTGTACGCGGGAGTAACTGATGAGAGTTGCTGCGATTTTGAGAACCAGCGCTGGCGCGCTTTGGCCTTACGCTGGGGCCGTTTTGGCTTGCATGGCTGTTCTTATCGGTTCATTAAAGCTATGGAGAGCCGATCTCCACGTCCCCTTTGTCTACTCTGGCGACCAGCTGGGGGTGCAAATGTGGGTCAAAGGGCTGATCGACAATCCTTGGTATCTGCATAATCGTTTTCTCGGCTTCCCCGGCCAAATGGAGATGGAGGATTACCCCGTATCGGACAGCTTCCACTTCCTATTATTGAAGGCGATTTCTCTCGCTTCGAAAGATTCCGCATTCGTCCTAAACTTCTACTTTCTTCTGACATTTCCATTGACGACTTTGTCGGCCTTGATGGTTTTTCGTCGATTCCAAGTTTCTTATGGGCCAGGCTTGGTGGGCAGCCTGCTTTTTGCCTTCACTCCGTATCATTTTTTTCGGGGCGAGGGCCATTTATTCTTGTCGGCCTATTTCTTGATTCCTTTCATCGTCATGCTGATCCTCCAGATATGCCAGGGCTGGACTCCGCCGCGGTCGACAGGGACGGAAGGAACAAAAGCAAAAAAGCGGTGGATGAATCTGGAACTGGCGGGGAGCATAGTGATCTGCATCCTGATCGGCGCGGGGGGCATCTATTACGCGTTTTTCTCCTGCTGCCTTTTGCTCGCGGCCGGAATTTGGGCGGCCCTGCAACAAAAAGCCCTCCGGCCTCTTTTCTTTTCCGGAACCCTGGTGGCCGTGATCAGCCTATCCGTATTCGCCCAAATGGTCTCGACGATCCTTTATAGCGTCCGGCATGGGGCGAATTCCGACGCCGTGTGTCGCAGCATTAATGAAGCTGAGTTATACGCGCTCAAAATTGACAACTTGCTTTATCCGATGCCGGGACACCGTCTGCACAACTTTTCTCATCCCCCGTACACCCAAGGGTATAACTACGGGACCAACCTGGGAATCATCGGGGGGCTGGGCTTCGTGATGTTATTGGCCAGGTTCCTTTTCAGGCCGGGCAAAGCCTCATCACCCCAATTGCTGGATTCCTTGGGAATGCTCACGATGGTTTGCTTGTTATTGGCCACGGTGGGAGGATTCGGGTATTTGTTTTCCGCGATCGTGACGCCTTGGATCCGGTGCTATTATCGCCTTTCGGTTTTCATTGCCTTTCTTTCCCTGTTCGGCTTCGTTTTCGTTTTGGACAAACTTGCCGGAAAGCTCTGGGCCTGGCGCCAGGGGAAACTTCTCTACAGCGCCTTGTGCTTGCTGATTGTCGGCGCGGGTCTTCTGGACCAGACGAGCAAGGACCTCGTCCCCGCCTACGGGCCCATCCGAGCGGAATTCCAAAGCGACCGAGATTTTGTCCAGCGCATCGAGGCGCGGCTTCCTGGGCAGGCGATCTTCCAGCTGCCTCACGTGCCGTTTCCGGAAATGATGGTTCAGCAAACAACCTGTTACGATCACCTTCGAGGTTACTTACACTCGAAGTCGTTGCGTTGGAGCGGCGGCGCCGTCAAAGGACGGCCCGCGGATTATTGGGCACGGGACGTCAGTCACCAGCCACTGGAAACCATGTTGAGGACTCTGGGCATTGCCGGCTTTGGCGGCGTTTATCTTGACCGAAGCGGCTATGCCGACCACGGAGCAGCCATGGAGGCGCAGTTAACCCGCGTCCTGGGCAGCGCGTCTTGGGTTAGCAGCAACCAGAGGTTGGTTTTTATTGATATCACCAAGCACAAGCAGGAACTGCGCCGGCTCCCCGAAGCTGATGAATTCGAAACCCAGCGGGCCGACATCTTGGTGCCCCTGTCCATCTCGCTCTCCTGGCGAGGAGGCTTTTCTTATATGGAAGGAGACCCGGAAGAGAATTCGCGCTGGTGCTCCGCCAAGGGAAAAATTGAATTCGAGAACTCCACCGGCCGATCCAGAACCGTTTCGCTGCAAATGGGCTTGAGCGGCGCCGACCCCAACCCGAGCAACTTGTGGATCGACGGCCCCTCTATTACCGAGCATTTGCAGATTACCGGCGGCAGAGACTATTCATTCCGAAAAACCTTCACCCTTCCTCCCGGCCGGCACGCGATCACCTTCCTTTGCGACGGGAAAAGGCTGGATGCGCCCACGGATCCCCGCACGCGGGTTTTCCGAGTGCACAACTTCAGAATCTTCTGGATG
>Ga0137388_10003440_pt1 | contig 10218 bp, 12 predicted proteins | sample 15con2h14AmetaG_FD_104644 | JGI IMG/M metagenome (GOLD analysis project Ga0137388, IMG submission 104644) | Vadose zone soil microbial communities from Angelo Coast Range Reserve, California, USA - 15con2h1.4A metaG | ecosystem: Environmental > Terrestrial > Soil > Vadose zone > Saprolite...
ATTGACAACGTGCTGGCGATCAAGGTCGCCCCCTTTGATCGCTATCGATCGCAGGATGTGGTCCGAGCCGTCATCGAGGCCGGCCGCGACGACATCGCTCTTTACACCGGCAACGACGACAACATCGTCATAGATTTGCTGACGCCTTTCCGATTTGATGCGGGGAAGGGGAAGGTCGAACGGCGCATCGTGGGCGGGCTCCTCGGCCAGTGGGCAGTCTGGACCCGCAAGGCGGTGGACCTTTTGGGAGAGTGTCATCGGCTAGTCGCTCAAGGCGGGGACGTTCCGGTTGAAATGCTGCGCCGCAGCGTCGAGGTCACCGATGTCAACGCCGCGGTTTTCGACGCTGCCAACGGCTTCGCCGGTTGCATTCCGGGCGTCCACGAAATCCTCCGCCGCCAAGGTCTCCTGGAAGGCATCTGGTGCCTCAAGCCAAACGAAACACTCAGTCCCGGTCAAGCCGAGGAGATCGACCGCATCTACCACGCCTACCCGCACCTCAACGACGACGCTTTCGTGCGGGAAAACCTGGACCAGTGGCTGCGCTGACTAAGCATTGTGCATCGTCTGAAATCGCTGCCACTCACCATCACCGATCGCGCCTCTTCGGACGGCTGGCCGGGCGCGGCATGCAACATCATGCCGACGATCATTCCCACGGCGAAGGCCACTGCGAGAGCCAGAATGACACCGACAATCGCCAGCGTGGCGATGCGCGGAGACAAGACAATGCCGGGCCGAGCTCCTTCGCTGGCGGCGGTCGGAGAAAAGGGGACCGGCTCGACGTCGAAGGCGAGGTCGGAAGTTCGGGGAACTTCCTCAAGAGGATTGCCCGCCGGTTCTGGCCGACGGGCTGCCGGCGCCGGTCCCAAGGCTTGCGGTAGATCGGGCGTAGGATGAGGCGCGGCCGCGGCTACCTGGCGCGCGGGGGACCGCTTGCCTCCCGCCGCATCATCGAAGAGCTCGTCAAAATTGCTGCGCTCGAACAACTCCGGTTGAGCCGCGGCTTTCGGCGACGCCTCTTCATGAGGCTTTTCGGTCGGCTCGGCCGATGGATTCGGCACGACCACCTGACCGGAGCAGGACGGGCAGCGCACCACCGTGCCCGCTTTCCGCCGCGATATGCCCATCAACTGATTACAATAAGCACAACGGAATCGAATTGGCATGACAACTCCAGAGGGGAGAGCGCAAACAATCCGCTCGAATTCGTCCTATTGTGACCGGTTTTTCGCCACGCTTCAACGGGTAACTTGACCCCCGGCCCTGGCCCAGGACAATGAAGTGGTGAGTGGTGAGTAAGTGAGTGGTGAGTGAGTGATGAGGGAAAAGTGATGAGTGATGGGTGTCCGTCGTTTCGCGCCCGCCGAATCCTTTCTTAAAAGCGAGTCTCCTCATGCGCGTTTTTTCCAAACTTGCGATCGTTGGCGTCGGGGCTTTGATGCTGCTTGTGAGCTCGCAGGCCTTAGCGCATCTCATCATCTTCAAAGATGGTTTTATCCTTCAAGGGGACGTCAGGCAGCCGGGCACGCACGTGGAAGGCATTTCTGTTTCAGAGGGAACGTTTGTTCTCGATGCCGGCGCCCGTCGCATTTATTTCCCGCACGTCCAAGTTGTGGACGTGGTGCCCCAATCCAATTCTAACGCTGATCTGGTGACATTGGAGACGAAGGTGTACCGGCTGCAAGCCCTGCCCGTCGATTCCTTGGAGCGCATCTTCGGGGTCACGGACTTCGATCAAAACTGGAGGCGGGATTTCCGTTACCAGGCTCAGAACGGCCGCCCCGAGCGTCTCAAGCAGCAGCTCACCCTGCTCAATCCCCTGTTCGCACGCGTTGACGCCCTCAAATTGAACTGGGACTCCTACTATCTCACCAGCGAGTTTGATCCGGCCACGGTCCGCAAGCTGCTCCTTAATCACCCCGCTCTGAAGCCGAAAGGCAGCACGGCGGACGCGGGCTCGCGCTTCCGCATCTATCGCTTCTTCGTTCAGGCCGGGTGGTACGAAATGGCCGACGAGGAGTTAACAGAGATCCTGAAAGTCTTCCCGGCTGAAAAAGAGCGCGTCGACGCCAGCCGTGAAAGTCTTCGCAAGCTGCAAATCGACAAGCACGTCGAAGAGCTGGAACGCGGTTATCAGATCGGCCGGCACGCTTGGGTTCAACAGCAGTTGGCCGACTTCCCCATCAGCAGCGTGGACGACCAATCCCTGACAACCATCCGCACCCTCAAATCGCGCTACGAAGAGGCTAACGAGCGTCTGACTCAGTGGCGGGGCTCGCTCGACGGGCTACGGAAACAGATAAAAGAACCGGACGAAAGGAAGCTTCTTGACGAAGCGGCCGCCGCCATCGTGAAAGAAATTCGCCTCGACGATAGTTTGCCGCCGCCGACCGGACAGGCGAGGTACCGACCGCTGGAGCAGGGCAAAGTGCTGCGCCTGGACGCCTTCGCAAGCATGGCAGCCCAGGTGGAGCGCGACCAGAAGCGAGGCCGGCCGCCGACCAACTCGCCTTCGGAACTATTGGCTCTGGCGGTCTCCGGCTGGCTGCTGGGCAAGGACGCCGCGGAAACCAATGTCGCCACCGCTCAGAAGCTTTGGCAAGCGCGGCAGTTTGTCTTGAAATTTCAGAAGACGTCCGATGACACTGATCGCCAGAAGTTACTTCGCGACTATCAAGCCGTGCAAAGCCGCGCCTTGGCGCCGGACGAAATGGCCCAGCTCATCAGCTTGTTGCCGCCTCCGGAGCCGGAAGCGGACATCAGCCCGGAGGCGGTGGAGCTCCAAACTCGCCTGCCGTGGAAACCGCGCAAGACGGTCACCTACTTGCTCCAACTCCCGCCGGAATACCATCACGGGCGATCTTGTCCGGTGCTCATGGCATTGCCGCAAGCAGGGGAGCAGCCACGCTTGATGCTGGAGCGCTGCGGCGAGCTGGCCGCCAAATTCGGATACATCCTTGCCATACCCGACTGGAAGCGCCAGGGCGGAGCTTATCGCTACACGGCGGAGGAGAACTCCGCCGTAACCGACGTTCTCCTCGACTTGCGCCGCCGTTTCCAAGTCGATTCCGACCGCGTTTTTCTGCTGGGCTTCGGCGAAGGTGCCAGCATGGCTTTTGACGTCAGCCTGTCGCACCCGGATTTGTTCGCCGGCGTCATCCCGGTGTGCCCGGGTTTTCGCTTTTATGTGCAAAACTATTGGCGCAACGGCCAATACTTGCCTTTTTACGTGGTCGTCGGCGACCAGGCCCGCGAGCTGAACAAAAAACTGTTCGCCATGTTCAAGACGCAATGGGTGCCGCGCGGCTTTCCGTGGCTGCTGGTGCAATACCGAGGCCGCGGCCTGGAATGGTTCCAAGGCGAGCTGCCCTTCATCTTCGATTGGATGGAGCACAAACGCGATCGTTACCGGCGAGCCCGCGGGGTTCCGGAGCTGGGCAAGCTGGCCGGCGCCGCCAGTCTCAGCCTCGAGTTCCAGTCCATGCGCAAGACCGACAATCACTTTTACTGGCTCAGCTCCGACAGCATCAGCGACAAGAGCGTCAACGATCCAACCAATTGGAACAACAACATTTACCCGGCCAGCTTCCAGGGGAATGTTTTCCTGGAGCAAAACAGCATTAACACCACGGCTCACAACATGCGCCAGCTCACCGTGTGGTTGGGCCGCGACATGATCGATTTCACCAAGCCGGTCACGATCAACGTCAACGGCGTCACCCACAGGATGAATAAGAAAATTGAGCCGAGCCTGCCGACCTTGATGGAGGATTTCTACAACCGCGGCGACCGCCAGCGCCTGTTCTTCGCGAAGGTGGATATCAACCGGCCGTAGACCGATAAGCGGGACCCGTGGCCAGCCTCTGCATCCCCGTCCCGCCAAGCGAGGGAATTGGCGGGGCGCCGAAGGAGCGCGGCAGTCAAGCACTTTGTATCGCTCACCCCCCCCTCCGCCAGCCAATTAGAATTGGCGGAAGGGGTCGAATTTCCCGAGAAAAACTGCACGTTCTTAGAGTTGGGTGGGCCATTTGGCGGAGTGGGGTCCGGCCACTGCCGGCGCGGATAGGTTGCATTGCGCTTGCGGGTTTTACAGGCCTTGCAGCGCAATTATTGATTTCGAGCTAATTGCCTTGCAGACTCCGTGATTTCATTGCAAGTCCCTTAGTTTTAGTTTTGCGACAGTTTCCCAATCAGGCAAATGCCCAACAGAATGGCGAAGACGCCAAGAACCACGAAGAGAACCCAGCGCGGCGGGGGAGGCTTGGGTTTTACTGGTGACTTCCAGCCGCACACCGAACAGCGCCACGGAGTCGGCTTTTGAAAAGCCCAAAGGAAAAGAAATGGGAAAAAGAGAATCCCGATCAGGAAGCCTATGAGATCATCCTGTCTTGTCTTCCTGCGAAACAGAAGTTGCTTTTGACATTGCTCGCAAAATCGGCTGGATTCTTCGGGCATGGTTTCATCCGCCTTCTGGCACTTCGTTCTGTTGTATGGATTTGTTATTACATCAGGCTTATAATTCGGCCGGGCGGCGGGAGTCATGACCCGCTGGCTTGCCCGGTTCCTGCGGTCGGCATTCTCCTCCGTGGACACCGGGCAGGCGATGCGAAATGATCGCCCTTACTGGTGATCGGGGCCGTTTCCTTATGAAGCTCTATCAGCGCACTCATGGCAGTACCCTAGTTGAGGTCAATGATCCTTACGAGCTTGCCAAAGAAATTGGTATCACCCCGGAACAATTCCGAAATATCTTTGTTCTCTTGAAAGACAAAGGGCTAGTGGACGGAAGCATTTACATGGAAGGCCACGGCACGATCCGAATTACCGCTGCCGGAGCGGAGCGAGCTGAAGACCTATTGATACCACTTTGGAGAAAAATCCTTCAAAGCGAAAAGGTTTGGCTCGCAGTATTGAGCGCGGTTATTGGGGCCGCTTCTGCGCTAATGGTCGAATGGCTCAAGCGCTTTTTCTAAATCCAAAACACCGGATCAATCCCCAACTCAAATTGCGACATAATCAGGCAGCAAAGATTGTGGGCGATGATCTTGCAATAGACTTCGTTCCGCATGGCCACGTCGCCTTTACTCCGCACTGAATCGCCGAACTTAGATTTCAGCATACTGAACACGGATTCGACATTCGACCGCTTGTGATACCGGGCCATGTTACTCATCCCGGTTCATCGCGTAGAAATGGAACATCTTCTCAAAGAGTCCACCCCTGTCTCCCGTCGAATTTTCTTTGAACGCGATGAACGCGGTCCCGCCGCAATCGGCGACGGTTTCCATGTTCTCTGCCGAGAGATAAGCCTTGTCCGCTGAGACTTCCCCGATCTTGAAATTCTCAGCGGTAGCTTTGACTAGCGGTTTGAATTGCGGGGAGTCTGCCGTATGCCGCTCCAAGATTTCCACGGCAGTTACTACATGCGTCTTGACCCCGCAAGCGAGATGACACTTGACCCAATCGCGCCCAGAGCGGACACAGCCGTATTTTTCATCGTGCCATCGAACGAACCGGGAAGTAGAGAACCCGGAGCTATCGACCGCGAATTCCGTCTCGACTGCCCGCAATGGGCGGGAAGTAACGGCAACCAATTCCTTGAGAACCGGAGTCAGCAATTCGCTTTCGAGGAAGGTCCAATTCATCATCGTCAGCTTTTTGGACAGATAGCCTTTCTCGAATGCTTCATCAATGTCCGTGCCGAACCTCCGTCCCGATAGCGTGGAATAAACTTTGTAGACCGCCGTGAAAACCATATCGGCCATCGGGGTCCGGCGACGGCCAGCGCCCGATTGCGGCGGGTTCTCAAGGCCCTTGCAAAGATCATGGAGCAAGACAAGGAGTCGGCGCTTCTCTTCCTTTTGGCAGAGATTGTAGACGGGCCAATCCTGCTGGTAGGTTTTCTTCTCCGTCAACGTAATTGTCCGCGTCTCCGTCACAGTCCCGTTACTCCCATGCTCCCGGCTCATCGTGAATTCCACCGCATACAAATGCTTGCACTTCCCACCCGTTTCCTCATGGTCAGGGCAACTACAAAACGGATTGTCCGGGTCCGGGCATACGGTGTACTTGCCCGCGCCGTTTTGGGATGGGACAACCCATACCCTGCCTTTTTGAGTCAGCTTTTGCGTCGCGGCGATTACCAGACCTCTTTCTTCTCTTGCGTCCATTGTTGGTTCCCTTTCAGTTAAGTGTATGTAGTATATATACACTAAATGGGAGCCGGTGTCAATAGAATATTTACGAAAAATCCTCATTTCCCCTGGATTTTCCAACCCGTTCTGGTAAAGTCAAAAGATGCAAGCGCGCATGGGAAGACCTGTCAAAAATGGTCTCCAGACAATGACCGCGTGGCTTCCCTTAAGGCTTACTCCGGGCGAAAGAGAAGCATATGGTAAAGCCGCAAGGGCGGTTCAAAGGAACCGATCCGAGTGGATACGCCACACCCTCAACTTGGCCGCCAAGCGCATTCTTGAAGAGTAAATCTGGCCGCCTTGCCTCTTAGGTTTCTCCCGTAGAAAAGCAGGAACCCAAGAGACTAGCCTTTTCCACGGCGATTGCGGCCCGTTGAGCGGCGGCCAAAAAGCCTCAACGGGCCTCTTTACTCTTCTCATCTTTTTGCTCCCTTTCTAAACAAAAAACGCCTGCCCCCATCTTACGATGAGAGCAGGCGCATCATTCCTGCTGGTCTTGCCGGCCGCGTAGGCCGACTATGCTGCCTGATTGTCGCTTGTACGGAAACCTGTCCACGAAGCCCTATCCGGCTCCCCATGCCGGTCCCCGTATCTACAATCATTGTAGATACGCAGATTGGTGAGTCAATAGCTTTGTAAAGAATATTCATCACTGGTTGACAGATTGGTAAATAGACTATATACTTCGCATCATGCCAAAGGCGCGCGAAGATTCATCAATGGGCAAGGTTCACCGGCTCTTCAAGAAGTCCGGCCTTACGCTTCATGATCTTGGCCTGAAAATGGGCTATCCGCCCGAATTGGCCCGGCAGTCAGCTTTTCAGTTCATGAAGGCCGGGGACCCGCGTATTTCCATGTTGCGACGGTTCGCCAAAGCGATGGCGATGGACGTAGAGGAATTGGTTAGGGAGAAGAAAAAGTGAATTACCTTGCAGCCGGGTCAATTTCCTTGCAGGAAACCATTGCGCTGCAAACCCGGTTTTACACTTTACACACACGGCCCAGGACCTGCCCAGGGGTGGTCGCTATGGTCAAGCACTTTGCCACTTTGCCAAATTCTGCGAGGCGCTGGCAAAGTACTCGGGAAGTCTTAAATCATTGAAGCGACTGGAGTTGCGTCGCGAGGAAAGTGTCTTTGCCACTTTGCCACACTCTCGGAAATGAACCGTCGGGCGGGGGAGGTATTTCAAGGCGCTCCATGACTCGATCCAAGATCATGCCGGGCGCGCCGCTCGTAGGACGGAACTCAAGGGTAATGATCGGTAACGGTTCGCCGGGGTAGGAGCCATCATAGGCAAAGCTGGCACGGCGCATTCGAACGGGCTCGTCTTCTCGACCGACGCAGGTGACAAAGGGGCTCCGGGCCGTCGCCTCGGTGGCGTGGAACACGGCCACCGGGCTCGAACCAGACGCGACCACGGCCCCATCGGCAAAGCCGATCCACTGGTCTTGGTACTGACTGAGCAGTTGGTCGCGGACAGCCCAATACGCCGCCTCGTTCTTGCGCCAGTCGGGATCGATTTGTCGAGCGATTTCAGGGGGCAGTGCGTCCGCCGGGCTTTTCATCGGTCACCTCGGTTGCATCGCTGGGTGCTGGAAGTCACTGTCCTTCGACACGATCACAGTCCTTGGGCCAGCGGCACCACCCGCAGCCGCCGCTCGCGATCGGCGGCAAACGCCAGGCAGGCCCTAATGTCCTCCGCGGTGAGGTCCGGAAAGTCAGCGATCACCTCTTCAACGGACATGCCGGATGCAAGATACTCCAGAACATCCTGCACGGTCATTCGCAGCCCCCGGATGCATGGTTGGCCGCTGCGTTTGTCAGGCTCTATCGTAATCAGGGTTCTGTAGTCCATGATCCGACCGTACACCGCCGTGGCAGGCCAGTCAATGCTCCGCTTCTTCTCCTTTGGGGAGAGGGTGGCGCGAGGGGTTCTACAGTCCCCCGTCCCGGGCTGGGCGAAAGGCCGGAGGCAGATCCTCAATCGTGATTTGGTGCGGCGCGTACCCGCGGTTTGACGCAGGTTTCAGAAAGATTCGCTGGCAGCCGTTCGCACCAGGTCAAGGAGCAAACTGGACGAGAAAACTGGATTCATTCAGTCAGCGTCCGGGCTGCGCCCTTTTGACCTTCGAGACGATATCGATGTTCCGCTGTTCTCGTTGGCCGAGGTCTCTGAGGAGTGCTGGATCCCATCGGCGCGCACAATTTCCTCAGACGCATGATGGATCGCGGACCAATCGATGGCTGCCACCCAGCAATGTTCTTCTTGCGAGAAGGAGACGACACCATCCACTAGTAATTCATCCAGCTGCCCCTTGGTATCCAGGTCATCCGAGTATAAGGTGAGGGGCATTCCGTCACGCAAGGTGATCCCCAGCCGCGCCAAATCCTCAACAGTCCCAACGCAGTTCAACCGCAAACGCCCGTTGGCATCCGCGTTGTGAAAGTCGGCATAGACCTTTGGTTTAACCATGTCGTCTCTCCTATTCGTCAGGGCTTCGTGGCCGGGTTCGCAATGGTAGGTGTGAGCAGGCGGCTTGCCTCTTCTGGGTCCAACCCGACCAGGGTGGCATGATGCGGACTGCGGCCCGAGGTTCGCACCACATCACCGCCAGCCGCTCGAATCGCGCCAACGGTAGTCACACCTATCTGACAGTGGGGGATGGCCGCTGCCAGCTCCTCCACCGACAAACCTTCCGCGCTCTCAACTGAAGGACCGGTCACCCCGCTCAGCAATGCGTTCACCGATAGTGGCCATGAAAACTCTCGTGCTCGAAAGAGCGAGTTAGGCAGCATCCTGTGACAACGCGAGGGCTCGTTCGAGCTTATCATAGGCCTTGAGCAGCCGCAAAGAATCACGTCCATCCACGAGACAGTAGCGGCGCGGGCGAGACGGTTGAACTGCGAAAGCACGGAGTGTCGCTCTTACCGGAGGAGTAATATCGTGACAATGTTGAACGAAGAGTACCTCGACAGGCTCCTGCGCCAAACGAAAAATCTGATCGTTGTTCTTGCCGAGATGATTGAGCGTCATCGGGGAATATCGCGCAGGACCCTTAAGGAGAAAGGCAGCCGTGACTCGTCTGCCCCTAAGATGAAGATGTGCGGTAAAGTGGTCCGACATCTCACCACCCCAATCTTTCGTCGCTGATTCGCCCAAGATCTCCGCTAAGCAGATTTTGAAGGCTTTCTCTGAAATCTTTCCCATTACGGCCGCTTCTGCGTCGTCAGGAATGGGTTGATCTTGCACCTTAGCGAACTGGTCGAAATCATCGATGAAGTTCTCGTAGAATTCAAGCCCCCACCAGATAATATTTTCCTTCCACTTAGGGTCATCTGTCTCGAGCCAAGGTGCTCCTATTATCAGGGGGCGAAAAGTGAGGACTCCGTGGCTTAGTTGGGGCATAGCCGCGATGACAGAGTGCTCTTCAGTCTCGCTCAGGTGCATCCGTGTAGTATCCGAGTGTATGTGCTCGGTTCCGAACTCGAGTCTTACCTCATAGTCATAGTCGCCTTCGAGGAGAATGGGAAAGCTGACTCGTTTGGCGGTATATACGGACTCGTCGCCAACGATACGCTCAGTGGAGCAAAAGAGCCGCCCGTTGCCATGTGCCAACACCTCACGAAGCGAGCGAATCTTGAGCGCTTCGCAAAACCAAAGGGTAACCCTCGTGTAGACGTGGGCAATACGGGTGTGGTGCAACCAGTCGGGTGTAGTGGGAAGGAGAGCAATTTGACGATTAATCTCAGTCACCCCAGGTGCCCCGGTCACAGTTTCGACGAGCCGGTGGTTCACAAATCCTGGATCGATCGTATGTCTGACCTGGACTGCGCGGTCATCAGAAGTCAGTTTTTCACGAATCATGATGTCTCGCAGATCGTGCCTGCCGTTAAGGAATCTATCGTGAATGCTCTGCGCGACCCGGGGCTGTGTTGTCGGATCCCTTCCGGTAAGCGAACCTTCTCCCGAAGCGCGCTCTCTTATTCTGTTGTAGCATCGTTCATTTTACACAGAAAGGC